>Ga0196963_10000049_pt1 | contig 168748 bp, 140 predicted proteins | sample S1_5metaG_FD_148600 | JGI IMG/M metagenome (GOLD analysis project Ga0196963, IMG submission 148600) | Soil microbial communities from Anza Borrego desert, Southern California, United States - S1_5 | ecosystem: Environmental > Terrestrial > Soil > Desert | place: USA: California | collected... | reverse complement strand
TGGCGAAACGCAGCAGGGAGGAAGACCACCGAGATGAGGACATCTCGGTGGCACGGGTGTGGACCGGCCATCAGGCGGAGTTCTGGCATCCGGGGATCATGGCGAAGTACATTGCTGCGGGCGCGGTGGCGGAACGGGTACGGGCGACGGGGGGGCGGGCGGAAGTCACGTGGCTGGTCGTGGACCAGGACGCGAACGAGCCGTGGAAGGTGCCGTACCCGGGGCTGGTCGAGGGGAAGCTGACGCGGGCGGTCTGGAGTGTGCCGTTTGCGGACAAGGGCTCGGCAAGCGCGGGAGCGTTCGCGGCGGAGACGCCGGCGTGCGCCCTGCCGGTGCTGCAGCCAGGGCCAGCGCCGAGGGGGGCGCTTGTGTGTGTGGATGAGGGGCTGGAGGCGGTGCGTGCGGCGCTCGTGCGGCACGCGGGCGAGTCGAACGCGGCGCGGCAGGTGACGATGGCACTCTGCGACCTGCTGGCGGCGTGGTGCCGGCCAGACCGGGTGGTGTACGCGTCGGGGCTAGCGCGGACGCCGGAGTTTGGCGAGTTTGTTGAGCAGTTGGGGCGGGAGCCGGCGGTGTGTGTGCAGGCGTATAACCGCGCGGTGGCGGCGGTGCCGGAGGCGCGGGTGCGGGCGCTGCGGGTCGAGGGTGGGCGGGTTGAGCTGCCCTTATGGCGCATGCCTTCGGCCCCCGGGCGGGCGCGCCGGGCGGTGTGGTCGGATGAGCTTGCGTCGGTGAAGATGGAGGAGCTGTCGCCGCGGGCGCTGGCGATGACGGCGCTGGTGCGGATGGGCCTGTGCGACCTGTTCATCCACGGGACGGGCGGGGGCGTGTACGACCGGATCACGGAGCGGTGGCTGGGCGAGTGGCTGGGCGGAGAGCCGCTGGCCCCCACTGCTGTGGTGACGGCGACGCGGTACCTGCCGTTCGATGTGCGCGTGCGGAGGCCGGAGGAGATCGCGCGGGCGCGGTGGGCGGCGCACGCGGCCCGGCACAGCCCGGCGCTGCTGGGGGATGCTGATGGCGAGCGGCGGCGGCGGGATCTGGTGGCGGCGGTGAAGTCGGCGCGGGCGCGGGGGGAATCGCCACGGGCGGCGTACGAGGCGCTGCACGCATTTCTTGGTCAGGAGCGCGAGGAGCGGGCAGGCAACCTGCAGGAGCTGGAGCGTGGGGCGGTGGAGGCTGCGCGGGATGTAGAGGTGGCGGGGGTGGTGTATGACCGGACGTGGCCGTTCCCGCTGTACCCTCGCGGGGTGCTGGATGGGTTGAAGGTGGAGGTGGAGCGGGCGGTTGAGGGGGCGGATCAGAAGAAGGCATGAGGCATGGGGCATGAGGCATCGAGGCGCCGGACGCGGAGGCACGATCATGAGGACATGATCGTGGCACGGGTGTTCTGCCTCATCGCGTGTGTGGCCTCGATCATGGTTGGGTGTGAGCGGAAACCGGCGGTGGTCGAGCCAAGGCCGAGCGGTCCGCGGGTGGTGGTGCACAGCCCGGCGGTGGGTGTGATTGTGCGGGACCTGGGGCGTGCGGAGATGGTGGTCGGGCGGCACGGGCATGACATCGTGCTGCCCAGGTCGCTGCCGGTGGTGGGGTCACAGGAGGGGTTTGACTACGAGGCCCTGCTGCGGGCGAGGCCGACGCACGTGATTGCGCAGTGGGGCTCGCGCGAGCTGCCGACGCGCCTGGTGGAGATGTCAAAGGCGAACGGGTGGCAGTTGCTGGACACGCGCCTGCTGTCGCTGTCGGATGTGCGGAGCGACACGGTCGCGGTGGATGCGTTCCTGTGCGCGGCGCGGGGGGTGATGCCGCCGAGCGCGGAATGCACGACCCTGGTCGAGCGCATGGACCGGGCATGGACCACGCGCGGGGAGGGGTTCAAGGAGCTGGGGCGGGTGCTGCTGCTGGTATCGGCCTCGCCACCCGCGGCGTTCGGGCCGGGGTCGTGCCACCACGAGGTGCTGGAGCGGATCGGGGGCGTGCCTGCGATCACGGAGGGGAGCGCGTACATCGAGCTGGACACGGAGCGGCTGCTGCGGATCGCGCCGGAGGTGATCGTGCTGGTGTCGCCGCGGGGGTACGGGGTAGAGGCGAGTGAGGAGACGCGGGCGCGGGGGGCAGCGAAGCTGGAGGCGCTGCGGGGGTTGCGGGTGCCGGCAGTGGAGCGGGGGCGGGTCGCGGTGATTGATGACCCGCTGGCGCAGCTGCCCAGCACGAGCATGATTGGGTTCGCGGAGGAGCTGGCGGGGGTGCTGGAGGGGATGCGTGCCCCCTCCCCACGAAGCACCGCGCCGTAGCGGAACCTATAATCAAACATGGCTGATTCGCAGGCCAACCCTCCATTCCGCCTCGATCGAACCGCATTCTCGGTGGTCCCGATCGAGCAGCAGGAGGACGAGGGTGCGTATTGGGCAACAAAGTCATCCGAGGAGCGGATACGAGCGCTCTTGTACCTACGGTGGATCGCCTATGGACCTGCGGCTACCGGAAGACTTCAAAGAGTTCTTGAGGTTGCTGAACTCGGAGCAGGTTGAGTACCTCTTGGTAGGCGGGTTCGCGGTCGGGCATCATGGCTACCCCAGACCAACGGGTGATCTCGACATCTGGATCGCGATCAGTGAACAAAATGCGAATCGGCTTCTGAGCGCACTCACCAAGTTCGGTTTCGGGGGCACGGGTGTAGGTACGGATTTATTCCTCAAGCCTCGGACCGTAGTACGGATGGGACATCCACCGGTCAAGATCGAGATCATCACCTCGGCGGCCGGTGTTGACTTCGCGGACTGCTTCGCGCGTCGACAGATGGCAGTCATCGACGGCGTATCGGCCGCGGTGATTAGCCGCAACGACCTGCTGATCAACAAGCGCGCGGCCGGCCGCCCCAAGGACGTGAATGACGTGCAAGTCCTGGAAGGCAACAACCCTGCCTGATCACTCCGCGTCGGCCTTGGGCTTGTAAGCCGCGACGACCGCGGCCTGGATCTGCGGGGGGGTGCGTTCGCTGTGGCTGTAGTCCATGGTGAAGCTGCCGGCGCCGCCGGTCATGCTCTTGAGCTCGTTGGAGTAGTTCTGGAGCTCGCTGAGTGGGGCTTCGGCGCGGACGACGCAGACGTCGGACGAGAGCATGTCGGTGGACTGCACGCGCCCGCGCTTGGTGGAGATCTGGCCGGCGAGGTCGCCCATGTAGCGGCTGGGGGCGGTGATCTCGAGGGCGACAAAGGGCTCCATGAGCACGGGCTTGGCCTTCTGCACGGCGTCGATGAAGGCCTTGCGGCCCGCGGTGATGAAGGCGATTTCCTTGCTGTCCACGTCGTGGTACTTGCCGTCGTAGACCTCGACGCGCACGCCGGTGAGCGGGTAGCCGGCGACGGCGCCCTCCTGGAGCACCTGCCGCACGCCCTTCTCGATGGCGGGGATGAAGTTGCGGGGGATGCTGCCGCCCACCGTGGCGTTCTCGAACTCGAAGCCCTCGGGGTGGTCGGCGGGGAGGGGCACGACGCGGAGGTAGACCTCGCCGAACTGTCCCGCGCCGCCGGTCTGCTTCTTGTGGCGGTGGTGGCCCTCGGCACGGGCGGTGATGGTCTCCTTGTACGCGACCTTGGGCGTGGTGGTGATCAGCTCGATGCCGTACTGGTGCTTGAAGCGCTCGATGATGATGCGGAGGTGGAGTTCGCCCAGCCCACGCATGATGGTCTGGTTGGTGGCGGCGATGCGCTCGACGATGAAGCAGGGGTCCTCGGCCATGAGCTTGTGGGTGGCGGCGCTGAACTTGGTCTCGTCGGCGTGGTTCTTGAGCTCGATGGCGAGGCCGTACATGGGCTTCGGAAGAGGCAGCGGCAGCAGGTGGACGCTGTCGAGCTCGTGGCTGTCGTGGATGACGCCGTTGAACTTGATCTCGTCGATCTTGGCGATAGCGCCGATGGCGCCGGGTCCGACCTCACTGACCTCGACGTGCTCCTTGCCCTGGAGCAGGAAGAGGTGGCCGAGTTTCACGGGCTTCTTGTGGTCGTCGATGAGCACCTCGGCCTTGGCCTTGACGGTGCCCTGGTGGACGCGGAAGTAGCCGAGCTTGCCCAGGAAGGGGTCGGTGGCGACCTTGAAGATGTGGGCGAGGAGCTTGGCGTTGGCGTCCCCGGGTTTGCTGTGCCACTCCTGCTCGGTGCCGTCCGCTTGACGCATCTGGAACTCGGGCGGGTTCACCTCCAGCGGGCTGGGGCAGAGGCTGGCGAAGATGTGCAGCAGGTCGTCGGCGCCCACGCCGGTCTTGGCGGAGACGAAGCAGATGGGGACGAGGTGGGCGTCCTCGAGGGCCTTCTCGAACGCGGCGTGCAGCTTCTGCGGGTCAAAGCCCTCACCCTTCTCGAGGTACTGCATGGTGAGGTCCTCATCGAGCTCGATGACCTGCTCGACGATGGCCTTGTGGGCCTCCTTGACGGAGGAGAAGTCGGCCTGGTTACCGGCGGAGTCGTTGCCGTCGTGCTCGAAGACGTTGACGACCTTCTTGCCCTTGAGGCTGGGGAGGTTGATGGGCAGGCAGATGGGGCCGAAGGCCTTCTGCAGCTGGCTGACGATGTCCTCGAGCATGCCGTCCTGCACCTCGTCGATCTTGTTGACGATGAGCATGCGGGGGATCTTGCGGTCCTCGGCGACCTTCATCATTCGCCGAGTGATGGAGTCGATGCCCTTGTTGGGGTCGATGACGACGGCGACGGTCTCGGCCGCGGGGAAGCACGCGATGGCGTGCCCGATGAAGTCGGCCAGACCGGGGGTGTCGATGACGTTGACGAGGTGGCCCTCGTAGTCGAAGTGGACGAGGGTGGTGTGGAGGGAGTGCTTGTGGGACTTCTCTTCGTCGGTGTAGTCGGAGACGGTGTTGCCCTCGAGGACCGTTCCGAGGCGCTTGGTGCTGCCGGTAGAGAAGAGGAGCCGCTCAACGAGGGAGGTTTTGCCCGACCCTCCGGGCCCCACCAGGACAATGTTGCGGATGTCGGCGGCGGGGCGGGTGGGCATGGGATGTACCTCCTCAAGTCGGGTTTTTCGGCCAGGGCCCTTCGGGGCCCCTCACGGGTTCAGTGTAAAGCGTGAGTCAAGGGATCGGAAGGGTGGCGTTGGCATTTTGCCGGGCGCAGAATGTGCGGGGGGCGGGCACGGGCGGACCACCGAGAAGAAGACTTCTCGGTGGCACGGTCGGACTAACCTCGGGGTATGCCCGACACGATCACCCGCTTCGCCCCCAGCCCCACCGGGCACCTGCACATCGGCGGGGCCCGCACCGCCCTGTTCTGCTGGGCCTTTTCGCGCAAGCACCACGGGCACTTCATCCTGCGCATCGAGGACACCGACCAGGCCCGCTCCAGCGAGGCGTCGGCCCGCGGCATCATGGAGGACCTGGCGTGGCTGGGGATTCTGTGGGACGAGGGGCCGGAGTTCACGGCGGTGAACAACCACGGGAAGTCGAGCCGCGTGGGGGGCAACCCGCGGAACGTGGAGGGCACGTTCTTCCAGGCGCAGCGGCTGCACATCTACAACCGGTTCATCCTGAAGCTGGTGGGCGAGGGGAAGGCGTACCCGGCGTTCGAGTCGGCGGAGGAGCTGGACGCGAAGCGGAAGGCCGCGCTGGCGAGGAAGGAGACGTACCGGTACGACCGGGCGGCGCTGGCCATTCCTCTGGAGGAGCGGCTGGATCGGATGAAGGAGGCGGATGCGAAGGGCGTGCCGTATGTCATTCGGTTCCGCGCGCCGGACGAGGCGATCCATGTCGATGACGAGGTGCTGGGGGAGGTCAAGTACGCGGCCGGGGAGCTGGAGGACTTCGTCATCCGCAAGGCGGACGGGTTCCCCTTGTACAACTTCGCGGTCGTGATTGATGACTACACGATGGGCGTGACGCACGTGTTGCGGGCGCAGGAGCACCTGAACAACACGCCGCGCCAGGTCGCGCTGCAGAAGGCGCTGGGCTTCCCGCACCCCAAGTACGCCCACATGCCGCTGATCCAGAACATGGATGGCAGCAAGATGAGCAAGCGGGACAAGGCGAAGGCGGCCCGCAAGGCGGTAAAGGATTTTCTGGCGGGGCAGGGGCAGGGGGCGTTCAAGAGTTTGACGCGGAGCGGTAAGAAGGACGCCGATGTTGCTGTTGTGCTCGCGGCGCTTCACGAGGTGGACGAGGGGCTGACCGGGAAGCAGCTGGGCGACTTCATCGAGGGCGAGTCGGACGACATCACGGTGGCGGAGCGGATCGCGCGGCGGTTCGGGCTGGCGCTGCCGGAGATCGAGGTGCACGACTTCCGCAAGGCGGGGTACCTGCCGGAGGTGATCTGCAACTTCGTGGCCCTGCTGGGGTGGAGCCCGGGCGAGAACGTGGAGAAGTTCTCGATGGACTTCCTCGCCAGCCGCTTTGACCTGGAGCGGATCGGCAAGACCAACGCGAAGTTCGACCGCGTGAAGCTGCTGGCGTTCAACGGCGACGCGATGGCGGCGATGTCGGCGGATGTGTTCCAGGAGCGGCTGCGGGTGTGGGCTGCGGAGTTTGAGCCGGCGCTGGTGGAGCGGTTCAGCGGGGAGCGGTGGGCGCTGTTCGCCGAGACCGTGAAGGCGCGGTGCAAGGTCTTCGGGGACGCGGCCAAGCAGGCGGCGTTCGCGCTGGTTGCCGATGACGGGTACACCTTCGATCCCGCGGCGGTGAAGAAGTCGCTCCAGGGCGGCACGCCGACGGGGCTGTCGCTGCTGCAGGGCATCCTGGCGGATGTGCGGGCGGCGCAGCAGTTTGACCCGGTGTCGGTGCAGGCGCTGCTGGACCACTTCGCGGCCATGCAGGGCGTGCAGGTGGGGAGTGTGGCCCAGCCGCTGCGGGTGGCGCTGACGGGCGGGGGGGTGTCGCCGCCGATCAACCTCGTCATGGCGCTGCTGGGGAGGGACGCGGTGGTGCGGCGGATCGAGCGGTGTATCAACAGTTGCAGTTGATCCCCGAGTCTCCATTTTTCCGCTTTCCGCTTTCCGGTTTCCGCTTTTCCTACACTCCGCCCGCATGCGTGAGCTTGAACTGTGGCAGGCGGTGGTGCTCGGTGTCGTCGAGGGTGTCACCGAGTACCTGCCCATCAGCTCGACCGGGCACCTGATCCTCGCCAGCGCGGCGATGGAACTCGACCTCGAGTCGCAGGCGGTCAAGGACTTCGGCATCGTCATCCAGGGCGGGGCGATCCTGGCGGTGCTGGGGCTGTACTGGCCGGCGGTGGTGAAGATGCTCCAGGGGCTGATCGGCAGGGACACGCAGGGGCTGCGGCTGCTGGCGAACCTGGTCATCGCGTTCCTGCCGTCGGCGGTGGTCGGGCTGCTGCTCAACAAGTGGATCGACTCGCACCTCATGGGCGTGCTGCCGGTGATGGCGGCAGTGCTCGTGGGCGGCGTGTACATGATCGGCGTGGACCTGTGGGGGCAGGGGCGGCTGGGACGTGCGGGGGCGATGCGGCCGTGGCGGGCGGAGCCAAAGTCGATCTATGACGTGACGGCGCGTGAGGCGCTCATGATCGGGCTGCTGCAGTGCTTCGCGCTGTGGCCGGGGACGAGCCGGTCGATGATGACTATTTCGGGCGGGCTGTTCGCAGGCCTGCGGGGAAGGGAGGCCGCGCAGTTCAGTTTCCTGCTGGGGCTGCCCACGCTGACGGCGGCCACGCTGTACAAGCTGTACAAGAACCTGAGCCACGCGAAGGAGACGGGGACGCCGAACATGTTCGAGGTGCTGGGCGTGGGCGCGTGCGTGCTGGGGATCGCGGTCGCGGCGGTCTCGGCGGGTGTCGCGGTGAAGTGGCTGGTGGGGTTCCTGACGCGGCACGGCCTAGCGCCCTTCGGGTGGTACCGCATCGGGCTGTTTGTGGTGCTGGTGGTGCTCAGTCTCACGGGGGTTCTGTCGATAGGAGGGGGCGCGGGGCAGGATGACACGAGGCCGCCGCAGACGGTGGCGCCGCTGAGCTGGCCTGAGGAGAAGAGATAGGAGCCGCCGCGGAGCGGCGGGGTACCCAAAGAGATGAAGACGAGCTTCCCCAAGGACAAGATCAGGGTCGTGCTGGTGGAGAACATCCACCCCGAGGGCGCGGCCATGCTCCGCAAGGAGGGGTTCAGCGTCGAAACGCTGAGCGGCGCCCCCGACGAGGCCAAGCTGCTGAAGCTGGTGGTCGATGCGCATGTGCTGGGGATCCGCAGCAAGACGGAGGTGACGCAGCGCGTGCTGGACGCGGCGCCGCGTCTGCTGGCGGTGGGCGCGTTCTGCATCGGGACCAACCAGATCGACCTCGCGGCCGCGCGGAAGCAAGGCGTGCCGGTGTTCAACTCGCCCTTCAGCAACACGCGCTCGGTGGCGGAGCTGACCATCGCGGAGGTGATCGCGCTGTACCGGCGGCTGACGGAGAAGACGGTGCAGATGCACGCGGGGGTGTGGGACAAGTCGGCGAGCGGGGCCCACGAGGTGCGGGGGCGGACGCTGGGGATCGTGGGCTATGGGCATATCGGGTCGCAGGTGTCGGTGCTGGCCGAGGCGCTGGGCATGCGGGTGCTGTTCTACGACATCGTGCCCAAGATGGCGATGGGCAACGCCCGCGCGGTGAAGAGCCTGGGCGAGCTGCTCAAGGAGAGCGACGTCGTTACGCTGCACGTGCCGGCGACGGAGGCGACACGCGGCCTGATCGGGGCGGCGCAGCTGAAGAAGATGCGCGCAGAAAGCTACCTGATCAACAACAGCCGCGGCAGTGTCGTGGATGTGTCGGCTCTCTCGGAGGCGCTGAGGAGCGGGCACCTGGCGGGGGCGGCGCTGGACGTGTTTCCCGACGAGCCGGCGCACAAGGACCAGCCGTTCCACTCGCCGTTGCGGGGGCTCGCGAATGTGATCCTGACGCCGCACGTGGGGGGCTCGACTGAAGAGGCGCAGGCGACGATCGCGGATGACGTGTGCACCAAGCTGCTGAAGTTCGTCAACGTGGGCAGCACCACCGGCGCGGTGAACGTGCCCGAGGTGGAGCTGCCCGAGCAGCCGGGGACGCAGGCGATGGCGGATGAGGAGGTGAAGGCGGTGCCGGTGCAGCGTCCGCACCGCATCCTGCACTTCCACCGCAACGTCCCGGGCGTGCTGAGCAACATGCACCGGGCGATCGCGGAGATCGGGGCGAATATCTCGGCGGAGTACCTGCGGACCAGCGAGGAAGTGGGTTACGTCGTCCTGGACGTGGACCCCACCGACGGTGAGCAGGTGCTGGCGCGGCTGCGGGAAATCCCCGAGACGATCCGCGTGCGGATGCTGTGGTGAGTGGGTGCCAAACACCGAGGCACGGAGAGCACGAAGTTTGAGCTGAGGTTTCGGCGGCTGGTGTCGTCACGTACGCCCGCTGCTAGAGCGCCCGCTCCCAGCGGTCCACGGCCATCCCGTCCTCGGTGGCCTTGCCGATGAGCGTGAACCCGCAGCGGCGGAGCACGCCGCCCGAAGCGGGGTCGCCGCTGAGGGTGTGGGCACGCACGTGGGTGACGCGCCCGAGCGTGCGGAGCCACTCCAGCAGCAGCCCCACCGCCTCGCTGGCGATGCCCTTGCGCTGCTGCGAGGCCACGACGCCGTAGCCGATCTCGAGCACCGCGCGGCCGTCACCCTCATTGGCGGGCGGGCCCTTGCAGCCGAGGGTGCCGATGATGAGCTCGCCGCCGGGTTGCCGCAGGTAGATGAACCACGAGGTCCAAAGCGGCTCATCGGGGTGCGCCTGCGCCTTCTCCAGCAGCCAGCGGATGGGCCCCTCGTCCCAGTGCTCGGGTGGCCAGTCCGCGGGAACGGGGCACCCGACCGCGTCCTCGAAGGCTGCGCGTGACTCGAGCTCAGCAAGCAGCTGCTCAACGGTTGCAGGGCGGACCACCAGACGCGGTGACCTCAACGGACCTGCACCCATCGCCACCCTTCCCTCCACTCTGTCCCCCCTCAGTGCTCTCCGTGTCTCAGTGTTTGGTCCTCACTTCTTCAGCGAAGACATATCAATCACGAAGCGGTACTTCACATCGCTGCGGAGCATCCGCTCGTACGCCTCGTTGATCTTCTGCATTGGGATGATCTCGATGTCGCTGACGATGCCGTGCTTGGCGCAGAAGTCGAGCATCTCCTGTGTCTCCTTGATGCCGCCGATGAGCGAGCCGGCGATGCGGCGGCGGCCCATGATCATCGGGAACATCTGGATGGGCGGGTGCGGGTGCTCGGGGGGCGGGGCGCCCACGCAGCACATGGTGCCGTCGCGCTTCAGCTGGGCGATGAGCGGGTTGAGGTCGTGCGAGGCGGAGACGGTGTTGACGATGAAGTCCAGCGTGCCCGCGTGCCGCTTCATCTGCTCCGCGTCCTTGCTGATCACCACCTCGCTCGCGCCCATGCGGAGGGCGTCCTTGGCCTTGTCGGGGCTGGTGGTGTAGAGGACGACCTCGGCGCCCATCGCGGCCGCGAGCTTCACGGCCATGTGGCCCAGCCCCCCCAGGCCGACGACCCCGACCTTGGACTCATCGTGCACATCCCACTCGCGGAGCGGTGAGTAGGTAGTGATGCCCGCGCACAGGAGCGGGGCCGCGCCGGCGGGGTCGAGCTTGTCGCTCAGCCTGAGGACGAAGTCCTGGTCAACAACCACGGAGGTCGAGTACCCGCCGAAGGTGTGCCCGCCCTCGTGCACGTCTACGCCGTTGTAGGTGAACACCACCGGCTTGCCGCCCGCGCTCTCGCAGTAGTTTTCGAGCCCTTCCTTGCAGCTGCGGCACGTGCGGCAGGAGTCCACCAGACACCCCACCGCGGCCATGTCGCCGACCTTGTGCTTCTTCACCTGAGCGCCCACGCGCGTGATGCGGCCGACGATCTCGTGCCCCGGCACGCAGGGGTACAGCGTGTTGAGCCACTCGTTGCGGGCCTGGTGCAGGTCGCTGTGGCACACGCCGCAGAAGAGAATGTCGATCTCGACGTCGGTTGGCAGCGGGTCGCGACGCTGGATGCTCATGGCGTTCAGCGGGGTCTTGGCGTCAGGGTTGCCGAACGCGGCGACAGTTTTGGGCATGGGGACGGGCTCCTGGTGTGCCGATGCTAGTGCCGGTGGATCGGGCGCGTGTGAAGCGGCGCTTCAGATTCACAGACACTTCGGGGTGGAACCTCAGCGGCCATTTGCACGCCGCTCAGCCTGGCTGATCGCAAAGATCAGTTCCTGAACCCGATTACCGAGCTCCGCGAATGGACCCGTACCGCTGCTCAACTGTGCCACCGAGTCACTTGCGGTGAACAGCCCCTGATCGGTGATCACCGTAAACCGCATCTCCTCTACACCGGGTAACGGAATGAGTGGGGAGGGCGACATGAGTGGCAGCACCTGTGCAGCCTCGTCCAGCACCTTGATTCCCGCGTCGCGCACGCCCGGTTGGTCTCCCGCGCCGATCACCCCACCTCCACCGGAGACGTAAACACTGGCCGATCCGTCGTTCATGAACACGACGGTTGTGGTACCGATGTCCATCCCCCAATCAACGACGATCCCGTGAACCTGATGAGGGGTGACCCGGGGTGTGCCTGCGGGGACCCGGAATGTGAGGGCCCGCTCTCGCAGATCTCGATGGATATCGCGGCGATTCTCGGTGTTGGGCGCCCTCTCTACCTGCACCGGCTGGTTGCCCACCGCGCGGGGGGCGGACGCGGTGTTCTCGGCCTTCTCCTTGCATCCTGCAAAGGCCAGTAGTGCCGGAGCCGAGAGGGCGATCAGACCACGGGTAGTTCTGGCGTATGTGAACATGTGTGACAAGCTAGCACATCAGTGTGGCCGGCTGCGAGGACAGGTGAGCTTGGTTAGGTGGGGTTCACTCCGCAGCCGCTTCAGACGAATGACGCGAAGGCAGGGTGGTACTCGACGAGCCCCGAGCATCCCTTCAGCGCGGCGGGTCGCAGCTCCAGCACGCGGAACGCGCCCGGCGGCGGGTCGTAGATGCAGGTGAGGGCGCGGTGCTCGGCGGGGATGAAGCCGAAGCGGGCGTAGTAGTCGGGGTCGCCGAGGACAACGATGGCGTCGAAGCGGCGGTCGGCCGCGCGGGCAATGAGGGTGCGGATCAGGCCGGAGCCGAGGCCCTGCCGCTGGTGCTCGGGGAGCACGCCGATGGGGCCGAGGCCCAGGATCCGTGGCTCGCCCTTTTGATTCAGCGTGCATGGGCTGGCGGCGACGTGGGCGGCGACGCGGCCGTGAACCTGCGCCACCAGCGAGAAGGTGAGGGCGCGGGCGGAGTGAAGAGCATCGACCAGATTGGCTTCCGCCGGCGTGGGGAAGGCCTGTGAGTGCACCGTGTGGATGTGCTCGCGGTCAGTGGGCACTTCGTCGCGGATGATGACGGCTGGAGGCGGATCGGGCAGCCGCGCCCATACCTGCGTGTGGTTTTCATCGAAGGCGGGGAACGCGACCACGCTCCACCAGTCGGCGCGGTAGTGCTCGCAGCGGCGCTGCATCTCGGTGACGAGGGCGTCGTATCCGGTCATCTCCTCGTGCACGCACACGGGGTCGCTGCTGCCCTCGACATCGAAGCCGAGCCAGATGCGGTCGACGCCCCAGCAGTCCTGCTTCCAGGCCCTCACGGAGACGAGGTCGGGCCAGCGGAAGGACTCGATGAGGGTGTCGCCGGCGAAGACGTGCACGTCGTCGCCCTCGATGGTGACGCGGGTGGGGAGGGGCTTGGGGTCCTTCTGTTTTTTGGTACCGAACATGGCTCTACTGGTCCGCGCTCTGCTCCACCTGGGCCAGCCGCGCGCGGAGATCCGGGGGCAGCGACGCACGCACGGGCTCCGTGACGAGGCCCACTGACAGCATGTCGGCCACGTGCACCTGATCGATGGGGCGGAAGCTCGTGAGCTTCATACGGACGAGCGCGGGCAGGTCCAGCACCCAGAAACCTTCGGGGTCACGTACTGCCTCCTCTACGTCCGGCGAGGGGACTATGTACGATGGCCGGATGCGCTCGCCTGCCCAAACCAGGTGCACACCCGACTTCTTGCTGGGCTCGTCGGGGTCGATGAAGAGCACTAGGTCGCGCAGGTCTTCGCGGGCGTAGCCGAGGGAGGTCAGGGCTGCGGTGATGCGGGGTACATCCGCGCGCCGGACCAGGATGTCCACGTCCTTCGTGGCGCGAGTCGCGCCGGGATCTACGCGCCCCACCCACGCGGCAACAGCGTTACCCCCGACGACGGCGTAGCGGATGCCCGCGGCGTCGAGTGCGGCGGCGGTGCGGCGGAGTCGCTGCTGGATACGTTCGATGGCCATGATGTGGGAGGTGATGCCCACGGAGGATTGTAGCAACGACGGACCTGAAACCGGTCACAGGTGAGTTGATCGATCCAGATGCCATAAACACAACCCGTGGTAGGTGTCTGCGTCCAACACGTACACTGCGCCGGTTGCGAGGTTGCGAATCTTCCAATACAGCATGTCATCTACCCACTTGCCGCCGTGCATGATCCCATCCAAGGGATGTGTTTGCTCGAGGACTTCCGCAGACCCTTCCGCGACGGCACCGGCCAGTTCCGCGCATAGCACTCGGAACTCATCGCAGTTCAGTTCTGCCCACTCAGGCCAGCTTCCAATGTCCATGTTCAGATGACCCGGTCGTCCTTGCGGATCCCCAGCGCCGGCCGCACGTCCACCTGCACGAGCACCTCGCGCTGGACCTGCTTTGCTGTTTCGGGGTCCACGTAGTCGCTGTGGCAAGAGAGCTTGCCGTCCGCATCGGAAGACCCCTCGCTGACGCTCGGGGCTCGCTGGGCCATCGCCTTCTTCGTCTTGCTCGCGAGCTTGTGGATCTCCTCAGGGCTGAGCACGCCGCGCTTCTCGAGGATGGCCTGCTGCTCGGGGGTCAGCGCGGCGGACTTCACCGCGGCGCCCACGCGACCGTTCGCGCCCACGCGTTCGAAGCCCTCGGCCTTGCCGCTGGCGAACTCCTGGATTTCCTTGCTGATGCGGACGCTGCACCAGTCGTGCCCGCACATGGCGCAGAAGTCGGTGTCGACGTCGAGGTCCTCGTCGTGGTAGGCGCGGGCGGTGTCGGGGTCAAAGGAGAGCTCGAAGTGCTTCTCCCAGTTGAGCGCGGCCCGAGCCTTAGTGAGCTCGTCGTCGCGGTCGCGGGTGCCGGGGATGCCGAGCGCGACGTCCGCGGCGTGGGCGGCGATTTTGTAGGCGATGCAGCCCTGCTTCACGTCGTCCTTCTTGGGCAGGCCCAGGTGCTCCTTGGGCGTCACGTAGCAGAGCATGGCCGCGCCGTGGTAGGCCATGCTGGTAGCGCCGATGCAGCTGGTGATGTGGTCGTAGCCGGGAAACATGTCGGTCACGAGCGGGCCGAGCACGTAGAACGGGGCGCCGTGGCAGAGCGTGCGCTGCACCTTGGCGTTGTACTCGATCTGATCGAAGGGCACGTGGCCGGGGCCTTCGATCATCACCTGCACGCCGCGGCGCCAGGCGCGCTCGGTCAGTTCGCCGAGGGTCTCGAGCTCGGCGAGCTGGGCGTCATCGGTGGCGTCGGCGAGGCCGCCGGGGCGGAGGCCGTCGCCGATAGAGAACGTCACGTCGTACTGGCGGAGGATGTCGCAGATCTCCTCCCAGCGCGTGTACATGATGTTCTCCTGGTTGTGGACGAGCATCCACTTAGCCAGAAGCGACCCGCCGCGGCTGACGATGCCGATGAGGCGGTTCTTGACGTACTTGAGGTGGGCGCGGCGGACGCCCGCGTGGATGGTGAAGTAGTCCACACCCTGACGCGCCTGGTGGTGCAGGCTCGCCTCGATGGTCGGCCAGTCGAGGTCTTCGATCTTGCGGCCGATGATCATCGAGTAGATCGGCACGGTACCGATCGGCACGGTGGAGTGCCGGCAGAAAGCCTCGCGGCAGGCGTCGATGTCGCCGCCTGTGGAGAGGTCCATCACCGTGTCGGCCCCCCACTTCACCGCCCAGTCGAGCTTCTCGATTTCCTCGTCGGTGCCGCTGGAGACCGGGCTCGCGCCCATGTTGGCGTTGATCTTGGTGCGGCTGGCCCGCCCGATGCACATGGGGTCCAGGCGATGTCTCAAGTGGTTCACGTTCGCGGGGATCACCATGCGCCCCGCGGCCACCTCGTCGCGCACGGCCTCGGCGGCCCTGCCGGGGAAGAGCGTCTCGAAGTGCGGCTCGCGCTCCGCAACGCGGCGCATCTGCGGTGTGACAACGCCGAGGCGGGCGAACTCGAGCTGGGTAACCGGCGTGAACGCCCGCGGGTAGGTGACGCGGACGTGCTCGCCACGCGCGGTGGTGAACTCGACCTGCTTGGTCGCCTCGTTCTTGCAGCAGGAGCAGGCGGTGGTGCCCCGCGGGCCGTCGTTCTCTGGCGCGGCCTCGGCATCGGGCACATTCGGGTTCGCGCTCGCCACTCGCCCCATCCACGCGAGGCCCGCCTTCGTGCTCTTCCAGTCGGCCGCGCCCGCGGCGTCGGTGCGCTCGACCGACCATCCCTCGGGCAGGAAGTCCCAAGCCGTCTTATCGCTGGCCCGCGGCATGCCGGGGGTATCAGGGCTGGCGAACATCAGCGGACCTCCGACATCGTGCCGGAGCGCGAAGGACCCAGGCGTCGTCACGCCGCCATCATTGCCGGGGTTGCGGGCGCCGTGGAGGGGCAGGCGGAGTCGCGTCGTTGGTGCGGTATTGGTCATTGGTCAAGCCTCGGTCGATGGCCTCGCTGGCCCGGTTCGTTCGTTCAGTCGTTGCTCTCATCGGTTTCGGTCGCGGAACCACCGATGCCGTTGGACAGCCCCGCCCATGCGGCCTGGAACCACACGGCCACGGTCTCCCAGCCCTTGGGGGCCGTGCTCACCCACCGCATGGTGGTGGAATGCTGGCCCCGCTCGCAGTAGATCTCGTAGAGCACGCCGTCGACCGTGAGCCCGCCGGGCGCGGGCAGCACCGGCACGTTGAGCAGCGCGAGCTGGCCGATCAGGCTGCGGCTGTTCTCAGGATTGGCGGTGAACTGCCGCTCGTGGATGGTGGGCTTGAGCTCGCCGGCGTTGCCGGACTGCAGGCGCTGGACGTCGCCGTTGAAGTCCCAGAAGCGGACCACCACGGCCTCGCCCCCGCGGGTAGGCATGATGCCCACCGATCCCAGGCCGCCCAGGGCGACGTGGGTGGTGAGGCGGAGGGTCCAGCGGCCCTCGGTGACGGCGCGCTCGGCGAGGGCGCGCAGCTGGGCGAGGTCGGGATGTTGTTCTTGGTCCACTGATCGCTTCCCTACGCCGGTGCGAACCGGATCAGGTTCCACGGGTGCTTCTCAGCGGCGGCCCCTGTGGACGCCGCGCCCCGAGCGAATGGCCCACTGTATGCTCGCGGCCCTATGGCCATCGGGGTCGCGCTCATCCGCGGCATCAACGTCGGTTCGACCCGCTCGCTGCCCATGCAGGTGCTGCGCGAGTGCTGCGAGCGGGTGGGGATGCTGGATGTGCGGACGTACATCCAGTCGGGGAATGTGGTGTTCCGCTGGGCGGGGCCCGGGCTCGCCAGCGTCGCCGCGAAGCTCGAGGGCGAGATCGAGCAGGCAGGCGGGTTCCGTCCGGCGGTGGTGCTGCGGACCCGTGCCGAGCTGCACATGGCCGTCGCGGCCAACCCGTTCGCGGCGCGAGCGGAGAACGAGCCTGCGAAGCTGCTGGTGGTTTACCTGCAGGGCAAGCCCTCCGCGGGTGCGGGCGCGGCGCTCGATCAGGTGAAGCGGGGCAACGAGCAGCTGCGCCTGGTCGGGCGTGAGGTTTTCATCGACTTCCCCGACGGCGTCGGCAAGTCCAAGCTATCTCTGGCGGGGGTCGAGAAGGCGGTGGGCGTGGGCACGGCCCGCAACTGGAACACAACGCTGAAACTGCTGGCCATGGCCGATGAGCTCGATTGGGCTTGACGGCCGCACTGCTCCGCGAAACCCTACGCTGCTGGCGCGACACCCCGTTCCGGTGTCTACTCGCGAACCCGTGGGAGTACAACCATGACCCGCCTCCTGTCTCTGCTGTCGGTTGTCCTCGTCGTTGTCCTTGCGTTCGGCGCTGGTGGCTGCGCCGGGCGACGCGTGCCCGAGGGCACGCACAGCGCGACCTACGAGGGCTCGAAGGTCGCGTACGAGGTCCGCGGGCGCGGCCAGCCGGCGATCGTGTTCGTGCACGGGTGGGCCAGCCGCGGCTCGTTCTGGGAAGCCCAGATGAACGACCCGGGGCTGCGCGACCGCTTCACGCTGATCGCGGTCGACCTGCCGGGGCACGGCGGCAGCGACAAGCCCGACAGCAGCTACACGATGGACTCGCAGGCCGGCGCCGTGGCGGCGGTGATGCAGGACGGGGGCGTCGCGCAGGCGGTGCTCGTCGGGCACAGCAATGGCACGCCGCTGGTGCGGCAGTTCTACCGCCGTTTCCCGGAGAAGACGCTCGGCCTGGTGGTGGTCGATGGCGCACTGCGGCCGATGCTCGCGCCCGAGATGATGGACCAGTTCCTCCAGCCCTTGCGCGGCCCGGAGTACCGCACGTGGATCGACCAGTTCCTCACGCCGATGCTCGCCCCGATGAAGGACCCCGCCATGCGCGAACGGGTGAAGGCGTCGATGGCGGCGACGCCGCAGAACGTGATGGTCCGCACGATGGAGGCCGCGGCTGACCCGTCGATCTGGACCGAAGACCCGATCAAGGTGCCGGTGCTCGCGGTGATGGCGAAGTCGCCGTTCTGGACCGAGGGGTACCGCACGCACGTGGAGGGGCTGGTTCCCGACCTCGAGTACCACACGTGGGAGGGCGTGTCGCACTTCCTGATGATGGACGAGCCCGCGCGGTTCAACCAGCTGCTGCGGGAGTGGGTCGAGCGCGAGGTCCCGCGGCCGAAGTGATGAGCGAACCCGCGGCGCTCACCGCGGCTTGCAAACCGGCACCTACTTCACCGTCCCGGGAACCATCCCCACCGGCACGCCCGCCTGCTCGTTGGGCGGGCCGGGCATGAACGGGATGTGCTCCCACCACTTCTTGCCGCGGTTGAAGACGGGGTAGACGTACACGCTGCGGGCGGCGAAGAGGTTCTGGTTCGACCCGTACCACGAGAGCCACAGGGCGCGGTCGATGCCGAAGTCCTGGCCGGTGAGCGTGCGGAGCGAGGCCTGGGCGTTGCGGTTGACCGCGAGGTTCTCGTCGGCGAGGGCCTTGATCAGCGCCTCCACCACGCGGTTCTCGGGGTACTGCCCCAGAGCGCTCGCGGCCTCCATGCGCACGCCCGGCTCGGTCTCCTTCTCCACGTCGAGGCGCGCCATCAGGGGCTCGATCGCGGCGGTGCTGTGGATGCGCTGGAGGGCGCGGGTGGCCTCGGTGCGGACCATCGGGTCTTCATCGCTCAGGCGCTCGATGAGCAGCGGCGCGTGCTCGGGAGCGCCGTGAGTGCCCAGCCCGCGGGCCGCGGCGGCGCGGACGCCCGGGTCGGTGTCCTTCACGTTGTCCACAAACAGTTGGATATACACCGGCTCGCCCGCGAAGGGGGCGTTGGCGAGCAGCAGCGTGCCGCGGTAACGCTTATCAGGGTCATAGGGGTCCACGGCCCACTTGGCCGCGTCAGCAGGGCTGGGCGGGGCGAAAGCCTCGAGCACGCTCTTGGCGCCGGGCTTCATCTCGACGCCGATGGCCTCGCAACCGGTGAGTGTCGCGGCGCTGGCGAGCAGCAGAAGGGTGGGCACGAGGAGCAGGAGCCGGCGGTGCTGCATGGGCCGCGAGTATACGGACGGGCGGGTGTGACTGCCGACCCGCCGTCACGCTACTTACTGCCGCAGGGCCATGGGCGGCCCGAGCAACTCCTGGAGCACGATCGCCCGCCGGATTTCCCGGGGGTTGAGCACCAGGTCACGCCGCCCGATCGGGCGGGCGGCCTGCGGCTTGGCAGGCGCGGGCTCAGGCTCGCTCGTGCCGCGCACGGCGGCGGCCCGCTGCTCAATCGCCTCGACGGCGGCGCGGGTCTTGGCCTCGGCCTCGCGGTTGGCGACCTCGCGACGCTCGTTGCGGCGGCGGGAGTCGCGAGCCGTGCGGTCCCGCTCGGCCGATTCACGCTGCTTGTTCGCGGCTTCCACACGGGCCTGGCGCTCGCGGTTCTGCTGCACCCGCTGCTGACGTTCGGACTCGGCCTTAACCCGCCGGGCCGACTCCCCGCCTTCCTTGGAGGGCATGGCCGTGGGCGTCGGACGCGTGGTCCGCTCGGGCATGGGACGCGGTTCAGGCATCCGCTGGGGCGCGGGCTGGGGCGGCGGGGGCACCGTGATTGCCCCACCGGCGGCGGCGCGCCGGCGGCGGAGTTCCTCGATCTGCGCCCGCCGCTTCGCGGCCATCTCCTCCAGCGTGGCCCGGGCCGACTGCTGGGCCTGCACCTGCGGGGGGAGCGTGGGGGTCTCGACAGGGGCGCCCGCCCGCGGGCCGGTGCGGAGGGCGTCGAGCTCGGCCTGCTCCTTGCGGCGCTGGCGCTCGCGCTTCTCGGCCTGTTCGCGCATAGCCGTGACGATCTTCACGATCAGCGAGCTGAGCGCGATTAAGATCACGAGGACCAGATGCCAGTTGATGTTGAGGTTGTTCACGCCGCCCGATTATACGGGACGGGCGGGCACGAGCACCCCGGGGTGGTCGGGGGCGGCGGGGTCGATCAGCCGCTGGAAGGTGACGCCGTAGACCCGCTGGAGCAGCTCGGGGGTGAGCACGTCGCGCGTGGGCCCGCCCGCGGCCACCCTGCCGCTCGAATCGAGCACCACCACTCGGTTGGCATACCGCGTAACAAGGCTCAGATCATGCAGGACGACGACGACGCCGGAGCCCTTGGCCGCGAGGTCGCGGAGCACGTCCATGGTGCGGAGGGCGTGGCTGGGGTCCATGGCCGAGACAGGCTCATCCGCGATGAGGTACTGGGGGCCCGGGTGGCCTTCAAGCTGAGCGAGGGCGCGGGCGACCGTGACGCGCTGCTGCTGGCCGGCGCTCAGCTGCCCGAAGAGATCGCCGGCGCGATCGGCGATGTCGAGCTTCGCGAGAGCCTGGGGCACGAGCGCGTCGGCCCCCCCCTCGCCCGCGCCGTAGCGGCCCAGACGCACGACCTCCGCGGCGGTGAAGGGGAACGCGACCTGACTGTGCTGGGGGACGTAGGCCATCAGCTTCGCGCGCTCGCGGTCAGGGATTGATGCGACGGCACGCTCGCCGAGCGTGACGCGTCCATCGGCGGGCCGCACCAGGCCGAGCAGCAGCCGCAGGAGCGTGCTCTTGCCCGCGCCGTTGGGGCCGATGAGGGCGGTGACCACGCCCGCCGGGAACTCGGCCGTGACGCCCTGGAGCACCGTGCGGCGCGGGTAGCTGAAGTGAACGTCGCTGGCCGCGAGCATGGGCAAGCCTAGGGTGCGGAACCGCCGCTCAACGGACCCGGCGGGCGTCTGTACACTGCGACCATGCTTACAACCACCATGGCGCAAGCCCAGCGGCCCGCGGGGGACTCCGAGTTTGCGGTCTCCCAGCACATGGGCAAGATCGTCGGCGTTCTGCTGATCGTCATCATTGTGCTGTTCGTCGTTCAGAAGGTGAAGGGCAAGAAGTGACGACTGGCCCGCGCGTGGTCATCGCGGGGGGCAGCGGCTTTCTGGGCCTCTCGCTCGCGCGTCACCTCAGCGGCAAGGGCTACGGCGTCACCATCCTCTCGCGGAGCGTGCTGCGCCCCGGCCCGTGGCGGCACGAGGTGTGGGACGCCCGCACGGTCGGAACGTGGGCCGCAGCCCTCGACGGCGCCGACGCCTTGGTCAACCTCGTCGGCCGCACGGTCGACTGCATCAAGACGCCCGACCACTGCGATGAGATCCTCCGCTCGCGCGTGGAGGCGACGCGCGTGCTGGGGCAGGCACTCCGCGAGCGCGGCAAGTTTCCCAGCGTCTGGGTGCAGATGAGCACCGCCCACATCTACGGCGATCCGCCCGAGGCCGTGTGCGACGAGGACAGCGCGTTCGGCTACGGCCTTGCGCCCACGGTCGGGCGCGCGTGGGAAGAGGCGTTCGAGCAGGCCCTGCCGCTGGGCACGCGCGGGGTCGTGTTACGTACCAGCTTCGTGCTCGGGCGCAACGGCGGCGCCCTCACCAAGCTCGCACGCCTGGCGCGCCTGGGCCTGGGCGGCCACACCGGGCACGGCCGCCAAGGCATGAGCTGGATCCACGAGGCGGACATGAACGCGCTGTTTGAGCGGGCGATCGACCGCCCCGCCATGGAGGGCGTGTACATCGCCACCGCCCCGCACCCGGTGAGCAACCGCGAGTTCATGCGCGAGCTGCGCCGGGCCGTGCGGATGCCCATCGGCCTGCCCGCGCCGGCGTTCCTGGTCCGGCTGGGCGCACCGCTGGTGATGCGGACCGACCCCGAGCTGGCCCTCTACGGGCGGTACTGCGTCTCCCGTCGCCTCCGCGAGGAGGGGTTCCAGTTTCTGTTCCCGACACTCCAGTCGGCGCTGGGGGACCTCTTCTCACCCGGGCCGCGGTGAAACGGATGGTGTCCAGCGGCATTGTCGCGGTAGACTGGCGCGCGGAGGCCACCATGAACGAAGGCGACGAGTTCCTCAAGAAGCTGCCCGACTCCCACAAGCGCCGCCTGCTCATCCTGCGGGTGAAGAAGGCGGACGCCGAGCAGGTGAACGAGGTGCTGTCGTGGGGGGCTGACCCCAACTGGTGCACCAAGGGCGGCACGCCCGCGATCATCCGTCTCGTGCGCAACTTCACCGTGATGGCCGACGTGGTCGAGGTGCTGCTGCGGTACGGCGCCGACCCCAACGCCCGCGACCCCATGGGGCTGCGGGCGATCGATTACGCCCGCATGCGGCTGGCGAAGTTCGAGGGCAAGCCGCGGAAGACGCCGCGGCGGAGCCCGTCCCTGACCGCGGGCGGGGAGCTCAAGCTGAGCGAGCGGGAGTGGAAGTTCGTGGACCGGATGGAAGCCACCCACCCGGGCGCGGGCGAGATGTACCTGCACGAGCGGCGCAAGGCGGCGGAGAAGGTGTTCGACAACCGCGGCAACCTCGAGAAGATCGTGGCGATGCTGGAGCCGCTGGCGGACTGACGCTGGGGCGAACGAAGAGGACTCAATGGCAACGACTGACCCCACCGACATCCTGCTTCGGCACGACGCCTGGGCCACCCGCACCGTCCTGCACCTGTGCGAGAAGCTCACCCGCGAGCAGTTCCACCAGAAGTTCCCCATCGGCCTGGGCTCGCTGCACGAGAACCTCACCCACATCATCAGCGCGACCCGCCGCTGGACCGACCGCCTCGCCGGGCGCACGCCCCGCCCCATGCTGCACAGCGTGCCCAAGTACCCGCATATCCCCACCGAAGCCATGGACCGCACGCCCGCGGAGCTGCTGAAGCTGCTCGACGTAGCCGAGCGTGATCTCGCGGCCACCGTGCAGGCCAGCCGCGCCAGCCACTTCGCCGACACCGTCCACCTGGACTGGCCCGGCGAGGACGGCACCAAGAAGCGTTACACCTTCACGCACGGCGCGGTGATCGTGCACATCTGCACGCACGCGATGCACCACCGAGCCCAGTGCCTCAACATGCTCAAGCACCTGAGCGTGCCCGGCGTATCCGACAAGCTGCCCGACCCAAGCGTTACGGACTGGGTGGCGGAGGTGGAGACGCCGGCGGTGGTGGTGTGAGCACTGACCCGTCCGCTTCCGGGCCGACCAACCAAAGAGGTTCCAGCGTGAGGAAGACAGTCATGAAGACGAAGAGCACCAAGGCAGCGGCCACCAATGCAGCCTCCACCAAGGCGAAGATGCCCGCCATCGACCCGGTGTACGACCTTTCGTCGCCGCAGTTCAACATTCGCAAGTACATCAAGGCCGGGCTGGACCCTGACGGGAATGGGACTGGCGGGTGGACGCCCCTGTACTTCGCGCAGATCAGGGGCGACTGGTGGGCGATCGGCGAACTTGTGCGCCGGGGCGCCTCCATCAAACCGCCGGGCGGGTTCGTAACTCCTGTCGCCGTCGAGGTGGGCTCGTGCGGTCCGCAGTGGCTGATGGAGCTCCTGCAAAGCCGCGGCATCGACTGGAACGTGCCGAACTGGGGCAGTTACTCCGCACTCATGCTCGCCGCCATGAATGGACGGTCGCGAACGTCAAGTTCCTGCTCGAGAACGGTGCTGACCCCAATCATCAGGGCCTCGGGAAGAGCACAGCCTTGCACGCCTGCGTCTTCGTGCATCAAACGTACGAGAAGGAAGAGCGGCGCACTGTGAATGCCGTGGCGAAGTGCATGCAACTCATCGTCGACCACGGCGGCCGGGTCGATCTAAAGGACGAGGACGGCCGCACGCCCGTCGACCTCGCGCTCACCATCGCGCGGAAGCGCAAGGGCCTTGGCTGGAGCGATCCACGCCTGAAGCCTCTCGGCATCACGACGCCTAAGCCCGCCGCGTCGTCGGCACGCGCGCGACCCAAAGCCCGCAAGTCATCCCGTTGAGCCGAAGGTGCGTCAGCGCCCGCTTGGAATCGACCGCACCAGCCGCTGGAACTCCGCATTCCCCCGCAGCGAGTCCAGGTCGTGGTCCTGCAGGACCTGCTCCAGGTCCTTGAAGCCCGCGTCGATCGCCTTCGACAGCCACGACAGCGCCTCATCCTTGCGACCCAGCAGCGCACACGCGCACGCCGCGTTGTACATCGCGTCGATCTTCAACGCAGGGTTCGGGATCTCCACCGCCTTGATGTGATGCGGGAGGGCCTGGGCCGGGTGACCGGTGACGTGCATGGAATAGCCGTAGCGGAAGTGCACGATCAGGGCGTCGTAGCCGGCGTCGATGGCCGCGCCGTACTCCGCCGCCGCCCGTTCGAAGTCCTGGGCGGCGAAGGCCTGGTGTCCGGCCACGGCGTGCTCGCGCGCTTTCGCCTCGTCGACCTTCACCGACGTGCGGAGCGGCACGGAAGCACTCGGGTGCTCCGGCGCACGCTCTGCGGGGCGGCCGGCGCACCCAGCCACAAGCCCGAGGCAAACCGCGACCAGCAAACCCGTGAGCAAACGCACACCCGTGTTCATGATCAGCCTCCTAGAACGCTCGACCACATCACCTGGACGCGCCGGCAGACACTTCCCGCCGCGACTACAACCGCGGCAGCCACACGATACCGAAACGCGCCAGCAGCCCGAGCACCACCACGCCCCCAAGCAGCATCCCCACCCGCCGCAGCATCGACGCCGGTATCTCATACGGCACCTGCGCCGCCCGCTCCAGCCCGCACTCCGGGCACGTGCCCTCAAGGTTGTCGCGCATGTCGTACGCGCACCGCACGCACGCCTTACCCACCCGCGACTGGTAGTGAATGCGCTGGATGTTCTCAAGGATGACGAACAGGGCCGCGCCCGCGATCACCGCGACGCCGAGCCCCGGCAGAACGACCACCCACGTCGCCTTTGCCACCACCAGCACCAGCACCGCAAGCGGGATGGTCGCGATGGTGCACCACAGCACCACCCGTATCCAGCCCTCGATCTCCAGCCGGTGCTTCATCCCACCTTCTCGGCCTTCATCTCCCGCGCCATCAGCTGCCCGATGGCCTCAATCGGGTCCATGCCCTCGAACAGCACCGCGTGCACCGCGCTCGTGATCGGCATGTCCACGCGGTACTTCCGCGCCAGCTCCATCACCGACTTCGTCGTCGCCACACCCTCGACGACGTACGGCGAGGTCCGCAGGTAGTCCGCCAGCTTCACGCCCTTCCCCAACGCCTCGCCGCACGAGCGGTTACGGCCCTCGGGCGAGAAGCAGGTGGTCGCCAGGTCACCCACGCCCGCGATGCCGAAGAACGTGTCATGCTGCGCCCCCATCGCCAGCCCCAGCCGCGCGATCTCCGCCAGCCCCCGCGCCAGCAGCGCACTCTTGGCGTTGTTGCCCGCCTGCAGGCCGTCAACGATCCCCGCCGCGATCGCGATCACGTTCTTCACCGCACCTGCGAGCTCCACGCCCAGCATGTCCGGGTTGGTATAGATCCGCATCCACGAGTTGCCGAACAGGCACTGCACCTCGCGCGCAAACGCAAGGTCATCGCTTGCCGCGATCATGGCCGCGGGCAGGCACCGTGACAGCTCCGCCGCGATCGTCGGCCCCGACAGACACGCGTACCGCCGCGGCCTCGCGTCCGGGTTGTCCTTCCCCGTCTGCCGCAGCACATCGGACACCACCTGCGTCGGCCGCAGCAGCGTCATGTTCTCGATGCCCTTCGCGACGCTCAGCACCCCCGCCCCCGCGGGCACGTGCGGCGAGAGGCGCGTCCACACATCGCGGATGTACTGCACGGGGATCGCCGACACGATCAGGGAGGCGTCCGCCACCGCCGCGTCATCCCTGAGCACCACCTCCACCTCATCAGGCAGCCGGAACCCCTCCAGACGGGGGCTCTTGCGCGTCTGGGACAAACGCCCCAGTTCGACATCATCGTGCCCCCACAGCTTCACCCGAACCGGGCGGCACAACGGCCTGCCCCCCGAGGGCTCCACGTCCGTCGGCACCGGCCCCGTCCCCCCCGCCGCCAGCAGCCCCGCGCACACCAGCCCCATCTGCCCCGGGCCCAGCACCGTCACCACCGGACGGTCATCATTCTGCGAACTCGCGCGGCCTTTGCGCTGGGCCATGGTCAGGCTTCCTGTTGAGGGGAGGGCGCGCCCGCCCTTGAAGACACCCCGATCAAAACCCGGCTCGAACCGGCTGATGGGGCAGGGCGTAATGGTACCGGTCGCCCGCCCGCGCCGTCGGTATCCCCATCCACAGGACACCGGCGGCGGAGGTTGCGATACTGTTAGCCCCCCGCGGCCTTCTCGCCGCGGCCTGTAGTTCCTCTGGTTCATGGATCGACTGGAGCAGCCCCGATCATGGCTCACGATCACGCCGCCGCCGCACCTCACGCGCACTCCCACAAGCATGACCACGTGCACGACCCCAGCGACCCCACGTGCTGCTCGCACCACGAGATCTCCATCGAGCGCTGGATCCTCTTCACGCTCGTGGGCGGCATCCTGGTGCTCGCGACCACCATCGCCACCATCTTCGGAACGGGCAGCTCGGAGATCGCCAAGCTGCCGGCGATGATCGGCGCGGTGCTCCTCGCGATCCCCCTTTTCATGGCGGCCGTCACAGAGCTGCGCTCGCTCAAGATCAGCAGTTCCTCCCTCGCCGCCCTGGCGATCGTCGCCGCCCTCGCCATCGGTGAATACACCACGGCCGGCTGGCTCGCCTTCATCCTCGTCGTCTTCGGCCAGCTCGTCCGCCGCAGCGCCAGTGGCGCCCAGCGGGCCATCGAGCAGCTCGTCAAGCTGACCCCCGACGTCGCCCGCGTCGTCCGCAACGGCGCGGAGCTCGAGGGCGTTTCCCTCCGCGAGATCAAGGTCGGCGAGATCGTCCGCGTGCGCTCGGGCGAGAACCTGCCCGTCGACGGGCGCATCATCACCGGCCGCTCCACGCTCAACCAGGCCTCGCTCACCGGTGAATCGGCCCCTGTCGAAGTCACCGTTGGCGACGCCGTGTACGCCGGCACCAGCAACCTCACCGGCAACATCGACATTCAGGTGACGCAGGTGGGCGCCGACACCACGATCGGTCGCGTGACGCAGCTCATCCGCCAGGCCGAGCAGAGCCGCACCCCCCGCCAGATGCTCATCGAGCAGGTGGCCAGCTTCTTCGTGCCCGTCGTCCTCTCCGTCGCGGCCATCGCCTGGTTCGTGATGAGCCAGTCGAATGACCCGGCCGTCAAGCGCGACGCCATGCTCACCGCCGTGACCGTGCTCGTCGTCGCCTGCCCCTCGGCCCTGCTGCTCGCAAGCCCCTCGGCCATGCTCGCGGCCTTCGCCGCGGCGGCCCGCCTGGGCATCCTCATCAAGCAGCCCAACTACCTCGAGGCCGCGGGCAACGTCACCGCCGTCGTCATGGACAAGACCGGCACCATGACCACGGGCAAGTTCCAGGTCACCAAGCTCGCGCCTGCGACGGGCGTCGAGGGCGCCGAGCTCCTCACCGCGGCCGCCAACGGCGAGCAGCACAGCAACCACCCGCTCGCACAGTCCATCCTCACCACCGCCCGCGCCGCCCGCATCGCCGTGGACGGCAGCACCAACACCGAAGAGATCCACGGTCGCGGCGTCCGCGCCCGCACCGGGCTCGGAGAGATCTGCGTCGGGCGCGCCTCCTGGCTCATGGAGCTCAACCCGGGCATCCGCGCCGAGGTCGAGGGCGTTGAGTCCAAGATCGAGGGCATGACCGGCGTGCACGTGATGAAGGACGGTCGCTACCTCGGGGCCGTGGGCCTGGAGGACACCGTCCGCCACAACACCAAGCACGTGGTGCAGCGCCTGCGCGACCTGGGCATCCGCTACATCGCCATCTTCACCGGCGACCGCCTGAGCGTCGCCAAGCGCGTGGGCGCGAACGTGGGCGTTGACGCCATCGAGGCCGAGTGCCTCCCCGAAGAGAAGCACCAGCTCATCAAGGAGATGGTGAAGGGCGGCTTCCGCACCCTGATGGTGGGCGACGGCATCAACGACGGCCCCTCGCTGGCCGAGGCCGACGTCGGCGTCGCCATGGGCCTCGAAGGCTCCGACATCGCGGCCAACTCCGCGGGCGTCGCACTGATGAACGACGACCTGTCGCGCATCCCCTTCCTCATCGAGCTCTCCCGCCGCACGCGGGCGATCACCTCGCAGAACATCGTGATGAGCGTGCTCATTGCGCTGGTGGGCCTGGTGCTGGCCGCGACGGGCAAGTTCACCAGCATCGGCAGCATCGGCCTGCCCCTGGCCGCGTTCTACCACTTCGCGGGCGACGTCTTCGTCATCGGCAACAGCTTCCGCCTGTTCCGCTTCGGCGAGGACCACGCCGCGGCCGAAGCCCCGGCGGAGGCGCCGGTGCTGGGGCGTCGCGCGGGCAGCGCGCGTGGGCTGGCGGCTCAGAGCGCCTGAGCCGTCATGGGTACCCCGTCTCCCGAGACGGGTGTTCGAGGACACTACCAAGGCCGTCCCGCAGCGGGGCGGCCTTTTCCATGTCTGTATCCTCCTCAGTGCATGAACACCCGCGACGCCCTCGCTCTCATCGAGCAGCACGCCGACCCAAAGGTGGCCGCTGGGCTGGACCGCTTCGGCATCACCACCGGCCTCCGCGTGCTGGGCATGTCCATCCCAACGATGCGAAAGCTCGCAAAGCAGATCGGCCAGGACCACGCACTCGCCCAGAAGCTCTGGGACAGCGGCGTCTACGAGGCGCAGTTCATCGCCTGCTTCATCGCCGACCCCGCCGCCCTCACTGTCAAGCAGATGGACGGGTGGACGAAGTCCTTCGACAACTGGGCGACCTGCGACACCGCGTGCTTCTGCCTCTATGACCGCTCGCCCCTCGCATGGGGCCGCATCGAGCCGTGGGCGAAGTCCAGGCACGAGTTCGTCAAGCGCGCCGCCTTCGCCACCCTTGCCGGCCTGGCCGGTCACGACAAGTGGGCGAGCGACGAGCAGTTCCTCGCCTTCCTGCCGCTGATCGAGCGCTGCGCCGATGATGATCGCAACTTCGTCAAGAAGGGTGTCAGCTGGGCGCTGCGGGCGATGGGGGTGCGCCGCCCCTCACTCCGGCCCGCGTGCACCGAGCTCGCCCAGCGCCTCGCCGCCTCCGACAACCCCACCACTCGCTGGATCGGCAAGGACGCGCTGGGGGACTTCGCAAAGGCGAATGCGCGGAAGAGGTCCAAACTGACGCGCACATCTCCGTAGGTCAGATAGGACCTAGAGGACGTAGGGGCCCTATCAGACCTACTTGACCTGCCCCTACATCCGCTCCAGAGTCGGAATCCCCAGCACGTGCAGCCCATCCTCCAGCACGCGCCCCGTCACCGCCGCCAGCTTCAGCCGCCCGCGCCGCTGCTCTTCGGTCTCGGCCGCCAGCACCGGGCAGTTCTCGTAGAAGGCGCTGAACGTCGACGCGAGGTCGTACAGGTACTGGCACATCCGGTGCGGCTCGCACAGGTCCGCCACGCTCCGCACCGTCGCCGGGTACCGCAGCAGCGCCAGGGCGAGTTGCTTCTCCGCCGGTGCGCTCACGCTTGGAGGCGTGCTCTCCCAGCCGCCGGCGACGCCGCGCTCGGCCGCCTTGCGGAAGATGCTCTTGATCCGCACGAGGGCATTGAGCAGGTACGGCCCGGTATTGCCCTCGAACGAGAGCATCCGGTCGAAGCTGAACATGTAGTCCTTCACGCGGTCGGTCGACAGGTCCGCGTACTTGAGCGCGGCGATGCCCACCGCCTCCGCGATCTTCCGCGCCTGCTCGGGCGCCTCCTCCGGGTTGCGCTGCATCACCGCCGCGGTGGCGCGCGTGATCATCTCCTCGATCAGGTCCGACAGCTTCACGCTCTCGCCCGACCGCGTCTTGAACGGCCGCCCGTCCTCCCCCAGCACCGCGCCGAAGCCCGCGTGCTCCATCACGGCGTCCTCGCCGGTGCCCGCGTTCTTTGCGTACCCCGCCCGCTTGCTGGCGAAGAACACCTGCCGCAGGTGCAGGTTCTGCCGCAGATCCACGGCGTACACGATCCGCTCCGCCCCCAGCTTCTGCACGCGCCGCCGCACGGCACAGATATCCGTCGTCGCGTACAGGTACCCGCCGTCGGTCTTGCGGATCAGGCACGGCTCCTTGATCCCGCCCCACTCGGGCTTGTCCAGCCGGATCACCAGCGCCCCCTGGTCCACCTCCGCCACCCCCCGCTGCTCCAGGTCCGCCACCATGGGCGAGAGCTCATCGGCGTAGCTCGACTCGCCCGCGTTGTGCGCCTCCGTCACGGCCACATTGAGCACGCGGCAGACCGAGAGGCACTCGGCCATCGTCACGCTGTAGATCTTCTGCCACACCGCGTACGTCGCGGGCTCCTTCGCCTGCAGCTTCACCAGCGTCTGCCGCGCCTCGATGAAGTTCTCCGTCGCGCCGCCGACCTGCGCCTCCAGCTCCGCCTCCGCCTTGGGGCCCAGGCCGTACTTCTTGACCGCCTCCAGCCCCGCGAGGTCGCGCTGGCACTCCTGCTGCGCGGTCTTGTACGCACTATCGAGCTCATCAAGCGTCAGCGTGTCGATGTTGATCTTGCCCGCCGCGCTCAGCTTCATGAGACGTGCGGTCACCATCGCGATGGGCAGCCCCCAGTCGCCCACGTGGTTCTGCCGAATCACCTTCTCCCCCAGCCGCTCGAACGCCCGCGCGATCGCATCGCCGATCACCGGCGACCGGAGGTGCCCCACGTGCATCTGCTTCGCGAGGTTCACGCCCATCAGGTCCACGACCACCGTCTTCTGACGCGCGGGCTTCTCGATGCCCAGCCACGGCGTGTCCATCTGCTGCACCAGCGCCGCCAGAGCATCGCCCCGCAGCCGGATGTTGATGAACCCCGGCCCCGCGATGGACGCGGGGGTCAGCGCCTCCGCGATATCGCCGATCTGCACCGAGGCAACGATCTTCTCCGCCACCTCCCGCGGCTTCATCCCCAGCTTCTTGGCCAGCCCCATGGCCACGTTGGACTGGTAGTCGCCGAACTCCGGGTTCTTGCTCGCAGAGATCGCCGGGTCGGCATCAGCGGCCTGCGGGAACGCCGCCGCGATCCCCGCGCGGAACCGCTCCCCCAGCAGCTGCACAGGGTCCTTGGACGACGAGTTCGCACCAGTGTTCTCAGCCATAGGGGGCGATGATAGGTGCAGGTTCGGGGGCCGCAGACCCTGCGTGCCATGGCGACGTCTTCGTCACTGTGTCCTCCCGCTCCCTTCACCTTCACATCCCCGACCCGTCAGACCCGCCCCTCGCCTTCCGCTCTCCGCTTTCCGGTTTCCGGTTTCCGGTTTTCCCACACCCCCTCCACCGCAACCCTTGCGCGTTGGCAACCACCAACTCCCCCGCTACCTTGCCTTCACGCATGGACGCGTCACCCACCCCACCATCGCTGCCGTTCCACATCGCTCGGGCCTACGCGCCGTCGACGCCGGTCCGCCCTGCGCCCGCCGCGCCGATCACCACCGCCAGCGGCGTAACCGTCCGCCCCAGCGGCGACTCCGTGCAGCTCTCCGGCCACCGCCCACAGCCGCTCCAGCAGAACGTCGCCCGCCTCGCCGCTGCGAAGGTGCAGCAGACGCCCGACTTCGTTGCCCCCGCGCCCACGCCCGGCACGCTCCCGATGTACCGCCACCCCGCGGACAAGAACGCGGCCGCAACCGGCGTGCAGGTCGGGCGGGTGATCGACTTCAGCGCGTGATTCCTGTCCTGGGTACCCCGCCGCTCCGCGGCGGTCTTCTCGCGACAGACTAACGGGTGCTGAAGTTGTGCGTGCTGCGTCAGACCATGCAACAGCGGAGGCCGCCGCGGAGCGGCTGGCCACCCAAAGCCGTCACTTCTTATTCAACTCCGCCGCCGTGAACATCTTCCCCGTGCTGTCACGTTCCCACGTCCAGCTCGGCCCGTGCTTCTTCTCGTAGAACTCCCACAGCTCGAACCAGTAACTGCGGAACGCGTGCCGCCCCATCGGCGCGAAGTGCTCGTGGATCTTCTTCATGATCTGCGCCGAGCTCCCCGTCATCCCCAGCACCGCCTTCCCGTGCCGCACGCTCTCCGTGTCGCAGGGCAGCCGGTGGTACCGCCCCAGCAGCTGCAGGATGTTCGCGGCCGCGTAAGGCCCGATCCCCGGCAGGTCGATCAGCGCCTCGTACAGCGGCTCATCCGGTGTCGCCGGGTCTTCCATCCACCCGACATCGATCCCCCCGCGCGACTTGGGCAGCGTGAACAGCTTCGCCAGCTCCACGATCCGTGCATCGCGGTAGCCCACGCGGCAGCGGGCCCGCAGCGTCGCCGGCCGCGTCCGCGCCAGCTTGGTCGCGGACGGGAACCCGTGCCGCTTCCCGCCCTTCACCTCGACCGCGTCACCGAGCACCTCGCAGATTCGCCGGTTCATGTTCACCGTGTTCGGCCAGGTGACGTTGCAGCTCGTCACCGTCTTGATCACATCCTCGAAAAGCGTCGGTGACCGGAACAGCCGCCCGCGCCCGATCCCAGCGAAGCGCGGGTCGCTGGCGTGGAACTCGCGCAGCGTCGATGCATCCTCATCCAGCCGCAGCATGCGGGTCAGCTGGACCGTCAGCTCCTTCTTTTCTTCCTTCAGAAGCGCCCGCCCCACCTTCACCGCCAGCTCGCCCCCAGCCTTCTCCTGCGCCACCTCCACCAGCGCCGGCCCATCCCCCAGCGTGCACACCCGGCTGAACACCCCCGACCTGGGGTCCCAGTGGTTGGGTGCCAGCAGGAAGTACCCGTACGAGCACACATCCCGCCGCAGCAGGTAATCACCCGGCGTTTTCAGCTTCATCCGCGTCGCCATGCCGACACGGTAGCCCCCGCCGCAAGGCCAGTTTCACCCCCCGCAAACCTCGCGCCCTTCAACTCTGGTCGCCACGGGAGGTGTCCATGGAAAGCAGAGCCAAGGTCGCGGGACATCCACTCCATCAGATGCTCATCGTGTTCCCGCTGGGCCTGCTGGCCACCTCGCTCATTTTCGACATCATCTACCGCTTCAACGGCAACGGCCGCCTCGCCGATGCCTCGTACTACATGATCATGGCGGGCGTGATCGCCGGGCTGATCGCGGCCGTGCCGGGCGTCATCGACTGGCTCGCCATCCCCGCCAACACGCGGGCAAAGGCCATCGGCCTCTGGCACGCCATCGGCAACGTCATCGTCCTCACCTGCTTCGCGATCAGCTGGGTCATCCGCAACAACAACGACACCACCGCGCCCACCAACGGCGCCCTGACAATGTCGGTGCTCGGCGGCGGCCTGGCCCTGGTCACCGGATGGCTCGGCGGCGAGCTCGTTGATCGCCTGGGCATCGGCGTTGACCCCGGCGCCCACGTCAACTCGCCCAACTCAATGGGCGGACGCCCCGCCTCCGAGATCGACATGAACTACGTCACCGCGGCCGAGAACCGCTCGCCCGCCTCCACCTCCACCACTGCCGTCACGCCGGGCCGCGGGGCCATGGGGCGTGCCACGGAACCAACCGAGCGCCGGACCGACATCGGTGCGGCGCGCCCTACGACCCAGGACACCGACCGCGGCGGGCCGCCGGTGTGATGCCACGACGGCACCCGCGGACGGACGTCCGCCCTCAGCTCCGCGGCCGCACCCGCCGCTGCAATCAGGAAGACACGCCAGGCGAAGACACGTTCGGAACAGGCGAAGGCGGCGAGCAGACGATGAACTGACACGCAGCAGAAAGATCAACCAAGCTCTCTCTCTCCAAGCCCCCCTGGCCCTTGCTGGGGGGCTCTCTTTTTGGACATCAAGTGACGTTCGCAACGAGCCCCGAACGAAGTGAGCGGGCGGTGCTGCCTTTCGCGCGGAAGGCTCCTTACGCCCGTGCGTCGAACACCCGTCACTTCGTTCCGGGCTCGTTACGGACGTCGCTGCCTCAACTCACGTCACCGTTCAGCTCACGCGCTCTTCCGCGCTCTTCCCACCATCACCCCCGCCACCACCCGCAGATCCCGCACCAGGCCCGCGTACGCCTCGCGTCGCTCCTCGCTCGAGGGCTTCCGCAGGATCGCCGACGGATGCCCCGTCGCCAGCACGAACTTCGCCCACTGCGTCCCCTCAATCAGCTTCCCGCCCTCACGAGTCACCCGGAACTTCGCCCCCAGCAGCGACTGCGCGGCCGTGGCCCCAAGGGCCACCACCACCCGCGGCCTCACCATTGCGATCTCGCGCTCCAGCCAAGGCCGGCACGCCTGCGTCTCCCTCGACGTCGGCTTGCTATGGATTCGCCGCTCGCCCTTCGGCTCGAACTTGAAGTGCTTTACCGCGTTGGTTACGTACACCTTGGACCGGTCGATCCCCGCCTCCTGCATCGCCTTGTCCAGCATCCGGCCTGCTGGCCCCACGAACGGCCGTCCCTCCCTCTCCTCGACATCCCCCGGCTGCTCGCCCACGAACATCACCCCGCCGGCCCGCTCGTTCCCCTCGCCGAACACCGCACGCGTCCCGCACTTCCAGATCCCGCACCCGCGGCACACCAGCACCGCCTTCCGCAGCACGTTCAGCGAGACCGCCCGCGCCGGGATGTACGCCTCCGCCGACGGCGCCTCGCCGCCCGACGGGAACTCCGGAACCTCACGCGCTCCACCCGGCTTCCCGCGTCGTTTCATTGCTTCACCATGCCTGTGTGGTACGAAACGGGCATGAGCCAGCGTGTCCTGAACTTGCCTGCCAGCTGGACGTCTGGAGGCCGCGTGCCTTGATGCACTCTTCTCACCCGCCCTCTCCCCCGCGCGACTTCGACGTCCTGATCGTCGGCGGCGGCCCCGCCGGGCTCTCGGCCGCGCTGGTGCTGGGCCGCTGCCGCCGCTCCGTGCTGGTCATCGACGCCGGCCACCCGCGCAACTACGCCTCGCGCTGGGCCCACAACTACCTCACCCGCGACGGCATCCCGCCCATGGAGCTCCTCCGCCTGGGGCGCGAAGAGATCGCTTCCTATGGCGTGCAGTTCAAGCAGGGCGTCGTCGCCAAGGCCGACTGCCTGAACCCCGGCTACAAGGTCGAACTGCTCAGCGGCGAGTCCTTCACCGGCCGCAAGCTGCTCCTGGCCACCGGCGTCACCGACGTCCTCCCCGACATCCCCAACCTCGAGGCCTTCTACGGCCTGGGCGTGCACCACTGCCCCTACTGCGACGGCTACGAGTACGCCGACCAGCCCATCGCAGCGCTCGGCGAGCCCAAGAAGGCCCTCGGCTCCGCCATGAACCTGCGCACCTGGTCGCCCCACATCACCGCCTGTTCCAACGGCCACCGCTTCAACACGCTCCAGCGCCGGCGTGCCGCCGAGCTCGGCATCACCCTCCGCCCCGAGCGCATCGTCAAGCTCGAGACCATCACCGGCGGCACGCCCGACGCCCCCCTCTACGGCGATCCCAAGCAGGACTTCAGCGTCGAGCACCACCACGAGCCCCACCGCCTGGCCCGCATCGTGTTCGAGTCCGGCGACCCGCTGCCCGTGGCCGCGCTGTTCTTCAACACCGACCAGGTGCAACGCAGCGACCTGCCCTTCAGCGTCGGGTGCGTGCGTAACGAGAAGGGCGGCATCCACCGCGACAGCCGCCAGCGCACGCAGGTCAGGGACGTCTACCTCGCCGGCGACGCGTCGCGCGATGTGCAGTTCGTGATCGTCGCCGCCGCCGAGGGCGCCAAGGCCGGCGTGGCGATCAACGCGGACTTTCAGAAGGAAGAGCGCGACGTTCGTTCGTAACAGACGTTCGGAACGAGCCCCGAACGAAGTGAGCGGGCCGGGTATTCAGCGTCGCCGTGCGCGCAAGCACCCCTCACTTCGTTCGGGGCTCGTTACGAACGCAACCGTCCTCTCTCACCGCACCATCTTCTCGAAACTCGCCGTCGCCGCCTCCGCGCACCGCGCGGTCGCCGTCGCGTTCCCCGTCACCACGCCGGGCTGGAAGGCATCCAGCCGCACCGTCGCCTCCTTGCTCTCTCCTGGCAGCAGCGAGCCGAAGTCCCACGTCAGGCGCTCCATGTCCAGCGCCCGCGCGTTGGGTGACAGCGTCGCGTTCACCGTCGTGTTCAGCGCCTCCACGTTCCCGGTGTTCGACACCCGCAGGTTCACGATCACCATGTTCGAATCAGCCGACGGCTCCGTCGCTTCCAGCACCAGGTTCAGCACCGGCTGCCCCACCACCATCGCCGTCTCCACGGCCGTGGTCCGCACATCGGGGTCCGTGCTCACGCTCGTCAGAGACAGAAAGCTCCCCGGCCGCTCCGCCCGCACCGGCACCGTGATCTCGCGCGTCCCGCCCGCGGGCACCAGCCCCACGTTCATCGACACCCGCGTGTCGCCGTTGGCCACCCGCAGCCCCGGGGGCAGCGTCGCCTGCACGTACGCGTCGGGGGCATCCATCCCCGAGGTGTTCGTCACCAGGAACCGCACCGGGATGTCCTCGCAGATCAGCCCCGACGCAGGCGTGATCACCTCCACCCGCAGCGGGCTGGCCGCGCCGCGGTCGACGACCACCACGCTCGGCTCCCGCCGCACCACGCTGGTCTCCTCCGTCACCACGGTGGTGTCGCGCACCGGCGCCACGGTCGTCGTCCTCACCCTCGCCGCCTCATCCGCGGCGCTGGTGCGGTACACCGCCATCGTGTCCCCCACCCCAGTCGGCGTGATCACCCGCTCATCGTCGTAGCGCTCCTCGTAGTACCCCCGGTTGGGCTGGCAGCCTCCCACCAGCGCCACGAGAATCCCCGCCCCAACCCCCATCGCCACCGGAACGACGATCCTGCTGGCCTTCATCGGTGCACTCCTTGCGTTTCAGGGCATCCCAAAGGGACACCCGTGCCCACCCCAGGTCGGGAGGGCCAACCGCACCGTGCCCCGTCAAAAGTTCGGCCCGGTGAATCCATCCTGAACCGGGCCTCGCAGCAGGGACCGTCGTGACCATCCTCCACGTCTGAGAACCTCTTCAGCCCGCAAACCCTTGCGGTCCCGCGGGAAGCCCCCGAATCCACGCGGAATCGAAAAGCCGAACCGATACATGGCAGCGTCGGGTATGCTGCCCGTTGCCCGGACTTGCCCCGATGGACGAGCACGACCACCAACACCTCGATTCCCACTGCCAGCACCAGTTCCTGGCCCAGCTCCTCCGGGGCATCGCACCGGACCTCAGCCTCTCCGCCGCCCGCCGCTTCTGCCAGATCGACCCCACCATCAAGGACCGCTACGACGAGGTCACCTGCCACCAGTGGCGTGACCTCTTTTCGTTGTGGGTCAACGACCTCGCCGCGGCCCTGGCGGTGTGCCGCCCCGCGATCCTGCACCGCCAGGTGGCGTGGAGCAAGTCGCTGTTCGGCGCCCGCAACGTCGCTCACGCCGACGTCGTCAACGCCCTCACCGCCCTCCGCGACGCCGTGCACCGCGAGATCCCCGATGACGACCGGCCCCTGGTGGCCGACTACATCTCCAGCACCATCGCCCACCTCAGCCAATGCCCCGGCTGCCCGCCGTGCGAGCTGGACCCCGACTGCCCCAAGGGCACCCTCGCCCTGCAGTACGTCGTCACCGTCCTGGAGGGCGACCGCCGGAAGGCGAGCGACCTCATCCTGGGCGCCCTTCACCGCGGCCTGCCCATCCGCGACATCTACCTCACCGTCCTGCTCCCCGCGATGCAGGAACTGGGCCGCATGTGGGAGCGCAACGAGATCGACGTGGCCGAGGAGCACTTCTGCACAGCGACCACCGAGATGGTGCTCAGCCAGCTCTACACCCACCTGCCCCGCGCCCCGCACAATGGCCGCACCGTGGTGCTGGCCGCCACCGAAGGCAACCATCACCAGATCGGCGTGCGCATGGTGGCCGACTTCTTTGAGATGGCAGGCTGGCGCTCGGTCTTCCTGGGCGCCAATGTTCCGGGCCACGACCTCGCGCTCGCCGTCGCCGACTTCAACGCCGACGTGCTCGCCATCGCCGCGTGCCTGCACGCCCACCTGCAGAGCGTGCAGGACGCCATCGCCATGGTCCGCAGCTGCCCGGAGGCACGCAACGCCCGCATCATCGTGGGCGGCCGCGGCTTCGAGGGCACGGACGGCCTCTGGGCCGACATGGGCGCCGATGCACTGGCCATGAGCCCCGACGACGCGGTCGCCCGCGCCGGCGAGCTCGTCACGGCCCGCGCCTGATCAGTTCAGCCGCAAATGCCGAATGTCGGATGTCGAACGTCGGTGCGTCAGAAACGCCAAACCGACATCGCACATCCGACATCCGACATCGATCCGAAGGGCGGTCCTCCGTGACCTGCCCATCGATTGGCTGCCGCCAGGCGCTCCCAACTCGGGAGCAACGATCACACGCCCGGCGGACGCGTCCCGCGACCCACGGCCAGGCCCCACACCAGGCTGACCAGGAAGATCACCAGGAACACGAAGAACAGGATGCGGGCGATATCCGTCGCCGCGCCCGCGATCCCGCCGAAGCCGAAGATCGCGGCAATGACCGCAACGATAAAGAACACAATGGCCCAGCGGAGCATCAGACACCTCCGAAAAATGTTCTCCCCACGGCCTCGAACATACACCCCGCCCGGCGCAAGTGCCGCCGTGTGGACCACTTCTCACCGTTTGCTTCATGCAGCACGGGCTGAACCACGCTCGCGTCGTTTTCATCCACCCACCTGAGCCGGGTGATCCCTCAGCGCACCTCAGCGGAGTTGCGTTCGTACGAGCCCCGACGCGTCTTCGCGCGGCGTCCGCCCACGAAGTGAGAGGGCACTCCGAGTTGCCCTGCGCGTAAAGGTGCCCCGATGGACCCGCCACTTCGTTCCGGGCTCGTTGCGAACGTTGGCCGTGGCATTCGGATGCCTTTCCCGCAATCGCGCCTCACTCACCAGACATCTGCTCCCGTACCGCCGCGCTCCCGCGTTTGAAGCGTCCCACACGATGGGAAGGGGTCCGCAGGGCCGCGTGGCGGATGGAGCCTCACATGATGCGTTCCCTCCACAGCGTCGCGGCGGCCGGTATCGGCCTGGCCGCGGTCCCCTTCTCCACGCACGCCGAGCTGGACTGGACGCCCACGCCCGGCCCCGCCGGCGGCAGCGTCCGCGCCCTGGACCTCGCGGGCAGTGCCGGCGTCGCCTCCACCATCGCCGGGCTGCACACCTCGGCCGATGGCGGGCGCACCTGGCGCGGGGCGTTCCGCTCGCCAGGGGCGCCGCAGGCGACCTTCGGTTTCGTGGCCGCTGTGCCCGGCGCGCTGTTCGCGCAGAACACCGCCCTGGAGTTCTTCGCGTCGACCGACGGCCTGCACTGGTCGCACGCCAACCCGCCCGTGCCCGGGGTCGCGCTGCACGCCATTGAGCACGCCAACGGCCGCACCTACGCGCAGCTGGACCCCGCCGCCGGGCAGCCGCTGTACTTCTCTGACGACCTGGGCGAAACGTGGTCACCCCTGATGAACTCGCCCACGCCCGCCGACGGCCTTTCCGCCAGCGGCAACGACGTGTTTACCTCGACCCTTGAGCTGCGCGACGGCGGCTTCACCCGCATCGTGACCGCCTACCGCTCCGGCGACCGCGGCCAGACCTTCGCCGTCATCGGCGGCTCCGACGCGTCGGTGAATGGCATCGCCCCCTCGCAGGCCGCAACGCCGCGCCGGGTGGGCACGCGCCTCCTGTGCGGGCAGTTCGTCTCGGAGAACGACGGGCAGAGCTGGCGGTTCTTCGACGCCTTCGAGACCCTGCGGCAGCAGTTCTGCGGGGCCGACTTCTGCGAGTTCCGCGTCGCCAGCTCCGCGGTCGTCAACGGCGCGATGTACGTGCACACGTACCTGGACTTCATGGACCAGGACGAGCCCGCGGACAACTTCAAGCTGTGGAAGACCACCGACTTCGCGACCTTCACCGAGGTCCCAGCCTCGCCCGCGCTGCCCGACCTGCTGGTCTCGCAGAGTTTCTGGCGCGAGGGGGCCAGCGGGGCGCTCGTGATCGCGGGCGCGCTGGGAATCTTCCGCTCCGACGATGGCGGCGTGAACTGGACCGCGTCCAACGCGGGCATCAACGCCTCGGTGGTGTGGCGGATGGAGGCGACCGCCAGCGTACTCATCGCCAACCTCGTTGACACCAACTACGTCGCCCGTCTCACCTCGCCCCTTGGCCCATGGTCGCAGAACACCATCTTCGACAACGGCGCCTTCTTCGGCACCGTCATGAGCCTCTACTCCCCCGACGGCCAGACCCTGCTCGCGGGGCACCTGATCGACGGCCTCACGCGCTCGGACGACGGCGGCCACACCTGGGACTGGTCCCGCGCCGGCGTTCCGCAGTACAACGGCACCGCCGGCGAGCAGTACTGCGAGATCGAGGCGTTCACGAAGACCCCCACGGCCCTCTTCGCCGGCACCGGCGAGGGCCTGGAGTTCCGCAGCGACGGCGGCCAGGGCTTCGTGCACGTGGGCCGCGGCGTGCTCCGCTCGGCCGACAACGGCCGCACCTGGGCCCGCGTGAACAATGGCCTCCGCATCATCGGCCGCAACTCCTTCTTTGAGCCCCAGTACGACCCCATCCTCTCCATGACCACGGCGCCCACGGCCACCAGCCCCGCCGTGCTCGCCGGCGGCATGTTCCTGGGCGTCGCCCGCAGCACCAACAACGGCGCCTCGTGGAGCTACACCAACAGCGGCCTGCCCATGTTCAACGCCGACGTGGCCGCGTCGGAGGTGACCGCCCTCACCACCGTGGGCGGGGCCGTGTACCTTGGCTTCAACGGCATCGACCAGGACGTCTTCCCCGGCGTGGGCTCGGTGTACAAGTCCACCGACGGCGGCCTCACGTGGACGCCCGCCAACAGCGGCCTGCCCACCGGCTTCCCCGTCGCCGCCATCACCGCCCACAACGGCACGCTCTACGCCGGTCTCGCCTCACGTCACTTCCCCGCCACGCCCTTCATGTTCGGCGGCCTGGGCGTGTACCAGAGCACCGACGGCGGGGCATCGTGGCAGCCCGCGGGCACGTCGCTCAGTGGCGTCGGCGTCCGCTGCCTCAAGGTGTTCAACGGGACGCTCTACGCCGGCACCGACCACCTGGGCGTCTGGGCCCTCACTTCGCCCATCACCGGCTGCGGCTCCGCCGACTTCAACGGCGACGGCGACACCGGCACCGACCAGGACATCGAGGCCTTCTTCGCCTGCATCGGAGGCCACTGCTGCCCCACCTGCGACCCCCGCGGCAGCGACTTCAACAACGACGGCGACGCCGCCACCGACCAGGACATCGAGGCCTTCTTCCGCGTCCTGGGCGGCAACCCCTGCTGAGGGACCTCGCCCTCCCATCCTGCCGGGTTATCACCCCCCAGATTCCCTTCCCCTCCCCCCCTTCTTCCATTAGACTCCCAGCTGCCCTTGTGGAGGTCCCCCATGCGCCTGCTCGCCTTCCTCGCCGCCATCCTCATCCCCGCCCTCGCGGCCAACGCCCAGCTCTCCATCACCTGGTCCACCATCGACTGCGGCGGCGGCATGAGCAGCGGCGGCGGCTTCACCCTCCACGCCACCATCGGCCAGCACGACGCCTCCGCGCCCATGAGCGGCGGCAGCTTCACCCTGACCGGCGGCTTCTGGGCCGCGTCCCCCGGCGGCGGCTGCCCCGGCAACGAGTGCGGCCCGCAGGACTACAACGGCGACGGCGACTCGGGCACCGACGCCGACATCGAGGCCTTCTTCGCCTGCCTGGGCGGCACCTGCTGCGAAACCTGCTTCTGCCAGGGCTCCGACTTCAACGGCGACGGCGACTTCGGCACCGACGCCGACATCGAGTCCTTCTTCAGGGTCCTGGGCGGCAACCCCTGCTGAGGTCAGGCCCTCACCGGCACCCCATACCGCAGCACCACCATCGACCCCAGCGGCGGGTACTTCATCTCCACGCGGATGCCCCGCAGCTGCCGCGGGTCCACCTTCAGGCACTCGTGCATCGTGCGGAAGAACTCCGAGTACCGCGGGACCCGCGCCGTCGCCACCGCGGGCGGCGAGCCCACAAGCGGCAGCGGCGTCTGGGTGATGGGCAGCAGCGAGATGTCGTCGGACCTGCGGTCCGCCTCGCCGTGCCCGTAGATCGTCGAGAACACCATCACCTTCGCCTCCAGCGCGAAGGCCAGGTCCTGGTGCACGATGAGGTCCAGCACCAGGTGCTCCGCCGGCACGGTGATCGACGCCCCGAAGTCGCCCGTCTCCCCCGCGTGCTGCTGGTACCTGGGCACCGCCGCCCTGAACACCTCGCCCTTGAAGCAGTCGAACGCGGCCGTGTCCCCCACCGCCCCCGGCATCAGCACGTAATCGTGGTCCCCCTTGCTCTGCACCACCTCCACCCGCGGCGGCTGCCCCTTGGCATAAAACCGCGGGCGCGCCCCGCTGCCCACCTCCACCGGCGTGCCGGGGTCAAAGAGGTCCACGATGCTCTCCGGGCGCGACTGCAGCCGCACCTTGAAGATCGGCCAGCGCACATCCGCCCGCAGCCGCCGGAAGCCCACGAACCCGCTCAAGAACGCCACGTCCAGGCGCGACGCGTCCTCGGCGTTGGGCACCACCATCGTGCTCACGAACCGCGTGCGGGCCTGAACGCCATAGAGACCGCTGTTGCCGCGGAACGCCAGCTTGCGGCTGTGCTCGATCGCCTCGCTGGTCGGGGCCATGCTGTCCACCACGATGTCCAGCGACGAGCGGTCCCCCACGTGCAGCGCCGTCATCTCGCGGAAGCTCCGCGCCGCCGTGCGCACCGCCTGCACCGATTCCTCGCCCGCCCCTTGCGCCCCCGCGGCCTCCAGCAGCTTGCCCAGCGCCTGCTCGCCGGGAATGTGCGCCAGCGCTCCAAACTCGTCGGTCGCGCGGATCACCCGCGACACGTTCCAGGTCAGCGTCTTGTTGATGCCCAGGCGGCGGGCGACCTCCTGCGGGGCCGCGGGGTCGACGCCGATCGCGTCAAACAGCTGGATGAGCGCGCCGCGCAGCTCCCCCACCGCCCGCTTGTACTCCTGCTCGAACTGGACTGTTTCCTGGATCATGCTTCCTCACGGCTTCCTGCCCGCCCGCTCACCGCGGCGTGTTCACCCATCCGAACTCCGTCGCGTCCGACAGCGACAGGATGTGCGACCTCCCGCGCGAGTCCCACAGCTTCAGGTGCGTTGACTTGAGGTCCTCGGGCTCCTCGAGACGGTCGTTGCCCCCCACAGGCGGCTTGAACAGCCCCACGCTGCCGTCAAGGTAGGCGAGGTTGCTCCCGCCGCCGGGCCCTCCGTTGGACGACCCGCTGCCGCGCCGCGCGTGGCGCGTCGAGAACTGATCAATGGTCGCGAACGAGCCGTCGTCGCTGGTGCGGTTGTAGAAGATGTCGTGCTCCTCGATCAGCAGGGGCATCGCCTGGAAGTACACCCGCGGGCTCGTGAGCACCGCCGGCAGCTCCGGGTACGTCACCTTCCACGGCAGGTCCACCCGCGCCCCCGCCATCCGGATCACGCCGGTGTAGTCGAACCACTTGTTCGACTCCCGCTTGGCCGAGGGGCATTCAAAGATCTTGTCGGTGTTCGAGAGGTACTCGCGGAGCACCGAGGTCTCGAACGGGTGCTTGTACGCGCTGGGGTTGGCCAGGTACTTGGCGTTGCGCCGCCCCGACCACTCCTGATTGATCGGCCCCTGCCAGTACATGCCGGGGATGACCTTGTAGTCGCCCGCGTACGTCGTGAACGCCAGCGCTACCTGCCGCATGTTGGACGCGCACGCAACGCTCCGCCCTGTCTCCCGTGCCCCCGCCAGCCCCGGCAGCAGCAGCCCGATGAGCAGGGCGATGATGGCGATCACGACGAGCAGCTCGATCAGCGTAAAGCCGGTGCGCACCTGCGTCTGCGTCATGGCGTCCCTCGCAGCGTTCGCAATACGTTCGGAAACAACCGCATCCAGCATACAGGCCGGAGCCTTGGTCTGGAAGTATTTTCCCGATTTCCAAATGGAAAATCTTGCGGCGCACCCGTCCCTCCATTTAGACTCGCGCCCAGAACTCCGACACTCACCGAGAGAGAGGACCACCATGCTTGCACGCCCCGCGTTCTGGATCATCGCCTCCGCCGGTCTGGCCGTCCCCGCCCTCGCCCAGACCAACCACGTCGAGGTCGAGCCCAACGACACCAAGGCCGACGCGCTCTTCAACGGTGCCATCGTCCTCAACCCCGGCGACACCATCACCGGCCTCACCGCCTCCGCCAGCGGCGCCGGCCTGGACTACTTCCTTGTCAAGACCGCGCCCGCCGCCCCCGGCGTTTACAAGCACAAGCTCGTCCTCTCTACTGGCACCGTCGGCCACACCTTCACCATCCGCGGCCTCAACCAGACCGCCGCCACCGCCGCGGCGTGGCCCGGGCCCATCGGCACAGCCGGCGCCACCGATTCGCAGACGCAGGTGGCCCTCACCGTGGGCAACACGCGCGTCATCCAGTGGTACGGCTTCGGCAAGGAGGAGCAGCTCTATGTCCGCGTGGCCGGCACCACCGCCACGCAGGGCGAGTACGTCCTCACGCTCGAGACCCAGGACATGACCCCGTCCATCGTCGACGCCGGCAAGTGGGTCTCGGGCACCATCAACATCACCAACGCCCCCTCGGGCACCGGCAACGACCTGGACCTCTGGGTCTACGACAGCAACTTCAACCCCATCCGCGGCTTCGGCAACGACGGGGCCACCACCCTCGGCGGCCACACCACCGCCACGAACCTCGTCGCCTACCTCCGCCGCCACTACGAGCCGGGCACCTACTACGTCGCCACCGCCAGCGCCGATGCCATCAACAACATGCCCTCACCCAGCGACGACAACCGCCGCACCGGCCTGCTGCTGGACTTCCCCAACGCCATCGTCTCCAACTCAACGCTGGCCACCCACCACCTGCACTTCACCATCCAGGACGCCTTCGGCGCCACCAACTTCACCAATACCAAGACCAACGCCCCCGACGTGCACTGGCACAAGTTCGTCGTGGGCGGCAGCGACTACGGCGCCTGCTGCCTCCCCAGCGGCATGTGCGTGCAGATGGACCAGACCCGCTGCGAGTCTGCCGCGATCGGCGGCACCTTCAGCGGGGCCGGCTCTGATTGCTCGACCTGCCTGCCCGCCACCGGCGTCTGGGCCGCACGCATGCCCGCGCCCTACCCCAGCGTCGGCTCCGCCGGCGCGGTCATCGGCGACACCTTCTATCTGCTCGGCGGCAGCCCCTCCAACGGCCTGCGGGACCCAGGCTGCTGGAAGCTCGACCTCGTGAACAACCTCTGGTCGTCCATCGCCCCGCTGCCGCACGCCGGCAGCGTCGCGCCCCAGCTCGGCGGCGCTTCCAACATCGACGCCGCGGTGATCGGCACCGACATCTACCTCGTCGGCGGCTACATCGGCACGGGCGCGACGGTGATCAACCGCGTGCTCCGCTACGACACGCTCGCCAACACCTGGACCGAGATCACCAGTGATCCATATCCCACCGCCATCTACGGCTCCGCCCTCGTCGCCCACAACGGCAAGCTCTACGTCATGAGCGGCGCGACCGCCGTGGGCTCGCCCACGACCGCCTGCTACCGCTACGACCCCGCCGCCCCCGAGGGCAGCCGCTGGGCTGCGATCGCCTCCATCGGCGCCGGCCGCCCGGGCATGGCCGCGACCGTGATCGGCGACCTCATCTACTGCGTCGGCGGCGAGGCCACCGACCAGAGCCGCACCGACGTCTACAACATCACCCTGGACAGCTGGACGCAGCTGCCCGACACCACGGTCGCACGCGGCGGCACCAGCCTCTTCAACCTCGATGGCAAGCCCTACGCCGCGGCCGGCGGCTGGACGACCTTCACCAACACCGCCGAGGTCTTCGACGCCGGCGCCTGGACCGCCGGACCCCCGGTGATCACCGGCCTGCGCTCCCCGGCCTACGACGGCAGCGACGCCTGGCTGGTCCGCTCCACCGGCTTCAACGGCGCCTACCGCGCCAACACCGAGGTCTTCCTCCGCGCCCCCGCGTGCGCCGGCAACCAGTGCGGCCCGCAGGACTTCAACGGCGACGGCGACGCCGGCACCGACCAGGACATCGAGGCGTTCTTCGCCTGCCTGGGCGGCACCTGCTGTGAGACCTGCTTCTGCCAGGGCGCGGACTTCAACGGCGACGGCGACATCGGCACCGACCAGGACATCGAAGCCTTCTTCCGTGTCCTGGGCGGCAGCTCCTGCTGATCGAGCCCTGACCCAGCCCCCCGAGCCGAGGCTGAACCGAAGGCCCCCCGCGTGAGCCCCTCTGCTCACGCCGGTCGGGCTCAGAGGATCAGCCTCGGTTCTTTTCCATTCGCCCGATAACGGCCGGGCACGTCCATTCGATCTATGGCGGCCCGCTCTCATCCGATGCCGCGGCCATGCTCGCCACCAACGCGGGTGGCCTTGTTTCGGCCCGTCTCTTGGTTATAAACGTGGGATGCGACTCCTCATCGCTCTTGCTCTGCTCCTCCTGACCCTGCCAGCCCACGCCCAGCCCTGCGTGCCCTCCGTTTCAGGGTTCCCCACGGGGCCCATGGACCCCAGCGTCTCCGCCCGCGCCTTCATCTCCCACATGCTCACATGGGACGACGGCGGCGGCGAGTCGCTCTACATCGCCGGGCAGTTTGTCGTCCCGCCCTTCAACCCCGCGCAGCCGGCGCAGAGCTACGTAGCTCAGTTCCGCGGCGGCCGCTGGACCGCGCTGCGGGCCGGGCTCGCGCCCGCGAGCAATGTCAACATGCGTGCCCTCTGCGTGCAGGACTTCTCCACCATCGGCGGGCATGGCCCCTCGCTCTACGCCGCGGGCGACGGCGGCTCGCTCTACCGCTGGGACGGCGCGAGCTGGGTGCTCGCGGCCACGGCCCCCTTCGGCACCTGCAACACGCTGCTCGCCACCTCCGATGCCCAGGGCCCCGTCATCCTCGGCGCCGGCACCTTCGGCCAGGGCGTCCTCGCATGGCGTGGCCAAGGGGCGTGGTCGCCGTACGCCCCGCTCACCGTGAGCAGCGGCAGCGTCAGCCGCCTGCGCCTTGTGGACGACGGCTCCGGCCCCGCCCTCTACATGGTCGGCTCTATCCGCGACACCACCCGGGGCATCAGCGGCATCGCCAAACTCGTCAATGGCCAGTGGACGCCCGTGCCCCATGCGCTGCCGTCACCCAGCGCCATCACCGACATCACCACCTTCGACCTTGGGCAAGGCCCCGAGCTGTACCTCTGCGGCATCGTGTCCCAGGGCGGCACCACGGCCCTCATCCACCGCCTCCGCGCCGGCCAGTGGGGCCCCGTCGGCGCGGGTCTCACCCTCCGCCAAACCACGCTGGGTCCCACGTTCTTCAAGATCACCGAAGGCGGCACCCCGCGCCTCTACCTCGGCGGCCTCATCGAGCAGCCCTCGGCGTACGCAGGCATCATCCGCCTGAGCACCGCGGGCGACGCGTGGGAGCCTCCCGTCTTCGTCTCGTACCAACCGGGCGCCGCCCCGACGTCGTACGGGGCCGTGCACGCCATGGCCCGCTTTGAGGGCAGCACCTTCCTGGGCGGCTCGTTCAGCGCGTTCACCCCTACCACGATGTCGGTTGGACCCACCCTCGCTTACGGGCTGCTCCGCTCCGACGCTTCGGACCCGGTCGGCTTCCGCTCCACCGCCACCGGCCTGGGCGAGTTCCTCAACTCCCAGTCAAACATCGCACGCTACATGCTCACGCCGCTGCAGATCGAAGGCGAGAACCGCCTGTTCATCGCGGCCTCCTTCGCCCGCGCGGGCGGCGAGTTCACCGGCGCCGCGACGCTCTTTGACGGCAGCGACTGGACGCCGATGCCCGTGGCCTCGCAGTACGTTTTCAACAGCACGCTGCAGCAGGCGGTCGTCACCACCGCGCTCAGCGACGAGCCCCGCATCGTCGCCGCGGCCCAAGGCCCCCTCGGCCCCGTGGCCGTGCACGACGGCTCGCAGTGGACCCGCCTGATCCCGCAGCCCCCGGGCGGCCAGGGGCTCAATGTGTTCGTGCTGGAAGGCAAGCTCTACGTCTTTACCGAGCTGGGCCTCTCCCGTTACGACAGCGCCACGAACTTCTGGCAGATGGTGACCTCCTCCTCGGGCAACACCTGCGCCATCCTGGCCGATCTGGGCCAGGGCCCGCGCATCCTGATGGCGATGAACTCCAGCGGCGGCCCCGGCGTGTACGCCTACGACGGCGTGGCGCCGCCCGCCCGCGTAGGGCCCAACTTCGGGCCGCCCATCCAGTGCCTCGCCGTGCACGACGAGGGCAACGGTCCCACCATCTTTGTCGGCAGCAGTTCGATCCCCGGCCAGATCCAGCGGCTCGTCAACGGCCAGTGGCAGACGCCCGGCACCGGCCTCAACTTCACCGGCAACGGCCTGCTCTCCATGTGCTCCTTCGACGACGGGCACGGGCGCGCCCTCTATGTCGCCGGCCCCTTCAGCACCGCCGGCGGCCTCACGCAGTGCAACGGCCTGGCCCGCTGGCGCAACGGCGCATGGTCCCGCGTGATCGAGCCCCTCCCCGGCGCCGTGGGCAGCAACCCGCAGGGCCTCTTCCGTGCGTGCCTCGCGGTGTTCAACAACCAGCTCTACCTCGCCGGCGACTTCCTGAACCTCGCCCACCTCAACGCCGACCGCCTGGCCGTGATCGCCCGCTGCCCCTTCACCTGCACCAGCGACTACAACCAGGACGGCGACAGCGGTACCGACCAGGACATCGAGGCCTTCTTCGCCTGCATCGGCGGCACCTGCTGCCCCACCTGCACCAGCGACTTCAACAACGACGGCGACGCCGCCACCGACCAGGACATCGAGAGCTTCTTCCGCGTCCTGGGCGGCGGCCCCTGCTGATTTATCCCAGCCTGCCGGGCCCACGCTTACGATTGACCATGAACCAGGTGCGTACCCCCCTGCGTGTCACCCAGTGGTCGCTCAATCGTGCCACCGAGATGTCCTCATCTCGGTGCGTTTTCGTGTCCATTGCGGGGTCACTCCTGCTCACCGCCGCAGCCCCCGCTCAGTCCCCCAACTGCGAGCTCCTCTACGTCTCCTTCCACCAGCAGACCAGCCCCACCGCTGCGCCCACGGCCACTCAGCACGAAGGCCGCGCCTTCATCACCGCGACCGACGGGGCCATCTTCATGCCAACCCTTCAGCTCCCCAGCGGCCAGTCCCGCGCTTTCACCAGCCTCGGCGACGGCCGCTACGAGAACCTCGTCACCGTCAGTTCCACCCGCGCTTCGCTCATGAGCAGCATGCCCAGCGGCAACTACACGTTCACGTGGCAGGGCGGCTCCGGCACCTCCTCGCGCGTGCTCACCCAGCCCCACGCCGCGGGCCTGTGGCCCGCGCAGGTCCCCACCTTCACACCCGCCACCTACACCGGCCTGCAGGGCATGGACCCGGCGGAGCCCTTCACCCTCACCGTCAACCAGTTCACCCCCGACGGCCAGGCCAACCAGCGGATCGGCGGCTACTACATCACCGAGAACAACAACGGCAGCGAGGGCACGCTCGTCCGCAACAACCTCCTGCTCGGCCCCAGCTCACAGGTGACCACGCTCGAGCTCCCGCCCAACGCCCTCGCCCCGGGACGCAGCTATCTCATCACCTGGATCTTCGCCCACGACGTCAACTCGCCCGGCAGCCCCGGCGTCACCCGCACGCAGTTCCGCAACGCCACGCGCCTCGCCTTCACCACCGCCAGCAACTGCCCCGGCAACCAGTGCGGCACCAGCGACTACAACGGCGACGGCGACGCCGGCACCGACCAGGACATCGAAGCATTCTTCGCCTGCATCGGCGGCAACTGCTGCGCGGCGTGCTTCTGCCAGGGGAGTGACTTCAACGGGGACGGCGACGCGGGCACCGATCAGGACATCGAGGCGTTCTTCCGCGTCCTGGGCGGCAGCGGCTGCTGAGCCCTCGATCGATCACTCCTGTGCCACCAAGATGCCTTCATCCCGGTGCTTCTCTGAACCGCAACTCACCCCCCGTGTTCCCGTATGATTCCACGGCCACAGGCCACCGGGGGTGCCACCATGTTCGACGGCGAGAACCGCTGGGCAAGCAAGACCATCACCTTCCTCGCCGTGGGCGGGCTCACCGTCTACGTCATCATGTTCATCTACTCCTGCCAGTCCACCTCCTCCACCGGCACTGGCACCGGCGGTGGGTTCTACGGCGGCTACTACGGCGGGCGCGGCTTCTATGGCGGCAGCGGCGGGGCCGCGCCGGGCGGCACCAGCGCCTTCGGCCCGTCCTCCGGCACCAGCCGCGGCGGCTTCGGCACCTCCGGCTTCGGCTCCGGCGCGTAACCCACCCCTCAATCAAACATGCACCGCCGCCCCATCACCCCGCGCCCTGATTGGCGCACCACGATCGAGCAGCAGGGCTTCATCTTCCACGACACCGAAGACGGCACCGGCCGCAGCACGTGGGATGAGTCCGCCTACTACTCGATCACGCTCCGGGAGGCCGAGGTCCTCGAGTCCGCCACGCAGGCCCTGCACGAGATGTGCCTGGAGGCCGTGGACCACCTCGTCACCACCGACCAGCTCGCGCGCGTGGGCATCGCCGAACAGCACCACGCCTTCGTGCAGGACAGCTGGACCAGCGGCCACCCCTCGCTCTACGGCCGCTTCGACCTTGCCTACGACGGCCGCACCGCCCCCAAGCTGCTGGAGTACAACGCCGACACGCCCACCTCGCTGCTAGAGTCCGCCGTGGTCCAGTGGTACTGGTTCCAGGACCGATTCCCGAAAGAGGACCAGTTCAACAGCCTGCACGAGAAGCTAATCGCGCAGTGGCGCGTCGCCTGCGTCTCCGACGCCGCGGCCCCGCGCGTGCACCTCGCCTGCATCGAGGACAACGCCGAGGACTTCATGACCGTCTCCTACCTCCAGGAGACCGCGCTGCAGGCCAGCCTGCTCACCACCTTCCTGCCCATCACGCGCGTGGGCTGGAACGCCGCGCAGGGCAAGTTCCTCGACGAGCAGGAGCGGCCGATCAACACCCTCTTCAAGCTCTACCCCTGGGAGTGGCTCTTCCGCGAGGACTTCTCCAAACACATCGCCCGCGCTCCCACACGCTGGATCGAGCCCGCGTGGAAAGCGGTCCTGAGCAACAAGGCCATCCTCGCCGTCCTGTGGGAGCTCTTCCCCCGCAGCGAGCACCTGCTGCCCGCGAGCTTTGAGCCGCTGCCCGGTGGCGGCGCGTCCGTCCGCAAGCCCATCCACTCGCGCGAGGGCGCCAACATCCAGACCCTGCAGGACGGGCGCGTGCTCTCCGAGACGCCCGGCCCCTATACCGGCCCCTACGTGTACCAGGCCCTGGCCAACCTGCCGCGGGCCGACGGCAAGTCGGCCGTGATCGGCAGCTGGGTCATCGGCGACGAGCCCTGCGGCATCGGCATCCGCGAGGACGCCTCGGGAATCGTCACCAACACCAGCGCCTTCGTCCCCCACATCATCGAGCGCGCCTGATCAATCGCCCGCGTTGCCTGCTTCGTCACTACGTCACTTTGCCACTTTGCCACTTTGCCACCCGGTATGCTGCCGCCCACACCGCAGGAGCCTCCCGCATGGACATGAACGCCTTCATCCGCGCCGTGGTCTACTCCATCACCTTCGGCCTCGTGGGCCTGGTGCTCATCCTCGCCGGCTTCAAGCTCTTCGATCTCATCACGCCGAAGATCGACGTCGAGAAGGAGCTCGCCGAGCGCAACAACCTCGCCGTCGCCATCGTCTGCGCCGCCATGGTCCTGGGCATCAGCTACGTCGTCGCCCACGCCATCGCGTAGCCCACGAAGCCGAGACTGGGCCGCTTTCCCCACCACGCCGGGACTGAGCCGCTCTGGGCGAAGTCCCGGATTGGCCGCGAGCCGGGTTCACGATTTTTCCCGCTCCCAGCAATCCCACCCGCCCCGCGCGACATTCCTTCCACGGAGAGAGCCCCCGCCGCGGCCGCACGCCGCGTCGGTCGTCCGCCGACTCACCGCTCCAAGTAAGGGAGACGCCGATGACTACGACCTTCCCCAAGGCCGCCGCTGCCACTCTGTCCTCACTCGCCGCGCTCGCCCTCGTGGCCGGCACCGCCCGCGCCCAGCACGCCGCGCCTGTCGTCCAGGGCGACATCGGCATCGAGCTGCAGCCCATCGCCACCGGCCTCCGCGCCCCCATCCTCGTGACCCACGCCGGCGACGGCTCGGGCCGCCTCTTCATCGTGGACCAGGCGGGCACCATCCGCATCCACAACGGCACGCAGCTGCTCGCCACTCCCTTCCTCGACCTCACATCAACGATCGTCGCCGTCAACCCCGGCTTCGACGAGCGCGGCCTGCTGGGCCTCGCCTTCCACCCCAACTACGAGAACAACGGCCGCTTCTTCGTCCGCTACTCCGTCCCGCGCACAGGCCAGCAGGGCGTGGACCCCTGCTTCGGCACCGGCCGCGGCTGCCACTCCGAGGTCCTCGCCGAGTTCACGGTTTCTTCCAACCCCAACATCGCCAACCCCACGCCCACTGTGCTGCTCACCATCCCCAAGCCGCAGTTCAACCACAACTCCGGCGACATCGCCTTCGGACCCGACGGCTTCCTCTACATGGGCATGGGCGACGGCGGCGGTGCCAACGACGGCCTGGCCGACAACCCGCCCAGCCACGGCCCCGGCGGCAACGGCCAGAACCTCGCCGTCAAGCTCGGCAAGGTCCTCCGCTTCGACGTCTCCACCCCCGGCACCCTCGCGATTCCCCCCTCCAACCCCTTCGTGAACACGCCCGGCGCCGACCCCGCCATCTTCGCCTACGGCCTGCGCAACCCCTACCGCTTCTCCTTCGACAGCGAGCCCGGCGGCGACAACACCCTCTACCTCGCCGACGTCGGCCAGAACCTGCTCGAAGAGATCAACATCATCCGCCCCGGCCGCAACTACGGCTGGGTGACCACCGAGGGCACGGTCTGCTTCAACCCCTTCGCGCCCAACACGCCCCTTCCCAGCTGCAACACCGCCGGCATCACCTTCCCCATCGCCACCTTCGGGCGCAACGTCGGCATCGCCGTGATCGGCGGCTTCCTCTACCGCGGCAACGCCGTCCCCCAGCTCCGCGGCCAGTACGTCTTCGGCGACTTCTCCACCGCGTTCAACCTCGCCGACGGCCACCTCTTCTACATGCGCCCCATCCCCGGCATCGCCACCTCGCAGATCAAGCGGCTCAAGCTCGGCGTGCACAACCGCACCTTCGGCCAGTTCCTGAAGGGCATGGGGCGCGACGAGCAGGGCGAGCTCTACTTCACCGCCGGCCCAATCCTCGGCCCCACCGGCAACTCGGCATCCGTCTACCGCATGGTCGCCATCCCCTGCGGCACCGCCGACTTCAACGCCGACGGCGACACCGGCACCACCGCCGACATCGAGGCCTTCTTCGACTGCCTCGGAGGCCACTGCTGCCCCACCTGCCTGCCCAACGCCGACTTCAACAACGATGGCGACATCGGCACCGACCAGGACATCGAGAGCTTCTTCCGCGTCCTGGGCGGCGGCACCTGCTGAGCTCAGCCGCTCCAAAGTGCCGCTCAGCAAACGCGGCCGCTAGCGCTTGCGCTCCTTTCGCCGATCCCCCGCGTCGGTCCCCTGCTCCAACGCCTTTTCCAACTCGCATTCCGCCACCGCGGCCCCGGCGATCACCGCCGCGCCACCGACCACGCCGCCAATGGTGGCAAGCTCCTTCTTCGCGGCCCGCACGCCGCGGGGGCTGGCGCGTCCCCCGCCCTGGTACCGCGCCAGCTCGGGGTCCGACGCGCAGCCTGCCAGCAGCACACACAGCACCACCGCACCCGCCCCGCGCAGCTGTCTCATCGCCCCACGCTACCCCGCACGCCATCCCCCGGTCAATATGAACCGCACGCCTTACCGGTCCCGCCTCCCCGCGGAAGCACGCCCATTTTGCTTGGCGCGCCTCGGGTGCTTGGTAAGGTAACCGACCCTCGTGCGGAGTCGCCTCATGCGTACCACCCTGCCCCTGGCACTGGCGATCGCCCTCGCCGTGCCCGCCCTCGCCCAGCCCCTCACCACCGCCTTCACCTACCAGGGCGAGCTCTCGCAATCTGGGACGCCCGCCAACGGCACCTTCGACCTCCGCTTCGCCCTCTACGAGGGCCTTACCGGGGGCGTGCAGGTCGGCTCCACGCTCTGCGTCGATGACATTGTCGTGACCAACGGCCGCTTCGCCGTGCAGCTTGACTTTGGCGCCCAGTTCACCGGCCAGCAGCGCTACCTCGAGGTCCTCGTCCGCCCCGACGCCGGCGCGGGCTGCGGCGACGCCTCCAACTACACCACCCTCCTCCCCCGCACGGAGCTCTCCGCCGCCCCCCACGCCGCCTTCGCCCTCTCTGCCGCCAGCGCCCTCTCCGCCGACACCGCCAACAGCGCCACCAGCGCCCAGAGCGCGCAGACCGCCGCCCAGGCCACCAACGCCGCCCAGCTCAACGGCCAGCCGCCCTCCTTCTACACCAACGCGGGCAACCTCACCGGCACTCTCCCCTCCACCCTCCTCAGCGGCCTCTACTCCAACCCGCTCACCCTCAGCAGCGCCACCAACCAGTTCACCGGCACCTTCACCGGCAGCGGCGCGGCCATCACCGCCCTCAACGCCTCCAACATCACCACCGGCACCCTGGCCAACGCCCGCACGACCGGCACCCCGTCGCCCGTCGCCCACACCCTCGTCCTCCGCGACGGCTCCAACGGCTTCAGCGCCGGCGCCATCAACGCCACCTCCTTCACCGGCAACGGCTCCACCCTCATCGCCCTCAACGCCAGCAACATCTCCACCGGCACCATCGCCAACGCCCGCACCACCGGCACCCCGCTCAACACCGCCAGCACGCTCGTGCTCCGCGACGCCTCGGGCAACTTCACCGCCGGCGCCATCACCGCCACCACGCTCAGCGCCGGCACCGTCTCCGCGAGCACTCTGAGCGGCGGCCACATCGGCGACGGCTCCGCCCTCACGAACCTCAGCGCCGCCAGCCTCACCGGCACGGTCAGCGACGCCCGCCTCTCCACCAACGTCGCCACCCTCTCCGCCCCGCAGACCTTCACCGGCCTCAAGACCTTCTCCGCCGCCCCCAGCTTCTCCGCCGCTAGCGGCGCGCCCTTCACCGTCGCCAGCACCGCGCCGGTCACCAACCTCAACGCCGACCTGCTCGACGGCCTGAGCTCCGCGGCCTTCGCCCGCCTCACCGGCAGCCAGACCTTCACCGGCGACATCACCATCGAGGGCGCCATCACCATCGCCGGGGCCACCGCCAACCTCTTCAGCGCCTTCGGCACCGTCACCCCCGGCACCAACTACGGCTTCGGCAACCTCGCCGCCGGCGGACGTACCTACGCCCTGGTCGCCACCGCCAACTCGCACACCGAGGGCGCCGGCAAGCTCCTCCTCCGCGACGGCGTCACCAGCCGCCTGTCGATCGATTCCACCGGCAACGTCGGCATCAACACCCCCGCCCCCGCCGCACGCCTGGACGTCAACGGCGCCATCCGGGCCCAGGGCGGCGTCACCTTCCCCGACGGCTCCACGCAGCACCGCGCCGCCCCCGGCTCCACCACCCCCTTTGTCACCAGCGGCCTGCCCGCCAACGCCACCTTCACCGTCACCCTGGGCGGCACCAGCGCCACCCTCAGCGGGACCTACACCGTCAACCGCACCATGCAGGTGGGCGGCGGCGGCGTGCAGACCCCCACCGGCGGCTACTCCATCCCCCAGGGCGCCTTTACCGTCCGCCGCGCCCGCACCGCCGACCAGACGTGGGCCAACTGGATCACCGGCAACACCTCGCCCGCCCTCACCATGGTGCTCACCGTGGGCGGCAGCACCGTCACCTGGAGCGGCACCATGACCGTCCGCCAGCTGCGCCTCGTCACTATCGGCGGCACGCTCTACGAAGAAGCCGAGCTCTACCCCCAGGGCAACGTCAACCTCACCCGCACCGTCAGCGGCGCCCCCGCCGTCTCCGCCCCCTCCACCGACTCCCCCGGCATGACCTTCAACGTCAACAACAACCCCGTCCCCAACACCGTCGCCTTCGCCCCCAGCGCCGGCCTCTCGGTCCCCATCGACCCCACCACCGGCATGGCCGCAGGCAACCGCAGCGTCGCCACCTGTACCGTCCGCGCCAATCCCTTCTCCTCCGGCATCTTCCGCACCAACTTCATCAGCAACGTCGCCAACCAGGCCGGCGCCATCGTCACCTCCGGCACCAACTGGCGCACCACCAGCAGCTGCTACCCCACCTCCTACACCCTGCGCCTGGCCGACGACGGCCTCCCCATCGAGGAGTACACGATGCTCATGAACAACTGAGCACGTGCCACCGAGATGTCCTCATCTCGGTGGTCCCTCAACCGACCACGTGCCACCGAGATGTCTTCATCTCGGTGGTCCCTCGACCGACCACGTGCCACCGAGATGTCTTCATCTCGGTGGACCCGCGGGCCGCCGCATCAACCCGGGTGCTCGATGCATCCGGTATCGCACGTGCCAAGGGCTCGCCGCCCTTGGCCGAACCCGCCCGGACGCAAGCGAGGCCACGTGCAACGGGCGATGCCGGCGCTGCTCGTGTCGGTGCGCCGCCAACCGCCGCCCCACTGAGAACGGCCCGGAGAGCCCGAGAGGGGCGGCCTTGAGCCCCTCTCGGATGCGCGGCTCCGGCCGCGCCGTTGCATCATTCCCGGCGAGCGGCGCGTGCCCGCCCGGGCGCGGGGCGCACCCACCAGGCGGCGGGCCGTTCTCCCACGGGAGTGCGCCGTTCTCCCGCGGGAGTAGACGCTCCTCCCCCGGGAGTAGACGCTCCTCCCCCGGGAGTGGACGGTCCCCCCCGTGGAGCGGGCCGCGGCACCCGGGAGCGGGCCTTCCACGGGCGGCCCCGCCATCGTCCATTCCCGGGCACGGCGGCCCGCTCCAGGGTGGCGACGGCCCGCTCCCAGGCGGGCACGGCCCCCGCCCGCGCGAGGATGGCCCGCTCCCCGGCGGCGGCGGGGGACGCCCGGGAGTGGACGGTCCATTCCCGGGCGGAAACCGCGTCGGGGGGCCAAAAACGCGGTTCCCGGCCCCCGCCGCCCCGGGTGCCGCGGCCGGGGTGCTTGACCGGCGCGGTAGCCTGCCCGCCTCACTCTGGAGCCCCCGCATGCGCCCCGCCCTGATCCTCACCGCCGCGATCACCGCCCTCACCGCCGCGCCCGCCTTTTCTCAACCGCTGACCACCGCCTTTACCTACCAGGGCGAGCTGGCCGACAGCGGCAGCCCCGTCACCGGCACCTACGACCTGCAGTTCGCCCTCTTCACCGACGCGAGCGGCACCACGCAGGTGGGCCCCACGCTGTGCGCCGACAACGTCAGTGTCACGGGCGGCCGCTTCGCCGTGGAGCTCGACTTCGGCGCCCTCTTCCAGGGGCAGCAGCGCCACCTCGAGGTCCGCGTCCGCCCCGACACCGGCCTGGACTGCTCCAGCAGCGCCGGCCTCACCACCCTGTCGCCGCGCGCGAGCCTGACCGCCGCCCCCAACGCCGCCTTCGCCCTCACCGCGGCGACCGCCAGTAGCGCCGCCACCGCGACGAACGCCACGCAGCTCAACGGCCAGCCCGCCGCCTTCTACACCAACGCGTCGAACTTCACCAGCGGCGTCCTCCCCAACGCCCGCACCACCGGCACGTCCTTCAACACCCCCGGCACCCTCGTGCTCCGCGACGCCTCCGGCAACATCTCCGCCCAGACCGTCACCGGCAGCAGCTTCGTCGGCTTCGGCGGCAACCTCACCGGCCTCAACGCCGGCAACATCACCGCGGGCACCATCGACAACTCCCGCACCAGCGGCACGCCCATCAACGCGCCCAACACCCTCGTGCTCCGCAACAGCTCCGGCGGCTTCGACGCGGGAGCCATCTCCGCCACCACCATCGCCGGCAGCGGCGCCGCCATCACCAACCTCAACGCCTCCAACATCGCCTCCGGCACCCTCGCCCCCGCCCGCGGCGGCACCGGCCTCTCCAACCAGCTGCCCGCCTCCAGCGGCCAGTACCTCCGCTCCACCGCCGCGGGCGTGTGGGGCATCGGCACCATCGCCGCCACCGACCTCCCCGCCCTCGCCGGCGACGTCACCGGCGCCGTGGGCGCAACCTCCGTCACCCGCCTCCGCGGCACCACCATCTCCTCCACGCCCCCCAGCACCAACCAGGTCCTCACCTTCAACGGCTCGCAGTGGGCCCCGCAGACCCCCGCCGCCCCGCCCGCCTACACCGCCGGCCAGGGCCTCGCCCTCTCGGGCACCACCTTCTCCGTCCCCAACAACGCCATCACCAGCGGCCTGCTCGCCAGCGACCCACTCTCCCTCAGCCGCGTCTCGGGCAGCCTGCTCTCCGTCTCCTCGGGCAATATCGGCTTCAACGAGACCACCCCCGAGGCCCAGCTCCACATCACCAACGCGAGCGGCGCCGCCGGCATCATCCTCGAGGCCGACGCGGGCTCCGCCACCACCGCGGCCCTCACCCTCCGCGAGGACCTCGCCACCCCCGGCGGCGGCCGCCTCGCCTACGACACCATCTCCAACACCCTCCGCCTTGGCACCTTCCTCGGCACGACCGAGACCCCCGCCATCTCCATCCCCCGCGGCAGCACCGACGTGACCTTCGCGGGCGATCTCTACGTCCCCACCACCACCCGCTCGCTCAACATCTCGGCCTCGTCACTGAGCCTCAACCCCGGCGCAGTCCTCACGCTCGCGAACACACCCAACGGGCTGCTCCCGCAGATCATCCCCAACGCACCCGGCGGAACCGGCCTGGCCATCGGCCAGATCACGCTCCCCCACAACGCCGTGATCACGCAGTTCGAGGTGTTCATCCAGGGCGGTGCCGGCCCCAACGTCACCGCCCAGCTGCACCGCGACTCCCTCTCCGGCCCCAGCTCCACCACCATGGCGACGCTCATCTCCGACGGTTCGGGGCCCTACGTCACCACCTCGATCGCGACACCCGTCGTCGACAACAACAACTACGCCTACCTCGTCTGGTTCCAGTTTCCACTCAACGGCACGAGCTACATGAGCATCCTGGGCGCCAAGGTCACCTACACCATCAACACCGTCAGCCCCTGACCGACTCTGAACCCCGGGCGACGTGCCGATTGACGATCGGGCCCGCGCCTAGCTTTGGCCCCGTCTTCTTCCTTCCCGAAGCGGCGGCCCCTTCACCAGGGCCCCGTTCCTTCGCGCGGCCCGCCTCCGCGCGAACATGGGCAACCTGAAGTCCACCTCAGAATCGATTCATCCACAACCCACTGGACGGCTCGCTCCTGCCCGGTACATTCCCTCCGTCTCGTACCAGGATCGATCAGGCCGCGCGCAGAGTGGTGTGTGACCAGCCCTGCGCCCTTCCGGCCGAAAGCGCACCGTCAACACGGGCAGGCAGCACACCCATGCAGGACGAACTCCCCGATCTGGCGCAAGGACACGCGCCGCGCACCTCCGAGCCCGCCCCCCCTGCTGACGACACCGCGCTGGGCGACGATCTCTTCACGACGCTCACCCCCGGGTTCATCATCTCCACCCTCCGCCCCGCCCGCGCCCGCGAGGTCGCTGACCAGTTCCGGGAAGCGCTGCACCAGCTGAGCGACGAGCCGCGCACCCTCGCCCGCTCCTCCAACGACAGCACCGCCGCGACCCGCGCCCTGCTCCGCCTCCTCACCGACGAGGAGCTCCGCCGCATCGCCCTCAAGGTCGGCCTCCCCACCGACGGCCACTACCTCAGCCTCTACCACCGCCTCGCCCTGCTCTGCTGACCAGCCGCGGCGCACGCAATTTCACTCCACATCCCACCCCCCGCGCGGTAGCGTGTCCGCTCCTTTCCGGAGACGCTCCCATGCGCACCATCCTCGCCGCGCTCGTCCTCGCGCCCTTTGCACTGACCGTCGCCGCTGCCCCCGCCCTGGCCCAGACCGCCTTCACCTACCAGGGCCGCCTCGACAACGCCGGCGAGCCCGCCAGCGGCCCGCACGACCTCCGCTTCCGCCTCTTCCATAACAGCACCCCCATCGGCCCCACCCTCTGCGCCGACAACCTCGACGTGCAGAACGGCCTCTTCACCGTCACGCTCGACTTTTCCGAGATCCTCACCCCCGGCTTCAGCTACTTCCTGGAGGTCGAGGTACGGGCCGACACCGGGCTCGCGTGCGCCGACACCACCGGCTACACCGTCCTCTCGCCCCGGCAGCCGATCACCTCCGCACCACGCGCCGTCTCCGCGCTCAGCGCCACCTCCCTGTCAGCCCACGACGGCTCCCCCAACCCCGCTGTATTTGTCGATGCGGGCGGACGCGTGGGCATCGGCACGACCTTCCCCTCCGGCCCGCTCGACGTCCGCTCCGGCAGCGGCTCCGCCCTCGCCGTCGAGCCTGTCAACGGCGATCTCACCTTCAACGGCGGCGCCGACGGCTTCTTCGGCTTCTTCCACACCGGGCCCAGCGCCGGCCGCACCGAGTTCCTCTCCAGCACCGGCGTCCACCTCAGCGTGGGCAACAACGGGAACGTGGGCGTGGGCACCACCACCCCCGCCGCCAAGTTCCATGTGGCCAACGGCGACATCCTCGCCGGCGCCGCCAGCGAGGAATGGCTCTTCCACACCCGCTCCTCCACCGGCGGGGACTTCCTCCAGATCACCGACCGCCAGGGCGGCACGCCGCAGTTCCAGCGCGGCCTGGTCATCCACTCCAACGGCGGCATCGGCATCGGCACCACGGCCCCCGCCTCGGCGCTCCACGTCCTGGGCGAGGTCCGCCTCCACTCCTCCGGCAACTTCTTCGCCGTGAAGTCCCCCCAGCCCGACCGCACCCTCCGCGGCCAGGTCAACGCCAACGCCACCATTGACGCCGCCCGCAGCTCCCCCGGCTTCACCGTCACCAGCTCCGTCACCGGCACCTTCGTGATCAACTTCACCACACCATTCACAAACCCGCCCGTGATCGTCGCCACCCCCATGGGCGCCTGCTGCAAGGCCCACATCACCCAGACCCAGACCACCTTCGCCACCGTCATCGTGCAGAACGTCTCCACCGGCGCCGGCACCGCCTCCCCCTTCCAGTTCATCGTGATGGGCAACTAGCCGTTCCACGGAGATGTGCTCGCGTTCCACCACAGTTGCGTTCGGTACGAGCCGCGAACGAAGTGAGCGGGCCCTCCGAGCCTCTCTATGCGCAGCGCGCCCCATGAACCCGTCACTTCGTTCCAGGCTCGTTGCGGACGTCCTCCGTTGACGGAGATCGTGCGCTATTCGTGCTCAACCCTGACTGCGGAACTCTCTCTTGGCGCACCGCACAGGCGCGGTAGCCTGTCGCCTTTGGAGGAGTTCCCATGAAGTCCATCGCCGCCGCGCTCTGCCTGGTGGTCGCCGCCCCCGCCCTTGCCCAGCCTCTCACCAACGCATTCACCTACCAGGGTGAGCTCGCCAGCGCCGGCGGCCCCGCTGCCGGCCTGCACGACTTCGAGTTCGCCCTTTACAGCGCCCCCACCGGCGGCCTCCAGGTCGGCCCCACGCTCTGCATGGACAACCTCGACGTCGTGAACGGCCGCTTCGCCGTGCAGCTCGACTTCGGCGCTCAGTTCAACGGCCAGACCCGCTACCTCGAGGTCCGTGTGCGTCAGGATTCCGGCCTCGCCTGTGGCAACGCGACCGGCCTGGAGACCCTCGCCCCGCGCACGCAGCTCACGGCCGCGCCCAACGCCGCCTTCGCCCTCACCGCGTCCAACGCCTTCAACGCGTCCACCGCCAGCAACGCCACGCAGCTCAACGGCCAGCCGCCAACCTTCTACACCAACGCCGCCAACCTTGCCTCAGGCACGCTGCCCAACGCCCGCCTGTCCGGCACCTACTCCAATCCCGTCAACCTTCAGAGCAGCAGCAACACCTTCGCCGGCAACGGCACCGGCCTGACCGGCCTCAACGCCTCCAACATCAACGTGGGCATCCTCAGCCCCGGGCACGGCGGCACGGGATCCAGCATCACCTCCGCCAGCAACGGCCAGGTGCTCAAGTGGAACGGCGCCGCCTTCGCACCCGCCGCGGACACCGACACGACATACGTCGCCGGCAACGGCCTCTCACTCAGCGGCACCACTTTATCACTCTCCACCGCGGGCGCCACTGCCGGCGAGGTGCTCAAGTTCAACGGTGTTTCCTGGAGTGCCGAGCCCGATGCGGACACCAACACCACCTACGCTGCGGGCAACGGCCTCGCCCTCACCGGGACCACCTTCGCGCTCTCCACCGCGGGCGCCACCGCCGGCGAGGTCCTCAAGTTCAACGGCGTCTCCTGGAACGCCGAGCCCGACGCCGACACCAACACCACCTACACCGCCGGCGCGGGGCTCTCGCTCACCGGCACCACCTTCGCCCTTGCCAACAACGGCGTGAGCGGCGGCGCCGGCGGGGTTCTCACGGATAACTCCATCACCTCCGCCGACCTCGCCAGCGACCCCAACTCCCTCATCCGCGTCACCGGCGGCAACATGGCCGTGTCCAGCGGCAACATACAGGTGGCCAACGTCATCACCGCCAACGACTTCTCCTACGGCGGCAACGTCACCTCCTTCTACATGCTCGCCCCTTCCGACTTCGTCTCACGCGACGGCACGCCCCTCTCAATCAACAACGGCAGCATCGCGGCCGTGTACCCACAGAGCACCACCACCGAAGGCCTTGTCGCCCCTGTGCACCTTCCCAACGGCGCCACCATCACCGCCGTGCGCTTCTACGTCGTGGACTTCTCCTCCGCCATCAATCTCACCTGCTCTCTCATCGAGCAGGCGCCCACCTCGACCACCGGCAACCTCATCGCCCAGACCACCAGCTCGGGCAACTCGACCACCGTCCTCACGCTCACCGTCTCCGGCCTCTCCGAACTCGTTGAAAACTCCACCAACACCTACTTCGTGACCGCCGTCCCCACCGGCTCCTGGACCAGCACCGCCCTCAGCGTCCGCGGCGTCCGCATCGACTACACCATGCCCCGCCCCGCACGCTGAACAAGCCCATTACCGAGATGCACCACATGCTCCGATCCCTCACGCTCTTCGCCGCTCTGCTCGCCGCCCCCGTCCTCGCGCAGCCCACCAACACTTCTATCACCTTCCAGGGCCGGCTCACCAACGGCGGTGCATCCGCCAACGGCCTGCACGACATCCGCGTCACCCCCTATGACGCCCAAGCCGGCGGCGCGGCCCTTGCCGCCACCACCTGCATCGACAACGTCGAGGTCACCGACGGCCTCTTCACCGTCACCCTTCCCAATGCGCCCTTCGGCAAGACCGCCGGCGCCTACCTCGAGGTGCAGGTCCGCGCCGACCCCACCGGGCTGGTGGGCTGCGCCACCACCTCGGGCTACACGACCCTCACGCCGCGTCAGCCGGTGACCACCGCCCCCACCGCCGCGTACGCCCTCGCCTTCCCCTCGCGCACGCAGAACCTCCCCGGCGCCGTCCGCTACAACGCCGAGAACGGCCGCTTTGAGGGCTACAACGGGGCCTATTGGGCGCCCTTCCAAATGGGCGAGGGGCTGCCCCCACCCAACCAGCAGGACTTCACCACCCCAGGCACGAGCACGTTCGTCGTGCCCGAGGGCGTCTCTTCCATTGGTGCGGACATTTGGGGCGGCGGCGGTGGCGGCGGTGGTGTCCGCACCGACGGTAACCTCGCGACCTCCTGCCAGTTTCCCAACTACCCCTACCGCGGCGGCGGGGGCGGCGGCGGCGGCGGGATGTACGCGCGCATCACCTTCCCCGTCACGCCCGGTGAGACCCTCACGCTTGTTGTCGGGGCCGGCGGTCAGGCCAGCACCACCGCTCCCGGCCAGCACGGGGGCCCATCCACCATCAGCCGAACCGGAAACATCATCTTCATGGCCCCGGGGGGCACCGGCGGCTTCGTCGGGCAGCTCCACAACCAGTCCTACTTCGTGTCACCTCCCGGTCCGGCCTCTGGCGCCGGTGGGCAGGGCGGCAACGGGCCCCTGATGCACCCATCCGTGAGTCTTCTGAGCATTGAAAACGGCGCGACCGGCGGGAACGGCATCGCGCTCCTGTGCAACCAGGTTGGTACCACCATGATGCCCGCCGGCGGCAACTTTGGTGAAGGACGCACCGCCGGAACTCCGCTTGGGACCATGTCCGCGGGCCGTGGCGGCCTCGGCACCACCCCCAGCAACCTTCTCAACAGCGCCGGCACCGCGGGCGCGATCCGCTTGTTCTGGAACTGACGGGGCGCCGCTGCTGCAGGGGCCGAGAACCTTGGTCATCGCACCAGCACGACCCCGCGTACACCCTTGCCAACCGCCCCCATCGTGCTAACTTGGCCCTCCTTTAGAGGTGCCCACGATGCGTACCCGTCTTCACCTGTGGCCGCTCGCCCTCGCCCTGATCCTGCCCGCGGCCCCCGCGCTCGGTCAGCCCCTCACCACCGCCTTCACCTACCAGGGCGAGCTCGGCGCGTCCGGCGGCCCCGCGAGCGGCACGTACGACCTCCGTTTCGCCCTCTTCTCCGCGCCGGCGGGCGGCACTCAGTCGGGCGTCACGCTCTGCGCCGATGATGTCGCGGTTGTGGACGGCCGCTTCACGGTGGAGCTCGACTTCGGCCCTCAGTTCACCGGCGTGCAGCAGCACCTCGAAATCCTGGTCCGGCCCGACACCGGCAGCGGGTGCGGCGACGCCTCCGGCTTCACCACACTGACGCCGCGGACGCCGCTCACCGCCACGCCCAACGCCTCCTTCGCTCTGACCGCCGCGGTCGCGCAGACCGCCCACGCCAGCGCTCCCGCCGGCTTCCGCTTCCCCGACGGCTCCATCCAGCACCGCGCGGCGGCGGGCGCGACAAGCCCATTAGTCACCAGCGGCCTGCCCGCGGGCTCCACCTTCACCGTCACCCTCGGCGGCACCCCCGCCACGCTCGTCGGCGCGTACACCGTCAACCGCGTGATGTCCGCCAGCGGAAACACTCCGACCGGCGGCTACACGTTCCAGCAGGGCACGTTCAAGGTCCGCCGCCCCCTGACCAGCGACACCACCTGGGCCGACTGGATCCTGACCGGGACACGGCCGCCGCTCAACATGACCCTTGCCTGCAACGGCGCCAGCGTGGTCTGGTCAACCAGCAACATCGCCATCCGTCAGCTCCGCCTCACCAGCGTCGACGGCGTCACCTACGAAGAAGCCGAGCTGCACCCTTCCGGCACGCAGCTCAATCTCCTCCGCACCGTCAGCGGCTCTGCGGTCACCGACCCACCCTCAACCGACCTGCCGGGCACGATCTTCGCCATCAACAACGCCGCCGACCCCAGCATCGTGGTCTACGGCCCCACCTCCGGACTCCTCCTGCCAATGGACCCCACGACCGGCCAAAGCACCGGCGGCCGCAGCTTCTTCACCTGTACGGTCCGCACCAACCCCTTCGCGTCCCCCGTCATCCGCGACCACTTCCTCAACACCGCTAACAACGTGCCCGCGGCCGTGGTCGTCAACGGCAACCAGTGGCGGACCGGCCCACGCTATTACCCCACCTCCTGCACGCTCCGCCTCGCCGATGACGGCCTGCCCATCGAGGAGTACGGCATCGTTCTGCACCCGCCGGGCACGTGACGCCCGTCACCGTCGCCCTCGTCCGCCCCGCCCGCACGCTACTTCTTCTCTCTCTTCTTCTTCGGCTTGGGCAGCTCCGGCCCGCAGTCATCATCCGCGATCAACCCATCCGCGGCCACGACCCCGCCAGCGCCGCCGCGATCGCGCCCGCCCGCCGCCCTCGTACCGCGCCAGCTCCGGGTCGGCCGCGCAGCCGCTCGCGCCGGCAACGATCGCCGCGCACACCCCGGGCGCGATGACGCCGCGCCAGTAGCCCATCCCAATCACCTAAGACCCGCCCGGCCCGCGGTCAATAGCAAACGCCACGTCTTGCCAAACACCGACCCCGTGCTACCTTTGCCGCCCTCCGGAGGTCCATCCCATGCGTACCCGTCCCGCCCGGTGGCCGCTCGCGCTGCTCGCAACGCCCTTGCTCGCGCTCCCCGCCCTTGCCCAGCCCCTCACCAGCACCTTCACCTACCAGGGCGAGCTCGCCAACGGCGGCCAGCCCGCCAGCGGCGTCTTCGACCTTGAGTTCCGGCTGTTCGATTCCGCCGCCGGAGCCACGCAAGTCGGCCCAACCCTCTGCTCCGACAACCTTACGATCACCGGCGGCCGCTTCACCGTCCAGCTCGACTTCGGACCCGTGTTCGGCGGCCCGTCCCGGTACCTCCAGGTCCGCGCGCGTCAGGACACCGGCCTCTCCTGCGCCGACCCCGCCGGGCTCGTCACCCTCGAGCCACGCACGAACCTCACCGCGTCGCCCGCGGCCTCCTACGCCCTCTCCGCCCCCGCCGCCGGCCTCACCGGCCTCCTCCCCGACGACCGTCTCACCAGCAACATCCCACGCCTCGACGCGACCAACCAGTTCTGGGGCATCAACCAGTTCAACGGCTTCACCGGCGTCAACCGCGGCTTCCCCCTCACCAGCGCCGAAGTCTTCGGCCTCCAGAACTCCCCCGCCCAGACCGGCTACGTGGGCATGTACATCAGCTCCACCGCCGGCGAGTCGGGCCTGCCCTTCTACGGCTACGCCGTCAACGGCCAGTACGCCTGGAGCATGCTCGACTCGGGCGGCACGTGGCACCTGGTCAACAACGGCCTTCCCCTGAGCGTCACCAGCAACCAGAACGTCGGCATCGGCAACCCATCCCCCGAGCGCCGCCTCGACGTCGCCGGCACCGCCCGCGCGGACGAGTTCGAGTACTCCGCCCCCGTGACCTCGTACATCTCCATCAGCCCCACCGCCTTCGTCGGGACCGACTACATCGCCGTGCACAGCCTCAACGGCCACGTGAGCGCGCCCACCGCGTCGAACATCCACATGTTCGCGCCGCTCAACCTCCCCCACGGCGCCACCATCACGGGTGCCGAGCTCAGGGTGCTGAACCAGTCTGGGAACTTCGTCCGCTTCCGCGTGCTCTACACGCCCTGGTTCGGGTCCGAGGCCACCGCCACCAACATCTACGACGTCTCCACCACCGACGCAGGCGTGCTGACCCTGACCGCCTCGAACCTCAACCACCAAGTCAACAACGAGGGCGGCACCCTCAGCATCTACGTCCGCGGCGGCCTGCAGGTGGCCCGGATCTACGGCGCCCGCATCGAGTACACCATGCCCCGCCCCGCCCGCTGACCACGGCCCCTGCCTCTACCCCTACACTCCCCGCCTATGGCCACCCCCGCCCCCGCTCCTGGCAAAGACCCCAGCATCAACCCCAACCTCTCTGGGCCCATCCTCACCCAGCGCATCCCCTGCTGGCCCTACGCCGACCCGAAGCTCCGCCACATCGTCCACATCGACGAGTACCTCAAAACAGGCGGCTACGAGGGCCTCCGCAAGGCCCTCGCCATGAAGCCCGACGACGTCACCGACGCCGTCAAAAAATCCACCCTCCGCGGCCGCGGCGGCGCCGGCTTCCCCACCGGCCTCAAGTGGACCTTCCTCCCCAAGGTCACCCCCAACCCCGACGGCACCGAACCCGACGCGGGCCAGCGCTACCTCGCCGTCAACGCCGACGAGTCCGAGCCCGGCACCTTCAAGGACCGGCTGCTCATGGACTTCGACCCCCACCTGCTGCTCGAAGGCATCGCCATTGCCTGCTACGCCTGCCGCATCCCCACCGCCTACATCTTCATCCGCGGCGAGTACCACCACCAGGCCCACGTCCTCGAGGAGGCCATTAAGGAGGCCTACGCCGCGGGGGTATTTGGTGGCACCGGTCTCCCGACCGGTGTGCCTTCGTCTTCATCCTCCGCCCGCGACATCCTCGGCAACCTCCGCACCTCCGCCGCCAACGGCCGCCCCTTCCAGGTCGACTGCTACGTCCACCGCGGCGCCGGCGCCTACATCTGCGGCGAAGAGACCGGCCTGCTCGAGGCCCTCGAGGGCAAGCGCGGCTGGCCGCGCATCAAGCCCCCCTTCCCCGCCATCAAGGGCCTCTTCGGCAAGCCGACCATCATCAACAACGTCGAGACCCTCGCCCACCTCCCCAGCATCATCGTCAACGGCCCCGAGTGGTTCACGAAGCAGGGCGTCGCCAGCAGCCTCGGCGGCAACAACCCGCCCTCCTACGGCACCAAGCTCATGGGCGTCTCCGGCCACGTCAACCGCCCCGGCATCTTCGAGCTCGAGCTGGGCATCAAACTCCGCACCCTCGTCGAGCACCCCCAGCTCTGCGGCGGCATGAAGCACGGCAAGAAGTTCAAAGCCGCCATCCCCGGCGGCATCTCCATGGGCATCCTCGGCACCGACCAGTTCGACGCCGAGCTCGACTTCGACATCGGCCGCAAGTACAACGTCCTGGGCCTGGGCACGGCCTGCCCCACCATCTTCGACGAGGACACCGACATGGTGGCCGTCGCCCGCAACATCGCCCGCTTCTTCAAGCACGAAAGCTGCGGCCAGTGCACCCCCTGCCGCGAAGGCTCCGGCTGGCTCTACCAGCTCATGGGCCGCATCGAAGAGGGCAACGCCAAAACCAAGGACCTCGACCTCGCCCTCGAGATCGCAACCAGTATGGGCTCCATGCCCGGCACCACCATCTGCGGCCTCGCCGACGGCAACAACTGGGCCGTCCGCACCATCATGAACAAGTTCTGGGGCGAGTTCGAGAAGAGAGTCAAGCCCACGTTCGTGCCGGTGAAGGTGTCGATCGGCGCCAACGCCAAAACCGCCGTCAGCGCCGGCACCCGCTGATCTCGACATTGCCGAGGACCAACGAGCCCGACGCGCAAGCGAGGGTCTTCACCCCGTAGGGGTGACCGCATGTAGCCGTGGGTTAGCGAGTCCGCGAGCGTAACCCCCGGTCACGCACGCGTCCGTGTCCGCAGCCCGAAGGGGTGCTCGCACCTCACCCTCCACGATGCGGTACGCTCCCACCGCATGCAGCCCCAAAGGATCTTCTTCGGCCAGCCGAGCCAACGCCCCACAAAGCTGCTGAACTCCATCGCCCAGGCGCTCGCCACCGACCCGCATGCCACCGCGGCGTATCTCGGCCAGATGTACACCGTCGGGACCGACCCGGCACCCGTCGTCACCATCGGCCTCGCCGCCGGACCTCACTTCCATGAGGCACGCGCTCGGCTGGAACCAACCCTGCTCGCCTGGACCACCGAAGCTGACGCCCCCGTCGACCTCGTAGACGTCAACGAGCGCGGCACGATGTCCGATTACCTCCGCAGCACGATCCCGTTCTGGGAACGCAACCCGCCCGGACTCTTCCGACGGCTCGTGCGCGCGTTGACAAAGAAACGTTGACCGCGCGATCGCACCGACTGCTATCGTGCCGCGGCATGCCCACTCCGGGACCCACCCCCGACCCCACCCTGAAACCCTTCGTCTACTCCTGGGGCCTGCGCTCGCGCGCCCCGATCTCGCACTACCGCCGCGCGCTCGTTTTCGCGCCCCTCGCCGCCGCCGCCCTCACCTACGCCGCCGTCCGCGCCACCAACGACCCCAATCGCTGGATTTACGCCGCCATCGCCGCCGTGGTGTGGGTCCTCGCCATCACCCTCTTTGTCCACCCCATCATCGCCCGCCGCACCCCCGCCTCCCGCAATATCAAGGTCCACGAGTTCCGCCGCGTGATCGAGTTCCACAACGCGCCGATCACCACCGGCCTCTTCCGCACCCGCACCCTGCCCCACTACGAGTGCCCCATCGCGGACGTCCGCTCCGTCAGGCTCCGCCGTGGCGCCACCGGCCCCCACCTCTTCATTGAAACCCCCGAAGGCCGCGTCCACATCACCACCCGCCACGACACTATTAGAGTCGAAGAGCTCTACCTCATACTCCGCGACCTCACCAACGCGCCTAGGCCTCGTTAGACTTGCTCACGTCCCATGCTCTCGCATGCTTCCCATGGCTCCCATGGGAGTCATGGGAGTGCATGTGAACGCATGCAATCAAGGCGAGTCTTCCGATGCCCGACTCCCCCGAGCACTTCCTGCCCGTCCACCGCGACTACCACCTCCTCCTGTCATTCCAGAAGGCCGAGGTGATCTTCGACATCACCTTCCACTTCTGCGAGCGGTTCTTGTCGAGGGGTGATCGCACCGTCGATCAGATGACCCAGGCCGCACGTTCGGGCAAGCAGAACATCATCGAGGGCAGCAAGGCCGGGCTCACCTCCCGCGAGATGGAGATCAAGCTCACCAACGTCGCCCGCGCCAGCCTCGAGGAACTGCTCAACGACTACCTCGACTACCTGCGCCCCCGAGAGCTACCGATCTGGGACCGCAACTCTAAGGAGGCGCTCTTCGTTCGACAGCTCTCCCGCGAACTCCACCCGAGCTCCACCGGGTCACATGCCTCTCCTGCCTCCCATTGCTCACACCCCTCCCGCACCCCCGCCGAAGCCCGCGCCCTCCTCATCGACTTTGCAAAAACCAAGCCCCCCGAGGTCGTCGCCAACATCGCTCTCTGCCTGATCCACCAGACCAACTACCTTCTCGACCAGCAGGTGCGGCGCCTCGAGCACGACTTCCTCAAGCACGGCGGCATGCGCGAAGCCATGACCAGGGCCCGCCTCCAGCACCGTTCACAGAAGAAACCGCCATCACAGAGCTGACGAGTGTCCCGCATGCGTTCTCATGCACTCGCATGGCTCCCATCGGGAGTGGACCTTCTGGAGGCCGTTGAGCCGCGTCCCTCGTCCCTGAAAACTCCGCTGGTGCAAAAGGGGCTCAGCCGCCCCTCTTGCGACTCCCTGCTGAAGGCACCGCGAGGTGCGGGACCCGTCCGCACCAGCGTGCGAGGCGCCGATTGCTACGCTGCGCGGCATGCAGCCGGAATCCCCCGCCCAGCTCCTCGCCCGCCTGGCCGCGCACTGCCTCCGCCATGATCTCCCCCCGCCCCAGCCCGCCAACCGGCACGAGATCGCGCTCCTCCGCCTCGCGGTTCCCTTCGAACTCCCCCAGGACCTCCTGCACTGGCTCTCCCTCTTCCGCGGCGGGGTTGTCTCCCTCCGCGACATCGACCGCTTCTACGGCACCGACGCGCAGCTCAGCATCGCGGGCGAACTCGAGCTTGACCCGTCGCTTGCGGAGCGCCGCTGGGTCCCCATCGCCAACGACGGCTGCGGCGACCTCTACTGCCTGGTCTGCCCGGCGACCGGCCCGCGCCCGGTCGTCTTCGTTGACCACGAGCTCGGATCGGATTCTGCGTACATGGTGGCCTCGGGCCTTTTCCCGTTCCTTCAAGTGATCCTCTCCGAGCCGGAGAACGACGACGATCCGAACTACGAGCCGGTCTACACCAACCCGGACCGGTTCTTCGAGGCCGATCCCGCGGCCGCCGCCATCCGCGGCTTCCGCTACGCGTGGCAGGAGTGAGCGCGGGTGCATTGGCGCACCCCATGGCGGCGTTGTCCGCCCGTGCGGGTTCACGGCCACCGTCCAATCCACTGAGAACGGCCCGAGAGCTCGAGAGGGGCGGCCCTGACTGAAACCCCTCTCGGTTGCGCGGCGTCCCTCGTCGCTTAAAACTCCGCTGGTGCAAAAGGGGTTTTAGTCGGGCCCCTCTTGCGACTCCCTGCCCGGACCCTCAGCCACCGGCCTCACCCGCCCCACCGTCACGCCTCAGACGCCGCAACTCGGTCACCGCCTCATCCAGCGCCGCCCTCAGCACCCCCACCTCAAACCGCCACGCGCGCTGCCCCACAAGCGGCGCAAATAACTCCACGCGGTAATCCCCGCCCGCACCACTGGGCTCCGACACAATCGCCACGACGCCCTCCGCGCACGTCACTTCCGCCACAAGCCCTTCGTAGTCGGGGTGGGACCAGACCTGTACCTCCAGCGGCATGCATCAACGGTACCAGTCAACCGCAGCACCGCGCACAAAATCTCCGCCCCAATCCCCACAACCACTTGCGCGCGTCACAACCACGTTTGTGCGCAAACTCGTGGACATGCGCGCAGCCCCTCTTCCCGCCGCGTCCCCCGCGCCCTAGATTCCTCTACACGCCCCAGCCCCGCACCCGCCCCAGCCTTCCGCCCACGCCTCCACACCCAGGAGCCCGCCATGCAAGCGAACCCACCCGCCCAGGACGCCGCGTGCGCCGACCGCGCCTCATCCGAAAGCCCCTCCCTGAGGGAGGGGTTGGGGTGGGTTCGTTCGACTTGCAGCGAACTGCCGCCCGGCTCGCGCGCCTTGCCCTCCTCCAACGCAACTCCCCCACATCCGACATCCGACATCGCACATCCCACATTGCCCCCCCTCTCCCTCCACGACCAGTCCACCCTCCTCGCCCTCATCCTCAGCGACTTCGACCTCCTCGAGGCCGCGTCCAGCGCACAGTCCACGCCGCTCGAACTGCTCACCTTCTCCGCCCGTGAAGACATCGCGCCCTACCTCGCCCAGCACCGCACCCTCACCCACGCCCGCATGGAGCACCAGGCCCTCGAAACCCTCTCGCGCCTGCTCACCCAACCCCGCGAAATCAGCAAGCAGGCCCAGCTCGCCAACATCGAGTCCCGCCGCGCGGCCACCACCATCCTCCGCGCCCTCGCCGTCGCCCGCACGCCAACGAGCCCGACGCGCCAGCGAGGGTCTTCCCCTCCCCGTCCCGAACCACGCCAAGGGAAGAGCGCCCCCCACTTCACCACGTCGGCTACCCCGCAAGTCACACACACTGCGTCCACTCAGTTCGCGGTCCCCTCATATGACTCCTATGAGTCCTCTGGCTCCTATCCCCAACCTGCTCCCGCCCACTCACCTCTCCACCCGCCACGCCCCCCCGCACTCCGGGCACACGCGGCAACCGTCGGGTTCGGGCACGAGGTCCCACAGGTTGTAGCCGCAGCTGGCGCAGCACCCGCGCCGGACCAGCTCCGCGCTGAGCGGCTCGGCGCTGGTGCGGCGCCATATCCATTGCCCGGCGGTGGCGAACCACGCCAGCATGACAACCAGCGTGACCGCGAACGCCCAATCAACGCCGATGATCGGCCGCAGCCAGGACGCCGCGAGCGTCGCTACCAGCGGTGCCCCGCCCCCCACGACGATCGCGGCGAGCCAGTTCTTCAGTTTCCGCCGCGACCACGGCTGTCCTATGAGCGAATCCTGAGCGGCCTGCACCACCTCGCGGTTCTTCCTGCCGTACCACGACACACGCATCATCTCGACACGCCGGCCACGGTGATCCCTGATCATCACACGCCCGATCACACCGCCAGCCTACCGCGCCCACCCCCGCTCGAGCGCCGCGACTATGCCGCGGAGTTACACCTCCACCCGCCACGCCCCCCCGCACTCCGGGCACACGCGACAGCCGTCGGGCTCGGCCTCCACGCCTGCGAGGGCGTACCCGCAGCTGGGGCAGCGGCCGATCTTCAGCAGCGCCACCCGCACCCGCGCGGCCTTGCCGCGCCGGTCGATGCCGCGCAGGCAGTACACGGCGGCGAAGAAGGGCACCAGGAAGGCCAGCGCCTCCACCACGCGGCTGGTGATCACGGGCCTGATCCACTGCTGGTACACGATGAACACGCCGATGAACAGCGCGATTGGGAGGAGTGCCCCCGCGACCTCCGAGCGGTTGAGGTGGGCGTTGCTGGGCAGCCGCTGCGCCGCCACGGCCGCGACCACCGCCTCGCGGTCCTCGCGCGTCCGCACGTCCCGCTCGTCAAAGAGCGGGACCGACGCCCCGCGGTCATCCAGGATTGTCACGCGCCCGAACACGCCGCGAGCGTACCGCGCGGCTCAGGCGCCGCCACCAACCCCACCAACCCTCAGCACCACCCTCCACCCAGCACCCGGAAGAACGCCTCGATGTCCTGGTCGGTGCCGATATCGCCGTCGCCGTTGAAGTCCGAGTCCTCGCCCGCGGGACAGGTGCCGCCCAGGCAGGCGAAGAAGGCCTCGATGTCCTGGTCGGTGCCGACGTCGCCGTCGTGGTTGAAGTCAGAGGTGCCGCACCCGCACTGGCTGGCGACGTCGGTACTCACGAGGCGGTACACCCCGCCGTTGCTGCCGCAGATGTACAGCTCGCCGCTGGCGTCCTGGCCGAAGCTGTAGATGGCCGGGCGTGGCTGCCCCGACCACACCTGCGCGGTGATGTCGGTGATCTCGGTCAGCAGCGTCCCGTCGTAGACGCTGGTCCACACCTTGCCCGAGCAGTAGTCGCCGAAGAGGTACTTCCCGTGCAGCCACGGCATCGCGCAGCCCCGGTACACGTACCCGCCCGACACGGCGCACTCGCTGGTGCCGCCGCTGAGGTACGCGTACGCCGGCGGCACCAGCGACGGGTTGTTGCAGGCGCAGCTGGTGCTGGTGGTGCTGCCGTTGCAGAAGAACCCCTCCATGCAGTTCCAGCCATAGTTGCGGCCAGCGGCCGCGGGCGGGGCAGGGGCGACATTGATCTCCTCCCACACGCCCGCGCCCACGTCCCCGATGTACAGCTCACCGGTGAGGCGGTCGAAGGAGCACCGCCACGGGTTGCGCAGGCCGTAGGCCCAGATCTCGTCGTCGCCTTCGACGTTCACGAAGGGGTTGTCGGAGGGGATCGCGTAGTGCTTGTTGGCGTCGGCGGGGAACTGGTCGTCGTCGGCATTGCCAGGGATGTTGTCCAGGCCGTCGACGTCGAGACGGTGGATCTTGCCCAGGGCGTTGTCGGTGATGTCGGGGGCGTTGGTGGAGACGCCGCGCTCGCCCCATGCGATGAACAGGTTGCCGTCGGGGTCGTTGGGGGCGAAGGCGATCCAGCCGCCGTTGTGGTTCCCGGTGCTGGCGGTGTAGGCCCAGATGGTGGCGGCGGAGTCGGGGTCCGCGATGTTGGGGTTGGCGGCGCTCACGCGGTAGCGGACGATCACGCGCTGGTCGGTGGGGCTGGCGACGCGGTTGTAGTAGAGGTAGAAGTAGCCGTTGCTGGCGTACTGGGGGTGGAAGGCCATGCCCAGCAGCCCGCCCTCGCCGCCGTAGCGGACGCTCGGGACGGTGAGGAACGGCGTGGGCTCGACCGCACCGGTCGCGGCGTTCATCACGCGGATCGTGCCGGGCTGCTCCACCACCCACAGCCGATCGTGCACGCCCTCGGGCTGCGTGACGAGGATGGGGCGGTTGAAGCTGGCGCTGCTGACCCGCTGGGCGCGAACCGTCTGCGCCTCAACGGTTCCGGACAGCGCCGCGACGCACACCACACCTGCCACCACGCCCGCCGCGAGCATCCCACGAGCCATCCGCCCCTCCTTGTTGTCACCAGTGGATCAGCAGGTGCCGCCGCCCAGCACTCGGAAGAAGGCCTCGATGTCCTGGTCGGTGCCGGTGTCGCCGTCGCCGTTGAAGTCGGCGCCGTTGTGCCAGCAGGTGTCGCAGCACGTGCCGCCGAGGCAGGCGAAGAACGCCTCGATGTCCTGGTCGGTACCGGAGTCGCCGTCGCCGTTGAAGTCCTGCGGGCCGCAGCTGCTGGCCTCCTGGCCGAAGAGCTTGAAGGGGAAGTCGCGGGGGACGGAGACCCAGTTGCCCTGGAAGAGCTGCGCGGAATCCTGTCCGGCGCGCTGGGCGAGGGGGATCGAGCCCGGGGCGGAGGTCACGCCCGGCTCCCCTTCGACAGAGACGCCGACCCAGTACGTGCCGGGCTGGAGGACAGGGGCCCAAGTCATGTCGATCTCGACCTGAAAGATGGGGCGGGTGTTGCTGGCGGCGCCGCTGGAAGAGAGTCGCCAGCACCGCGTCCACATGCCGCCGCGGAGGCGGTTGGTGGTGAGGTCGCCGGCGATGACCACGCCGCCCAGGCGCGGGTCGGCGTCGAAGATCTGCACGAACGCCGCGGGGAAACGGAAGTCGGTGTGAAGGTTGGACGCGACCTGCGACTGCACCTCGTAGAAGTAGAGCTCGCTGAGCTGCCACGCCGCGGTGGCGGTGAAGCTCTCGGCGATCATGAGGGCGCCGTTGGCTGTGGTCGGGTCGTTGCCCAGGGAGATGGCCGTGCCGGTCTCGGTGACCGAGTTATCGGTTCCGTCGGGGCCTGCCCCCGGGTGGGTGACGAACGTGCCGTTGTCGAACAGCAGGTTCTGGGCCAGGACAGGGGAGGCGGACAGTGCGAGCGCGGCGACAACGAGGTGGGTACGCATGGTTTCTCTCTAGGTAGATACGGACCGGCAGAACCCCCGCCACCCCTCGGGGACCTCCCTGTACGTGCCCGCGGCGGGCAGGTTGCCATTATCGCGGGGGGCGCGGCTGCCTCCAAGCCGATTTCGCCCTCGATTGGTAGAGTGGGGAACCGGACATGCCCCTGCTCAAACGACGATTCGAACCCGAACGACTGCCGCCGATGCTCATCGCCCTCGCGGGGGCGATGGTGCCCGTGCTGGCGCGGGCGCACTCGAAGGAGGTTGGGGCCTGGGTGGGGCGGCACTGGTACCTGTGGGTGCCGGTGTTCCTGGTGCCGTGGGTGTGGGCCGTCAGGCGGTACCTGCGGGCGAAGTCCAGATCGGAGCAGGGGGCAAGGTACACCTGCCACGCGTGCGGGTACGACCTCGTGGCGCACGTCAGGGGCGAGCGGTGCCCGGAGTGCGGGGCGCCGTTCAGGCTTCCTTAGCTCTTGGGGTGACGCGCTCGGCCCAGGCCTGCTGCAGCAGGTCGCGGAACCGGCGGGCGAAGCCGGGGCCGTCGCAGATGGGGCTGGCGAGGACCTCATTACGGAGCTGCTGCCGCAGGGCGGCGCGGCGGGACGCGTCATTCGCGAGCTCTACAGCGACGCGGACGTAGTCGTCCTCGGTCGCCGCGCAGAGCTCGGGGTGGCCCACGGCGGTGAGGATCGACAAGGCCGCGCGGCTGGCGGACGTCCGGCCCGCGAGCGAGACATAGGGCACACCCATGAGCAGGGCCTCGACCACGGTGACCGCGCCGTTGTAGGGGAAGGTGTCGAGGGCGATGTCGAGCTCGCTGTAGGCGGGGAGCACGCCCTCGCGCGTCGGTGCGGGAGGTCGCGGGTCGATGCGGGCGGGGTCGATGCCGAGCGCGGCGAAACGCTGGCGAAGGTCGTCGCGGACTTCTGGTTCTCTGAGGCCGGTGTGCATGAGCACCAGGCGCGAGCTGGGGACCGCGTGGAGCACGCGCGCCCACAAAGCGAGCAGCGGGCCGTTCATCTTGAGGAGGCTGGAGAACGAACCGAACGTAATGACGGTCTGCGGGTCGCTGGGCGCAGGCCGGAGGGGCGGGAGCTCGCGCGGCGCGCGGTAGGACATGTAGCAGGGGTCCAGCCGCAGCAGGCGCTCGGTGTGGAAGGGTTCGACGCCGTGCGGGTCGGTGAGCGAATCGACGATGCGGAAGTCGCAGGCGCGCAGGCCTGTGGTGTTGGGGTAGCCGGTGTAGGTCATCTGCACCGGCGCGGGGCGGAGTGCGAAGAGCGGCAGCGCGTGCCCGGCGGTATGCCCCGCAAGGTCGATGAGCACGTCGACGCCATCGGCGCGCACGGCCTTCGCGGCGTCGCCGAAAGTGCGCCCGCGGAGCGAGGTCCATTGGTCCGCGCGCCGGCGGAGACGCTTCGATGTGTCGTCCTCGGGGCCCAGCGGGTAGCAGGCCACGTGCAGCGTGGAGCGGTCGGCGTACTCGAGGAAGTTCTCGATGAGGTGCGCCACCGCGTGCTCGCGCAGGTCGGGGGACACCAGGCCAACCCGCAGCCGCCCGTCGGGGCGGGGCGGCGCTGGCGGCGGTGCGTCGGGCACGCCCAGCTGCTGCTCGAGCAGCAGGCCGAACGCGCGGTGGGCTTTGAAGATCTCAGCAGGCTCAGCGTCGGGCGCGTAGTTGAGCGTGCAGCAGAGGGCGTCGGCGAGGTTGAGGTCGTGAGGGTTCTGGGCCGCGAGGGCGCGGAGCATCGGCAGGCCTTCGTCGAGGCGGCCGCGGGGCTGGAAGGTGTGGGTCCAGTTGGCGCGGAGGACCGGGTGCGAGGGGTTGCTCGCCAGGGCCCGCGCGAGCACACGCTCGGCCTGCACGTGCCGGTTGGACCGCGAGTAGAGCTCACCCAGGCCGATGCTGATCTGCGGCTCATCGGGGGCCCGTTCGAGGGCGCGGAGGAACAGCGGCTCGGCTTCCTCGGTGCGACCCAGCCGCAGCAGGATGTTGGCGAGGTTGTGCAGGGCCTGCGGGTGGTCGGGCATGCCTGCGAGCAGCCTGCGGGCGAAGTGCTCGGCGCGGGCGTTGTCGTTCACCTTGGCGAGCACGTACGACATCATGGAGACAAGCTCGAGGTCGCGGGGGCTGCGCGCGAGGGCGCGTTCGAGCAGCGGGATGGCCGCGGCGTGCTGACCCTGGTCGATCAGCGTGTTGATCCGCTCGTGCGGGGAGCTCGACATGCGCCCACGTTATACGCCCGCCGGGACTGGGACCCCCGGACGGCCGCGGCACGTGCGTCAGGCGGTAGGTCCCCAGACCCGGGAGGGCTGGCATGGGCGGCACAACCGGAAACTTGGACATCCCCGGGGCGGTTCCCGGACGCGTGGGCGGGTCCACGCGTGAATCTGGGCAGGGTGGGGGTCGATGAAGCCCTGTAGCACGCGGGCGAACTGGGCAGAGTTGCACAGGTGCGCGGCGTGCAGCGTGGTCAGGACCCGAGATATGTCAATGGAACCCGAGAACGAGGACCTGTCGACCAAGCGCGTGTTCACCACGGGCGAGGCGGCGCAGATCTGCAAGGTGAGCCAGCAGACGATCATCCGCTGCTTTGATTCAGGGCGGCTGACGGGCTTCCGCGTGCCGGGGAGCAAGTTCCGGCGGATCCCGCGGGATGAGCTCGTGCGGTTCATGCGGGCGAACAACATCCCGCTGTCGGCGCTGGGGAGCGGGCGCAAGCGCGTGCTGGCGGTGGACGACGACCCGCGGATCGTGGAGCTGTACGTCGATCTGCTGGGGCGGGACGGGCGGTTCGACGTCAAGACGGCGGGGAACGGGTACGACGCGGGGCTGCTGACCGAGGCGTTCCGGCCGCAGCTGATCATCCTGGACTACATGCTGCCGGACATCAACGGCAACATCGTGTGCCAGCGGGTGCGCGAGAACGCGAACCTGGCGGACACCAAGGTGCTGTGCGTGAGCGGCGTGGTGAACCAGGCGGAAATCGACGGGCTGATTTCCGCTGGGGCGAACGCGTTCCTCAAGAAGCCGTTCGATGTGCCGGTGCTGATGGGCAAGATCGAGGAGCTGCTGGAGCTGGAGGCGGAGGCGGGGGAGGAAGGCCAGAGCTCAAAGCTCAAAGCGCAGAGCTCAAATGGGAACGGAGTGCACTAGAACTGGAGGCTCAGGCGAAGGGCTCGCGGACGTGGTTCTGATTTGAGCCTTGAGCTTTTGAGCTTCGAGCTTTCCATATGACGGTCCCGGCGACACCAACCCCAGACCTCGCCCGTGCCCGCCAGGTGGAGATGATCCTGGAGCGGGTGCGGACGCTGCCCACGCTGTCACCGGTGGCCGCGCGGCTGCTGGCGATCGGCACCATTGACGAGGTGCTGATCTCGGATGTGGTCAAGATCATCGAGAGCGACCCGGCGCTGTCGGCGCGGATCCTGGGCTTGTGCCGGCGGGCGGACAAGGGATTAGGCGACCGCATCACGACGGTGAAGCGGGCGGTGCTGATGCTGGGGATTGAGGCCGTGCGGTCGGCGGCGCTGTCGGTGAGCGTGTACGACCTGATGACGCGGGAGGATGAGCAGGCGAGCGAGGCGCTGGACGCGTCGATGGTGTCGGAGCATGCGGAAGCGGAGAGCCGGAATCGGAGAACCGAGAGCGGTGGCGGGGAGCGGGCGTTTGACCGCAAGGGGTTCTGGAAGCACTCAATCGCGGTGGCGTGCGCGGCGGAGTTGATCGCGCAGAACAATCCGAAGCTGCGGGTGATGCCGGAGGAGGCGTTCCTGGCGGGGCTGCTGCACGATGTGGGCAAGCTCGTGCTGGAGCTGGTGCTGCCGCGGAGCTACGAGCGGGTCTTGGCCCTCGCGCACCGGCGGGCGTGCGACAGCGGCGCGGTGGAGCGGACGGTGCTGGGGCTGGACCATCACACGGCCGGGCGGCGCGTGGCGGAGCACTGGGGGCTGCCGGAGCCGATCCAGAACGTGATCTGGCTGCATGGGCAGGCGTGGGCGGCGCTTCCGGAGGGGCCGGACCGGGCGCTGACGGGGATCGTGACGGTCGCGAAGGCGGTGTGCAGGCGGCTGCACCTGGGGTGGTCGGGGGACTTTGGGCCTGTGCCGGATGCGGACCGGCTGTGGTCGGACATGGGGCTCAAGCAGGGCGGGCCCGCGCTGATCGCGGGGCCGCTGCACGTGGCCATCGCTGACCGGTTGAAGATCCTGGGGCTGGACGACACGACGCCGCCGGGGCTGCTGCTGGAGAGCCTCGCGAACGCGAACCGGCAGCTGAGCGACCTCAACAACGCGCTGCAGGAGCGGGCGACGCTGAGCGTCTCGCAGACGAAGGTGCTGGAGGCGATCGAGCAGTTCCATGCGCTGGGGGGCCCAAGGCGCACAGTGGCGGAGACGATGGGCGTGGTGGCGCAGTCGGCGCTGCGGGCGTTCGGGCCGGGCTACTTCGGGGTGCTGGTGCAGGATGAGTTCGCGTGGCGGCTGGTGCGGCTGGATGCGTCGGGCGTGCCCGTGGGGGCGGTGATGCTGGAGGCGCTGCCGGAGCGGCTGGCGTCGGCGCTCACGGCATTGTCGCACGGGGCGGCGCTGAACGCGGGGGTGCTGGGGCTGCTGCCGTGGCTGGGCAAGCATGTGGAGGCGGCGGGCGACAAGCGGAAGCTGCGGGTGATGCCGATCGGCGTGGGCGGTGGCGGGCGCGAGGAGGGGCCGTTCGCGCTGCTGCTGACGGACCGGGACATCGGCGAAGGGCTCGCGCCGGGCATCCTGCGGGCGGTGACGGCGACGTGGAGCGCGGCCCTGGCGAGCGCGGCGGAGCGGGAGCGCTCGCGGCGGCTGCACGATCAGCTGGTGGAGTCCAACCGCGCGGTGGCGGACATGCAGGCGCGGCTGGCCGAGCACGAGGCGATGGCGAAGCTGGGGCAGACGACCGCGGGGGCGGCGCACGAGATGAATAACCCGCTGTGCGTGATGTCGGGGCATGCGCAGCTGCTGATGCGGCGACTGGAGGATGAGAGGGACAAGGCCGCGGCGAAGGCGATCGCGGACGCGGCGAAGGAGCTGTCGAGCCTGATCTCGAGCCTGCACCTGCTGTCGCAGACGCCCGAGTGCCGCCCGAGGCCGGTGGCGGTGCGGGCGGTGGTGGACGCGGCGGTGGCTCATGCTCGCCAGCGTGCGGGGGTGGAGACGGCCGTGAGCGTTGACATCGGTGTGCCCACGCCGACGCTGGACCCGGAGCTCACCGAGGGCGTGCTGACGGAACTTATGGCCAATGCGCTGGAGGCGTGCCCGGCGGGGCCGGTGTCGGTGGAGGTCGTTGAGCGCGATGGGTGCGTGGAGTTTGTGGTGGAGGACGCGGGGCCGGGGCTGAGCGAGGCGGCGCGCCAGCACGCGTTTGACCCGTTCTTCTCCGACAAGCGGGCGGGGCGGGGGAAGGGGCTTGGGTTGACGCGGGCGCAGCGGATGGCGGGGGCGATGGGCGGGGAGGTGCGGCTGGTTGGGTTGGAGCGGGGGACGCGGGCGGTGCTGCGGGTGCCGCAGTAGGGCGACGCCGGGACTGAGGAGTCCTCGACGAAGTCCCGGATTGGCGGGGGCTTGGGATTCGTAAGTGGTTGCGGGGTGGGCGCTTCGCGGTCGCAGGAACGGCGTCGCGCTCAATCCGGGACTTCGCCCAGGGCGGCTCAGTCCCGGCGTCGTGGTGGCGCGGTTTGTGTTCGAAGCTGATTCCGAGAACTGGGCTCAACCGCCTCTTCGTTACAGCCGATGCCATCCGTACGCCCGCATGTGTGCTTTCGCGGGCGGCCTTTACAGGGAAGACTCGCGATGGCACGGCGCAAGACCAACCGCAAGACCGCACAGGGGCTCCTCGGGCGCGTTCGCGTGCTGGTGGTGTCGACGTCGCGCGAGCGGCGCGATGCGCTGGCGTCGCGCCTGGACAGCCTCGGGTCTCACAGCCCCAGCGCGTGCGACGTGGACACGGCGCGGGCGATGCTCAACGAGTCGTTCTATGACGTGGTGATGATCGGGGACCACGCGGGCGATGCGCTGAGCGCGGTGCCGGAGCTGAACGCGGCGGACCGGTGCGTGAGCTGCATCGTGGTGGCGGAGCCGTCGATGGAGATGGCCGTGAAGGTGATGCGGGCGGGGGGGGTGGACCTTGTGGATCTTGGGTGCACCGACGCGGAGCTGTGCGCGGCCATCAAAAGCGCCGGGCAGCGGGCGCGCCGTCTGCGGGCGCGGGCGCGGCTGGAGGAGCGGCGGGCGCGGAAGCTGCGGTCGGCCTGCCGCGAGCTGAACCGGTCGCGGCACAGCCTGATGGACCAGCTGGGGAGTGTGTGCAACGACATGGCCGCGAGCTATCGTGACTTGTCGGAGCAGATGAAGCAGGTGGCGCTGGCGAGCGAGCTGAACACGATCTTCCGGCAGGAGCTCGACCTCGAGTGCCTGCTGCGGACGGTGCTGGAGTACACGCTGAAGAAGATCGGCCCCACGAACGCGGCGATCTTTCTGCCGGCGCAGTCGGGGGACTTCACGCTGGGGGCGTACGTGAACTACGACTGCCCGCGGGACACGGCGGAGACGCTGCTGGACCACCTGGCGGACATCATGGCGCCGGCGTTCGAGGGGCGTGACGACGTGGCGGTGATGCGTGGGTTGAAGGACGTGCGGCCCGAGCCCGGGCCGGCGGGCGCGTGGCTGGAGGACTCGGCCGTCGCGGCGTTCTCCTGCCGCGTGGATGGCGAGTGCCTTGCGGTGGTGGTGCTGTTCCGCGACCGGCGGACGCCGTTCACGGGGAGCGCGCCGGCGACGCTGCGGATCATCAAGGACCTGTTCGCGCAGCAGCTGTCGCGGATCGTGAAGATGAACTACCGGCACCTGCCCAAGCACCAGTGGGGCGGGTTCTTCAAGGATGAGGATGAGCGGGGGATGGCGGCGTGAGCGTGCCACGATCATGGCTCTGCATGATCGTGCCGAGTTGACGTTGCTACGTTGAGCGCGCGGAGGACACGATCATGAGGACATGATCGTGGCACATTATTCGTGCCGCAGGGCGTCGATGGGGTCGAGGCGCGCGGCCTTGATGGCGGGGAACATGCCGAAGACGACGCCGGTGACGGCGGCGACGCCGACGGCGACGAGCATGGCCCAGAGGGGGACGGCGGCGTGGCCCATGAACTTGGGGGCCGCGGTTTTGGCGATGAGGACGAGTGATTGGCTGAAGAGCAGGCCCAGGCCGCTGCCGACCACGCAGAGGGTGACGGCCTCGACGAGGAACTGGGCGAGGATGATCTCGGGGCGGGCGCCGACCGCTTTGCGCAAGCCGATCTCGCGGGTGCGCTCGCTGACGCTCACGAGCATGATGTTCATGATGCCCACGCCGCCGACCAGGAGGGAGATGGCGGCGATGCCGCCGACCAGGGCGGTCATGAAGCCGGCGACCTTGTTGAACTGCTGGCGGGCCTGCTCGATGGCCTCGATGCCGAAGGTGTTGGGGTCCTCGGGCTGGAGCTTGCGGACGCGGCGCATGTAGCTGGTGATCTCGGCCTTGGCGTCCTCGAACTGCTCGGGCTTGTAGGTCTGCGCGATCATCCAGATGCGGGGCTCGGGGCGCATCATCACGGCGGTGGAGAAGGGAATCAGCAGCTCGGTCTGGGCCTCGTTGCCGCCCATCTGGATGATGGGGTCCTTGGTCTCGACGACGCCGACGATGAGGAAGCGGCGGCCGGCGACCAGGATGGTGGTGCCGGAGGGGTCGCTGTCGAGGCCGAGCTCTTCGACGCCCTTGTCGTTGATGAGGCAGACCTGGCGGCGTTCCTCCTCGTCGATGGCCATGAAGGGGCGGCCCTGCTTGACGCTGCGGCCCTCGATATCGTGCCACTCGGGGCGGATGCCCTGGACGTTGACGCCCTTCTTGACGATGTCCTTGTACTGAACCGTCGGGTTCATGCTGGTGACGGGCGTGAGGCGCTCGAGGCTGGGGGCCGCGGTGGCGAGGCCCTCGGCCTGCTGCTGGGTGATGCGGACCTGGCGCCAGGAGAAGCGGTCGCGGACCTGCGGGGGGAAGCGGGGGAAGATCCAGATCTTGTTCGCGCCCACCTTGCTGAACTCGTCGAGGATGGTCTGGCGGGCGCCCACCATGGCTGCGACGGTCAGCACCACCGCGACCACGGCGATGATGATGCCAAGCGTCGTGAGCAGCGAGCGGACCTTGTTGGCCCAGATCTGGCCCAGGGCCAGGACGATGGTCTGGAGGATGACGCGAGGGAGGAGGAGCATTTGGAAACCGGAAACCGGAAAGCGGAAAGCGGAAGCGGGGACGTGCTAGGCGGTGGGGACGAGGGTTGGTTCGGCGGCGCGCTTGGCGGCATCGAGGGCGCGGGCGAGGTAGTCCTGGTGGATGGGGTCGTGGGTGGTGGGGTGGTCGGAGACGATCCGGCCGTCCTTGAGGCGGACGATGCGCTCGGCGTGGCCGGCGATGTCCTCCTCGTGGGTGACGATGACGATGGTCTGGCCGCTGCGGTGGAGCTCTTTGAAGAGGCCGATGATCTCCTCGCTGGTGGTGGAGTCCAGGTTGCCGGTGGGCTCGTCGGCGAGCAGGATGGAGGGCTCGTTCACCAGGGCGCGGGCCACGGCCACGCGCTGGCGCTGGCCGCCGGAGAGCTGGTTGGGCTTGTGCTTGATGCGGTGCTCGAGGCCGACCTTCTCGAGCGCTGCCTTGGCCCGCTTGCGGGCGCTGAGCCAGTGGCGGCGCGAGTAGATGAGCGGGAGCATGACGTTCTTGAGGGCGGTGGCGCGGTTGAGGAGTTCGAAGGACTGGAAGACGAAGCCGATCTCCTCGTTGCGGACGCGGGCGAGGGCGCCGGGGCCCATGGTGTGGGTGAGCTTGCCGTTGAGCTCGTAGCTGCCGCTGGTGGGCTGGTCGAGGCAGCCGAGGATGTTCATGAGCGTGGACTTGCCCGAACCGGAGGAGCCCATGATGGCGACGAACTCGTTGCGGCGGACGGTGAGGTCGACGCCGCGGAGGGCGTGGACCTGCTCGCTGCCGATCTTGTAGACCTTGGTGAGGGCGCGGATCTGGAGGGTGACGGGCTGCTGCCCCGTACCGGATGGAGTCGCTGCGGGCGGGCGGGTTTCAGCCACCATGCGCGCCGTCCTTGGCGGTGGCGGTCTTGGTGTCGCCGCTTTTGGCTGGGTCCGGCTGCGTGCCCTCCTCCATGACGAGGTGGTCGTCCCGGAGGTTCACGAGCTCTTTGAAAGGACCGACGATGATGCGGTCGCCCTCTTTGAGGCCGCGGAGGATCATGGTGTCGGTGAGGTCGCTGGCGCCGGTGGTGACGGGGACGGAGCGGGCCTTGCCCTCGTTCATGACGTAGACGACGCGGACGAACTTCTTGTTCTTGTCGATGAGCGGGTTGTCGGCGGTGATGGCGGCGGGCAGCTCCTCGCGCACGCGATCAAGCACGGCCTGGCTGGGGACCTTGATGACTTCGCGGTAGGTCTCGACCTCGATGTCGGCGTTGGCGGTCATGCCCGAGCGGAGGACCATGTCGGCGGGCGCTTCGAGGACGATGTCGGTGAGGAAGTAGGCGGTCATGTCCTTGTCGACCTCCTTCTTGAGGCCGACGTGCTCGACGGTGCCGATGATGGGCGTGTCGGGGAAGGAGTTGACGTAGACGCGGGCCTTCTGCCCTTCCTTGACGAACGCGATGTTGGCCTCGTCGATCTTGGCCTTGAGGAGCATCACCCCGAGGTCGGCGACCTCCATGATGATGCTGCCGGGGTTGTTGAGGGTGCCGACGACGACGGTCTCGCCCACCTCGGCGTTGAGCTTGGTGACGACGCCGTCGAAAGGGGCGGTGATGGTGGTGTTGTCCAGGTCCTTCTCGGCGCGGAGGATGTTGGCCTTGGCGATTTCGATGGAGTGCTCGGCCACGCGCATGGCGCTCTCGGCACGCCGGTACTCGGTCTCGAACTGGTCGAGCTCGGCCTTGGAGATGTCGCCGGTCTCGGCGAGCTTCTGGCGGCGGGTGCGCTCGGAGAGTGCGTTCTCGAGGGCCGCGCGGGCGCCCTCGTAGCGGGCCTGCTCGGACTTGAGGGAGGCTTTCGCGGATTCGAGGAGGGCCTGGAGGTCGCGGGCGTCGAGGCGGATCAGGACGTCGCCGGCCTTGACGCGGTCGTTCTCGCGGAAGGGCAGGGCGATGATGCGGGCGGAGACCTGGGCGGAGATCTCGACCTTGGTCTTGGGCTCGATCTCGCCGGGGGTGGAGATGGTGCGGACGAGGTCGTCCTTGATGGCCGCGCCGACACGGACGGTTTTGGGCTTGCTCTCGGGGTTCATCCACTGGCGGAGGTCATCCGCGAGGCCGGACTGCTTGAAGAAGTAGGTGCCGGCGCCGGCGAGCGCGGCGACGATAACCACGAAGGCGAGGACCCACTTCCACACGCGCACGCTCCCGAAAAGCCGGCGACCACCCCTGACCGACGGCGACGTGAGTTTATACCGAGGCGGGTAATCCCAGTCTGTGGGAATTGCGGTTCTCGCGTTTTGAGTTTGAGGGGGAAGGGGACCACCGCGGAGTTGGCGGAGGGGGCGGAGTTTCGCGGAGGAGGAGAGGGTGGCGAAGACCAGCCCCTGATTGAGTGTGGTGAGTGGAGGGCGTGGGCGCTGGTCAGGCCTTGAAGGGCTTGCGGTCCTTCACCTTCACCGCCGGGTTGCCGGCGTAGACGGACCAGGGCTCGAGGTCCTTCATGGCGCAGGCGCGGGCGCCGAGCACGGCCCCGGTGCGGACGGTGACGTTGGGGCCGACGAACGCGTCCGCGGCGATCCAGGCGTAGTCCTCGATGACGATCGGGGGCCTGAGCAGGGGCATGTCGGGGCGGCGGAAGTCGTGGGTGCCGGCGCAGAGGTGGGCGCCCTGCGAGACCGAGACGTGGCGGCCGATGGTGACCTTGCCCAGGCAGTAGACGATGCCGCGGTCGCCGACGGAGGAGTTGTCGCCGATGGTGAGGTTCCAGGGCTGCTCGATGAGCACGCTGGGGCGGAGCCGGACGGGGCGGCCGATCTTGGCGCCGAAGAGGCGGAGGAGGGCGTTGCGCGGGCCGTACCAGTTGTGGAAGGTGAAGCGGAAGAGGACCTGGCCAAGGTAGTTCCACAGGACGCGGAGGAGGCGCTCCTTCAGCGTGTAGGGGCTCTGGCTGCGGGCAAGGAGGGCGTCGAGCTCGGCGTCGCTATCGGCCGCGCCGGTTCCGTCAACGGGCGTCGCGGGGCGGCTGGAGTGCTCGAGGCCGGGGGTGGTCACAGGTGGCGGCCTCCGGTCATTGAAGCTTCGCGCCGGGCGCGGTCGGAGTGGAGGGCCTTGCGCTCGCGGTACTTGGCGATGGAGACGAATTCGTACCAGGCGAGGAGGCGACACATGACGAAGCCGGCGTAGCCGTCGCGCCAACCCTTCTGGAAGGCGTAGGCGTAGATGAAGCGGAGGGTGGGGCGGAAGGGCAGGCCGCGAGCCATGCGCTTGAGCCAGCGGCGGCGCTCGATGGGCTCGCCGAAGAGGCGGGCTCGGACCGCGCCCTCGTCGCGGGCCTCCATGGCGTGAGCTTCCCAGCTGGTGTAGCGGTTGTGCTTCTCGATCCAGGCGGTGAGGTCGGGGTAGGCGTAGTGGAGGAACTCGTGCTCCAAGTACCCGGCCTTGCCGGTGGAGAGGACGATGTGCTCGTGCACCTCGTTGTCGCCGCTGCCGGTGTCGCCCAGAGTGCCGATGCGCTCGTAGCGGCCGACCTTGTGCTTGAGGAGGCGGACGTTCCAGGAGGGGTAGTAGCCGCAGCCGCGGAGCCACTGGCCGAAGAACATGAAGCGGCGGTTGACCCAGTAGCCGTCGCCGCAGCCGGCGAGGGCGGGGTCTTTGGGCGTGTACTGGCCGGTGACGACGCGCCGGATCTCGTCGGCGAGCTCGGGGGTCATGTACTCGTCGGCGTCGAGGATCATGACCCACTCGTTCTTCCAAGGGATCTTGTCCAGAGCCCAGTTCTTCTTCTTGGGCCATCCGCTGGCGCGGTCGTAGTGGAACTGGTAGACGTCGGCGCCCATCGCCTGCGAGAGCTCGATGGTGGGGTCGGTGGACTGGCTGTCCACGACGACGAGCTCGGTGGCCCACTGGCAGCGGCGGAGGCACTCGACGATGTTGCGCTGCTCGTTCTTGACGGGCACGAGGATGGAGACGGGGACGCTCTTGACGGCGGGCCAGGCGCCCGGGGGCATGGCGGTGGGGTTGAGCTCGCGCTCGAGGGCGTCGGCGCGATGGCGGCGGGGCTCGGCGAGCGGAGGAGCATCGGGCGTCGCGGGCGCGCCGAGGGGCGCGATCGCGGGTGCGGCGATGGTTGTGGGCGCAGGCGGTGGCGCCGCGGGCGCGTGCGTGGCGACCGTGGGCGTGCTCACCGCGCGCTCGGTGGCCAGAGCGCCCTCCGGGATTGCAAGGCCGCGGGCGGGCAGCACGGCGGCGTTGCTGGCGGCGGCACTGCGGATTTCCGCGAGCTTGAGGCTGATGAAGACGTCGTAGGTGGAGAGCAGCAGGCAGAAGCGGAAGCCGTTGACGCCGTCAAGGAAGCCGGCTCGCACGATGTACATGTAGAGGAAGCGCCACAGGCCAGAAACGGGCAGGCGCGGCAGGACCTTGCGCTTGAGCCAGCGACGCACGGCGATGCCGCGCTCCTTGGCGGCGGGGTCGTCGGGCAGGGGGTTCTGACGTTCGCGGACGAGCTGGCCGGCCTCGAGGGTGGAGTAGCGGTTGTGCTTGGCGATGAAGTGCTCAAGGCCGCGCCGGTCCTCGTGCAGCATGATGTGCTTGAGGGATGCGGTGGGCCCGTCGACGATCATGTGCTCGTGGACGTCGCGGTCCTCGTAGCGGGCGCGTCCGCGCTTGAAGAGGCGGAGGTTGTAGCTGGGGAAGTAGCCGCAGTGGCGGATGGGCTTGCCCAGGAAGTAGGTGAGGCGGTTGACGTAGAAGCCCGACTCGGTGATGTTCGCGGGATCGCGCTGGGCGATGGCGAGCATCTCGTCGCGCAGCTCGGGCGTGACGCTCTCGTCGCTGTCGAGGATGAAGACCCAGTCGGTCTGGATGGGCAGGTTGTCCAGGGCCCAGTTCTTCTGCGCGGCGTAGCCCAGCCAGGAGCGCTCGGTGACGGTGGCGCCGGCCTCGCGGGCGATGTCGCGGGTGCGGTCGGTGGAGCCGGAGTCCACGACGTGCACGGCCTCGGCCCACTGAAGCACGCTGGCGAGGGCGTGGGGGAGGTTGAGCTCCTCGTTGAAGGTGGGGATGACGACGGTGATGTTGCTGCGGAGGGCGGGCGCGGGGCGCGGGCGAGATGTGGGCTGAGCGGCAACGGTCATGGGTGGGCCGCTCCGGTAAGAGCTCGCGCACTGCTGTTTGGCTGCGTGCGGAGGCCGCGCTCGAGGACGTCGCAGAAGCGGCCCTGGAGACTCTTTTTGCTGAGGGTGGTGGCGACAACCTGCCCCGCGCGCTGGCCCATGTCGGCGAGGCGGTCGCCGGTGGTGGTCGCCATCTCGCGGAGCACGCGCTCGGCCCCGTCGACGTCGCCGTGGTTGATGTGCCAGCCGATGCGGTGGTTGACGATGAGGTCGGAGACGTGGCTGGGGTTGGGCCCAAGGAGCAGGATGGGGCGGCTCACGGCCATCGCCCCGTAGACCTTGCACGGGTGCACGATGCCCACAACCTCGTCGCCGATGGAGACCACGTGCACGTCCGCGGCTGAGAGCGAGTACTTGATCTCGCTGAGGGGCTGGTAGGGCAGGCTGCGGATGTTCGTCACGCCCCTGGCGATGCGGTCGTCCACTTCCTTCTTGCCGCCGCCGCCGCCGATGAACATGAAGACAACGTTGGGCAGATCCTGCACGCGCTCCGCGGCGTCGAGGAGCGTCGCGAGCGGGTTGGCGGGGCTGTGGTTGCCCGAGTACATGACCACGAACTTGCCGGCGAGGTTGTGCTTCGCGCGGAAGGGGTTCTGCTCGTGGGGGATGTCGTGGACCTCTTCCTCGTGGGACCAGGGCGGCATGACGGCGGTCTTGTCCTCGACGGGCACGCCCTTCTTCTTCACGCGCTCGAGCATGAAGCGGTCCATCATGACGATGTCGCTGGAGCGGCGCAGGATCATGCGGTTGAAGAAGTCGAACACGCGCACCTGGAGCGAGCCGGGGCGGGCCTTGCCCAGCGCGATCATCTGGTCTGGGTTCAGGTCCATGAGCCAGTACTTCACGGGCACGCCCTTGAGGCGGCTGAGCACCGCGCCGGCGAAGCCGCAGAAGGGCGGGCTGGTGGAGACCATGATGCCGGCGACGTTGCGCAGGAACAGCGACCGCAGCATCGCCTGGAGCACGAACAGCCACTGGGCGAGCAGGCGGATGGCGATGGACTTCTTGCCGAAGCTGGAGAGGGGCAGGCGGCGGACATCGACGCCGTTGAGCATCTCGCGCGAGGGGTATCGCTTGGTGGGGTCGTCGTAGCCGCGGGCGGAGGCGTAGACCACGGCGTGGTAGCCGCGGCGCGACATCTCCGCGGCGGCATCGGCGATGTGCTGGCCGACGGAGGCCGGGTCGGGCACGTACACCTGACTGATGATCAGGAAGACCGGTTTGGGGGGGTTGCTGGGCACGTGGGAACAGTGATAGCCGCGGCGACGGGCCGCGGTTCGGGGGGAGGTGATGGTAGTGGGTTATCGGTTATTCCGGGGTGGGGCTTGGGCGAGGGTCGGGGGATGTGGGCGCGTGAAAAACCCCCGGGGTGCGGGGGTTGGGGGGGTCCCGTGGTGGCGTGACACCGCTATCGGGTAGCACGGTCGGGATCAAAGAGAGTCACATCGTCGCTCGTGTCCCAGGCGCCATCCGGTCCACGCGATTGGGCCCGGTAGCCATCAGCGGTTCTCCATACACGCACTGGTCGATTCCAACCGTCCTTGACACGATTGATTTTATGACCGATGTCAGGCAAGGCCGTTACATCAAGCTCGAGCGGGCCTGAGTTCTCAACCAGCTTCGCACGTTCGAGCACGACCCTCAGAACGGTGATCGTCATGTCGGGAGCACTGATTGTCGGTCTGAGCCCGACCACTAGCGCGGCAATCGCAGCGGCAATGATCACAGCCGCCGCGGCGATGACGCCAGTGCTCTTCACTTCACTCGCCCTTTCCTTGACCCAGTGCAGGACATGCTCACCCAGAGCGGTGAGCATGCCACATGGTCAGCCACTCAGACCTCGATCACCATCGCCACCGAGTTGCCGCCGCCGAGGCAGAGGGCGGCGACGCCGCGCTTGCCGCCGGTGCGGTGGAGCTGGTGGATGAGGGTGGTGAGGACACGGGCGCCCGAGGCGCCGATGGGGTGGCCCAGGGCCACGCCGCCGCCGCAGATGTTGATGCGCTTCTCGTCGAGGGAGAGGGCCTTGACGTTGCAGAGGACCTGCGCGGCGAAGGCCTCGTTGATCTCGAAGAGATCGATGTCCTTGGCGGAGAGGCCGGCCTTCTGGAGCACGCCCTCGATGCCCGCGATGGGGGCCGCGAAGATGTCCTTGGGGGCGACGCCGCTGGTGTGGTAGGCGACCACCCTGGCGATGGGCTTGACGCCCAGCTGCTCGGCCGTGGCCATGGAGGCGACGACCACGGCCGCGCCGCCGTCACTGATCTGGCTGGCGTTGCCGGCGGTGATGAACTCGTGGCCGGGGACGGGGCGGAGCTTGGCGAGCACCTCGGCGGTGGACTCGGCGCGGACGCCCTCGTCGATGCTGACGCCGTTGCCGGCGTTGTACTTCTTGTCGCCGATCTGCTCGGCGGAAAGGGCAACCGTCTCGCTCTTGAAGTGGCCGGCCTTCGCGGCCTCGGCGGCGCGCTGGTGGCTCTGGGCGGAGAAGCGGTCCTGGTCGGCGCGGCTGACCTCGTACTTCTTGGCGATGTGGTCGGCGGCGTTGGTCATGCCCCAGCACTCAAAGGCGCAGCGGAGGCCGTCGTACTGCATGTGGTCTTCGAAGTTCGTGGGGCCGAACTTGACGCCGTCGCGGACGCGGGCGAAGTGCGGGGCCGCGGTCATGTTCTCGAAGCCGCCGGCGATGACGAGCTGGTTGTCGCCGGCGCGGATGGACTGCGCGGCGGTCATCACCGCCTGAAGGCCCGAGCCGCAGACCTTGTTGACGGTCTGGGCGGAGGTGGTGTCGGGGAGGCCGGCCTTGAGGGCGGCCTGGCGGGCGGGGTTCTGGCCCAGGCCGGCCTGGAGCACGCAGCCCATGATGACCTCATCGACCTGGCCGGACTTGAAGGCGTTGGCGAGGGCGGGGCTGTCGGCCGCGATCCCCTGGATGGCGTAGGCGCCGAGGTGGGGACTGTGGACCTTGGAGAGGCCGCCGAAGAACTTGCCGATGGGGGTGCGCTTGGCCGCGAGGATGACGGGGGTGGTGTTGGCTGCCATGGGGTCTCCTTCGGGGGGAGTTTAGCGCGCGGGCGTGCGATAGGACTCATGGGAGTCATAGGACTCGTAGGAAGGTGCGGCGGGTTTCACCTATCCTGCTGCCATGAACGAGCCTGCTCACCGCTTCGGCACCCGCGCTATTCACGCCGGGCAGTCGCCCGACCCCACGACCGGCGCGATCATGACGCCGGTGTACATGACCTCGACCTACGTCCAGGACTCCCCCGGGGTGTTCAAGGACGGGTACGACTACTCGCGCTCCAAGAACCCCACGCGCACGGCCCTGGAGGCCAACCTCGCGTCGCTCGAGGGGGCCAGGCACGGCCTGTGCTTCTCGTCGGGGCTGGGGGCGATGGACTGCGTGCTGCACCTGCTCAAGGCGGGCGACCACATCGTGCTGAGCGATGACGTGTACGGCGGGTCGTTCCGGCTCATCGACAAGGTGTTCAAGCACCACGGCGTGGAATGCACCCGCGTGGACATGACGAACATGGAGGCCGCGAAGGCGGCCTTCAAGCCCAGCACCAAGCTGGTGTGGCTGGAGACGCCCAGCAACCCGATGCTGAAGGTGATCGATATCGCGGCGATGGCGAAGATGGCCCGGCAGCACGCGGCGCACCTGGTGGTGGATAACACCTTCGCGACGCCTTTCCTGCAGAACCCGCTGGCCCTGGGCGCAGACATCGTGTGCCACAGCGCGACCAAGTACCTGGGCGGGCACAGCGACCTGGTGGGCGGGGCGCTGATGGTGAGCGACGAGAAGCTGGCGGAGCGGCTGCGCTTCACGCAGAACGCCGTGGGCGCGGTGCCCAGCCCGATGGACTGCTTCCTGATCCTGCGGAGCACCAAGACGCTGCACGTGCGGATGGAGCGGCACTGCCAGAACGCGATGGAGATTGCGAGCTGGCTGAGCAAGCACCCCAAAATCGAGAAGGTGATCTACCCGGGGCTGGCCAGCCACCCGCACCATGAGCTGGCGAAGCGGCAGATGAAGGCCTTCGGCGGGATGATCTCGGTGGTGCTCAAGGGAGGGCTGTCGGCCGCGAAGAACTTCCTGGAGCGGGTGGAGCTGTTCTCGCTGGCGGAGAGCCTCGGCGGGGTCGAGAGCCTCATCGAGCACCCGGCGATCATGACCCACGCTTCCATCCCCGCCGACGCGCGGGCCGCCCTGGGGATCGTGGACGGCTTCGTGCGCCTGAGCGTGGGGATCGAGGATGTGCAGGACCTGATCGGGGATATCGAGGCGGCACTCAAGTAATCACCGCGCGGTGAGCCTCAGTCCCAGAACACGCGGATGACGCCGGCGCCGCCGGCGGCGGCGGGCGGGGTGTTGCTCGCCTCGGCACCGTTGCCGCCCTGACCGGCGCTGATCACCGGGAGCGGCGCGACCGAGGGCGAGGAGTTGCCGCCGACACCGAGGGGCCCGGGGCCGCAGAAGATCGACGATGGGAAGCCGCCGGCGCAGGCGGGGCCGCGCCCGATACCGCCCATGCCGCCGACGTTGTTGGCCAGGATGTTGCCGCTGCCCAGGAGCTGCGCGGGCGCGCCCGAAGCGCCCGGCGCGCCGGAGGGCGGGTGCGAGCAGCTGCCGGTGGTGTTGATGCTCGCGTGGGTCGTGCCCTGCCCGCCGCCGCCGCCGCCGAAGGCCCGCAGCACCACCGTGGCCCCGCGCATGACGGTGGAGTTCTGGCCGGCCTGCCCGGCGCCCGCGGTTGGGGAGCCGCCCTGGCCGACGACGAGCGTGAGCGTTTCGCCAGGAGTGACATCCAGGATGGCACGGACGTAGGTGCCGGCGGCCCCGCCGCCCCCCGCGCCGGGGAAGGGGCCGGTGCTTGAGCAGTTGGCCGCGGCGATACCGGGGCCGCGGTTTCCGCCCGCGCCGCCACCGCCGTACATGTCGACGCCCAGGCGTGTGACGCCGGCAGGGACCACGAACGAGTGCGAGCCGACGGGGAAGGTCTGCGCGTTCGCGGGCGGGAGCGGGGCCCCCATCGTGAGCGGGTACCAGAACTGGCCGTCGGAGCCCTCGAAGCGGTTGTTGGCCGCGTTGTAGCGGAGGGCGCCGGGCATTGGCGGGGACTGCGCGGGCACGGCGTGGGCGTACACGGCCTTGGGTGCGGGCGTCAGGCTCTGGCGCGGCGTCATGGTGGTGTAGCCCGTCGCGCTCGCGCAGGTCCCGGCGGCGCCGGGACGGACCTGGACCTCCAGAAAGGCGTCGCCCACGGTGGGCGCGGTGAGCGGCACGATGACGGTGAACAGGCCGTTGACGACGGGCACGTCGTCGGCGCACACGACGCCGGAGATGGGGCTGCCGCCGGTCTCGACCCCAAAGAGCGTGAAGCGCACGTCGTAGGCGCCGTTGGCGGGCTGGCCGGCCTCATCCAGCCGTCCCTGGTAGGTGAAGCTGGTGGACTGGGCCTGCGCCGCGATGAAGCTGAGCAGGAACGCGAAGAGACAGGTGATCGCCCGCATGGCGGTAGCTCCCTCGGGGTAAAGCCCCAGCCTACCCGCATCTCCCTCTGCTGCAAGGCGATGTGCGGTGATCGGGAGCGCGTCACCTCGCCGACAAGCGGACGCGTGACGCCGACGGCATTTTTCTCAGACCCGGGCCAACGCGGCCGGGCCGTTGAGGGCTTGTAACCGCAGGCGAGGGAACTGGTTGGATCACCCGCCTCCGAGGGGGATCGGAGCGGCGCGAGAAGGTTTTCACCGCGCCACCCTCCGGGAGGGGGCACATTCGAGCCATGCGACTCCCCCACTGCTCCGCCCGTCCCGCCTGCCTCGCCGTCGTCGCGGCTGCCGCCGCGCTTGCTCCCAGCGCGCTGGGGCAATCGTGCAACCACAACACGTGGCGGTCGCCCGCGCTGGTTCCGACGTACGCCGGGTGGGTGATCGATCTCGAGATGTGGGACCCCGACGGGCCGGGGTTCGCGCCCGCGGCCATCGTGATGTCGGGCATCATCCCGGGCGGGCCCAACGAGGTCATCGGGTACTGGGACGGGGCGGCGTGGGTCACGCTGGATCGGGCCGCGGTGCGGAACGCGCGGGGGCTGGCGGTGCTGCCCGACGGGACGCTGATCGCGGGGGCGACCTTCCGTCAGCCCAACGGCGTGTTCGTCGACGGCGTCTCGCGCTGGACGGGGACGGCGTGGGAGCTCATGGGCGGGGCCTTCAACGGCTTGGTGCAGCACGTGGACGCGACTCCACAGGGCGAGATCGTGGTCGCGGGCGGGTTCACCTCCGTCGGCGGCGTGAGCGCCCGGCACGTGGCGCGGTGGGACGGCACGGCGTGGGTGGGGCTGGGCGGGGGGATCACCGACTCGGGCAGCCCGGGCCTGGACCCGCGGGTGGACCACCTGGTGGCGCTCAGCGGCGGGCGGGCGGCGGTGGCGGGGCTGATTGGGGCGACCGCGGACGGCCCCGCGGGGCAGTTCGCGTACTTCGACGGCACGCAGTGGCAGAACATGGGCATGCCGACGCCGGCGGGGGTGCGCACGGTGGGTCGGGCGCCGAGCGGTGACCTGGTGGTGGGCGGCAACTTCACGTCCATCGGCGGGGTCGCGGTGCCGCGTCTGGCGCGGTGGACGGGGACAACGTGGGCGGCGGTTGCGCCGGGCGTGCCCATGGGCGTCGGCGCGCTGGACTTCGCCGCGGACGGACGGCTGCTCATCAGTGACGGCGGGCGGGGGGCGCGGTGGGACGGCACTGCGTGGGAGGGCCCTGGGCCCTTCATCACGGAGTTCCGCGGCCTGATGGCCCTGCCCAGCGGCGACGCCGCGGTGTGGGGGATGTTCAGCAGCGCCAACGGCATCAACGCCCACGGAATCGGGCGGTTCGAGGGCGGGCAGTTCCGCTCCATCCAGGCGGGGGTGCCGGTGCGGCCGCTGGCGATGACCGTCGACGCCGCGGGGCTGGCGGTGCTGGCGGGCGAGCCCTGCCCGGGGTGCGTGCCCGGCACGGTGGTGCGGTACGACGGGCGCGACTCCACGGTGCTGGGCTCGTTCAACCAGAAGACCTACGCCCTGGCCACCATGGCCAACGGCGACATCGTGGTGGGCGGGGCGTTCACCAATATGACGGCGCCCTACGGCTTCCTGAACGTCAACAAGCTGGCGCGGCTGAGCTCGACGGGTGGGGGCGGGGGCACGTGGACCGCCCTGGGCTCGGGCGTGGCGACCAGCAACCACGAGGTCGCGGAGGTGTTCGCCCTGGCGGTGACGCCGTCCAGTGAGCTGATCGCGGGGGGGCGGTTTGATACCGCGGGCGGCGGGGCCGCGGCCAACGTCGCCCGCTGGAACGGCAGGGCGGGGTCGCCGCTGGGCGGGGGGCTGGCGGGGCGGGTGTTCGCCCTGGCGGTGACGCCCGCGGGCGAGGTGATCGCGGGCGGGCGCTTCGAGCAATCGGGCAGCTCCAACATCGCCCGCTACAGCGGCGGCGTGTGGACACCGATGGGCGTTGGCCTGGGCGGCGCGGGCGATCAGGTGAACGCCGTGCACGTGCTCCGCGACGGGCGGGTCCTCGCGGGGGCGAGCAACGGCGTGGTGGCGGTGTGGGAGGGCGGGGTGTGGCAGCCGGTGGGCTCAGCATTCAACGGGCGGGTGCTGTGCGTCATGGAGGACGCGCACGGCGGGCTGTACGCGGGCGGGGACTTCACCGCCAGCGGCGTCGAACCGACGCTCCGCGGGGCCAAGTGGGACGGGGCCAAGTGGGTGCAGCTGGCCTTCGGGTTCAACGACTGGATCGGGTCGATGCGGATGCAGGGCGGGGACCTCGCGGTGGCGGGCTCCTTCTCCACGCTCGGGCACCCCGCGGGCGGGTACGCCCGGCTCATCTTCCCGCACGCGGACTTCAACGGCGACGGGGACTACGGCACCGACCAGGACATCGAGGCGTTCTTCGCCTGCATCGGCGGGCACTGCTGCCCCACCTGCGGCTCGGCGGACTTCAACGCCGACGGCGACCTGGCGACCGACCAGGACATCGAGTCGTTCTTCCGGGTGCTGGGCGGGCACGCGTGCTGAGGGGGAGTTGAGCGCGAAGGGCGCGAAGGGGAGCGAAGGCGCGAAGAGGGAAGGCAGGTACGCGGAGTTGCGCGGAAGGGCGGAGTTGCGCGGAGAAAGGCAGTGCGAAAGGATGCCGCCTTTCTACTTCGCGATTCTGTCATCTGAGAATGACTCGATCCGCTTTTGCGATCTGCTCTTCAACCTGCCTTCAACTCCGCGCGACTCCGCCCTTCCGCGCCACTCCGCGTACCTGCCTTTATTCTTCGCGCCTTCGTCCGCCTTCGCGACCTTCGCGTTCAGAAGGCGTTCGATCGCTTGCGCGATCGGCTCTTTTCGCTGCCTTCCTCCGCGCGACTCCGCCCTTCCGCGCAACTCGGCGTACCTGCCTTTCCTGCTTCGCGTCTTCGCTCCACCTTCGCGACCTTCGCGTTCAAAGAGGGGTTCGATCGCTTGCGCGATCGGCTCTTTTGGACGCGCGGCTATTCCAGCACGAAGGACCGCTCGCGCCAGAGTTTTTCCAGGCGCTCCGCCATGCCGCCCTTCTCCGGCAGGCGCTGGGCGCACGCGGCGAGGAGGTCGACGAGGTTCTCAAAGTCGGAAAGGGCGATGAACTCGCGGGCGACCTTCGGCGGGCTGGTGTTGGTCCCCGCCTGCACGGCGGTCAGGTCCGCCATGTTGTGGTAGTTGCCCAGGGGCAGGCAGACGCAGGTGGACTCAAGGCCGGCATGGAAGAACACCGACGCCTCGCAGGCGCCCCCGGCCATGAGCTTGCGCTGCCACTTCCACGCGGGGGCGTCGGCGAGCTTCTGCGAGGCGGTGGGCTGGGAGCCCCCGGCGATCTCTTCTGCCCGCTTGGCGATGGCGTCGGTGAGGGTGGGGCTGAAGACGGAGATGCGGTCGCCCACGCGGACGATGGGGCCGCCGCCGATGGGGGATTCGGGGAAGCTGCGGCTGTTCTCCAGGGCGATGACGCGGGCGTTGCGGGGAATGGTGCCGTGGCGCACGGCGGCGATCGCGCCGATGAAGCCGATCTCCTCGGCGCGGGTGAAGAGCAGGGTGGGATTGGAGGCGGGGTCGTCGAGGGAGACATCCAGGGCGGCGAGGGCCGCGGCGGCGGCGGCCATGTCGTCGCACGCCTGCGTGTGCACGAGGCCGTCGATGAGCTCGGCGGGGCCCACGTCCCACACGCCCACGTCGCCGACGGTGAGGTCGGCCCTGCCCTGCAGCTCCGCGGTCCAGAACTTGAAGGGCTCGGTCTGGCCGGTGGCCCCGGTGATGCGGGCCTTGTGCCGCTGGCCGTCGCGGGAAGCGAGCACGACGCGGGCGTCGGTGAAGTAGTCGTCCATGACCCCGCCGCGGAAGGAGAGCTCGACGACGCTGGGGGCCACGACGCGCTCGACGACGAAGGCGGGGTGGTCGAGGTGTGCGGTGAGCCAGAGGGGGCGTTCGGGCTGCGGCTTGGTTCGGTGGGAGATGACCAGGTTGCCGGAGGGGTCCTTGTCGAGCTTCAGCTGCGGGCGGGCCGCGGCCCAGCGCTCGATCCACTCGATGACGCGGTGCTCGCGCCCGGAGGCGGTGGGGATGTCGGTGATCTCCAGCAGCCAGGCGAGGTGCTGCTGGCGCTGGGCGGGGGTGATGGGCACGGTCATGGCGGATGGTACGGGCCGCAGCGATCGCTCTTGTGGCGGGGTGCCTAGTCGTCGCCGCCCTGACGCCGCTTCTTGACCTCGCCGCGGCTCTTCTTCTCGCTGAGGCGGCGTTCCTTGGCGCCGCGGCTGGGCTTGGTGGGGCGGCGGACCTTGGGGGCGACCAACGCGCGCTTGACGAGGTCCTGCAGGCGCTCGGTGGCCGCGGCCTTGTTCTGGCCCTGGGAGCGGTGCTCGTCGGCGGTGATGAGCAGGTCGCCGGCCTCGGTGACGAGCGAGGGGGCGAGGCGTGTGAGGCGGTTGAGCTGAGTGCCTGTCAGCGGCAGGTCGGCCAGGCGCACGCGGAGCTGGCAGCGGGTCGCCCGCTTGTTGACGTTCTGCCCGCCGGGGCCGGAGGACGCGGAGAAGCTGTAGTCCAGCAGCCCCTCGGCGATGAAGAGGCCGGGGGCGAGCCGCACCGAAGAGGATGGCGTCTCCGCGTCCACGCTGCGACCTTAGGTGATGAGCACGGCCACGACCACGTTCATCGCGTTGAAGGCCATGTGCAGGGCGATGGGCACGGCGATGCTCCGCGAGCGCTCGAAGGCAAAGCCCAGGCACACGCCGAAGACAAACAGCGTGCCCACCGCATACCACGGCACGCCCGTGCTGACGTGGGCGAGGGCAAAGAGCGCTGCGGTGATTACGATCGCGGCCCAGGGGCGGCGCGAGAGCCGCAGGATCCCCGACTGCAGGAAGCCGCGGTAGACGAGCTCCTCGTGGATGGGGGCGAGGACGACCGCAACGGCGATCATGACCCAGGCCCAAGGGTCGCCGCCGTCGCTGGTGATGGTGCGGAGGGCAGGGTGGGCGATGGGGTCGGTGACGCGGGTGGAGGTCTGCAGCTCGTACGCGAGCTGGAAGACCCCGGAGCAGAAGTAGAGGATGGGCACGCACAGGGGCAGGCAGACAAGGCCGAGGGCGAAGGTGCGCGGGCGTGCGGTGAGGCCCGCCGCGGGCGCGGCTCGGCGGATCATGACCGCGAGAAACCCGGACACGGCGAGGGCCACGGTGAACGACGCGGCGCCGGTGATGGCCATGCCGCGTGTGCTCGCCGGGTCGGTGCCGCCCAGCAGCAGCATCGCCGGCAGGCTGCCGAGCATGAGGCCGGCGTAGCCGACGATGGACGCGATGAACCAGAAGGCGGGCTCGATGGGCGCGAGGTCGCGGAGGCCGCGTGCCAGCACGCCCGGGCGCAGCGTGCGCGTAGACCACAGGAGCCAGAGCACGCCCAGGGAGAACGCGAGCGCGGCCCAGGTCGACCACGAGGTAAGGAACGCTTCACCGGGCATTGCGGCGGCTGTTTCACCAGTTGGGGCTAGAGCTTCAGGAACGGGGGTCGTCCCGGTCTGCGCGTGCGCACGCGGGCTCGGGAAGAGGGCCAGGGCAAGGCCAACAATCAGGGGCGTGCAGGACGAACGCGTGACGCTTGAACGGATGGTCGAGCACAAGCGGCGGCGGCTGGCGGAGGCCAAGGCCCGGACGCCGCAGCATGAGCTGGAGCTGCTGGTCGCCCAGGAGGAGCCGCCGCGGAACTTCTTCCGCGCGGTGACGCGGCGCCGCGGGTTCCACGCCACATCGGTGATCGCGCAGGTGATGCGGCGCAGCCTGGGCAACGGGCTGCTGCGGCCGGAGTACGACGGCGAGGGGTACAGGCCCGCGGACATCGCCAGACGTTATCACGCGGCCGGGGCGTCCGCGATCGCGTGCGTGACCGAGGAGGACCATCATGGGGGGAGGCTGGACGACATCCGAGCGGTGAAGGAGGCCGTGCACCTGCCGGTGATGCGGTGGGACGTGATCGTGGACCCGTGGCAGCTGTGGGAGAGCCGCGCCGCGGGGGCGGACGCGGTGCTGCTGATCGCGGACATCCTGCGCGAGGGGGAGCTGGTGGATCTGCTGATCCTGGCGCAGCAGCTGCAGATGACCACCCTGCTGGAGGTGCACGACGTCGAGAGCCTGCTGCGGGTGCGGCCGCACTATGGGTTCCCGCACCGGAGCTATGCCCTGCTGGCGATTGACAACCGCGACCCCACGACGATGAAGGAGGACCTGCGGACGACGCTGCGGCTGGCGGACCTGGTGGAAGACCGTGCTACCTTGGTGTCCGAGGCGGCCGTGCACGACCGCGACGACCTGCTCAAGTTGCGTGGGGTGGGCGTACGGATCGTGCTCGTCGGCGAACACCTGCTGCGGAGCGACGACCCCGGGTTCGCGCTCCGGCAGCTGCTCGGGTCTGATTGAGAGAGGTCCCCAGCGGACCGTTGGAGAGGTTGATCATGCGGACGACGGCGATTTCGCGGGTGCTGTGGCTTGTGCTCACCGCGGGCGGGGCGGTGGGTGTGGTTGGTGCTGCGCACGGGCAGGAGAAGTCACCCGAGGATGGGGGGCAGCCCGCGAGCGCTCCGCAGCCGGAGACGCCCGCTACGCCGGCACCCGCGGAGGGCGCCGCCCCGGCTGCTTCGACCGATCCGGGGCGGGCGGTCTTTGAGCAGGCCCGCGAGGCGGTGAAGCGGGCCCAGGCGTTCACCTACCACGCGAAGTACTACGGCACGGGCGGCATGGAGATGTACACCTCGCGCGTGGAGGCCGACGTGCGGCTGATGCGCTCGCCGCGGGGCACGGCGTGGCTGGGGCGGGCCATCGGCACGGGCGAGAGCCGCTCGCTGCCGCGGTTTGAGATCGACGTTGGCTGGCGCGAGATCACCAACGAATGGATCGACCACAAGGAGAAGAAGCTGTTCGAGAAGAACAAGCGCGACTCCAAGGGCGTCGCCTTCACCATGGGCAACAGCGCCCGCCTCGAGGAGCTGGTGGACCCGCAGCCTTTCAAGAACGAGCTCGCGGCGGGCGTGACGTACGAGGTGGAGCCGGCGGTCGAGTTCGCGGGCGTGACCTGCGACTCGATCCTGGTCAAGACCGGACGGACGAACGTGCGGTGGCTGATGGGGCAGCAGGACAAGCTGCCGCGCAAGCGCGAGGCGGTGCTGAACAGCAGCACGGTGTCGGGCACGATGGTGATCGAGCTGCACGACATCAAGGCGGACGAGAACCGCCCGCCTCGGATGACCGAGGAGATGGTGCGGGTGGCCCTGCCCGAAGGCTACACGGAGGAGCGGGTGGCCCCGCCCCCCCCACCGCCGCCGCCCCCGCCGCCCCCCGCGCCGATGCCGATGGAGTCGGGCAAGGGCGACCCCATGCCGAGCCCGGGCAAGGGCGAGGAGCCCGCGCCGCCGCCGAAGGTGGAGGAGCCCCCGCAGCCCACGGTGCAGATGGCCCCCGACTTCGAGTTGAGCACGCCCACGGGGGAGAAGGTGTCCGCGGCCTCGCTGCGCGGGAAGGTGGCGGTGCTGCAGTTCGGCGGCTCGTGGTGCCTGCCGCTGCGCGACGCCAACCCCGAGGTCCAGGCGATGGCCTCGGCGCTCAAGGACCGCGGCGTGCAGGTGTACTACGTGAACGTGCGGGAGAAGAACCCGGCGCAGATGGTGGATGAGTTCGGCAAGGCGGGGTTCACCTTCGGCGTGCTGCTGGGCGGGGATGAAGTAGCCAAGGCGTTCGGCGTGAAACGCTACCCGACGTACTGCGTGATCGACCCGAGCGGGATGGTGGTGGCCCGTGAGGCGGGGTACACCAAGGACGCGACCATCAACGCGGTGCGGCAGGCGGCGGAGGCGGCGCTGGGGGGGGCGGCGCCCGCGCCGAGCACGGCGGGGAAGTAGCCGGGGGGAGGGCTTTCGGCCCGCACGAGGGGCTGAGGAGCGCGGCTAATTGCGGGTCGGGGAGGCGGGCTTTCAGCCCGCAGTCAGGACCAGAGGAAGTGTGCGGGCTAAAACCCCGCCCCCCCGGGGTTGAGTGCCTTTGCATAGACCTGCTCGAGGTCGCTGATCATCCTCTCGGTGGAGAAGAGTTCGGCGCACTCGCGCTGGCCTCGGGCCGCGAGGGTTTGCCGCTCCTGCGGGTGCGCGGCGCACCAGAGGATCGCTTCCCGGAGCTTCTCGAGGTCGGCGAGGGGGACGAGGCGGCCGGTCTGCATCTCGCGGCAGGCCTCGCCGGTGCCATCCACGTCGTAAGCCACCGGGCACACGCCCGCGAGCAGGGCCTGCGGCACCGTGCGCGGCAGGCCCTCGCGGTAGCTGGGGTGGGCGAGCACGTCCATCGCCCGCATGAGGGCGGGGATTCGCTGCGGGGGGACCAGGCCGGTGATGAGGACCTGAGGCGGTGAGTCGGTGAGACGGTGAGACGGTGTTGGCGCGCTGCTTGCCCGGTCGAGTTCGGTGACGGTGAGGCCCATGGCGCGGGTCTTCTCGATCAACCGCTCGCGCCACCAGCCATTGCCGACCCAGAGCAGCTTCCACTGCGGGTTACGCCTTAGGTCGTCGGCAAGGGCGTCGAGCAGGTCGTCGTGGCCCTTGTGCTCGGCGAGGCGGGCGACGGTGCCGATGACGAAGTCGGTGTCGTTGAGGCCCAGTTCGCGCCGGACCTCGCCGCGCGATTCGCCGGGCGCCGCGTGCAGGAATGGGGCGGTCTCCATGCCCGAGCGGACGGTGACGTACTGCTCGGGAAGCCCGATGCCGCGGGCGAGGAACTGGCGGGTCATGGCGTCGGCGACGCTGACGATCGTGTGGCAACGCTCCGCCGCGTGCCGCTCGGCGACGGTGTAGATGAGGTTGTTGAGGCGGACCTTGGCGCGCTTGAGGGGGCCGCCCTCGATGGGCATGAAGGGCGGGCCGTGGATGGTGTGGGCGACGCCCGGGCGCAATCCCGCGATGCACTCCGCGACCTCTGCTGGCTCACCGTGCGGGCCCTTTGCCAGGTAGGTTTGCATCGTCATTCGGCAACGACTTGCCCACCCAGCACGGCGGCCAAGGATGCCCGCTTTCGACGAGTGCGTGTGCACGATGTCGGGCTTGATGTCACGGATGAGCGCGAGCAGCTCGCGCTCGGCACGCCAGTCGGAGAGTGGGTTCACCTCCCGCACCAAGTGCGGGACGACGTGCGTGGTGATCCCGTGCCCCTCAGGTGTGCGGAAGTTCTCCACCCGCTCCAGCAGCGAGCCCTCGGGGCCGTAGATCGGCCCGAACGCGAGGTGCACATCATGCCCCAGGCGCGCCTGCCCTTCGCAGGAGAGCACGGTGTTCTCCTGCGAGCCGCCGAGGATGAGGCGGGTTGAGATGTGGAGGATGCGCATTAGACGAGAGGTCGGAGGATCGTCCAGATTGAGTGTGCGATTCGCTGCAGGTCCGCCACGTTCGCCGGCGTAAGTCGCGGCCCGGGGTAGCGGAACCGTACAGCAGCGGCGGAGAGCTTGAGCAGGTCCTGCACCGACGCGGTCGGACCGATCGCGAACTGGCCAAGCAGCTGATCAAGCACTTCCAGGTCGTGCGTCTTCGGCGGGGTCACGCCCTTCTTCGTGAGCACCGCCTTCATCAGCTTCTCTGTGGCCTGCTGGTACAGGAACCCGACCTGATCAAGGTGTGGCCTCTGAGCACCCGACTCGCGCCGTGCCATATCAAGGTCCGCTTCAGCGATCTGAACCCACTCGAGAACCAGCGCCGCGACAGGGTTCGAGGGCACCTGGCTCACGCCGCGGCCTCGTACAGCACGCGCCCGCGATCAACCGCCTCGCGGATGATCGGGTCGCCCCCCTCGTAACGCCACTTCATCTCCTCAGGGGTCCTCACGATCACGTCGATTGGAAACCGGTGCGGATGGATCCGGGCCGCAATCTCGGAAGTGATGTCCAGCCATGAACCGTCGTAGGGCATCACGACAAGCAGATCGACGTCTGAATCGTCATGCGGAGTTCCGTACGCGCGGGACCCAAAGAGAATCACCTTCCGCGGCTTGAACTCAGCCGCGATCTTGGCGGCGAGTTCCTGGATGTCGCTTTCGGTGACCGTGAACATGCACCCATTGTATCGGCTGGGGCCGGGCCACTGTTCGAGCTAGTACCTGATCCACTCCAGGCACAACCCCTCCGGCGGCATGGTGCTGCCGGCCTGGCGGCGGTCTTTGCTCGCGATGATCCGGGGGATGTCGTCCGGCGTGAGCCGCCCGCGCCCGACGTCGGCGAGGGTGCCCGCGATGATGCGGACCATGTTGTAAAGGAAGCCGTTGCCGCTCACGTCGATGCGGATGCGGTCCTCCGCGGCGCGGGTCACGGTGCAGTCGTAGATGGTGCGGACGGTGGTCAGCCGCCCGTGCCCGGCCGCGGCGAAGGCCGCGAAGTCGTGCTCGCCCGTCAGGTGCTTCGCGGCCTCGTGCATGCGGGCGTGGTCAAGGGTCTCCCACACGTGGGCGACGTAGCGGCGGTCCCACAGGGGGCGGGTGCGGGAGGCGTGGATGGTGTAGGAGTAGCCCTTGGCCCTGGTGTCGCCGATGGGGTCAAAGTGCGAGGCGACCGGCTCGATGGAGGTGATGAGGGCGTCGGGGGGAAGGCGGCCGTTGAGGGCGTAGAGCAGGCGGTCGGTGCCGCGGGAGAGGGGCCAGCCAGAGTGGCGGGGGCTTGTTGGAGGGGTGTCGTCGTCAACCCGGGACTTCGCCCCGAGCGGCTCAGTCCCGGCGTCGTCATCGCCCGAGCAGCTGAACGCGGCGACCTGACCCTTGGCGTGGACCCCAGCGTCGGTGCGGCTGGAGCCCATCAATATGACGGGCTCCCGCACGATCTCGCGCACGGCCCGCTCCACCACGTGCTGCACGGTCCGGAGCTGCACCCGCGGCCGGTCCTCGCCCTCGCGGTGCACCGACCCCTGAACCTCCAGTTTCAGCTCCCCCGCGGTGCCGCGCCGGATGCGGTCCTCGAGGGTGGCGTGCGTGGCGCCCGCCTGGTGGGGGCGGGCCTGGGGGTTGGCGTGCAGAGCGTCGGCGAACGGCTCCTGTTTCTGCCAGCCGCAGAAGTCGGTGCCGTCGTAGGCGATGGTGAGCTTGTACCGGGGCACTGGGTGAGGGTAGCTCGAACCGGGTTTTGGCCGATGGAGCGGCACGGACGGTCTGTGGGGCGAAGGCCCAGGCCAGAAACAGACAGCGGTGTCCGCTGCGGGTTCAAGATTCCATTCAGTTTTTCCGGTTTACGGGAACCCATGGGCGCGGTACAACGGCAGGCGGCCGTTCGGCCAGTTCTCGCCTCGTTCGTGGATGTGGTCCCTCAACTTGTGGAGGAGTCATGAGTCGCAACCGGATGTTCGGGGTCGGTGTGTCCAGCGCGCTCGCGCTCGCGTGCGCGGCGTATGCCACGCCTCAGGAAAGCGTTACGTTCAACAACGTCATCACCGAAGGGCTGCTGGGCGACCCTGCGAACACGGTGCTGACGCACACCTTCACCGGCACCTACACGGTGACGAAGCTGCGGCTGAACGCCTCTCTCTTCTCCACCAGCACCGGCACGTGGCCGGCGGACTCCCGGATCCAGGTTCAGACCCCCTCGGGCCAGATTTTCGAGGTTCAGCCGTTCACACAGATCGGCGGGTTCACCTCGGTGAGCACCCCCGGCGACTTCATCGTGAACATGCCCAACCCCGAGGTGGCCGCGGGCACATGGACGTTCACGTTCTTCGAGGATTACAACGACACCGGCACCGACGCGTACTGGGAACCCGCGGTCATCACGCTCGATAACGAAGCCCCGCCGCCGCCGCCGCCCCCGGCCAACTTCCAGGAGATCGAGGGCAACGACATCAAGGACGCTGCCAACCTCGTCATTGACATCGCCGCGGGCCAGACCGTCGGTGGCCTGACGATGGGCGCCAGCACCACCACCCCCGGCAACACCTCCGCCGACTACTTCAAGGTCAAGACCCGGACGGCGCCCTCCGGGATTTACCGCCACCGGCTCTCGTTCGTGTCCACGGGCGGCACCGCCGTTCCCACCGCCAGCATCCGCGGCCTCAGCCAGACGGACGGATTCATCAACCCCGGCACCGACGTGGCTGTGCAGACCGCCGCCACCACGACCGACCCGGCCAGCACCGTGCAGTGGTACGGCTTCGGCCGGCAGGAAGAGCTGTACGTCGCGGTGATGGGGTCCTCGGCCTCCAACACCGAGTACCGCGGGACGTATGACGTCTCCCCGGTGACGCCGATCGAGGCGGGCTCCTTCATCACCGGCGAGATCACCATCGACCGCGACCCCGGCAACTTCGCCGACGCCGACTTCATGGTGTACGACAGCACCTTCACGGCGATGCCCGGATATTCCAACGACGGCGGCAACACACTGACCCGCAACTTCGAGCCGGGCACCTACTACATCGCCTTCAGCAACTGGAACACGGCCAACGATCAGCCCGCGCCCATCGACGACACCTACCCCAGCGAGAACGTGATGGACTTCCCCAACGTGGTGGTGAACAACAGCACCTCCACGTTCGCGAACATGAACATCCAGGTGACCGACATCACCGGCGCCCCGACGATCATCACCGGGTCCAAGGACGGGTTCTTCGACGTCGTGTGGTACCGCTTCACGGTGGCCAACCCCACCGGCCCGATCCCGCCGCGGGGTACCGGGACCGCGATCCCGGGCACGGCCCAGATCACGAGTGACGTGCTGCTGACGGTGCAGGCGTACGCCGGCATCAACCCGCCCAGCACGGGCCTGCAGGTGCGGGCCGACCTGACCAGCCTCAACGGCGGGGCGAACCAGGCGTTCTATGACGATGGAACCCACGGCGACGAGGCCGCGGGCGACAACGTGTTCAGCTACCTGGCCACGCTCGCGGAGCCGATGACCGCGGGCCCCGTCAGCGTGCCCTTCACGGTGTCCGACGCCGAGCTCCGGACCGGCACCGGCACGATCACGTTCAACGCCACGGCCGCGCCCACGGGCGGCTGCTGCGTCGCGAGCGACTGCAGCCTGATGTCCGCCTACGCGTGCAACCAGGCGGGTGGCACGTACCGGGGCAACGGCTCTGATTGCGGCAGCGTCAGCTACAACTTCAGCGACAGCAACATCGAGTTTGCGACGATCTCGGGCACGGGCGTCATGCTGAACACCGTGTCGAACTGCGACGACTGCACCGAGTCGGTCGCGCTGCCCTTCACCTTCAACTTCTTCGGCACCGACTACACCACGATCTACGTGTCCTCCAACGGCAACGTGCAGTTCGGCGGGTTCGGCAGCGCCGCGTACTTCAACACCGGAATCCCCAACACCGGCACGCCCAATGATGCGGCGTACCCCAAGTGGGACGACTACGACACCTCCGACTCCACCGGTTACGGCCAGGGCTCGATCTTCATGCAGGAGTTCGGCACCGCGCCCAACCGCCGCGTGGTGATCGAGTGGAACAACGTCACGCAGTTCACTGCCGCTGCTACGTACCCGTTCACCTCCGAGACCTTCCAGGTCATCCTGCACGAGGGCAGCAACAACATCGAGTTCGCGTACGGCTCCAACTCGCCGGTGGACACCTCCGGCTTGAACCAGGGTTCGGGCACGGACGGCAGCGGCGGCGACTGCACCATCGGCGTTGAGAATGCCTCGGGCACGACGGCCTACAGCATCCCCAGCGCCGGGTTCAACTTCGGGGCCCAGCTGCTGACCTTTACCAACACCCCCGTGTGCGGCAACCCCTGCCCCGGCAATGAGTGCGGCCCGCAGGACTACAACGGCGACGGCGACAGCGGCACCGACCAGGACATCGAAGCCTTCTTCGCCTGCCTGGGCGGCACCTGCTGCGAGACCTGCTACTGCCAGGGCAGCGACTTCAACGGCGACGGCGACTTCGGCACGGATCAGGACATCGAGGCGTTCTTCCGCGTCCTTGGTGGCAACCCCTGCTGAGTTGCAGTTGACATCCCGATGAACGATCAACCCCCACGGGCCCGCGCCCGTGGGGGTTTTCTCTTGAGGAGCCGATCGCGCAGGCGATCGGTCTTCCCATACGGAAGTGCAAGACACGGAGAAGAACTCGATCGCTCGCGCGATCGGCTCTTTTCAGGGCTCCGCGTCCGGCAGCAGGGCGTCGTCCTCGTCTTCGGTAAAGAACCGCAGGTGCGTGTCGAGCGTGCCCTGGGTGACGCTCACGCCGTCCCGCTGCTCGTCTCCTCCCTCGCCCATCCACTCGTTGTGGTGGTACATGTTGGGGTCCTGCTGCCCCGCCAGGCTGCGGGTGCGCACGAACTCCGCGTGCTGATCGGTGAACGCCACGCACATGCCCTCCCCGCCCCAAGCGGCCGAGAGCGTCCGGCCCAGCCGGTAGTCGGCCCTGTCGCCGATATAAACGATCGGTTTGAAGGCGCGCAGCACCTTCACATCGTTGTCGAAGGCGAAAGAGGCGTGGAAGCGGACGCGGGCGATGGAGCCCGGGTCGATGGTGGTCGCGGCGTCCACCTCTGCTCCGTCAAACGTCGCGAGCACCGGGCGGCGGTCGTCGGTTTCCAGGGGCGAGAGCGTGTCGCCGGCATTGGGGTTGATGAACGCCTGCGCGGGCAGGCTCTGGACTTTCGCGAGCAGGCTCAGACCCAGGAAGGCCTTCTCGTCCGGATCTTCCATTGTGGGCAGCTGATCCTTGTACTCATGCGAGTACGCGGCCATGGCGATGCCCAGGTCGTGCAGGCGGGCGAGGGTGACGGTCTGACGCGAGGCGCGCCGGGCCTTGCCCAGCGTGGGAAGCAGGATGCCGATGAGCAGCGCGATAATGGCGATGACCACCAGCAGCTCGATGAGCGTGAACGCGCGGACGCGGTCACGGCGTGCGTGAGGCATGGTGTGGCTCCGTGGATGGTGGGTGTGGGCGCGCTGGGCGCGCCTGTGAGTGCGGTGTCGTGAGTTCAGGCGGCCGTCAGGCGCGGCGGCCCGCGGGCGGTGGCCTGTCTCACGAAGCACACCGCCGGGTGCTCGTCCTGTGCGAGCTCGATCACGACGGCGAGCGGGGCGTGGAGAAAAAGAGCCGTCGGTGCAGGCAGGTCACGCGGGCCGGCATGGAGCACGGCATGGCAGACCTCGCACGCTGGCTCCTCATCGTGGTGATCGCGGTTCTCGTGCTCGTTGTGCGCGTGCTCGTCGTCTGCACGCTGCTCTTCGGGGCGCTCACAGTGGGCGAGCTCATCGCCCCCGGTCTGGTGGCCCGCGTGGTCGTGGTCATGCCACAGCGGCGATGCCGCCATCAGCAGCAGCGCGACGATGCAGGCCAGAGCCGGGATGGACCGCGGGAGGGCCATGTGAGAACGCGTTCTCATTATGGCATGGCGCGGCGGTACGGCAAGCTGAAAAGAGCCGATCGCGCGAGCGATCGGAATCGGAACCAGCATTTCACGCTTCACCAGCCCGGCAAGCACAAAACCGATCGCTTGCGCGATCGGCTCTCTACTGAACTCAGTCGTCGTTCACGCCCCGAGCCGGCTCGATCCGGTGCTCCATGCCCGGCAGCAGCTTGGGCGCGGGCAGCTGCATCGCGCTCACCATCAGGCGGTGCAGGTCGGTGTTGTCGAGCGCGGGCGTGAGCAGCTCGCTGCCGGGGCCCATCGCGGTCACCTCGACCATGTCGGAGGTGTGGTTGGGGCCGGTGAAGGCAACGCCCAGGTGGTCGGCGAGCAGGCCGCCGAGCACACTGGTCCACACGCTGGCCTGGCTGAACGCGGCCGTGCGGCGCTTGCTCACCGCCATGGCCAGCAGCGTGCGCTCGTCCTGGTCGAGCCCGATGCCGGTTGCTGCCTCCACGATCTCAGCGACCGCGGCGGGCTGGGCCTCCGCGGGCCGCTTGGCCAGCTCCTCCCAGATCCAGTCGAACGAGTGCTTGACGTTGTTGATGCGCTGGAAGGCCTCGCGCCCGGGCTTGCCGTAGAGGGTGAGGCCGGGGTTGGCGTTGGCGTGGTCGGTGGTGACGATCAGCAGCGTGTCGTCGCGGCCCTCCATCCAGTGCAGCACTACCTGAAGCGCGAAGTCGAAGTCGATCTGCTCCATGATCAGGGACGCGGCGTCGTTGTTGTGGGCCGCGTGGTCCACACGCCCACCCTCGACCTGCAGCACGAAGCCGGCGGGATTCTCCAATCTCTTGAGCGCTACGCCTGTCATTGTGGAAAGTGCGGGAACCTCCGGCGTCCGTTCGAACACCATGGGCACATGGTCCTGTGCGAAAAATCCCAGCAGTCGTCCCTGGCCGGCGGTCAGCAGCTCGGCCTTGTTCCGCGCTACCAGCAAGCCGGGATGCTGCTTGAGCAGCTGGTCCGGGAAGTGCTTCCCACCCCCGCCGAGCATCACGTCGACGCCACGCTCCAGCATCTGCTGCGCGATGGGCTGCCACAGGTCGCGCTTGGGCACGTTGGCGACGAAGCTCGCCGGAGTTGCGTGCGTGACACGGGTGGTGGTCACCACACCCGTCCGTTTGCCGCTCTGGCGGGCGTGCACGAGGATGGGCACCAGCTGCTCACCCTCGTTCGAGATGTTGATCACGCCGTTGTTGACGTGGACCCCGCAGCCCCACGCCGACCCGCCCGCGGCCGAGTCCGTCACCCAGGCGTCAGCCGAGTAGGTGGTGGCGGTGCCCCGCCGGACCCCCTCGCGCGACCACAGGGAGACCCAGTGCGACGGCCGCCCCTCACGCTGGCGGTAAGCCAGATCGGCCAGGGTCAGTGTCCCCGTGCTCATGCCGTCGGAGACCATAAAGATGATGTTCTTCGCCACCCGCGCTGTGGGAGGCGTCGCGGGCGGCCCCTGCTCCCGCGCCTGGGTGGCTCGGGTGGGGCCGGCGCCCAGAGCGGCGCCTCCCACGCCGAGGGCGGCCAGGGTGGAGGAGGTCCGCAGGAAGGAGCGGCGGTTGATCGGGGGCATGGGTGGAGAGCGTACCGGGGTTGGGGAGGCCGCAAGGTCGGCTTGGCAGAACCTTTACAGATGCCGCCCGCCCGTTCCCCGTCCGCGGAACCGCGCGTGGCCCGTGCGGGGGAGGCGAAGCCGCGACTCCACCGCTGCCGCACAGTGCTTTGGAACCCGGCCCCTCCGGAATCCGTACCGCTGCCTGGGTCCTTGAGGAATCCGGCGGGTTCGGGTAGCCTCATCCCCCCGGTCCACAGGCAAGTGCCACTGGCGGCTTGCCCGCCGGACCGACAACGATCTCGCAGTCACCGGAGCGTCGCCCCATGGACAAGATGTTCTATTCGATCGAAGAGGCCGCCCAGAAGCTCGGCAAGACGACGGACCAGGTCCGCGACATGGCCGCGCGGGGGCAGCTCCAGGAGTTCCGCGACCGCGACGCCCTGGTGTTCAAGCGTGAGCAGGTCGACCTGCTTGCCGGCGACGACGTGATCCCGCTGGCCGACAGCGGCGAGCTTGAGCCCCTCACCCTTGCCAGCAGCGGCAGCGCCCCCGGCCTCGTTGAGGCCAAGGAGTCGACGGGCATCAACATCTTCGAGGCCGAGGGCACCGACGAGGCCGACCCGTCGGCCGTGACGCGCGTCACCACCTCGCCCGGCTCGCTGGTTGACCCCGGCGACAAGAGCGCCAGCGGCAGCGGCGGCCTGCTCGACATGACCCGCGAGCCCGACGACACCTCGCTCGGCGCCGACCTGCTGGGCGATGTCTACGGCAGCGAGACGATGGCGGCGCAGACGGCCGCGGAGCCGGCGATCACCGACGGGGGCGGCGCCCTCTTCGAGACGCCCGGCGCGGTCATGGAGACTACCGAGACCACCACCGCGATCGCGATGATCCCCGCCGAGCCCTACGACGGCGCGGCCAGCGGCTGGATGGGCGGCCTGGCCCTGGGCGCGATCGTCGCGATCGGCCTCGCGGCGTTCACGCTCATCATCGGCCTCACCAGCACCGCCGGCGGCGGCATGCTGAAAATGATCGGCGACCAGTACATGATCTTCGTGGGCGCGGCCGCGGCGTGCCTGGTGCTCTTCGCGGGCATCGGGTTCGTGCTGGGGAAGAAGAGCTGAACGCGATCCACAACTGAGTGAAATGAGAAACGGCCGCTCGTGCGGCCGTTTTCTTTTGTTCGGATCGTAGAGCGAATCACTTCGAGCGCTCGAGCATCCACGCCTTCACCGCGTCGAGCACTTCGGGATCGATGGTCGTGGCGATGGTGCCGTACTCCTCGAGGCCGCCTGTGGTGGCGGGCTGGAAGAGGTGGTTGCACTTGGGGAACACGCGCACGGTCGCGTCCTTCATCGGCTTGAACGCGGCATCCAGCGCGGGCCGGTTGTAGGACGCGGGCACCTGCACGTCCTTGCCGCCCAGCAGCGCGAGCACGGGAACGCGGACCTTCTTGAGGTCGTTGCGGATGTCGTTGGCGAGCAAGTCGCGCATGCCGGGCGAGCGGAGCTGCTTGAGGGCCTCATCGACCTCGGCCTCGGGGATGTCCTGCACGCTGGTCTGCGCGAGCATCAGGGCGCGGGCGAGCTCGCGCAGCTTGCTCTCGGGGGCGTTGGCCAGCACGCCGTCGAAGAGCGCCTTCGCCGCCTTGCACACCTTGTCAGCGCCCTCGTCGCTCATGCCTGCGGCCTTGAAGATCGCGCGGTTCTGCTCGGCGAGGTTGCTGGCCCCGTCGGTGCCGATGCCAGCGAGCAGCACGACCCACGCGACCTTGGGGTCGTTCGCCGCGACGCGGGCCGCGACCTCGGCCCCCTGGCTGTGGCCCAGCAGGCCGACGGAGCCAATGTCCTTGCGGGTGCGGAGGTGGCGGACGCACGCTGCGGCGTCGGCGACGAGGTCGGTGAAGCGGCTGGCCACGCCGGTGGACTGGCCGACGCCGCGGTCATCGACGCGGAGCACGGCGAACCCGGCGCGGGTGAGGTGGTCGGCCCACACCAGGAACGGGCGGTGGTCAAAGAGTTCGCTGTCGCGATTCTGGGGGCCGCTGCCGGTGATGAGCAGTACGGCCGGGAACGGGCCCTCACCCTGCGGCAGCGTGAGCGTGCCCGCGAGCTTGGCGCCGGCGGACTGCACCGTCACCTCCTCGCTGCGGTATGGGAACGGCGGCTTGGGGTCCTGCGGGCGACGCACGGCCTCCGCGGTGGTGCGCTTGAGGGTGAACGGGAACGAGCCGCCGCTCTGGGTGAACTGGCCGGTCATCTCGTCGCCCTTCACCGTGCCCTTGAACGACGGCTCGCCGGGGACCTCGGGCATCCGGAACGTGACGGCCGGCGGCGTGTACGTCACATCGCTGAGCTTCATTGCGGTGACGCCCTGGTCGGGGATGTCGATTGTCGCGGCGGTGTCGGTCGTGAACTTGACGCGGATGCCGAGCTTCTGGCCCATCACGTCGATGTGGCCGGACCAGAGGCCTTTGACGCCGTCAGCGATGGGGGCAGCAGCGAGGGCGGTGGCGGAGATGACCAGCGCGGCCATGGCCGCGAACACACGGGCGAACTGCATCGGGGAACCTCCTGAAGGCCGCGCCCCACCCGGCGCGTGCTTTGAGTTTTTGGTATTATTCTCAATATGCCGCGCCAGTCAATACGCGTCAAGGGGAAGGGCGTTACACGAACGCCCAAGAATGGCGGTCCCACGGGCACGCAGCTGCCGTCGCGTCGGCCGCTGATGACGCTGACGACCTCGAAGCAGGTGCGGGCGATCGCCAGCCCCGTGCGGCTAGAGGTCATCAGCTTCCTGGTGTCACTGGGGCCGTGCACGGTGGCGGAACTGGCCGCGGCGATGGACCGGCCCGCCGACGGCCTGTACCCGCACCTGAGGGCGCTCGTACATGCGGGCGTTGCGGTCGCGGCGCGGCGCGAGCCGGGCCCGGGCGAAGGGCGTGGCGAGGCGGTGTTCGATGCCGCGGCCGATCACTTCAGCACCGAATGGGACGAGGAGACTGGTCGTGGCACGGCGGCGTTCATGGAGGTTTCGGATGCGGTGCTGCGGGCAGCGGGGCTGGGGCTGCGGCGGGCGTTTGAGGCAAGGGCCGTGCGGCTGACGGGGGACAAGCCGAACCTCACGTGCATGCACGAGAGCGGGTGGGTGGACGAGGAGACGCTGGCGAAGGTGATGGGGCACCTGCGCGAGGCCCGCCGCCTGCTCGTGGAGGGTCGCACGCAGCGACGCGGGCAGCTGGTGCAGATGACAACGGTGCTGGTACCGACGGTGAGGAAGCGGGGAGCGGCAGAACGAGAATGAGAGCGCGAACGGCAAAGGCGGGCGCACATCTTGCACGTTCGTTACGAGCCCGGAACGTAGTGACGGGTTCTCGGGGAGACCTGCGACACCCGGCACGCCGGCACGCCCGTCAACGAGAGCAGCACCGCCCGCTCACTTCGTGGGCGGACGCCGCGCGAAGACTCGTCGGGGCTCGTTACGAACGTCGTCTGTTTTCGATTCACTCCGGCCACTCGACCTGCATCGGCCGGTTCTCCGCCGCGGCGATGAGGCCAGCGCGCCACATCCAACGCTTGAGCAGCAGGTGCTGCTGGTACAGCGCATCGCGGAGGGTCGCGCCTGCGGGGCCGTCGAGCAGCGAGGGCGGGAGCTGCGTGAGGGCACGGAAGGTGGGCAGTGCCCGGGCCGCGCCGGTGCGCTCTCGGCGCACGAACTCGCGCGAGTAACTCAGCTCGGGGGCCTCGTTCACCGCCCGCCCGAAAGTGGCGCGGGCGAACGCGGGCGAGGTCTGGGCGACGCCGAAGGCCGCGTAGCCGAGAGAGAACTCGCGGGTCAGGTACGCGTCGGGCTCCATGCGGTGGTCGTGCCACAGGCGGGCATCGGGGCGGTAGAGCACGGGCGCGCTGAAGCGTTCCTTGAGCTTGAAGGCAATCTCGTTGTCCTCGTAGCCGTACCAGGCGGGGAAGACAGTGAAGTTGCCGACCTCACGCACGGCCTGCGTGGGCATCGACATGTTCAGCCCCCACGCGTGGCGGAAGCCCCAGTCCTTGTCGGGTTGTGCGAGTGACTCGGGGGTGTCCATGCCGTTGTAGAAGAACACCATCGACGTCTCTCGCACGAGCCGGTCGAAGAGACGGTCGGGCTGGTGCACCACCCACGGCGATGCCCCGCTGATGACGACCACGCGCCGTTCCGCCCGGGCCTGCTCGTGGGCCCTCAGGTGCGCCTCGAGGAACCCCGGCTCGGGGAGCACGTCGTCGTTGGTTGACAGCAGCACCCACCCGCGGACCGTCGCCATGAGGCGGTTGCGCACACCGGTAAGGCCGACGCGGTCGCCTTCGACCAGCCGCACACTGCCGCGGATCCGCTCGGGGCAGGCGCGACGCGCGGCCTCCGCGCCTTCGGGGTCGTAGCCGTCGAAACCGATGAGCACCTCGAAACGAGATGGGTCGAGCGTCTGCTCGCCGAACGCGCGGAGGCACGCGTGCAGCTTCTCCGGACGCCTGTAGGTCGGGATGATCACACTTATGTCCACGTGAATGGGTTATCGGCCGGTCTCGGCGGGGCGGGTGAACGGAGCAGGCCCTCGCTCGCGCGTCGGGCTCGTTGGACGAAGGCAAGCACCCGAGCGGGTGGATATGCACGTGGTTACCGCGCGAGAGGCGATCCTGCGAGCCGCTCCCTGACGGTCGCGGTTCTTATCGCACCTACAATCACCCATGCTCTGGCAACCGCCCCTCCCAGAGTCCTACACGAAGATGACGCCGGAGAACCTCGCGGCCGCGATCTCGACGCGGCGGCGGGAGCTGGGCGACCAGCTGGTCATTCTGGGGCACCACTACCAGACCGACGAGGTCATCCAGCACGCCGATATCACCGGCGACTCGCTCAAACTCTCGCAGCAGGCAGCGCTTGTCGCCGCCAGCGGGAAGGTGAAGTACGTCGTGTTCTGCGGCGTGCACTTCATGGCCGAGACCGCCGACATGCTCACGCCCGAGGAGGTCGCGGTGATCCTGCCCGACCTGTCGGCCGGCTGCTCGATGGCCGACATGGCCCAGTACGACGACACCGTGCAGGCGTGGGAGGACATCCACGCGAGCCTCGCCGAGCAGGGGTGGAAGGGGACCATCGTCCCCATCACCTACGTGAACTCGTCCGCGGCCATCAAGGCCTTCGTGGGCGAGCACGGCGGCGCGTGCTGCACCAGCAGCAACGCGGGCGAGGTGTTCCGGTGGGCAATGAGTGGCGGGACCACCGGTCGGGAGACCGGTGCCACCCAGGACATCAAGGTCCTCTTCCTGCCCGACCAGCACCTGGGGCGCAACACCGCCTCCGCTTACGGCATTGATACGAAGGCCCACACCTGCCTCTACGACCCGCGCCTGACCCGGCGCGGCCACGCGCTTGGCGGGGCCACGCCCGAGCAGCTGCTGGCCTCGAAGGTCATCCTGTGGGCGGGCCACTGCTCGGTGCACAAGCTCTTCCGCCCCGAGCACTGCGACCAGATCCGCGCTGAAAACGCCGCCAACCCTGACGCGGAGCCCACCACGATCCTCGTGCACCCCGAGTGCGCGAAGGAGGTGGTGGACAAGGCCGACCTTGCGGGCTCGACTGAGTTCATCATCCGCACCATCCGCGAGGCCTCAGTCGGCTCGCGCTGGGCCATCGGCACCGAGGTGCACCTGGTGGCGCGCCTGGCGAAGGAGGCCGCGGCCAGGGGCGTGGCGGTGCGGATCCTCAGCGACTGCCAGTGCCTGTGCACGACGATGTACCGCATCGACCAGCCGCACCTGCTGTGGGTGCTGGACAACCTCGCGGGCGACTCGGCGGGGCGCGACCCCAAGATCAAGAAGCCGAAGGTCGTCAATCAGGTCAGCGTGCACCCCAAGGTGCGCGAGCTGGCGCTGCTGGCGATCGACCGCATGCTGGCGCACGCCGGCAGCGGGAGCGTCAAGGCAGGGCCCACAACGGGCGCGAGGGCATAGGTCCTATAGGTCTTATGAGTCCTATAGGTCCTATGAGTGTTTGGGTTGTCCTGCGGTGTTAGACCCCGACCTTGGCGCCGCTCTTGACCTCAACGATGGGGGCGTGGCCGTTGCGGTGCACGTCGAGTTCGACGCTCTCGCGCATCAGGCGGCCGACCTTGAACTTGACGGCCCGCTTGGCCGGGACCTCGACCTTCTGCATGGTCTTGGGGTTCTGGGCGAGGCGCGCGGCCCGCTCCTTGACCTCGAACACGCCGAAGTCGCGGAACTCGAGCCGATTGCCCTTCTTCAGTTCCACGATCACCTGATCCAGGAACTCCTGGATCGCCTTCTTCGTGTCGGCGCGCTTGAGCTTGGTCCGCTCGGTGATGCGCTCGATGAGGTCCTTCTTCGTGATCGTGGCCATGCGTCGGGTCCTTGTTTCCGCGTTGCGTTCGCTTCCCACTCATCCGTCGGGCGTGGCGGTGGCCTGCCCACTCCCCGCTTATTCGCGGGGCGTCCCACACGTGACTTTTCACCATTGCACTCGCACCGGAAAAGACTCAGGAGTTGCTCGTCCGGTGTTCCCTCCGCCTGCTGTCATCCTCCCACGAATGACGGCTTTACGCGCCGACTCGGGTCCAAGTATGGCGCGCATCAGCCGGTCAGTCAATGGGCTGCGCCCAAGTGCACCAGAATGAGGGCCCCCTTATCACAGGCCATCCTCACGCAATACACATCAGATTTGCTTGACACGCGGGCGGCTGCACCCATCAGAACCGGACCACCACGCCCGCATACAGCCCCTGCAGCGACCCGTCGAAGCTGAACTCCCCGTCCCCCTCGCCCCCGCCCAGGCCGAAGAACACGGCCCGGTAGCCGAGCTGCACGCCGATGTTGGTCCAGGGCCGCCACTGCGCCCCCACGATGATGTCCAAGGAGTATGAGTCATCGCCGGTGGGCAGGCCGCCGAAGGTCATCTGCGCATCCAGCGTGACCTCCTCGTAGAGGTCGGCCGCGAGCTTGAGGCCGATCAGCGGCTGCACGAACCAGTCGCTCTGCTTCTGGCTGGTGACGCCGGTTCCCCCGGAGAGGTTCTCGATCGTCCACTCCTCGGCGTAAATGTGGGCGCCGAACACCACGTCCAGGCGCGGATCAAAGGCGAACGTGCCGTCCGGCTGCCGTTCCTGCGGACGCCCCGCGAAGGTGTACGCCCCCTCAAGCTCCAGAATCGCGAGGTCCAGGCCCGTGCGGATCGTGTCGGAGCTGTCGAAGCTCACGTCGCCCAACTCGCCCGTGAGTCCCGTCGTATCGCGCTCGGCCCCGAAGTAGGAGCCGCGGAAGGTGGCCCGCCAGTCGCCGCGTCGGGCGTTCACTTCGAGCAGCGGCTCGAAGCGGGGGTTGTCCATGTTGAGGTCCACCAGCCGCTGCTTGGCGGGGGCGCCGGTGGTGGTCTCACGCGGCAGGACCACGCGCCCGCTCGCGCCCACGAACCAGCCGGCGGGCTCAATGCTCACATCCCACTTGCTGGGGTCGCGCTCGAAGCCGGCCTGCGCGTTCAACGTCTTGTCGGTCGAGGTGGTGGTCTCGGTGGCGGTCGTGGTCTGCACGTCGCCTGTGGGCCGTGCCGAGTCCTGCGCCCAGGCGCGACCCGCGAGGCCTCCGGCCACCAGTCCGCAAAGTCCCGCCACTCCCAGCACCCTCTGCACCATTGCCGCGCACTCCTGTAAGGCCGCAAGCGTACTCCATGCGGCGCTCCGCTGCCGACCTAGCCTTCAGCGGTGAAGCCCCCACTGACGCTCGGTATTGAGACCAGCAACCCTTCCGCGGCCCCGCCGAGCGTGGCTCTCCTTCCCGGTCTGCCCACCGGGGCAACTGGTGCGCAAGAAGTGCTCTGGCGTGAGACGGTGGGCACGCAGCCCCACACCGACGACCTTATTACCGCGATCGACCGGTTGTTCCGGCGGGCAGGACGCCAGCCGCGGGACCTCACAGCGGTCGCTGTGTCCGCGGGGCCCGGCGGGTACACCGCGGTCCGAATTGCTATCGCCACGGCCAAGATGATCTGCGAGGCCACCGGGGCGGCGTGTCATGCGGTGCCCACGGCGCACGCTGTGGCCGCGCGGGTGGTGCACGGGGGCGTGTTCGGGGTGGGGCTAGGTTCGAAGGGGGAGTCGGTGTTCGTGACGCGATTCGAGGCTCGCGCTGACGGCGGATCGGTGCGGGCGCTGGACCAGGGGCGGCTGATCACGGCCGCGGACCTTGCTGCACTAAGCGCCTCGCTGCTGGTGGTGGACCGGTTCGTGCCCCCAACCGTGGCTGCGCGGGCAGCGGAGCTGGGGATAGGGGTGCGTGCGCCGGAGTTTGATGCGGTGGCGGTGGCGGAGCTGGCAGCGGCGTTCGCGCCGGTGGACCCTGCCGCGCTCGCCCCGATCTACCCGCGCGAGCCGGAGGCGGTGACGAAGTGGCGGCAGTTGAAGGGTGGGTGAGGACGCCGCGGTCGAAGATTAGCTGGCGAAGGGGTTGATGAGCGTGACGCCGTCGATCTCGGGCTGGCTCTGGGCGTCCTGTGTGTACAACAGTCGGACACCTGCGTCGGCGCAGGCCGCGAGCAACATCGCATCCCAGTAGCTCACCTGATACTTCAGGTGGATGTCCCAACCGCGGGCAAGCACCCCAGTGCCAGGGTACACGAGCCTGAAACGCTCAACCAGAAGCTCGACTGCCTTACGAGGATCATCGACATGCCGGTGCTTTGCGCCCTGCTCGCGCTGAATTCGTTCCAACACAGCACCGGTCTCGCACGCGACCTGCCAGAGCAGCACCGTGCCATCGTCTGGAAGCTTCTCCAGAAGTTCGAGCGCTGTCGCACGGTGCGGGTCACCGACCGTGAACGCCGCGACGCAGACGTTCGTATCAATGGCGTTCATGCATCTCGTCGCGCGTGATCGTCCGACCGGGATACTTGAACGCTCCGCTGTCACCGAGCCGGCGAATCTCGGCCATGATCTCCGCCTTCGTTCGCTTGTGACCTTCCTCGACGTGCACGGTCGCACGCACCCGAGCGCCCTCAGGAAGGTTCAGCTTCTCGTCGGGCCTCAGCACCCCATTGGTGTACGTGAAGGAGATTTCGCCGCTGAACTCCATGACCTGATCATACGCGGAGGGCCGGAAAGCCGCTCAGAACTCCCCCAGCCCCTCCACGTGCTTCACCATGCTCGACACATACTTGAACACACTGTCGCAGAAGATCATCACACCCACCCCCTGCAGCCGGTCCCTCCGCAGCACCCGCCTCGCACCCTCGAAGATCAGCCCCGAGCTCGGCCCCGCGAAGAGACCCTCACGCTGGCAGAGCTCCATCACCGCGGCGTACGCGGCCTCGGTCTCCACCTCCAGCACCTCATCCACCAGCTCCGGCCGCAGCAGCTTCGCCACGTGCAGCTCGCTCTTGCTGCGGATGCCCGGCACGTCGTGCCCCTCGGTGGGCTGCACGGCGATGATCTTCACCTTGTGCTGCGGGTGCTTCTCGCGGAAGTACTGGGCCAGCCCCATGGCCGTGCCGCACGTCCCCAGCGAGCAGAACACGTGCGTTACGCGCCCGTCGGTCTGCCGCCAGATCTCCGGGCCCGTCGTCTCGATGTGCGCCCGCTCGTTCGCCGCGTTTTCGTACTGGTTGGGCATCACGTACTTGTCGGGCTGAGCACGGGCGTAGCTGCGGGCCATCCCGATCGAACCCTCGCCCATGCCCGGCGACGGGCACATCGAGTCGGTCATGACGTCCACATCCGCCCCGGCGATCCGCAGGATGACCTTCTTCTCGTCGGGCACCTTCTCGGGCACCACCGCCCGCGCCTTGTACCCCCGCACGCTCGCCATCGCGGCCAGGCTGATGCCGGTGTTGCCGCTGGTGGGCTCGACGATCCCGCGCGTGGCCGAGACCTGCCCTCGCACCTCCAGGTCCCGCAGCATCGACCACGCGGCCCGGTCCTTCACGCTGCCGAAGGGGTTCATCCATTCCAGCTTGGCGAAGAGCTCGAATCCCTCGACCGGCGCCAGGCGCGTGATCCGCACCATGGGCGAGGGGTTCTCCTCGCGCGGCAGCATGTCGAAGACGTCGTCGTACACCCGGGTCTCGGCGTTCATGGCCAATGCTAAACCATCGCCGCCGACCGTGGGGCGCGTCCGCAGCATGGGCTCGCTCGAGTTCACCAGCTGGCCAACACTTCCCCGCGTGCCCCTCCGACTCGCCATCTCCGGCAGCCGCGGCCTCATCGGCGCCGCGCTCATCGAGCAGCTCCAGGACTCTGAGGTCCTGCGGCTCGTGCGGCACAAGCCGACCTCGCCCGCCGAGGCTCCACTCCTGCCGCCCGATCCCGCCGCACTGGAGGGGCTCGACGCCGTAGTCCACCTCGCGGGCGAACCCGTGGCGACCGGTCGCTGGACGAAAGCCAAGCGGCAGGCGATCTACTCCAGCCGCGTCGACACCACGCGCGCCCTCGCCAAGGCCCTCGCGCAGCTCCGCGATCCGCCGCGCACCTTTATCGTCGCATCCGGAGCCCATTACTACGGCCACCAGGGCGACGCCGAGCTGACCGAGGACTCGGGCCTGGGCAGCGGGTTCTTCCCCGAGGTCGTGCGTGATTGGGAGGCCGCCGCAGACCCCGCGCGGGCCGCGGGCATCCGCACCGTACACCTCCGCATCGGCATCGTGCTCTCTCCCCGTGCCGGGGCCCTCGCCGCCATGCTCCCGGCGTTCAGGCTCGGGTTCGGGGTCGTGATCGGTCGCGGGGATCAGTGGTGGCCGTGGATCGGTCTGCCCGACACCGTCGCCGCGATCCGGCACGTGCTGAATACGCCCGAACTCCGCGGGCCCGTGAACCTGACCTCACCACAGCCCGTCACCAGCCGCGAGTTCGCCGCCACGCTCGCGCGCGTGCTCGACCGCGGCCTGTTCGCCCGAGCGCCGGGCTGGGCCCTCCGTGCCGCGATGGGCGAAAAGGCCGACGGCGTGCTGATGAGCACGCGCGTGCTGCCCGCAAAGCTCCGCCGCTCCGGGTTTCAGTTCAGTGAGCCGGCGCTGGAGCAGGCGCTGCGGGCTTCGATGGATCGACCGGCACGTTGACGTTGGGCGAGCCCTTATCGAGCCCGCGCTTCTTGCGGCTGCGGATGTTCAGCACCTCGACAATGAGCGAGAACGCCATGGCGAAGTAGAGATAGCCCTTGCTGATGTGCCCGCCGAAGGACTCGATGATCAGGATCAGGCCGATCATCAGCAGGAACGACAGCGCCAGCATCTTCATTGTCGGGTGCCGGTTGATGAACCGCGAGATCGCCCCGCTCGCCGCGAGCATCACGCCCACCGAGATCAGAACCGCGGCCATCATCACATAGATGTTGCGGGCCATTCCCACCGCGGTGATCACCGAGTCGATCGAGAACACCAGGTCCACGACGAGAATCTGCCCGATCACGGCCCCGAACGTCGCCGCCTTCTTCGACTTGACCTCCTTCTCGGGGTCGCCCTCCACGTACGCGTGGATCTCGTGTGTCGCCTTCCAGATCAGGAACAGGCCGCCCACCGCGATGATGAGGTCCTTCCACGAGAAGTCGTGCTGGAGCTGCCGGCCCAGAACGTTGAAGTCGATGGCGAACAGCGTCTTGTTCGCGAGCTGCAGGATGACGGAGATGAGCGTCAGCAGCCCGATGCGCGTCACCACCGCCAGCATCAGGCCCATCTTGCGGGCTCTGTCCCGCTGCTCCTCGGGCAGCTTGCCTGCGATGATGGCGATGAACACGATGTTGTCGATCCCCAGGACGACCTCGAGCAGCGTCAGTGTGAGCAGCGCGATCAGGTTCGGCCCGAGGTGCTCGGGCGCGATCAGCTGTGAAAAGTCCCACAACGAGGTGTTCGTCGCCGCCGCTGCCGTCTCCGCCGCCATGGTCAGGAACATACAAGGCCCTCCGAGTAGGCGGGAAGGATATCGGAACTCCGACCCTCAGGACGGCCATCACCGCGCTTCGCGGCGCTCCGAGCAGGAACCCCGACCGTCAGGGAGGGACACAGCCGCGCTTCGCGGCTGTCCGTGGTACTGGTTGAACCCGCAAGCGGCGAAGCGCCGCTTCCGCTCCCTTACGGTCGCGGTTCTTACTCACACCCGCCTAGCATGCAAAATGCCCGCCGCGAACCAGGCTCTGGCGTCCCTGCTGCACGAGATGTCCCAGATGCTCGACCTGCTGGGTGAGGATTCCTTCAGGGCCAGCTCCCACGCCCGCGCAGCCCGCGCCATCGAAGACCTGCCCCACGACATCGCATCCATGGACCGCAAGCAGCTGCTCGAGGTCCAGGGCATCGGCCCCAAGATGGCCGACAAGATCCTCGAGTTCGCCGCCACCGGCGAGGTGAAGGAGCACAAGGAGCTCGCCTCGCGCGTGCCGCCGGGCCTGCTCATGCTCCTTCAAATCCCCGGCCTGGGCCCCAAGATCGTCCGCGCCATGTGGACGCAGTGCAGCATCTGCGACATCCCCAGCCTCAAGAAGTGCATCGACGACGGCACCATTCTCGGCGTGCCCCGCATGGGGCAGAAGCAGGTGAACAAGATCAAGGCCGCGATCGCGCTGGCCGAGCAGGGGCAGCAGCGGCTGTGGCTGGGGCGGGCCTACGCCCTGGCTGAGCGGTTCGCCAGCCGCCTGCGCGAGCTGCCCATGGTTGAGCGCGTGGAGCCCGCCGGCTCGCTGCGGCGCGGGCGCGACACCGTCGGCGACATCGACATCCTCGTCGCCATCAGGCCCGGGCACGACCACGAGGCCGCGCAGATTGGTGAGGCCTTCCGCACCACGCCCGGCGTCACGCAGGTGCTGGTCGCGGGCGACAACAAGTCCTCCGTCCGCGCCAGCCTCAACTTCGACGTGGGCCGCTGGAAGCGCACCGTCGATGAGGGCGAGCAGGGCCCCACGATCCAGGTCGACCTCCGCGTGCTGCCCCTCGCCTCCTGGGGCGCGGCCCTCATGTACTTCACCGGCAGCAAGGAGCACAACGTCCGCCTCCGCGAGCGCGCCCTCAAGATGGGCATGACCCTCAACGAGTGGGGCCTCTTCCCCGAGGACGACGAGAAGACCCCGCCCCAGGCCCGCGGCGTCAAGCCAGTCGCCGCCGCGACCGAAGAAGAGGTCTACGCCGCCCTCAAGCTCCCGTACATCCCGCCCGAGTGCCGCGAGGACCGCGGCGAGTGCGACTGCAACACGCCGATCCGCCTGGTCGAGGTCGCCGACATCAAGGCCGAGCTGCACGCCCACACCACCGCCTCCGACGGCCAGCTCTCGATCGAGGAGCTGGCCGAGGCCGCGAAGGCCCGTGGCTACCACACGATCGCCGTGACCGACCACTCGCGCTCATCGGCCGTCGCCGGCGGCCTCACGGTCGAGCGGCTGCTGACGCACATCAACGCGGTGCGCTCGGCGAAGGTCAAGGGCATCACCATCCTCGCGGGCAGCGAGGTTGACATCCTCGCCGACGGCACGCTCGACTACCCCGACGACATCCTCAAGCAGCTTGACATCGTCGTCGCCTCGCCGCACGCGGGGCTAACGCAGGACCCCCCCACCGCCACCGCGCGCATGCTCAAGGCGATCGGCAACCCCTATGTGCACATCGTCGGGCACCCCACCGGCCGCCTGATCAACCGGCGCGCCGGCCTCTCCCCCGACCTCGCGGCCATCATCAAGGCGGCGCAGGAGCACGACGTCGCACTCGAGATCAACAGCCACTGGATGCGCCTGGACCTGCGCGACTCGCACGTGCGCGAGGCTGTAAAGGCCGGGTGCAAGATCGCCATCGACTGCGACGTGCACGCCCGCGATGAGTTCGACAACATCCGCTTCGGCGTGGCCACCGGCCGGCGCGGCTGGCTGACGCCGGAGCTGTGCATCAACACGTGGGACGCGGAGCGGCTGCATGGGTGGTTAAAGAGCAAGGGCGGGCGCTAAGGCCCTGATTGCCCACGCCGACGGCGCCGCCACACGACGAGGCCCACCCCAACCCCTGCCATCAGCAGCGCGATCGGCGTCCCCACGAAAGGCACTCCGAGCAGGGCGATCGCCCCCTGCGCATCCACGTGCAGCACGAACACGTCCAGGTAGAGCAGGAGGATGAGCGCCGTCACGACCACCGCTGCAGGCAATGACGCGAGCAACGCTTCACGTCTGTTCTTCGGACGCGCACAGGTAGCGAGGACACCCCACGCGGCGGTCAGCGGCACGACGTTCAGCAACAGCACAATGAGGAATGCAGGAAGCGGGGTGTCGCGCGACATGATTCCCAGCCCGATCATCGTCGCAACGGCCGCCAACCCAAACACGAGCGGCATCGTGAATCGGTCACCCATGCGCGCGAGCGTCTCCCGCTGCTTCGGAGTGGCCCCGCATTCCGGGCAGTTGCCCCTGGGGTCGGTCGCGCTCAGGTCGTAGTGGCACTTGGGGCACTGCACGCCCGCAGTCTACCCCGTGCACCAAAAACGAAGCCACCGAGATGAGGACATCTCGGTGGCACGATTGTCGTGTGATGACTGCCGATCAGCGGCGCTTCGCCACCTTCTTCTTCGCACCCTTCGCCGCAGCCTTCTTGACCGCCTTCTTCACCACCTTCTTCTTGGCCACCGCCTTCGCCGCCTTCGCAGGCTTCGCCTTTCCGTTCGCCCGCGCGTTGTACCCCGCAGGAATGCCCTGCTGCCACGTGTCCATGTTCTTGGACTCGGGGTTGAAGCCGTCGCCTGGGATCGGGTGGCTCCCCTTGGTGAAGTTGGAAACCGCGCTCAGGTGCGCGGTCTTGGCGTCGTACTTGTCGCGGAACTGCTGCTCGATCCAGCGGTAGGTCTTCTCCATGCCGTCACGCAGGCGGGTGTCGGGCTCCCAATTGAGGTACTGCTGGATCTTGGTGTTGTCGCTGTTGCGCCCCGCCACGCCCCGCGGCGCGTCGAGCTTGTACTTGCGCTCCAGCTTGATGCCCGCGATCTCCTCCGCGATGTCCACCAGCTGGTTGATGCTCACCAGCTCGCTGCTGCCCAGGTTGATCGGCTCCAGGATGTTGCTGTGCGTGATCGTCTGGATGCCCTTCACGCAGTCGTCGATGTACATGAACGACCGCGTCTGCGTGCCGTCGCCCCAGATCTCGATCTCGTGCTTCCCGCTTACCGCCGCGGCGATCACTTTGCGGCAGATCGCGGCCGGCGCCTTCTCACGCCCGCCCTCCCACGTGCCGAACGGCCCGTACACGTTGTGGAACCGCGCGACCCGCGTGTGCAGGCCGAAGTCCTCGCGGAAGTGCCGGCACATGCGCTCGCTGAACAGCTTCTCCCAGCCGTAGCCGTCCTCGGGCAGCGCGGGGTACGCGTCCGCCTCCTTGAGAGCGGTGACGTTGGGGTCCTTCTGCTTGTCGGCGTTATAGACGCACGCGGAGCTGGCGTAGAAGAACTTCTCGACGCCCGCCTCCTGCGCCGCCAGGATCATGTGCGTGTTGCTCAGCACGCTGAGCATGCACAGGGCCTTGTTGTTCTCGATGAAGCCCATGCCGCCCATGTCGGCGGCGAGCTGGTAGACCTCGCTCGCGCCCTTGCAGATGCGGCGGCAGTTCTGGAAGTCGCGCACGTCGCCCATGAGCGCACCCGCGGAGTTCTCCGCCTTGCGGTGCACCTGGTACCACTCGTCGAGCGGCTTGATGTCGGCCGCGCGAACGCGGAAGCCCTGCCGCAGCAGGTCGGCCACGAGGTGACCACCGATGAACCCGCCCGCGCCCGCGACGACAACCACACCCTTGCTCACGCGAACTCTCCTGAAGGCGCCGCAGCGCCGTGATGAAGCCCTTGAGAAAACCCGGCCACCTTCTAGCCGCGCCCGGGCCGATGGGTTCGCCCGGGGACAGCGGGAAAGCGGGGAGAAAGTGTACCCGTGACGCCCGGGCACCCCTCCGTTCTGACGCTCCCAACGCCGATGTTCCCGGACCTTGGGGCGTTCAGCCTACCCGGGTTCATCGGCCGATCCGGGGGGTGACTGAACCTCAGGCAGCCTCGGAGCCGCAAACAACGTTCGCAACGAGCCCCGAACGAAGTGAGCGGGCCACGTCTTCTGCGGCGAAGGATCGCACCAAAACCCCTCACTTCGTTCGGGGCTCGTTCCGAACGGTTCTGAAGAACTCGATCGTGCGGGCCAGCCCCTCATCAAGGGAGGTCTTCGCCTCCCACCCCAGCAGCTCGCGCGCCTTGCCCGTATCCAGCGCCCGCCGCATCACCCCGTCGCCCTTCGACGCGTCCCACAGGACCCGCCCCTGATAACCCGCGTGCTTCGCCGCCAGCTCGGCCAGCTCCCGGATCGACGGCTCCGCCCCCGACCCCAGGTTGATCGCCTGCACGGGGGTGCTCGCCGTCTGCGTCAGCACCCACTCCGCCGCCCGCACCACACCCGCGGCCGCGTCCTCGATGTACAGGAAGTCCCGCGTCGGCCGGCCCGTGCCCCAGCACGTCACCTCGGGGAGGTTCTCGCGGGCCGCGTCCATGAACCGCGCCACCATCGCCCCGCACGCGTGCGTCCGCGCCGGGTCCAGCGTGTCGCCGGGCCCATAGAGGCTCGTCGGGATCAGGTACACCGAGCGAAGGCCGTGCTCGAGCCGGTACGCCTCCAGCATCTGCAGCAGCGCGAGCTTGGCAAGCCCGTACGAGGCGAACTCGGCGTCGGGCTTCCCCGCAAACAGCGACTCCTCGCGGTAGGGCTGCGGGGCGTCCTTCGGGTACGACGTCATGCACCCGATCTGCACCACGCAGCAGTGACGCGCGAGGCCGGTGCGTCGCAGCCCCTCGATGAGGTTCACGCCCATCGCCAGGTTGTCGTAGAAAAACTTCGCCGGGTGCGCCCGGTTGGCCTGCAGCCCCGCGCTGTACGCGGCCACATGCACCAGCACCGTCGGCCCATTCCCGCCGAACGCGTTCGCGAGCAGCGCCTCCGCCTGCCGCGGGTCGGTCAGATCACCATCCGCCCGCGTCGCCGCGAACACATGCAGCGGCGGCACCCCCACCCGCTCCAGCGCACCAACCACATGCCGGCCCAGAAACCCCGCGGCGCCGGTGACCAGGATGCGTTCGCTCGCAAGCGTTGTCATGTCCCCTCACGACGCCGGGACTGAGCCGCTCTGGGCGAAGTCCCGGGTGGAACGCGACGCACTTCGCGTCCTCTCCGCACAGCTGCGACGCGCCGCAACCCTCACACCGTAATCGTCCCCAGATCCAGCGTCTGGTTCGCCACCCCCGATACCCCCGTCTTGCGGTCGGGGTCGAAGTCATGGAACACGCGACTCTTCTTGAGCTCCTGCCCGCCGTGCAGCAGCGTGCAGTACACGTCCGGCTTGCCCTCGTGCGTGAACCCGCGCACATCGACGATCGCGCACACGGCCTCCGCCACCCCATTCCCGTCCAGCCCCGCCTGCCCCAGTGTCGAGCTGCTCATCAGGTCCTTGTCGTGGAACACCACGCGGTACTCAGGCCCCTGCAGCGGCTTCCCGGACTTGTCGACAAAGCGAACGCGGAGTTTGAAGAGGTCGGCCATAGCGGAATCCTAGTGCAACCACCAACCCGTGCCACCGAGATGTCTTCATCTCGGTGTCTGCTCACCGACCGCCCGAAAGCTCAAAGAGCACATACGCCTGCCTGAGCGCGAGCAGCAAGTGCACACCAACGGCAACCACAAACAATGCAAGCAGCGGCCGATCCCTTCGCAGCGGACGGGAGACGACCGCGAGCACCAGACCCCCAACCAGCAGCAGGACAACCTCGACCGCACCCCCGCCGACCCTGCCTATCACCATCATCCAGGCGACGGTGCCCAGCAGCGTTGCAATCACGAGCCCGGTCGCCCGGAGCACCCTCGGGTTCCCAAGATCGAGGCTACACCCCATCGCCCCCTCCGCGCAACTCCGCCCCCTCCGCGAAACTCCGCGGTAGAGCTCCCCCTCAGAACTGCTTCCGCAACCGCGCCGGCGCAATCCCCAGCTGATCCCTGTACTTCGCCACCGTCCGGCGCGCAATCTCGATCCCCCGCTTCTTGAGCTCATCCACCAGCGCCTCGTCGCTCAAGGGCCGCGCCTTGTCCTCGCCGTCGATGACCTCCTTCAGCGCCACCTTGATCGCGTCCCACGCCACGTCCTCGCCGCCCTCGGTGTGCAGCCCGCCGCTGAAGAACTTCCGCAGCGGAACCACGCCCCGCGGCGTCGCCAGGTGCTTCTCCGCCACCGCGCGGCTCACCGTCGCGACGTGAATCCCCAGCTGCTCCGCCACCAGCGTCATCGGCAGCGGCTTCAAGGCCTGCGGCCCGAAGTCGAAGAAGTCCCGCTGGGCCTCCACCACCGCGCGGATCACCCGCAGCAGCGTGTGCCGCCGCTGGCCCACCGCGTCCAGCAGCCACTGCGCGTTGCCCAGGTTGGTCTTCAGGAACTCGCGGTCCTTCTTCTCCATCCCCTTGTCGCGCGACAGGCGGGCGTACTCCTGGTTGATCCGCACGTTCGGCAGGCGGGCATCATTCAGGTACGCGATGTAGCGGTCCTGGTCCGCGTCGTACTCCACGATCGCATCAGGGATGATCGCGCGGTTCGTGTCCTCCACCAGCCGGCGCGCCGGAGCCAGCGACAGCCGCCGCAGCAGCGTCAGCGCCTCTTTGATCTCGTCGAGCCTGAGGCCCGTCTTCTCTGCCACCCGCGGCAGCCGGTTCTGCGTCAGGTCCTCAAGGTGATCAGCCACCAGCACCCGCGCGTTGTGGAACGCCTGACGCGGCCAGCCCAGGTCCTCCGCCTCATCCTCCAGCGCATCCAGCTGCAGCAGCAGGCACTCGCTCGGCGTGCGCGCCGCCACGCCCGCAGGCTCCAGGAACAGCTGCACGGCCTTCAGCGCCCGCTCCAGCTGCGCCACCGTGGGCCGCTCCTTCAGCACCAGCGCCCCCGGCCCACCCTCGCCCGGCGCGGGCTTGCCCACCGGCGCCTTCTCCGCGATCGCCTCCAGCGGCGTGCGCAGGTACCCGTCGTCCTCCAGGAACGTGATGATCAGCTCGCCCAGCGGCCGCAGCGAGCCCTCCACATCCACCAGCGCCCACTGCCCCCGCAGCTGCTCGGTGAGCGAAGCCCCCCGCGCCGGTGCCGCGGCCATCGCGTCGATCTTCGCGTCCCGCTCCCCCGCCGATCGATTCACCGAGTACGTGCCCGGCTCCAGCGAAATGCCCGCGTCGCGGGCCTCCGCCATGAGCTCCGACCGGTCGTGATCGCCGTAATCCGACGCGGAGAACTCGTTGTCGGCCGCGTCAGGGTTGTTCTCGGCAAAGCTGTCGAGCCGCTCGAAGTCATCGCCCGCGGACCCCTCATCGACCGACATCGGCCGGTCCGCCGCCGCCTCCTCGCGCCGCAGCTCCTCCAGCTCCATCCGCACGCCCGGGTCATCCGCGTCGCCGTCCGAAAGCTCGAGCGTCGGGTTGTTCTCCAGTTCCTGCTCGATCCGCTCCTCCAGCTCCGCGAGCGGCATCTGCAGGATCTCCATCGACTGGATCATCCTGGGCGCCAGCTTCATCTGCTGGCCGAGCTTCATGTGCTGGGACGTCTCGAACCGCATCAACCCTCAGATCAGCAGCTCCGCTGCAAAACTCTCCGCTCTCCGACTTCCGACTTCCGACTTCCGACTTCCGACTTCCGACTTCCGACTTCCGCCTCACTCTACCTTCTGCCGCCCCTGGATCGCATCCGCCAGCACGGCCTTGTTCGCGTATTCCAGCTGCGAGCCCGTCGGCAGCCCACGCGCCAGGCGGCTCACCTTCACGCCCCTCTCGCGCAGCTGCTCCGACAGGTACAGGCCCGTGCCGTCCCCCTCTATTGTCGGGTTGAGGCCCAGGATCACTTCGCTTATGGCGGTGCCGCCCGGGTTCGCCTCCGGGTGCGCCAGCCGCTCCATGAGCCGCGGGATGGTCAGCTCGTCGGGCCCGATCCCCTCAAGAGGGCTCAGCCGCCCCATCAGCACGTGGTACAGCCCGCGGTACATGCCCGTCTGCTCCAGCGCGATCAGGTCCTTGGGCTGCTCCACCACCAGCACCAGCGTGCGGTCGCGGTTCTCATCGCGGCAGATGTCGCACGTGCTCGCGTCGGACAGGTTGTAGCACGTCTCGCAATGCCGCACCGTCTTCTTGACGTCGATGATCGCCTGCGACAGCCCCAGCGCCGTCGGCTCGTCGCTCTTGAGGATGTAGAACGCCAGCCGCTCCGCCGTGCGACGCCCGATCCCCGGCAGGCGCGCGAACTCCGCGATCAGCCGATCCACGGCCTTGGGGTACGCCATCCCGCGCTTCAGCGGCGCGGGCTCGGCTCCATTCGTGCTGGAAGGGCGCTTGGCCACAGGTACAACAGTCTACCCGCCCGTATCATCCGCCCCGATGCCCGAAATCAGTGTGGGAAAGCCGCCACTTTGGCAGAGAGCCTGGTTCCAGCTCACGCTCGTGCTGGTTGTGGCAGCCTGCATCTACTGGCCCATGCTGGGCTCCTCGGGCTTTGCCTTCAGCGAGGGCCAGCGCGTATTCCCCGGCTGGGCCTTCGCCCGCGAGGGCGACTGGTGGATGCCGCGCCTGCTCGACCAGCCCTACCTCCGCAAGCCGCCGGGCATGCCCTGGGCCGTGGGCGCGTTCGCGCTGCTCTTTGGCGAGAGCGAGTACTCCGCCCGCGCGGTCTCCGCCCTCGCGGTCACGCTCGGCGGCATACTCGCCTTCGCCTTCGCCCGCCGCTGGTTCGGCGGCGTGTGGGGGCTGATCGCCGGCCTCGCGTTCCTGCTTACGCCGCTGTACTGGTACCCCGGCCGCAGCGCCGAGATCGAGGCCCTGCACAACCTCTTCGTGCAGCTGGCCATGCTCAGCGCCATCGACATCATCGTGAACCGGCCGCGCACGCGCGCCTCGCTCCTCTGGGCCATCCCCTTCGCGCTGGGCCTCGCGGGCATGGCCACCGTCAAAGGTCCCGCCGCGCTCCCTGCCCTCATCGGCGCCCTCACCGGCGCCTGCATCGCCGCCCGCTCCGCCCGCGGCCTCGTCACCGGCCACCTTATCACCGGCTTCCTGATCGCCCTCGCATTCCTCGCCTTCGTCGCCGGCCGCATCCTCGAGCGCAGCGCGGACCTCCCCGAAGCCCCAGTCCTCCAGGGCGCCGAGCAGTTCCTGTGGAAACCCGGCCGCCGCCTCGAGGTCCTCATCCTCCCCGCCTCGGCCCTGCTGGCCGCGCTCCCCTGGTCCGCCCCGCTGCTGCTCGCCCTCGCGCGCCCTCAGGACCGCGACACCCGTGAGCACACCCTCGGTCGCGCCGTCAGCTTCTCCGTGCTCGCCGCGCTCGCCATCTACACCGTTATCGGCGTGTACAACAACCGCTACACCATGCCGATCACCACTCTCCTCCCCATCGTCACCGCCTACGCGGGCTGGCGCCTCTCGCGCCACGATCTCCCCGCGTGGGGCCAGCGCGTGGCGCGCCACTCGCTCATGCACCGCCCGTGGGTGTGGGGCCTCGCCCTCCTCATGGCCGCGCTCACCAGCCTCGTCTACACCGAGCACCGGCGCGACGTCCGCACCAGCGGTCGCGACACCGGCGAGCGCCTGGGCGAGCTCCTGCCCGATGGCGCGCTCCTCACCGGCGACCTCCTCATGGACCACCGCCCCGAGGTTGCCTGGTACGCCCGCGAACGCGCGGCCAAGCTCCGCAAGTCCATCACCGTGCGCTGGACTCCCGCGCACAAGAACGGTCAGGGCCAGTTCCCCCTCCCGCCCCCCGGCAGCTTCATCGCCCTGCTGGAGCTTCCCCTTGACCCTGACCAGCCCAGCGAACTGGAACAGTGGCACGCGGCCGGCATGCTCGCCGGCCTCCAGCAGGTCCACATCGACGCCGCCCACAAGTTCGTCTTCCGCGTCTACCGCGTCCTTCCCATGGAGCGGCTGGTCGCGAAACCCTGATCCCGCTCACCGTGTGGCAATCTGGGCAGTTTTCCGGGCATTTCCCGGGGGTCATAACGCTTTCTTTTCAGCAAAACGCGCGGGAAAGCCCTTGATCCACACGCCCGTTTTTGTACCTTGGTCCTGGCGATTCCGCCCGCGGCCAAGAACGACAACAGCACGGTTTGTTCATTCAGACCACCTGCTGGTCGAGCGACAGCAGTCCTTAGGAGAGAGGGACTGCTGTCATGCTTTTTGGACCGAATCGGTCCCCAAAAGAGCCGATCGCGCAAGCGATCGAGTTTTCGTCACCATCCGCTACCCGATCCCTCGCGCGATCGGCTCTTTCAAACGAAAAAGCGCCGCGTCGCCGCGGCGCTCGATCACTGATCAATCGATCACTCGCCCGATCGGCTCGTTACCAGCCGCCTCCGCCCCCGCGACGCCCACCACCGCCGCCATAGCCCCCACCACCGCCGCCGCGGTAGCCACCGCCACCACCACCGAACCCGCCGCCGCGGGCCTCGCGGGGCTTGGCCTCATTGACGACGAGCTTGCGCCCGCCCATGTCGTAGCCGTTCATCGCGTTGATGGCCGCGTCGCCCTGGGCGTCATCGGGCATCTCGACGAACCCGAAGCCGCGGCTGCGCCCGGTTTCGCGGTCGATGACGACCGAGGCACGGGACACCTGCCCGTGCTGGCTGAACAGCTGCTCGAGCTCCGATTCCGTCGTCGAGTACGGGAGATTGCCAACGTAAATGTTCTTCATCGATCGACCGAGCCTTTGCCCGAGCATTCCGTTCGCACCATGGACCACCCGCCGCCGCCCGGGCACGTCGCCGATGGTCCATACGCCCGCCCCATCCCGGGGAAAGCGGCGCGGAGTATACAGACAACCTGCCGCAAGTGGGCGGTAGGAACCCCGACCGTCAGGGAGGGGTACAGCCGCGCCCCGCGGCTGTGCGCTCAACGCCCGCTCCCGCAAGCGGCAAAGCGCCGCTTCCGCTCCCTTACGGTCGCGGTTCTTACCTCAGCACGGGCTCCCGCCCAGCACCCTGAAGAACGCCTCGATGTCCTGATCCGTCCCGATATCGCCATCCCCGTTGAAGTCAGCCCCCGCGGGCCAGCACGCCGGGCAGCAGTTCCCGCCCAGGCACGCGAAGAACGCCTCGATGTCCTGGTCCGTGCCGCTGTCGCCGTCGCCGTTGAAGTCCTGCGGCCCGCAGGTCGCCCCCGCCTCCACCGTCACCACCACCGTGTCGCTGTGGGTCGCGCTGCTGTTGTCGGTGACCGTCAGCGTGATGGTGTGCACCCCCACCCCCAGCGGCACGCTGGCCGTCGGCGAGGGCCCCTGCGCCAGCACCGTCGCGCCCTCGCTCCAGCGGTAGTCCGTGATCGTTCCGTCGGGGTCGTTGCTCGCCGAGCCGTCGAGCGTGACGGTCTCGCTGCCGCTGTTGTCGGTGTCAGTGACCGTCTGGTCCGCACCCGCGTTGGCAACTGGCGGCTGATTGGCCGCGATGACCGTGCCCGTCACGTTGACTACCACGCTCGGTACATCCGCGCCCGTCGCGTTGATGGTGATGGTGCCGTTCTTGGGCCCCACCGTCGCCGTATTCATCGAAACCGTGTGCGCGTTCAGCCCGCCGCCCGGCGCGTCGTTGAACGTCCCGCCCGGCGCGGTGAACCCGCCCGAGGCCGTCAGCGTGTACGACAGGCTCGCGATCCCGTTCGCCGTCCACAGGGCCGTGTTCCCCCCATTTCCGATGCTCACGCTCTGCTGGGCCGTCGAGCCCTGCACCACCGTGCCGAAGTTCACGCTCACCGGCGTGCTCACCTTGGCCGGCACCCGCAGGTCCAGGAACACCGGCAGGTGCCCGCCGCTCGTTGTCGCCGCGTCGATCAGCGCCTGCGCGATCGTGGCCCCCACGTGCGCATTGCCCGTGGTCCGCAGCATCGCGTTGAACGTCGTGCCGTCGTTGCCCCAGCAGCGGTACGAATGATTCGGGTCCGCGAAGGTGTTGAGGTTCCACCGCTGCGTCGGGTTGCCGATGTAGTCCATCCCCACGCCGTCCACCAGGCTCCCGCCCAGCAGGATCTGGTCGTGCCGGTCGTCCATCCCCGCGCTCGTCGCCGGGTCCTGCGTGTGGATCATCTGGAACGCGGCGTTGTTGTTCCAGTTGCCCGCGTCCGTGCCGCTGCCCGGCGTGTAATAAATCCCCGGCCGGCAGATCGGGTCATAGAACCGCCCCGCGTTGCCCCCCACCCCCGAGATCAGCTCCTGGTAGCTGCTCTGCCCCGCGTTCTGCATGTTCATGTCGCCCGCGAGGATGTAGTGGTACCCCGCCGGCAGCGCCGTGCCCGCCCCGTTGGTGTCCATCCCCGAGGCGTTGTCACGGATGTTCGTGCTCTCCACCAGCCGGCGCGCGTTGTCGCTGCTGGTGTCCCCCGCCTTCATGTGCACGCTGTACACCGCGAACGTCGCGCTGGTCGTCGTGTACCCCTTTGCCCGCAGGTCGTACCGGTACGTGTTCCGCGGCTGGTTCGTGCTCGCCGTGCTCCCCAGCGCGATCACCTCGGTGTTCAGCAGGTCCACCTTGCTCGTGCGGTACAGCAGCACGCTCTCGCTGTCGGGCCCATCAATAAACGGCGCCGCGGCCCAGTCCCCGGGGCTCCCCGGCGCGCTGTTCAGCACGTTCACCAGCGTGCTGAGCGCCCCCGCCGTGCTCACCTCCTGCACCGAGAACACATCGGGCGCCATGCTCTTGCCGTTGAACACGCCGTACACCGCGGTCTGGATCGCCGCCGCCCGGTCCGTGCCGTCGTAGAACGAGATGTTCCAGTTCGCCACCCGCAGCTGCGCCTGCGCACCCCCGGCCAGCGCCGCCAACACGACAGCCGACGCCCCCAGCGTCACGGACGTCACCGCCCTCAGCATGCACCTCTCCCGAGAGAAAACCGGCGTGGGGATTCCAGCCCCCACGCCGGTACAAGTATACCGCACGCCTCCGCGCCAACACCCGCCGTTTCAGGTGTTTGCACGCGCCGCAAGGCCCGCTAACACGCGGGCGACGCCCCTAGCACGAGTGCCCGCCGAGCACGCGGAAGAAGGCCTCGATGTCCTGATCGGTGCCCACGTCTCCATCCCCGTCCATGTCCACCGACCCGCACGTGGGGCAGGGGTTCCCGCCCAGGGTCGCAAAGAACGCCTCGATGTCCTGATCGGTCCCGGTGTCGCCGTCGTGGTTGAAGTCCGCCGTGCAGTTGCTCACCTGCACCTCGCGGGCCGCCATGCCGTACGCCGCGCCGAACACGCCGTTGCTCGTGCCCACCACGCTCGCGGCCCCTGTATCGGGGTTGATCGACAGCAGCCGGCCCGTGGGAGCATCCACGGTGTACAGCCGCTGGTCGTTGGGGTTGAACGCCAGCCCGTTGCAGTCCGTGGCATTCACGCCCAGCGGGCCCACCACCGTCTGCGACCCGTCCACCACGCTGATCCGCACCAGGCGCGTCCCGCCCGAGGCATCATCCACGCCGAACAGCGCGTTGCGCGTAGGGTCAAAGTCGATCCCGCCCACGTTCCCGCCCCGCGCGGGGCCCAGGCCCTGCACCAGCCGCACCCGCAGGTGCACCTGGAACAGCTGCCCCGTCGCCTGCGCGATTCCGTAGCACGACTGCGCCCCGGCGTTGTACGCCAGGCCGCTGATCACCTGCGTTGTCCCCGCTAGCGTTCCGTTCAGCGTCACCTCGCCATCGGGCGTGATCGAGTACACGTTGCGGCTGCTGTCCACCGCGATGAACCGCTCCTGCGCCGGGTCATAGGCCATGCCCTGCATGTTGGGCATCGTCTGCGCCACCGCCGCGAACGCCCCGCCCGCGCTGAACGCGCCGAAGTTGTTGCTCGCGTCGCCCGCCGCGAAGATCGCGCCGTCGCCGGGCCCGCCGCCCGGGGGCGTGGTGCCGCTGGCGCACACGCCGCGCGGGTTGGCCAGGGCGAACCGCAGGTCGGGGTTGTCCAGGCTCGTGCCCTCGTTGTTCGTCCCCGGCCCCTCGCACCCGCCATTGGTGTGGATGCCGATGACCCGCCCGCTCACCACGTCGATAATCGGCGAGCCCGAGTTGCCGCCGGTGGTGTCCACCTCGTAGCCCAGCACGCTGCCCGTGCGGCTCACGTAGGCGCCCGTCCCGGTCTGCTGCGTCTGGTTGCGGCTCAGCGGGATCGGGTTGGTCACCAGACCGTAACCCGTCACCCGCACCTGCCCGCCCGCATTGGGCACCACCGCCGCCAGCGCCAGGTTCTCGCCCTGGGCCTGCACCGGCGTCATGTGCGTATTGCTGTTGGGGAACACGCCGAAGTAGGCCCAGTCGCTGCCGATGGCCGTGTCGCGCGTCTGCACGCTCGCGGGGTCCACCGGGTACTGGTCCTGCGGCGCCGGCATCACCAGCGTCCCATCCGGATTGCTCGGCGGCACGTTGAACTGCACCACCGTCTGGCTGTTCACGTTGCAGTGCCCCGCCGACAGGAACATGCGGTTGGCGTCGTTGATCATGAACGCCGAGCAGCCCATCGGCATCAGCCGCGCCACCGACGCGTCGCTCGAGGGCTCGCGCTGGTCGCTCCCGCACAGCGTGCGGTCGGCGTAGGTCAGCCCCTCGCCCGCCGTGGCCGACTCGATTACCAGGCGGCTCTCGCCCGTGCCGGGGAACCCGATCAGCTCCACCGTCACCGTGTCGCCGTTGAAGTACGCGCTGGTGTTGCCCCACTGCTTCAGGCTCTCGCCGTTGAGGAACTGCACCCCCCCGTCCAGCTTGCTCGTGATGCGGATCGTCGCCCCGTTGGCCGCGGCGTCGCCCGCCAGCTTCACCTCGCCGAACTTCAGCCGCACCCACTTGGCCCCCGCCACCGTGACAGGGGTGGAGAACAGGATCGCGGTCTCGTTCTGGTCGCCCTTGGCCTTCACCGCCCCGGTGTCGATGCCGATCGTCGCCGTGCGGGACGGAATACTCGGCAGCCCGTCGGCCGCGGCCGTGCCGGCCAGACCGGAAAGCGTGGACAGAGTGATAGCGACACCCAGCAGCATCCCAGCTGCCGGGCCCTTGTTGGCCCGTCGGTTCATGCTGTGAACTCCCTTTCAGTCCCGGCGTCGCTCAGCCGGCGGAGCCCGCATCGGCAGAGCCGGTGGAGGCAAGCCTGCTGTTCGCAGCCGGTGAGCCGAAGATAGCGGAGTTCTTATCGGAACCTATCGGGGCCCTTAACCCACCCGGACGCGTCACCCGGGAATGCGGGCTCCAGAGCGCGTTAGCACGCGCTACGTAGGGAAATCACCCCACGCCCAAGCCGGTGAGCTGGACGAGTTTCTCACCAGCTGTCCACGTGGCCTAAGCAGGTGAGAGCGGGTTTAGATCAGCTCGCTAGCACCTGGCCATGAGACGGTGAAACGAGTCCCCTCCCCTTCGACCTTCCGACTTCCACCTTCCGACTTCCACCTTCCGACTTTCCACTTCCCGCTTCCCACCCCGTCACTCCGTCACTTCCCAAAAGAAAAGGCCCGGCGTTCCCGCCGGGCCCTTCGTCAACTCAGTTCACTCACCAGCTCAGCAGGGGTTGCCACCGAGCACGCGGAAGAACGCCTCGATGTCCTGGTCGGTGCCGAAGTCACCGTCCCCGTTGAAGTCGCTGCCCTGGCAGAAGCAGGTCTCGCAGCACGTACCACCCAGGCAGGCGAAGAACGCCTCGATGTCCTGGTCGGTGCCGCTGTCACCATCGCCGTTGTAGTCCTGCGGGCCGCACTCGTTGCCGGGGCAACCGCCGCCGCAGGGGGCGGGGGTCGTCGCGGTGTTGCGCGGCGCGGGCGTGTACACCACGAAGTCCATGCCGTTGTTGTTGGTGTCCCAGCACCCGCCGTTGCGACGGATGAGGCCCGTCGTCGCGTTCAGCGTGGGGGCGTGGAAGTCACCCTCGCGGCAGTAGCCGCGCCCTGCCTGCGGGGCCGGGTTGGCGGTGTAGTCCGAGTACCCGTAGCCCACCATGTCCAGGATCGACGTGCTGCCGCAGCTGTTGGTCCCCAGCGCCGCCGTGCCGTTGACCAGCGCGATCGTGCCGCGGTCGGCCGACATCGTGATGCCGCCCTCGGTGTCCACCGTCACCGGGCCGGTGCCGCCCGCCATCTTCACCAGGTAGTACTGGCCCGGGGCAAGGGTCACTCCGCTGGGCAGGACGTACATGCGGGTCGCCCCGCTGACGCCCAGGCCGTTGGTGTCGGTCTCGCCGCTGGCGTACTGGATGCTGAGCCCGTCCAGGCTCTGGTCAGAGTTGCTGCGGTTGAAGATCTCAACGTAGTCGTGCGCGAAGTTGGAGCCCGCGTTGCCGCCGGCGCCATAGATCGCGCTGATCACGAGGGTCGAGTCCGCCGGCGTGCACGCGCCCACGAACACCGTGGAGTTGCGGTTCACGTTGCGGGCCTGCGCGTCCTGGGCCGTCGCCGCGATGGCGAACGCCCCGGGGGTCGTGCCCACGCCGGTGGCGAGGTACGAGAAGGTGTTGTCGCCCGCAGTGACGTCACCGTTGGTGCCGTCGTCGAACAGCTGCTGCGAGGCGCTGCCCCCGATGCTAGAAAGGTCGGCTGTCGCCGTGATTCCCGTGCTGGTGGGGCCCTGCGCGGGGTTCACCACGAAGGTCACCAGCGTGCTGCCGCCGGTGCACACCGGCTCGGCCGAGAAGAAGCCGCTCATGCCGCAGAACGCCACGTTCACCGTCGCGTTCGCGATGCCCTGGCGGTTCAGCTGGTCCGTGATCGTCATCGGGATAGAGCGGGCGCCGGTCTGGCTGCTGAACACGGTCACCGTCGCCGACCACGTGTTGTCATTGGCGGTCACGTCGCCGTTGGTTCCGTCGTTGTACATCAGCTCGCCGGGGCCGCCGCCAATGCTGGTGGTGTCCATCGTCACGCCCGTGATCGGCGAAGCAGGGTTGGCACCCTGCGTCACCGCCACGCTGACCACCGTCGATGCACCCGCGCACAGCTCGGGGCTGCTGCTGCCGATGCCGCTCGGGGGCGTGCTGCTCGGGCAGTTGAAGGTGGGGCTCTGCGTGCTGCGCGGCGCCGGCGCCGCGGCGAAGAAGTCCGCGTTGTTATTGCCCGTGTCCGTGCAGCCCTCGGCCGCGCGGAATAGCGCCGTGCTGTTGGACCCGGCCGGAGCCGCGCCCGTGCCCTCGAAGCAGGACGCGGTGCCGTAGCCCACCAAGTCGATGATCGCCACGTTCTGGCAGTTGCTGGTCGAGTTCAGGAGGGTCGTGCCGTTCACGAACGCCACCTTGCCGTTGGTGCCCGAGAAGTTCGGGTTGGTCGACACGCCGCCGGTGGTGACGGTGCCGTCAACGTCGAAGGCCGGCAGCGCAGCCCCCGGAGGGTTGGTCGTGGTGTTCGGCGCCGCTCGGACCAGGAAGTACCCGCGCGGGGCGATCGTGCCGGTCAGGTTGATGCGACCGCTGAAGTTCGAGGTGCTGCCGCTGGATGCGTACTGGATCGAGGTACCGGTCAGGTCCACCGCCACATCGCCCTTGTTGTACAGCTCGACATAGTCGTGCGTATAGGTCGAGGTGGCGTTCACGCCACCGCCGCCGTACACCTGGCTGATCTTGATGTTCGTCACCTGCCCGTTCGCCGCACCCGCGAGGGCCATCAGGCCCATCGCACACACCGCCGCCATCACCTTCTTCATCTGCGTCCCTTTCTGTAAGTCCGTCTCGCTGCCTCGTCTGCTGCTGGCTGCTACATCACCCCAGCGCACCCGCGCTGGCGTGGTCGATATCCCGCGGCCCTCGTGGCCTGCCCTTTGGAACCTCTCTCGCAGGTCCGGCGCTGCCCCCTCCACGGGGCTGACGCCTGATGAACTCGCTCTCACTATCAGGGTACCGACGCCCGCACCCCCGTCAACGCCCCGCGCAGGTTTCGCGCATTCCTGACACGCAGGTACGGCACCTGTACTCCCCTGCCGCCCGTTTTCTGGGGCGTGCCCCGCCGCCCTCCCTCACCGACCTCAGCACCCACCGCCCAGCACGCGGAAGAAGTACTCGATGTCCTGGTCCGTCCCGATGTCCCCGTCGCCGTTGAAGTCGCTGCCCCCGCACGTGGGGCAGCACGACCCACCCAGGCAGGCGAAGAACGCCTCGATGTCCCCGTCGGTCCCGAAGTCCCCGTCGCCATTGAAGTCGGAGCTGACCACCGTCACCCCCGCCTCCCCGCTCACCGCCGTGCCGCACGTGTTGCTCACGACCGCCCGCACCACGTCGCTGCCGACCGGGAAGCTCGGCGACAGCGACAGCGTGCCCGCCGTCGCGCCGCTCACCGTGTACCGCGGGCTGCCCACGGGGAACTCGCCGTCCGCGAGATTGACCCACCCGCCCTGGCCGTCGGCGATCTGCCACTGGTACCCCACCGGCGTGCCGGCCGCGCCCACGGTCACCACCGCCGGCCCGTTGCACGCCCGCGCCGCCTGCGGCTGAGCCGTGACGCTCGGCGCCACCGGGCTCACCAGCCGCCACAGCTCGCCGCTCATCGTCGTGCTCCCCGCCCCGCCGACGACGCCGCCGAAGAGGTACGTCGTGCCGTTCGAGGGGTCGTGAGCGATCGCCGCGCCCGAGCGCGGCGTTGGCCCCCCGCCCCCGCCCCCGAGCCGCTGCGACCACGCCGTGCCGTTCCACTCCCACGTGTCGTTCACGCGGTGCGGCATCGCGCTCGTTCCGTCATCGCCGCCAAAGAGCAGCACCCGCTGGCGTGCCGCGTCCCACACCACCGCGTGCGAGTGGCGCGCCGTCGGCTGCGCCCCCGCGGGCGTCACACCCGTCCACGCGTGCGTGGTGTTGTTCCAGAGCCAGGTGTCGGTCGCGGTGCCGCTCGCGGTGAGCCCGCCAATGAGCACCGCCCGCGCGTTGACCGGGTCGTACACGAACCCCGGCCGGATGCGGGCCGCGGGGGAGGCCGGCGGCTGGGGCGTGAGCCTGTTGGTCCACGTGGCCCCGTCCCAGTCCCAGCTCTCGCGCTGGTAGCCCGCCGGCGAGATCCGCCCGCCGAACATCAGCACCTGCCCGCGCACACTGTCGAAGGTCATCGCGTGGTCGTACCGCGCAAAGGGCCGCACGCTCGCCCTGTGGTTCCACGTGCTGCCGTTCCACTCCCATGTCTGGTCGCTGGCGTTCCCGCCCGCGTCGATGCCGCCGTACAGCACGCACACGCCACGCCCGCTGTCAAAGGTCATCGCCGCGCCGGTGCGCGCCGAAGGACCCCCGGTGCTCGCCAGCGTCCACGCGCCACTCACCGGGCTGAACTCCCACGTCTCGCCGCTGACACCCCCCGCGGTCGAGCCCCCCACCATGACCAGCCGCCCGCGCACGGTGTCGAACGCCATCGCCGCGTCCGTCCGCGCCGAGGGCCCCGAGGCCGCCACCAGCTCCCAAGCCCCCGCGCACGCCGCGGGCGTGAACGCGCACGCCAGCCCCGCGAGCCGCACCTCATCCACCGCGGCCTCCACCGTCGAGTCCGCCCCCCCATCCGCGGCCGTGAACCGCACCCTCACCCCCCCACCCTGCGACGAGAGCACGATCGGCAGCTGCGACAGCGTGAACTCCCGCTGCACCCACCCCGTGCTATGCGTCGTGAGCGTCTCGAGCGTCGCCCACGTCTGCCCGTTGTCGCCGCTGATCTGGGCGACGAAACTGTCGGCCGCGTCCGTCGCCGAGTACCACCGCCAGTAGGTCAGCCTCCCATCGGCGAAGCCCGACAGGTCCACCGCCGGGCTGGTGAGCGTGGTCGCACCGCCATCAACGTCCGCCGCGTTCACGCCCCCGCCGACCGCACCCTGCCCCGTGAACCAGCAGCGCGTGCCGGCCGCGCTCACATCGTTCTCCGGCTGCGCATTGGTGCCGTTGGGATCATTCCGCACCCACGCCCCGCCGCTCAGCCCCGCCCCGTTGCTCACGGCCCAGCCCTGGTCCGTCTCGAAGTCGTCCGTCAGCCCGCCCGTCAGCGCCCCCACGCCTGCGCTGTAGAACGCCGTGGGCGCCGTCGCCGGCGAAGAACCCGCCAGCCCCGTGCTGCTCACCGCCCTCACATAGAACTGCGGCGTCTGCCCGCACGCGAACGCCGGCAGAGTCGCTGTCCACGCGCTCCCCGACACGAAGCTCAGCGGCGCACTCGCCCACGCCCCCGACGCCGACGCCCGGTACAACAGCTCCGCGCTCGCCACCGTCCCGCTCGTGGTCGTCACCGTCACCGGGAAGCTGACCCCGCTCCCCGCGCTCACCAGCGACGGCGTGCCGCTGGGCGCCGTCACCGTCACCGCCTCGGTGCCCGCCCCGACTGTCAGCAGGTACATCTGCGTGTCCTCGATGTCGGTGGTCAGCGTCGGCGGGTAGACCCGCGCGTAGTACACCCCCGGCGTGTTCAGCGGCAGCGTCAGCGTTTCCACGCCCCCCGCCGGCGCGCCCGCCGCTGTGCCCAGCACCGCAGCCCCGTCCGGTCCGATCAGCTGAACATTGAGGTTCTGCAGCACGCTGCTGTCGATCACGTTGCCCGAGCAGCAGCTCCCCGACCCGCCGCACGCCTGCTCCGAGCTGTCGTAGCTCGCCCCCACCGGCGTCAGCGTCACCGTCACCATCCGCGGCGAGTCCACCGCGAACTTGTACCAGTCCTGGTCTCCCCACGCCGACAGGCTCACCGTCGACGTATCCGGGATCGCCGGGGCCGGCGGCGTGCCCACGGTGATCGTCGCACCCGACGCCAGCGCCCCGAGGTCCGTCGCGTCCTCCGCGCTGTTGTTCCGCTCGTGGATGTCCCCGTAGTACGCCTGCGCCAGCCGCACATCGTCATGCCGCGGCCCGTCGTACCCCGTCGACACGAACGGCTCCATCAGCTTGGTCTGGTTGATCGGGCACACGTGCTGCTGCCCCATTCCATGCCCGTGCTCGTGCGCCACCACGTTCCGCAGCCGCCTCGAGTTGTTCGTCGTCGTGTTGAAGAACGTGTCGTTGGTGTCCAGCACCATGTCCCCGCCGTTGGCCGGGAAGTGGTTGAACGCGAGCACGTTGCCGTTGCCGTCGATCGAGTTGCCGCCGATCCGCACGTCGCCCCGCACGTTGATCACGCCCACCGAGCCCTGCCCCACCGCGATCCCGTCGTCATTGGCCTCGTGGATGTACGTGATCCCGCACAGCTGCCCCCACCGCGTGAACACGCTGTGGAAGTGCGCCTGCCACGCCGCGTCTGTCCCGTAGATCTGCCGCATCCGCGCGAACAGGTTGCTCGTCCCGGCCGGGTCGCTCGCCGACAGCGAGGGCAGGCTCGTCCCATCGGGCACGAAGCTGTAGGTGATGACCGTCGGCGACCCCGCGCCCCCCGCGGGCGAGTACGCCGTGGCCCCCCACCGGCCACCGGCGTTGAACCCCACCGGCTGGCCCTCCGCCATCGCCCCGTTGAACGCCGCGATCACCTCGTTGTCGGTCCCGGGCGCAAAGCACAGGGCCGGGTTCGATCCCGCCCCAGCGTTGGCGCGCAGCTGCGCGATCATCCGCTGGTGCAGCGGGCTCAGCGCCCCCTGCGGTGCAGCCCCATCAAGTCCGGTGCGCAGGCACCCGAGCCCCGCCGCGCCCAGCACCAGCCCGACCATCACCGCGCGCGACACACAACGCCGGAGTTCCAACGCCATGAAATACCCCTTGTAGCGGCCCCGGAACCGGGACCTCTCAGAAAGAAAACAGCGGGCGCCGGCTATCGCCCGCGCCCGCGTGAGTCACTGTGCTCTCAGCACGTCCCCCCGCCCAGCACGCGGAAGTACGCCTCGATGTCCTGGTCGGTCCCGGTGTCCCCGTCGCCGTTGAAGTCCGCCCCGCCCGGCCAGCACGTCGGGCAGCAGTTCCCGCCCAGGCACGCGAAGAACGCCTCGATGTCCTGGTCCGTGCCGCTGTCCCCGTCGCCGTTGAAGTCCTGCGGCCCGCACCCCAGCACCGTGCAGTTCTGCGTGGGGCTGCCCGGCACGATCTTGAACACCTCGCCGCCGGTAGCATCGACAATGTACACCTCGCCCCGCGCATCCTCGCCGAAGGACACCACGTTGTTGATGGCCGCGCTGCCCGGCGGGTCCAGCTCCGCGGTGCGGTTCACCGGGTTGGCGATCCCCCCGCCCGGCGAGTACGTGAGGCTGATGATGGTCGAGCTCAGGTAGTCCGTGAACATGTAGTGGCCGCGGAACCACGGGATGTCGCACCCGCGGTACACGTACCCGCCCGTCACCGCCACGCCCGTGATCGTCAGCCCCGGCTGGTTGAACGGCGGGATCGCCGCGTTGGGCTGGTTGGCGTAATCAAAGATCGGGTACGTCACGCCGCTCGGCACGGTGGGGCACGTCGGGCAGTTGACCAGCCCCGTGCAGCGGAAGCCCTCGACGCACTTCCACCCGTAGTTGCGCCCCGCGGGGTTGCCGATGGCGACGTTCACTTCCTCGCGGGCATCCTGCCCCACGTCCGCGATCCACAGGTCGCCGGTCTGCCGGTCAAACGAGTTCCGCCACGGGTTCCGCAGGCCGTACGCCCAGATCTCCCGCCGCTGCCCCGCGCCCGTGAACGGATTGCCCGCGGGGATCCGGTAGTTGGTCCCCGCCGCAGTGTCAGCGTCGTCCGCGTTGCCGGGGATGTTGTCCGCCCCGTCCACGTCGATCCGCAGGATCTTGCCCAGCAGGCTGGTCAGGTCCTGGGCGTTGCCGATGGCCGAGTGCCCGGTGCCCGAGTCGTTGCCGTTGCCGCCATCGCCCAGCGCGATGTACAGGTGGCCATCAGGCCCGAAGTCGATCCAGCCCCCGTTGTGGTTCGTCTGCGGGTGCGGGATCGTCATCACCACCTGCAAACTCGCCGGGTCGGCCGTGGTCGACGTCGCGTACGGCGCGTTGGCCCGGAACCGCTCGATCAGCACCGCGTTGTCCGCCCGCGTGCGGTGGATGTAGAAGTACCCGTTGCTGAGGAAGTTGGGGTGGAACGCCATCCCCAGCACCCCCTGCTCGCTCACGTTGGCCATGTTCACCGTCGACGCCACCCCCGTGAACGACAGGTACGGCGTCGCCGACGAGCTCACCGTGTTCGTCGCCAGGTTGATCCACCGGATGCGGGCCGTGTACGGATCGCCCGCCACCGCCGGGTTGAACCGCTGCTCGATCACGAACAGCCGGTTATTGTCCCCCGCCGGCGAGCCCACCCACACCGGGCGCGTCAGACCGCTGGCGATGGTCTGCGTCGCCAGGGTCTGCCCCTGCGCCGCCCCCGCCGCCATCAACACACCCGCCGCCGCGATCAGTCCCAGAGTCTTCATGAACGGTCCTTTGAGTGCGGGCGCAAAACGCCGCCCGCACGAATGTATGTCACCGGTCAAGCCACCCGTGCAAACCCACGGCCGCACGCGCGACCGGAGCCTCAGCACGCCCCGCCGCCCAGAACACGGAAGAACGCCTCAATATCCTGGTCGGTGCCGGTGTCGCCGTCGCCGTTGTAGTCCGCCGAGGCGCACGTCTCGCAGCAGGTCCCCCCCAGGCAGGCGAAGAACGCCTCGATGTCCTGGTCGGTGCCGCTGTCCCCGTCCGCGTTGTAGTCCTGCACGCACGAAGCCACGTTCGAAATCACGAAGTCCATCAGGGCCGGCTCGCTCTTGCCGTGCAGCACCCACTGCTCGTACGCGATCTGCCCCTTGTCATTCGTCGTGTTTGCGTCCCGCAGGAACTCGATGTACTCCTTCGTCGTCGTCTGGTGGTACACCCTCACCTCGGCCCTCACCGCCCCCTCCGGCACCGTGTACACCGTGTCGTCCCAGTACTGCCCGTCCGGGTACGTGTAGTTGATCGGCTCCGCCTGCACGCTGGCGAACTCGACGTTGTTGAACCCCCGCGGCGGGATCCGGTTGTCCAGGAACCGCACGTTGTTCAGCGCGAAGTGGAAGCCCGGCCCCGCCGGACGCCCCGCCGCCGCCGCCACGTCGGGGCTCATCCCCAGCACCATCTCGTACACCTTGGTGTCGCCGGTGATCAGCTCCGCCGTCATCGGGTTGTAAGCCCCCCGCTCCGCCACCAGGTTCCCGCCCGCGTCCAGGAACTTCACGTTCACCCACATCCGCCGCCCCTCGGGGTACCCCGTCGGCAGCTTGTGCCCCGTCTGGTTGATCACCGTCACCGTCAGCTGGTTGCCCGCGGCTCGCAGCTCCACGTCCGACGCCGCCTGCAACATCGCCTCCGCCCGCGCGATCGATGCCTCCACCGCCTCCGCCGTCGTCCCCGTGATCGAGTCGTCGTACAGCGTCCGTATCGCCCGCAGCACCCACGTGTTCGCCCCGTTGAACTGGTGCTTGGGAAGGTCGGTCCGCACCGGCGTCTCGAAGATGGGATCACACCCGGTGCCCGTCCCCTTGGGCATGTGGCAGTCCTGGCACGTAGAGACCAGCGGGTTGTTCCCGCCAAACCGCCCGCCCATGTCGATCGGCCCCTCCGCGAAGTCGCTCTTGAGCCACTCGCTGTAGGTCCGCTCCACCGGGAACTGCTCGTACTTGTTGCCGCTGTCGTGGGGCGCATCCAGCGAGTTGAGCGCGTACGTCCCGTCCGGCTGCCTCGTGAACGCTGGATTGCTCACCTCGTGGCAGCTCGCGCACAGCGCCGAATCCCGATGGAATGGGCTCTGCAGCCACTGGTGCGGGTTCATCGTCAGGCGGAACGGCCCGCGCCGCCGGTCATTGGGATCAATCACCAGCTGCCCATTGCCGTCATTCACCGGCAGCTGCGCCACCCCAGCCAGCACGCCAACATCCTCCGGCGGGCTCACGCCGTCCTCGTACACCGGGTCCGTCATGCGGTGGCACACCGAGCACGACACACCCTGGGCCTCGACACCCAGGTCCGGGATGTCCCCGCCTGTCGGGTCGTTGTACCCGTTCAGGTGGGCCGCCGGGTTGTGGCACCGCAGGCAGAAGTTCCCCGCGAACGCCGCGTCCTGGTTCGCAATCGTCAGGCACGCGTGGAAGATCGGGTCCCGCCCCGCCTGCGCCATCATGCTCGCGGACCACGCGGTGTACGGCTCGTGCTCCGTGTCATACCCGCCGTGGCAGTTGGCGCACTGCGTCGCCGTGATCAGCGGCTGCACCATCTGCCCCGCCTGCGTGCCCGCCGCGTAGAAGTCGTTCCGCGTGGTGTTAATCCCCGCGAGCGCGATCGCCACTCCCACGGCCCCGCACGCCAAGACCCCCACCCAGGCGCTCTCCACGAACCTGCGACCCATGCCCACTCTCCTATAGGTCCTATAGGACCTCTTGGACCTATAGGGCCTACCGAAATGCCAATGCGCAACCTCCCCGCGAATGCGGAGCGGCCTCCAATACGAGCATCGGCCGATGCCGGATTGCAGACAAGCCGGCCATTGCAGGAAAAACCAAAATCACCCGGATTCCCGGACCCGCTCGCCCTCTCGCCCTTCCCCCAACCTCCCCCCCAGCACTCAGTCATGTGAAGACAGGGAACTTGCGCGCCGCCCAAAGCGGATCGTCCCACGCCGCGGGATTCCCTTTTGAGGGGTTCACCCGCGTGGTATGGTGGGCAGGAGCACCAGGTTGGCCACCTACGAGCACTGGCCGGGAGGTCCCTCGATGAGCCACTGGACGCGTCGTTTGTCATTCGTACTGCTGTCCGCGCTCGGCGTGACCGCCCTCGCCCCCGTCGCGCACGCCCAGCTCGCCCGTGCCGAGCACCAGTACACCATCACTCTCGACCGAGTCGAGCAGATGCACGTCACCTCGCTCGGCCGCATCCTCGCCGGCGCCACGCCCCCCGCCACCCCCGCACCCGGCGGCTACCAGCCCCGCCTCTGCGACCAGATCGCCACGCACACCGGCGCCAGCTTCACCGGCGGCACCTACACGCTCCAGGGCGGCATGGGCGAAGGTGAGATGTTCGCCCAGACCTACACCGTCCCCGCCAATGAGTGGCCTATCAAGATTGTCCGCACCGAGTGCATCTTCGGCACGCAGAACGCCAGCGTCGCCACCGTCACCGAGTGGAGCGTGCTGTTCTACCAAGGCGTGCCCAGCGCGACCAACCCCCCGGTGGCCACCTTCTCCTCCGACGACGTCATCCTCCCCCACATCCGCATGAACCCGGGGACCAACGGCGTCAACGTGCAGTTCTCCATCGATCCCACCGACCCCGAGCAGCTCTTCATCCAGAACAACGGCACTAACCAGTTCACCGTTGCCTACCGCATCGACAACCACAACAACCAGACCGCCAACCCCTGCTCCACCCCGCCCCCTTCCAACTCCAACGCCTTCATCGCCACCGACAACACCCAGAGCCCCGCCCCCTGCAACCAGTACCCCGAGCTCCAGCAGCCCACGCTCAACTGGCTCTTCGGTCTCAACTGCGGCGGCAGCGGCTGCCCCAGCAACGGCGGCTGGGCCCGCTTCTCCGCCCTCCAGGGCGACTTCCAGTTCGGCAGCTCCTGCTTCCCAGGCTGCCGGCCCCACGGCGACGTCGTCATGCGGGCCGTCTGGTCCGGCGTCAACTGCCAGCCTGGCGTCGGCGCCTGCTGCATGCCCGACGGCCAGTGCGCCCAGATGACCGTCTCCGACTGCGGCACAGCCGGCGGCTCGTACGCCGGTGACGGCATCAGCTGCGCCAGCGCCAACTGCCCGCAGCCCCAAGGCGCCTGCTGCTTCAACACCGGCTTCTGCTCCGTCATCGGCCAGCAGGACTGCGTCGGCGCGGGCGGCACATTCGCCGGCGTCGGCACCCAGTGCGCCGGCCCCAACCAGAACCAGTGCCCCCTGGGCGCCTGCTGCCTCCAGGACGGCGCCTGCGCCACCGGCTTCACCCAGCAGACCTGCTCCGCACAGGGCGGCACCTTCCGCGGCACTGGCTCCAACTGTGACCAGCCCTGCCCCGCCCCCACCGGCGCCTGCTGCATGCCCAACGGCTTCTGCTTCCAGACGCAGCAGTCCAGCTGTTCGGGCGCGGGCGGCACCTTCTACGGCGCCGGCGTGCAGTGCCACAACGGCAATGCCTGCCCAACCGGCGCCTGCTGCCTCCCCGACGGCCAGTGCGTGAACGGCGTCTCCGCCGCCTCCTGTGCCAACCAGGGCGGCAACTACCAGGGCAATGGCACCAGCTGCGGCACCACCAACTGCCCCCAGCCCAACGGCGCCTGCTGCGCCCCCAATGGCTTCTGCTTCGTCACCTCCAACGCCACCTGCGCCGGCGCGGGCGGCTCCTGGAGCGGCCCCAACACCACCTGCGTAGACAACAACGGCAACTCGCAGCCCGACGCCTGCGAGCAGACCTCCAACTGCGGCCCGCAGGACTTCAACGGCGACGGCGACTCGGGCACCGACCAGGACATCGAGGCCTTCTTCGCCTGCCTGGGCGGAACCTGCTGCGATACCTGCTACGCGGGCGGCGCCGACTTCAACGGCGACGGCGACACCGGCACCGACCAGGATATCGAAGCCTTCTTCCGCGTCCTGGGCGGCAACCCCTGCTAGACCGCCGCAAGCAGGAACCGCGACCGTCAGGGAGCGATACGGCCGCGCTCGGCGGCCGTGCTCGGCGAAGGGCCCCGGAACCACCCGCTCCCAGGGGCGTACAGGCGTTCTTCCCGGGGAACTCTCCCCTGATGTGGTACGTTGTTCAGCACGTCCGTTCACGTTCCCGTCCTGCAAGCAAGGGGTATTGAGAATGGGGTTCGATTCCGTCCGCCGTGCCTTCACGCGCCCGCTGTGGTCCCCCGTCGTGGCCCTCGCCATCGCCGGCCTGCCGCTGGCCCTGCCCACGCAGGAAGCCGCCGCCCAGGTCGCCCCCACCCCCGAGCAGGCCGGCCTGCCCTTCTTTGACTACCGCCTCGACGCCGACGAGCTCCCCACCGCCCGCGTCCTCGAATCCCTCAAGCAGGCCCGCGGCAACAACCTCGCCGCCGACGCCCGCGCCGCCGAGGTCCTCCGCCTCGAGGGCTTCATCCCCCTCCTCACCATCGACAACGACACCGTCTACGGCACCCCCAAGTACATCCGCTCCACCGCCACCTTCCTCACCGGCGAGTCAAAGCTCTCCGGCCCAGAGGTCGCCGCCAAGTTCGTCGCCGACCACCCCGCGCTCTTTGAGATCTCGCGCGACGAACTCGCCAAGGCCCGCGTCTCCCGCGACTACCGCACCCAGCACAACGGCGTCCGCCACCTCACCTTCACTCAGCAGATCAACGGCGTCGACCTCTTCCAGGCCGAGCTCCGCGCCAACGTCATGCCCGACGGCCGCCTGATCAACATCGGCTCCACCATGCTCCCGCGCCCCGCCGCGGACTTCGCGGTGAAGGCCCCCACCCTCACCGACGCCCAGGCCATCGACGCCGCCGCCCGCCACGCCGGCGTCCCCCTCACCACACCCTGCACGCCGCGCACCGACGCCCAGGGGCCCAACCAGAAGCGCCTCTGGAACAACTCCCCCGACCTACGCCCCGACGAGCCCGTCACCACCGAGCTGCTCTACTTCGCCGCCACGCGTGACGACATCCGCACGGCGTGGAAGGTGGTGATCCCGGTCAAGGGCATCGGCCACACCTACGACGTCATTGTCGATGCCAACACCGGCGAGCTGCTGTGGCGGCACGACTGGCTCTGCTTCGCGACCACCCAGCCCATCACCTTCCGCATCTACACCAGCGACTCGCCCGCCCCCGGCTCACCCGGCACGCCCACGCCCGACGGCTTCCAGTTCCCCTTCGTGGAGAGCCAGCTCGTCACCGTCACCCCCGCGATGATGCAGACCTACTCCCCCAACGGCTGGATCAACGACGGGGGGATGGAGACCATCGGCAACAACGCCGCCGCGCACCTGGACCGCGACGGCTCGCCCAACGTCGCCGACTCGCCCCGTCCCAACGGCGGCCCCGGCCGCGTCTTTGACTTCACCTACGACGTCAACCTGGAGCCCACCTCCAGTGTCACGCAGCAGCACGCGGCCGTGACGCAGCTCTTCTACTGGGCCAACTGGTACCACGACCAGCTCTACGCCCTGGGCTTTGACGAGGCTGCGGGCAACTTCCAGACCATCAACTTCAGCGGGATGGGCGTGGGCAACGACGCCGTCATCTGCGACGCCCAGGACGGCAGCGGCACCAACAACGCCAACTTCAGCAACACCCCCACCGACGGCGGCACCGGCCGCTGCCAGATGTACATCTTCACCGGCCCCACCCCCGACCGCGACGGCGACCTCGACGGCGACATCGTCTTCCACGAGCTCACCCACGGCACGTCCATCCGCCTGCACGGCGGCCTCACCGGCACCCAGCCGCAGAGCATGGGCGAGGGCTGGGGCGACTTCCTGGGCCTCTCCCTCAACTCCCACCCCACCGACGACGTCGACGCCGTCTACGCCATGGGCGCGTACGCCACCCGCCAGTTCTTCAGCGCCAGCTACGAGACCAACTACTACTACGGCATCCGCCGCTACCCCTACAGCACCAGCTTTCAGAAGAACCCGCTCACCTACATCCACATCAACAGCGTGGCCACGCTCCCCTCCGACGTCCCTCGCAACACAGGCATTCCCAACACGCCCAACCAGGTCCACAACGCCGGCGAGGTGTGGTGCAACGCCCTCGTCGAAGGCCGCGCCGCGATGATCCGCCACCACGGCTTCGCCGGCAATCAGCGCATGCTCCTCAACGTCGTTGACGGCATGAAGAACGGCGCCGCCAACCCCAACTTCCTCCAGGCACGCGACGCCGTTATCCAGTCCAACATGGTCAACCATGGCGGGGCCGACCGCTCCCGCCTGTGGCAGGCCTTCGCCCGCCGCGGCATGGGCGTCTCCGCTCAGTCGCCCAACGGCGCTTCCACCACCGGCATCGTTCAGGCGTTCGACACCCCCCAGTTCGTCACCTTCAGCTTCCCCGCCGGTGACCCGCCCACGCAGCTGCAGCCGGGCATCCCCACCACCGTCCGCATCGACATGGCGCCCACCGACCTCGAGCTCACCCCCAACACCCAGGTCATGCGCATCTCTGTCAACGCGGCCCCCTACCAGGCCCTGCCCATGACCCTCGTCTCCGGCAACACCTTCGAGGGCGTCATCCCCGGGCAGCCTTGCGGCGCCAACGTCGCCTTCTACTTCGAGACCGGCACCAGCGCCGGCGACCGCACCTACCCCACCAACGCCCCCGCCACCCGCTTCAACGCCGCGGTCTTCAGCCAGGAGAACACGCTGCTCTCCGAGGGCTTCGAGGCCGGCACCGCCGGCTGGACCAGCACCATGGTCCGCACCCCCGGCACCACCCAGCCCCTCACCGGCCAGTGGGAGCGCACCACCGCCCCGATTGCCACCGCCGCCGCGCCCGGAGCGGCCCACGCCGGAACCGCCCTGTGGGTCACGCAGAACGGGCTCGCGGGCGGGGCGGTCGGCGCCGCCGACGTCGACGCGGGCACCACCACGCTCACCAGCCCCGTGATGGACTTCTCCACCGCCGCCGACGCCATCGTCTCGTACTGGCGCTGGTTCAGCAACAACCAGGGCGTCGTCGATGACGCCATGACCGTCGAAGTCTCCAACAACGGCGGCACGAACTGGGTCGTGGCCGAGACCCTCAGCGGCAACCGCGCCGCCGGCTGGAACCAGGCCTCCTGGACGCTCGGCTCCGTCGGCCTCGCGCCCACCTCTCAGGTCCGCCTCCGCTTCATCGTCCCCGACACGGGCTCCGCGTCGGTTGTCGAGGCCGCGCTCGACGACATCCTCATCACCTCCCGCACCTGCAACAGCACCGGCGGCTGCGGCCCGCAGGACTTCAACGGCGACGGCGACAGCGGCACCGACCAGGACATCGAGGCCTTCTTCGCCTGCCTGGGCGGCTCCTGCTGCCCCGCCTGCTGGCCCGGCGGCGCCGACTTCAACGGCGACGGCGACACCGGTACCGACCAGGACATCGAAGCCTTCTTCCGCGTCCTGGGCGGCAACCCCTGCTGACTCTCGGGTGGAGCACTCGCTCCGCGAGTGCTGACGGCCGCGCCTCGCGGCCCTACCCAAATCCCTAGCCCCACCAAAGACCCGCCCCACGGCGGGTCTTTTCACTCCCCCACCATCTCCACCACCGCACGCTCGAACCGGCGCGCGAACCCGGGCCCATCCATCAGCGGCGAACGCTCCACCATACCCCGCAGCCCGCCCCGGAGCGTCCGCAGCCGCGCGCCATCCCCCGCCAGCCCCGCCGCGATGTCGACGAACTCCGCCTCGCTCCGCGCCACCAGCTCTGGCAACCCCACGTTCGTCAGCAGCGACACGCCCACCCGCGAGGCGTGCCGGTCACCCGCGAGCGTCACCACCGGCACCCCCATCCACAGCGCTTCGCACGTGGTCGTCGTGCCGTGGTAGGGGTATGTGTCGAGCGCGATGTCCACCTGCCCGTACACCGCCAGGTGCCCGGCCGTCTCCTGCACCGGGCCCAGGAACTCCACCCGCGCGCCCTCCACACCCTGCGCCTCGAACCGTCCGCGCACGTGCTCGCGCATGGCCGGCTCGTCGAACCCGTGGCTCTTGAGCAGCAGCCTCGCCCCCGGCACCCGCTTGAGCACGCCGCTCCACAGCCGCACCGTCGAGTCGCTGATCTTCTTCACCGTGTTGAACGACCCGAACGTCACCGTTCCCCTCGAGACGCACGCCCCCTCGCCCACCGCGGGCGAACCCGTCGGCGGGCTGAAGCACAGGAAGCAGGGGTCCAGCCGCACCAGTTTCTCGGTCGCCATCCACTCGCTGCCCACCGGATCGGTGAGCGAGTCCACCAGCCGGAACTGCATCCCGGCGATGCCCGTTGTGTTCGGGTACCCCAGGTACGACGCGTGCTTCACCGCGACCCGCCGGTGCACCACCGGCAGGATGCCGCCCTTGGTGTGCCCCGCCAGTTCGATCAGCAGGTCCAGCCCATCAGCACGGATGGCGGCGACCACCCCGTCCAGCGAGCTCGCCGGCACGTCGCGCCAGTGCTCGGGCAAGCCCCGCAGCACGCCGGTCATCGCGTCCCCGCTCTTCTGCGTGCTGTACGCGAACAGCTCGATCTTGGACCGGTCCACGTGCTCCAGCAGCGCCCGCGCGAAGAACGCCACGGAGTGCTCCCGCAGGTCCGGCGAAAGCACCCCCACCCGCACCCGCCGCCCGCCCCTCGCTCCCGCCGCCGGCCCGCCCGCCACTCCGCCGCTTGGCGCCGGGTAGTGCCGCGTCAGCACCTTCCCGTACCGCCGGTGCGCCTCCAGAACCTGCTCGGCGCTCAGCGTGTCCACATAGTTGGACAGGAACGCCGCCGTCCCCAGCAGCCGCAGGTCCGTGGGGAGGCGCATGATCGCGCCCTCCAGCAGCCCCACCGCCTCCGCGTTCTGCCCGGTGGCGTGCAGGGCCAGCGCAAGGTTGTACAGCAGCTCCACGTTCCCCGGGAACTTCGCCAGCGCCTCCCGCCCCCGCCGCACCGCCTCCATGAAGCGCCCGAAGTGCGTCGCGATCTCCCCCTCCAATGAGCACAGCTCGGCCCACTGCGGCGCGAGCCCCTTCGCCCCGTCCACCACCGCCAGCGCCTCCTCCACCGTCCCCTTGTACATCAGCGTGCGCGCCAGGTTCGCCCGCATGGGCGCCGAGTCCGGCCGCAGCGACACCGCCCGCCGCGCCTCCGCCACCGCCTGCTCGAACGCACCCTCTCCCAGCAGCAGGTACGCGTGCAGGCTCGCCACGTCCGCATCCTGCGCATGCCCCTGCGCCAACGCCGCGCACGCCCGCAGCGCACCCGCTCGATCCCCCGCTTGCAGCAGCGCCCTCACCGGCCCGGTCAGCACATCACTCACGGCTCTCTCTCCGCCACATCGAACACCACCGCCCGGTGCTGCCCCTCTTGAAGGTCAAGCACGTCATACTTCCGCGCCCGCAGATCCGGCCCTACGAACGCCTGGTCGATCGCCACCACCGGCCACTCCCGCGGGTACGTCGCCGAGATCCCCCGCCCCGCCTGATCAAACGCGTTCGCCATGCTCCCCACGATCTCACTGAGCGACGCCGAGCCCCGCGGCGTATTGAAGTCCCCCACGATCACGTCCGGCGAAGGGAACCCGTGCTCCAGCGACACCGGCCGGTCCATCCCGTCCCCCGCCCGCTCGAACGCCGGCCCCTCGAACTCCGCCAGCCGCTTGGCGCCCTGCCGCATCACTACCCACCGCGACAGGTTGAAGTCGCTCGGCAGGTCCAGCGCCCACACCACCGTCGTCCGCCCCAGCGCCCCGCGCGTGTCCAGCTCCACGAACACCGCCTGCCCCTCGTCCTGCACCACGTACCCCCCGCCCCGCCAGATGAACGCCCGCGCCTTCGCCCCCTGGATCCCCAGCCCCGTTCCCGCCCACCGCAACACCGGGTACCGCGACACCACCGTGAACCGCTCATACCGCACGGCGTACGTCGCCCCGCCCTCCACGCTCATCGCGCCCCGCACCGCTCCCCAGTTCACCGTCCCCGGCGCGTTCGCCACCACCAGCACCGCCGGCCCCACCGCGCCGACGTGGTCCGCCAGGTACTCCGTCTGCGAGGGGTTCCAGTACATGAACCGCACCGCCGCACCGCCCGGATTCGTTCCGACGCGCGGCAGGTACCGCTGCACGTGGTACTCCGCCACGCACACCCACGCGAGGACGCCCACCCACAACCCCCACGCCAGCCTCCGCGCCCGCGCCGCCGGTGGGCGCGACCCCAGCGAGTCCGCTCCTGCCAAGCCCCGCGCCTTCCGCGCCAGCCCCGAAGACACCAGCAGCAGCACCGCCGCACCCATCAGCACCGCCGGCGACGGCACCCAGAACAGGTACTGCGACCACTCCAGCTCATCGCTCCACCACCGCCCAAAGCACCACGCCCCCAGCACCAGCAAGGCGCCAAGAGTCATCATCCACGACAGCGTCCGCACGATCGGGTGGCCCACGCCCCGAGTTTATGGGGCTCCCCGGTGGCCCCGGTCTCCCGACCGGGGTTCTTTCTCATCACGCACCGATCCTCAAAGGTTGATCCGCCCCCACTCTGAGCGAACATTCACCACAGCATGACCACGCCCCCTCCATCACCCCTCGCCGCCAGCCGCATCCTCGTCACCGGCGGCGCCGGTTTCATGGGCCGATTCGTCAAGCAGGCCCTCCTCGCCCGCGGCGTGCCCGAGTCCCACATCTTCATCCCACGCCGCAAGGACTTTGACCTCACCGAGAAGATGGACGTCGCCCGCCTCTTCCGCGCCGCCTTCGCCCCCCACAAGGTCGACGTCGTCCTCCACCTCGCCGCGGAGGTCGGCGGCATCGGCGCCAACCGCGCCAACCCCGGGCGCTACTTCTACGCCAACATGGCCATGGCCCTGCACCTCATCGAGCAGGCCCGCATCGACGGCCTCGCTGACCGCGCCGGCAAGTTCGTGCAGGTCGGCACCATCTGCTCCTACCCCAAGTTCACGCCCGTTCCCTTCAACGAAGCAGAACTCTGGAACGGCTACCCCGAGGAGACCAACGCCCCCTACGGCGTCGCCAAGAAGGCCGCGTGGCAGATGCTCGACGCCTACCGCATGCAGTACGGCCTCCGCTCCGCCTACGTCCTCCCCGTCAACCTCTACGGCCCCCACGACAACTTCGACCTCGAGTCTTCCCACGTCATCCCCGCCCTCGTCCGCAAGTGCGTCGAGGCCCAGCGCCGCGGCGACAAGCAAATCGTCTGCTGGGGCACCGGCTCCGCCAGCCGCGAGTTCCTCTATGTGCAGGACGCGGCCGAGGGTGTTGTCCGCGCCGCCGAGGTCATGAACGACCCCACGCCCATCAACCTCGGCGCCAGCTTCGAGATCACCATCAAGGACCTCGTCGAGCTCATCGTGAAGCTCACGGGTTTCAAGGGCGACATCGTCTGGGACTCCACCAAGCCCGACGGCCAGCCCCGCCGCTGCCTCGACACTACCCGCGCCCAGCAGCTCCTCAACTGGAAGGCCCGCACCCCTTTCGACGACGGCCTCCGCGCCACCATCGAGTGGTACCGCTCCCACAGCGCGGGTGCCTGACCGCCACGAAGACCGCCCGCCCCGGGGTCCGGAAACAGCGCCGCGTCAGCAAAAGCCATGGGCAAATCCGGACCCGTCGGTACACTGCCGCCCATGCTGCTGCCCCGCCGACACTGGACGCCGCGTTACGTCGCCAACCGCTTCAACTGGGAGCTGTGGCAGCGCCGCAACCCAACGCTGCCCTGGCTCGTGCCGGGAGCCGTCGAGTTCCTGCACCAGTACCTCCGCGACTCCGACCTCATGGTCGAGTTCGGCTCCGGCCGCAGCACCGCCTGGTTCGCCCGCCACTGTGGGCACGTCATCAGCATCGAACACCACGCCGGCTGGCACGCCACCGTCTTGCAGCGCCTCAAGGACGCCGGTCACACCAACGTCGACTACCTCCTCATCGACGAGCCCGAGGACCACAGCGGCGACATCCGCATCGGCGCCCTCCGCAACAACGAGCGCTACGTCCGCGCCGCCGAGCCGGTGCTCAAGGGCCGCAAGCTCGACGTCGTGCTCATCGACGGGATGATCCGCGACCAGTGCGCCCACTGGGCCCTCGATCACCTCAAGCCCGGCGGCCTCTTCATCCTCGACAACGCCAACGTCTACCTGCCCAGCAAGTCCCGCACCCCCGGCTCCGTCGGCGCCCAGCCCCTCACGCCACTCTGGCAGCAGTGGCTCGACCGCACCGCCCACTGGCGGCGCGTCTGGTACTCCTCGGGCGTCACAGAGACCATGCTCGCCTTCGCAGCCGCCTGATTCAATCCACCCACCGGCGCGCCGACCCGTTCCAGTACACCACGTTCCGCTGCTCCTCGTGCACCTCCCCCTGGTCCCAGTACAGCGGCAGGCCGGGGTTCATCTCGTACCGCCGCAGCCCCACCGCGGGCTTGAGCTTCGCCAGGTCCAGCCCCGTGGGCGGCGGGTCCATGTAGTACACCGCCAGGTACGTGTACGCCGAGAATGGCTCGTGCTCGGGCACGCTCGCGCCCGTTTTGTCCGCCGGGCACCGCCACGCCCGTCCCGGAAGCTCGAACTCCCGCACCGGCTTCTCCGGCATCACTACCGGCAGCCGGCGGTAGCCATCCGCGTACACCCGCGCGCTCAGCTGGATCTCCCGCAGCTGCGCCAGGCACCGCAGCGACCGCGCCGTCACCCGCGACCGCCCGATCGAGGCGAGCATCAGCCCCACCAGCACGCTGATGATCAGCAGCACCACCAGCAGCTCGACAAGCGTGAAGCCCGCCCGCGATCGGCCGCCTACCCATCCCGACGTACTCGACACAACAACGGCCCCGCAGGGCCCAACGTGGCGTGGGTCACACATCCGCCAGCTCCAGTTGACCCACATGCCCGCGCTTCCGCGCGGCCGCCGCTCACCAGAACAATGACCCATCCGCCCCGCTGTCTTGCAGCAAACGTTCGCTCGCTGCCCCCAAGGGTTCCCTCATTCGATGCGCGACATCACTCCCGGTTCCGCTCACTCCCAGCCCCGCCGCTCCGCCCCGCCATGCCAATACACGACATTCCGGTCCTTCTCGTGGTTCTCGTCCCGGTCCCAGAACAGCGGCAGCTTGGGGTTGTTCTCGTACTTCCGCAGCCCGTTCCTGGGCTTCAGCAGGTGCAGCACCATCCCGCTCGCCGGCGGGTCCATGTACAGCGGCGCCAGGTACGTGAAGGACGAGTACGACACGGTGCTCATCGGTGTGTTCGCAGCCTGCCTGTCCTCCGGGCACCGCCAGCTCGTCGCTTTCAGGTCGTACACCGGGATCGACAGGTGCATCACGTTCACCGGCAGCGTGCGGTGCTCGTCCGCGTAGATCCGCGTCGTCAGCTGCAAGTTCCGCAGCTTGGCCAGGCAGCTCACCGACCGCGCCGCCAGCCGCGACTTGGCCAGCCCCGGCGAGATCAGCGAGACCAGCACGCCGATCACTGCCACGCTCACCAGCAGCTCGATCAACGTAAACCCGCGCAACGCGCGCACCGCCACCACCCTGCCCCGCCCGGGGCGCTTGAGCTCATCCATGGCTATGTGTCTCCGGGGGGGCCGTGTTCCAGCCCCGCTTCGCCGCCGCCCCCCGCGTCCGCATCTGAACGCTCAAGGGGCCTGTCGATCGGCGGCTCCCACTCTCCATGCGTCGTCGCGCCTCAAGGCTCCCAGAATCCCGGATTAGCGCTCTCGCGCCCGTCCTCGCACCTCCCCCGTCCACCCGGGCCCCACCACACTCGGGGCGCGGGGCCGTCCCCGCCTCACCAGTCCTTCCGCCTCGCGCTCCCGTTCCAGTACACCACGTTCCGCGCCTGGTCGTGCCAGCCCTCAAAGTTCCAGAACAGCGGCAGGTTGGGGTTGTTCTCGTACTTCCGCAGCGCCACGTGCGGCTTGAGCTGCACCAGCGCATACGGATAGCCCGGCGGGTCCATGTAGATCGGCGCCAGGTACGTGTACGACGAGTACGGCACATTCCCCGGAGCCGCGGCCTTGCGTACCCGGTCCGCCGGGCAGTGCCACACATTCTCCGGCATCTCCAGGTCCTTCAGCACATCGTCCTGGTCCGCGACCGGGAACGTGCGGTACTCATCCGCGTACACCCGCATCGCCACGTGCAGGTTGTGCAGCCGCGACAGGCACACGCTCGCCCGCGCCGCCTCCCGTGACCTGCTCAGCCCCGGCAGCAGGATCGCGATCAGCATCGCGATCACCGCGACCACCACCAGGATCTCGATCAGCGTAAAGCCCGGGAACGCCCTCCTGACGCCCGCCGGGCACCGGCCACGGTTCGTCTCCATGGGTGCCTCGGTGCCAGGTTGTTTGGTGCAGTTTCCGTCGCACACCCCTGGCGATGCACACAAGGCAGCCCACCCCTGAACGGCTGCTGGTGGAAGCCCTGAACTTGATCCAACCGGCTTCTCTCATGAGGTCGGGTCGACCCCGCCTGACGCCCTCAGGAGCCGGTTTCCTCCCCGAACATCCGCTCAGAATCCCCTTGACAGCCGGTCCATTTTGTGGTTGATTGATCGTTCAACCAATGGCCCAAACCCCCCAGCCATCCACCGCCAGCACGACCCCACCCACCCACGGCGAGCCCCTCCCCACCCGCACCCGCATCCTCGAGGCCGCCCGAAGGCTCTTCCACGAGCAGGGTTACGCCGCCACCGGCATCGCCACCATCCTCCGCGAGGCCGACGTCAACTCCGGCTCCCTCTACCACTACTTCCCCTCCAAGGAAGCCCTCCTCGCCGGCGTGCTCGAGCACTACGTCGAGCTCCTCCGCCCCGTCGTCATCGGCCCCGCCGAAGAGCGCGAGCAGGACGCCATCGAACGCGTCTTCAACCTCCTCGCCTGGTACCGCCACGGCCTCGAGCTCACCCGCTGCACCATGGGCTGCCCCGTCGGCAACCTCGCCCTTGAGGTCGCCGACTCCCACCCCGAGGTCCGCCCCCTCATCGACCTCAACTTCCGCAACTGGGTCTCCGCCGTGGAGTCCTGGCTCGCGGCCGCGGGCGACCGCCTTCCCGCTGCCTGCAACCGCCGCCAGCTCGCGCAGCTCGTCCTCACCGTCATGGAGGGCGGCATCATGCAGTCCCGCGCCGCCTCCACCCTCGAGCCTTACGACGCCTCGGTCGCCCAGCTCCGCACTTATTTCGACCTGCTGCAGGAAGAAGCCCGCAAGGCCGCGCCCCAAACCCACCCGCACTGACCCTCACCACAAGGAGAGCACCATGCCCCGCACCGCCCTCATCGTCCTCGCCGCCGCGCTCACCGCCTCTGCCGCCTTCGCACAGGAGAATGCCGCCCGTCCTGACCCCTCGAAGGCCGCGGCATCGATCACCGTCAACACCGCGCCCATCGTGCACGAGATCGAGCTCAACGCCCCCATCGAGAAGGTGTGGGAAGTCTTCACCACCCCCGAGGGCTGGAAGCTCTGGGGCGTCGCCAAGGCCGAGATCGACCTCCGCGTCGGCGGCCTCATCCGCACGCACTACAGCCCCAAGGGCGAGCTCGTCGACGACGGCGCCATCCACAATCAGATCATCGCGTACGAGCCCGGGCGCGTCTTCGCCTGGCGCATCGCCAAGCCGCCCAAGAACCTGCCCTACCAGAACGCGGTGAAGGACGTCTGGTCCGTCGCCACCCTCACCGACCTGGGCGATGGCCGCACGCGCCTGCGCCTGGCCATGTGCGGCTCCACCGCCGACAACGAGTCGCAGAAGATGCGCGCCTTCTTCGACCAGGGCAACGCGTGGTCGCTCAAGAAGATGAAGGACAACCTCGAGAAGTCGCTTGCCACCACGCCCGCCGCGAACGCCGCCGTGCCAGCAGCGACACCAGCAAAGCAGGCCACCCCCGCCAACCCCCTCGACCCCATCATTCTCGAAACCACCGTCAAGGCCACGCCCCGCGAAGTCTGGGAGTGCTGGACAACCAGCAAGGGCATGGAGTCCTTCCTCACCAGGGCCAACATCGACCTCCGCATTGGCGGCCCCTTCGAGATCTACTTCGGCGGCGACGACGTCCCAGCCGGCCAGCGCGGCAGCGAAGGCTGCACCATCCTCAGCTACGAGCCCGAGAAAATGCTCAGCTTCACCTGGAACGCCCCGCCCAAGTTCGGCGACCTCCGCGCCCGGCACACCTGGGTCGTCCTCATCATCGAGCCCCACGGCCCGCACGGCTCCAAAGTCACCCTCAAGCACTACGGCTTCGCCGAGCAGAACGCCGCCACCTCCGGGCACGACGCCGACTGGAAGTCCCTCCGCGAGTACTTCGCCAACGCCTGGCCCACCGTCCTCACCGCCCTGCGCCAGAAGTACGAGCCAAAGTGATTCTCCCCGGGTACCCCGCCGCTCCGCGGCGGCGCCTTCATCTCACCGCACGTTAGATTCCGGCAGCCGCGCGTCGCTCGAGCCCCCGGCCCGGCACCCCGTGCTAACCACACTGCGGTAGCACCGATCTCCACGCCTCGGGTGACCGCTGATCGAGCACCGCGACCTCGATCCGCTGGTCACTCGGTACATCGCACGGTGGCACTGAGTTATCAACTTCCAGAAGTTCCCCTGTTGCGCTCATGTCCAGTATCTGCCCGACGGGCCCTGTCGAGACAATCGTCCAGAATCTCGGATACCGGGCCGGAGCGCCCTCAGATTCGCGGGGGAGCTCTACTTCGAATAAGGAGTGCGAGTTGAGGTAAACCCCGCCCCCGTGCCCATCATGAAGGATGATGGCATCGGCATCGCAGTCGATGGATTGAGCGGGTGTGATCCGGACCGCCTCGATCTCTATAACGAGGTGCTTCGACGCCGAGGCCTCCTGCGCTACGTTTTCCTCGAGCTGCTCCTTCTGCATCGCCCGGTCGACCACCCATCCGAACGCGAAGACGAGAAGCACCGCGCCAACAAGTACGCTGGCGCACGAGCCCACAGCTGAGACCGTGGTGTCGCGCCGGATGAGGTTGAATGCGACCACAACGAGCACGAAACCGACGATCGCGCACGCCAGCGTTCGCCAGATCGGCGGGGCAGTACTCCGGAACACCGCCTGCCGCGCGTCATGGGTCCATGCGCGGTCTTGCGCTGACGACCCGTACTCATCAATGCGCATGGGGGCATGCCGCTCAAGCGTATCACAACGACCGACTGAGGCCCTCGCCTCTACCGCGACGCCGCCCGCTCCATCACCTCCGCAAGAAACGCGTTCACCTCCGCCGCGTGCGTCACATTGACCAGGTGCCCGCCCCCCTCCACCACTCGGTCCGGCGTCACCCGCCCAACCGGGATCACGCGGTCGCGCGAGCCGTGCACCTCCCACACCGGCACCCCCAGCCGCTCCACATTGATCCCGGGCCACCGCGCCATCGCGCCGTAGCTCCACAGCGCAAAGCGGGCATCGACGCGCCGCGCCAGCTCCGCCACCACCCGCTTTCCCTCGGCGTTCAGCGGCCCCAGCAGCCACCGCCCGCTCTGGATCAGCGGCACCCGGATCGGCTGCAGCACCCGCGCTGGCGCGTACGGCGCCAGCCACGCCAGCCCCCGCAGCACCGGCCGGACCCCCCGCGCCGTGCGCGAGGCCGCGATCAGCACAACGCCGCGCACCTCCATCCGCGCCCGCAGGTGCTGCACCATCTCCAGAGCCACGTGCCCGCCAAAAGAGATGCCGCCGATCACCACCGGCCCTGCGCCGCCCACCGTCGCGGCCATGCGCCCCGCGTACTCCGCCAGCGTCTCGCCCCGCACGTGCGGAATCCACTCAACGACCTCAAGCTCCGGAAACGCCCCCCGCTGCGGCGCGTACATGAACCCACGCGCACCCAGCCCCGGCAGCATCACCAGCCGCACCTGATCCATCCCGAAAGTAGACCCTACCGACGCGAACTCACGCTCATGCAGAATGGCTTGCGGCCAAACCCACGATGCTGGTACCCTCCCCCCCGCCGGCGGGGTGGCGCAAGGCGCTAGGGAGTTCTCCGATGAGTCCTTTGCGGCCGCTCTGGATCGCTGTCGTCGCGCTCGTGTTCTGCCTGCTGTCGGCCCCCGCCCTCGCGCAGCCCAAGTACACCGACACCCGCGACATCCCCAACACACCCGCGTACGCCCGCGCCCAGGAGTTCGCCCTCATCGCGACCGCCGGGGACGAGGCCAGGTTCAAGGCCTTCGTCGAGAAGCAGTTCGCGCCCGACTTCCGCGAGGCCTTCCCCATGGACCGGCACCTCGCGTTCTTCCGCGCCATCATGGAGCAGACCAGCGGCGCCCTCGAGGTCTACGGCGCCCGCAGCTACGAGCCCGCCCGCCCCAGCACCGCCGCGGTGCTCATCGTCCGCAACGCCCTCGCCGAGTCCTGGCACGCCGTGGCCCTCGAGGTCGAGGACGAGGCCCCCCACCGCATCACCACCCTCAACTTCCAGCGGGCCCGCCCGCCCTCGGACCTCCCCAAGCTCGAGCAGCTCAGCCCCTCGCAGCTGGGCGAGAAGCTCGGCGCCTACGCCGACAAGCTCGCCGCCCGTGATGCCTTCAGCGGCACCGTCCTGCTCGCAAAGGACGGCAAGGTGCTCGTGGAGCGCGCCGTGGGCGTCGCCAACCGCGACTTCAACGCCCCCGTCACCATCGACACCAAGTTCAATCTCGGCTCCATGAACAAGATGTTCACCGCCGTCAGCGTGATGCAGCTGGTGGAGAAGGGCAAGCTCTCCCTCGACGACACCCTCGCCAAGCACCTCGACGACACCTGGTGCTCGCAGGAGGTGCTCGACAAGGTCCAGATCAAGCACCTGCTCACCCACACCTCGGGCCTGGGCAGCTACTTCAACGAAACCTTCGACAAGTCCTCCCGCGCCCGCTTCCGCAAGGTGGCCGACTTCAAGCCGCTCACCCGCGACGAGACCCTCCAGTTCGAGCCCGGCACGCAGTGGAAGTACAGCAACACCGGCATGCTCCTCGCCGGCGCCGTGATCGAGAAGGTGAGCGGCATGGACTACTTCGAGTACGTCCGCAAGAACATCACCGGCCCCGCCGGCATGACCGCCACTGAGTGCTACGACCTGGACAAGTCCAACCACAACCTCGCCGTGGGCTACGTGCGCACCCGCACCCCCGAGGGCAAGGTCGAGTACATCAACAACCTCTACACCCACGTCATCCGCGGCGGCCCCGCCGGCGGCGGCTACTCCACCGCCCCCGACCTGCTCCGCTTCGACCAGGCCATGCGCTCCGGCAAGCTCGTCTCCGAGGCCTCCCTCAAGCAGCTCTGGACCGCCCACCCCGAGATCGCGTCCAAGAACTACGGCTATGGCTTCTTCGTCGAGAACTCGCCCGCGGGCCGCGTCGTCGGCCACTCCGGCGGCTTCACCGGCGTCTCCGCCGACCTCACCATGTACCTCGACGAGGGCTACACCGTCATCGTCATGGCCAACCTCGGCTCCTCCGCCGAGATGATCAAGCAGCGCGCCAGAGAACTCATCGCCCAGGGCCGGTGAGGCGAGCGTTCTCTAATTAACTCAAGTGCACGAAGGCACGACCGCCACCGCGGCCGTGCCTTTTTTACATCCCCAGCTTCTCGGACAGGAACGCCGCCACCTGCCCGATCCCGATCCGCTGCTGCGAGCCCGTGTCGCGGTCGCGCACCGTCACTGTCTGGTCCTTCAGCGTGTCGCCGTCGATGGTGAAGCAGAACGGGCACCCCGCCTCGTCCATGCGGGCGTACCGCTTGCCGATCGACTGCTTCGCGTCCGTCTCGATGAACCCATTCCGCCCGAACTTCGCGTACAGCTCGTCGCTCAGCTTCTCCGCCACCTCCGGCATCCCGTCCTTATCTACCAGCGGGAACACCGCCGCCTTGATCGGCGCGATCCGCGGGTGGAACTTCATGATCTCAGGGCTCGGCCGGCTCTCGTCCTTCGTGTACGCCTCGCACAGCAGCGCGAGCACGCCGCGGTCCAGCCCCGCCGCGGGCTCGATGCAGTGCGGGATGTACTTCTCGCCCTTCTTGCCCCCGTTGGGCAGCGTCTCGCCGCGGGTGGTGTCGAAGTACTCGAGCTTCTGCCCGCTGTGCTTCTGGTGCTGCGTCAGGTCGTAGTCCCCCCGGTGCGCGATCCCCTCCAGCTCCCCGAACCCCGGCGCCGTGAACGGGAACCGGTACTCCACGTCGCTCGTCCCCACCGAGTAGTGCGACAGCTCATCCTTCTCGTGCTCGCGCAGGATCAGGTTGTCGCCCTTCAGCCCGATCGACTGCCACCACTCCATGCGGAAGTCCCGCCAGAACTTGTACCACTCGCTCGATTCGCTCGGGTGGCAGAAAAACTCCAGCTCCGCCTGCTCAAACTCGCGCGAGCGGAACGTGAAGTTCCTCGGGGTGATTTCGTTGCGAAAGCTCGTGCCGGTGTTGCCGATGCCGAATGGCACCTTGACACGAGTAGTGTCAACGACGTTCTTGAATTGGACGAAGATGCCCTGCGCGGTCTCGGGACGCAGGTAAACCTTGTTCTCCTCATCGAAGATCGCACCAGTGTACGAGATGAACATCAGATTGAACTGGCGAGGCTCTGTGAGGACGCCTTTTTTAGCGGAGTACGGGGATGGGATCTCCGCCGCTCGCGCCTTGAGCATCTCCATGGAGACTGCCCGAACTTCGAACGCTTCTTCTCCACGCCCCACATCTGCGAGCACCAGTGCAGACTGGGCACCCGCCATCATCCCTGCCACCCGGATCGATTTGATGCGGTTGTTTCGTTGCAGCCTCTTGTCAGTAAGGAGTTGCTCCAGCGCTTCTCCTTCGGTTGATGCGATGACGGTGCAGACGGGCGGCAGCCAACCTGCGAGGTCGCTGGCCACCTCTTGGAAGGCAGGCTTATGCATATGCCCTTCGATTGAGACACCCCCAAACAGCCCCTTCAAGTGATCCGCCCGGAACCGCTGCTTCGTCTCCTTGTCATCCACCATCGGATCGTTGAAACCGCCGACGTGCCCGCTCGCCTCCCACACCCTGGGATGCTGCACGATCCGCGTCTCCACCGGCACGCACCGCACCTTCTCCCCGCTGGGCCCCTTCCGCCCCCAGCACGGGTTCATGATCATGTCCTGCCACCACGCCTCGCGCAGGTTCTTCTTCATCTGCGCGCCCAGCGGCCCGTAATCCCAGAACCCGTTGATCCCCCCGTAGATCTCGCTCGCCTGGTAAATGAACCCGCGACGCTTGCAAAGCGCCATGATCGCGTCCATCGACTTGGGTGCACTCTGCTGCGTCGCGCCGTCCGACATCGGGGAACCTCCTAAGGCCCCGATGATAGGGACCACCTGCTCCCATCAGACCTAGAGGTCCTCGTCGACCTCGACGACCTACCTGTCCCACCCCCGCATCACCACGCGCTCACCGCCACCTCACCCCCACCCCCCAATCTCCACCTGATGCACACCCGCAAAGCCCTCATCGTTGGCGGCGGGTTCGCCGGCCTCGCCGCCGCACTCGCCCTCG
>Ga0196963_10000048_pt1 | contig 172975 bp, 119 predicted proteins | sample S1_5metaG_FD_148600 | JGI IMG/M metagenome (GOLD analysis project Ga0196963, IMG submission 148600) | Soil microbial communities from Anza Borrego desert, Southern California, United States - S1_5 | ecosystem: Environmental > Terrestrial > Soil > Desert | place: USA: California | collected... | reverse complement strand
ATGTCCTTCATGTGCACGTATTCCATGGGCCTGTCCACTTTCAGTTCTATGCGCACTTTTACTTTATCGCCTACGGTCAGCATGGCATTGTGGCCCACGGGTTCCAGCACAGGTCCTTTATCGGTATTGCGTTCGATGAAGAGTTTTTTGGTCAGCTTCAGCGGTGTGGCTGCGGGTGTAATATTCTCCAGGTTCTCGAAGTATTGCCAGTACACGGCTCCCCAGGCTGTCTGTCCTGCGGGCTTTCCGGTAGCGGCATTGTTGGGTTGAGTTACACTCACCGAGATATTACCCATGCCGGGGTTGACAAAGGGGGCATCGAATACTTTTTTAAAGTAACCCGACCCTGCTTCGGTTTTCTGTTCCAGGCTGCTGATGGTTTTATCACCGAGCTTCACCTGCACCAGGGGTTCTGAGCTAAGCCAGTTGGTTCCCTGCAGCAGCAGTGCATAGCACGCATCAGCGGTGGCCTTGGTGGTGCGCCAGTTGGTGGTTTGCTTGTTTTTGAGGAGCCATGTTTTCAGGGCATCCACGGCGGTGATGTCTTTGGTGATCTCTGCAAATGCTTCGATCAGCAGGGACTGGGTTTCGATGGGGGCCTGGTACCAGTAATAACCGCCGCTCATGTCCTTCCAGTACATGCCGAGTTCATCGCTGATGATGGCGTTTTGTTTCAGGGACCGAAGGATGTCGGTGGCTGTTTTGCCATCGCCTGTCCTGAACAATGCCAATGCTATCATGCCCTGCATGTACCTGCCTTGCTGCAACCAGAACTGCTGCGCCTGCTTGCGGTAAAAAGTAAAGGGCTTCGACACGCTTCCGGCCGCGTTGATATCATTAAAAAAGCTGCGCATGTACAAGTAGTTCACCTGTATATGGCCTATCTGCTGTTTGGTAAGGTCTGCCTTATATGCAACCAGTTTGTCGTAATCGTCTTTGATCTTGCTATCAAGGTAAGGCAATGCGGTTCTTACAATGGTATTTATTTTAGGTTGCAGGGCGGCAGGTATCGCGTTCAGTTTTTTAAGATGGCCGATACCGGTAACGATGTATTGGGTGATATACCGATCGTCGCGTCCGCCTTTGAACCAAGGGAATGCCCCATTGGACAATTGCAGTTGCATGAGCTTATCCAGGTTCTTCTCCAGTTCCGCGCTCAGTTTTACCATGTCGAATAACAAGGCAATGCGTTTCTTTTGCTCGCTTTCGTTCTTTGCCTGCAGCACCCAGGGGGTTTCTTCGAGCAGGATGTTCTTGAGCTCTTCGTTCTTTTGCAGGTTGGATAGCAGGGCCGCGGTATCCGTCGTGTTCCATTTTTTGAATATTTCCTGGATGCGCGGCGATGCATTGACGATGCTGGCGGCTAACGCATTCGCATATACGCGGTTCCAGATCTGCTCGGCGCATTCATAAGGATATTCCATCAGGTACGGCAGGGCCTGCACCGCGTACCATGCGGGATTGGAAGTAAATTCCACTGTTACCGCGTGATGGCTGAGCGTTTCGCTGTTGCCGCTTTTAGACAATTTCTCAAAAGTGAAATTCTTAGAGCCGCCGCCGCGGATGTTCAAGGGTAGTGTTTCCGTAACCAGCAATCGGTTAGACAATACCGGGATGCTGTTCTCTTCACCGTCGCTCACGTTGCCGGCGCGGGCAATATACCGTATGATCAGGGGTTTGTTGTACTGGAAAGGTATCTGTATGGTGAAATTGGCAACCGTACTTTGTCCCGCTCCTGCTGTAAAATATTGATTGGGGAACATGTTGTGAAACCATCCGTCCACCGGTTGATTGGTAGTGGCGTCTATCAATTGCAATTCAATCTGCCCCGATACTTCTTTGGCGCCCATGTTGGCGATCTTGGCGCTAAGGTCCATGCGGTCGCCTTCGCGCAAAAATCTCGGGATATTGGGCTGTACCATCAATTCTTTCTGAGTGATGATGGATTGTTGTGAATACACCATCGACAGGTCTTTGGTATGGCCCAGCAGCATCCACTTCCATTGCGTAAGCGCTTCGGGCATGGTAAAGGAAAACTGCACATTGCCCGCTGAATCTGTTTTAAGATCAGGGAAGAAGAATGCAGTTTCGTTAAAGTTCTTGCGCACCTGCAACGGCTCGGGTTTTTTGGCTCCTGCTTTCGTAGTGATGATCACCACGCCATTCGCTCCCCTTGAACCATACCGGGTAGTTGCTTCTGCGCCTTTCAATACCTGGATGGACTCAATATCATCGGGATTGATGCTATTAATGGAGCCCTCATATATTTCTCCGTCTACTATTATCAGTATGTTATTCCCCATAGAGGCCACGCCCCTAAGGCTGATGTTATCATCCTGTTTTGGGGTTCCATATCCTGCATCTGCGCCCTCTTCCAACTTCATAGACATATTAGCTGCCGCAGGGGCTGGTGAATACGCACCCATCACGTCTCGGTCGGACGTCCTCATTTCGCGCCTGGCGACGGTTGCAGTCCTGGATAGCAATTGATGCATGTGCTTCAGCAGGCGGTCGTATTGTATGATAGCAGCAAAACGGTATTTCTCCGGAATGTAACGTTCCATGCTCTCGATCATGGAAAAATTTACATTACCCCCCCAGGGGTTGCCGAATGAATATACCGGCCAGATGTTAGGCTTGCTCCATGCCTGCGGTTTAAATTGGTCCAGCGATGCATCGTACATCGCCGTGAGCAGCTCAGCTGATACTTTTTCATTTTTGCTTCCGGTAAGCTTTACCGTCCATTTCTCCTCGCTGCCCGGCAATGTTTTATCGCGGAAGGTTTCATAAGAAATGTTCAGCTCTTTATTGGTCCATGGCACGGGAACATGCGAAGCGGAACTAAAAAAGCGGTTGTGCTTTACAAAAGCATACGTTACGCCAAACCCTCCGCGGTCCTCTTCTGTAACAGGAAATGAAAAAGTTTTTTTCTCATTGTTAAGCGTAACGAAATTGTATTTCATGTCGGCTGGCCTGTCATCAGCGGCCTTGCGTTTCCCGGGAGGCAACAGCAAGCTCTTATCCACGTACTGCACCAAGAATACGTCGTTAGCCGAAGTGCCCGTTTCTACAATTGCTGTTTCGCCGGGCTGATAAGCCCGTATATCAGAGAGCTCCCATCTGTAGGCAGGAGTGGCAGGCAGGCCGGAAGCGGGGTCCAGCAATTGAACGTATTCGATATCTTTTACAGGTTCACCGAATTTATCGGAAGTGGTAACTTCTATGGCATACCAGCCGGCGCGGAACGCAGGTGCTGCGCCATTGGTCGGTTTCAATTCAAAACTGCCGCCCGCATTGGTTGAGTCGGCGCGTTCGTACACTTTTTCAAGTCTTTCCCAGCTTTCTTTTTTCGTTTCATCGCTGTATTCATCGTAAGGGAAGTATCGATGGTATTCTTCCTTCGACATCACAAACTGGTCCGCCTGCATCCAATAGCGGGGCCTGATCAGCCGCTGCGGTGCGTTCAACCTGTATATGGTGACATTTACCCTGGCCGGCTGAAATTCCCGCGCAAGCTTCTCGGTGCGGATAGAAAGTTTTTTCAGGCTGTCTGCGCGAAGCATTGGGCCTCCGGGCACATCCACCGACAATTGCAGTGCCTTATAGCTCACGCTTACCGTGGTGGTGGCGCTGCGCGTTTCACCATTGATGTCGGTCACATCCACTGTTACCTGGTAGTCAAAAACGGGCGCAAAGTCCTTGTTTATTTTTTTGTCAGGGATAGCGCGAAACCGCAGGCTGAACTTTCCATCGGCGCCGGTTGTAATTTCTCCCTGTGCAATTTGCTGTTCTTCTACACGCGGCCATCCCCATTTCCAAAACAACCACGGATAGGGAAATCTTGCCACCCGCTGCACGTTGTACTTTACCTTGGCGCCATCGATATTATTGCCTGCGTAGGCCTTTGCAAAGCCAGTTACTTCAATGGTATCGTTTACGCGATAAGTGCCTTTTGGCTTTTCGTATTCAACATAGAACTTCGGACGCTTGTATTCTTCAATTGATATTTCAACCTGGCCATCGGTCTCGTCGTCTTGTATCCTGAATGAGCCGGTAAGCAGGGTAGTGGGCAGCTTGAATTTACCGGAGTATGAGCCGTATTCATTGGTGGTAACCCGTACGGAATCCACCTGATTGCCCTGGTTGTTGTACAGTCGCACCCAGGTCTTTAAGCCCGGAACGATCTTCGCCTGGCGGGTTGTATAATCTTTCGTTATCAGTATGCCTTTAAAATATACTATTTGCCCTGGACGATATATAGACCGGTCGGTGAACAGGTAGGTCACCTGGTTGACTTGCTCATATGTTGTTTTGGTCCTTATTTCCTCGTCAATGGCAGGCCGGTGATAGCGGTAGTATTCGGCCTGGTCAGGTAAATACAAGCGGTCGTTTGCCGTGGTGATCTCTATCTGCAATACGCCATGGTCGTCCTTGCCACGCTCCCGGAACCTGAAAAATCCATTTTTATCGGTAATTGTTACCTGGTAACTGGTCTTTGTTTTTCCATCATAGCTCGTGTTCCATATTTGTACCGCCGCATTTTGCAATGGCTTCCCGGTTTCGCGGTGCAATACAAAAAAATCATAGCCTGTGTTGATGTAAGCAATATTGGACACGAAAAAAAACTGCAATGCCATCGGCTCTGTCTTCAAACTAAAATTCTTGTCTGTACTTCCAATGAGCGCGTATTCTCCAACAGGCAGGGCATCGATCTTTATTTCCACGGAGTGGCGTTGATGGTCATTGGTGGCGGGCAGCGATTGCTGGAAGGATTTGATCACCGGCAACTTCAGCATGTGTTCCCAATAATCATCCCCGTACCGTACATTGTTTTCTCTGGTATTGCGATCTACCGCCACCAGCCTGAAATGCAGCTGTGTAAAGTTGCGGTAGTTTACCAGCATGCGGAATGGCTGCGCAGGCACATTTACCTTTTCCACCATAAAACCCATTTCCTGGCGAAGGATGTCTTCCAATAGATTCTCGCAGTTTGCCTTCCCCGCCGAGGAATCTTTCCGGGCAATGACGCTTTCGCAAATTTTTCTTGCCGCTATGTATTCGAACCTGCCGGTGGTGTCGCGCAGCGGATCATATCCGCGGGCCTTGGCTACGTGCGATGCTGCCAGCAGGTACCAGGCCTGGTCAACTTCTTTTTCCGTGGGATACCGTTGGGCAAGGGACCGCAGTGCCGCCCGGTACAGTGAATCTTTGCCTTCCATTGCTCCATACATGTTCACAAATTGCAAGCGATGAATGTCCGCATCTATTAAGGCAGCCGGCTTTGCGTCCTTAAAATGAAAGCTCAGCACGCGCTGGTATAGCTGCAGCGCTTTAAAATGAAGTGAAGTGGAATCCCTTGTGATGAAACGGTGCTGTATAAAATCGGCCGCGTTCGCAAATGCTGCGGGATCATCGATCTCAAATACGTATGCTGGCCTCGTCACATATGTTTCGCTGCTGGACAAATATGCCAGCGCTTCGTGTGCCAGCAGGTCGAACAAAGTGGGGCGCAAATAGCGTGAATTACCTTTTATGATTAGTGGATCATAAGGTTCCAGCTTCGTTTGCTGCAACAGCGCTTCGGGTTGAAGGCTGGCCAGGAACAATGAACTTATGGTACTATGAAAATCATCCACGCCCCAGGTGCCTATATCGTCTTTTTGGAAATTTTTTGTTTGAGTGCGGTCATACAATTGCCAGCGGTGGCGTTCAAAATAATTCCAGTAGGCGCTGGCAAGGATATTGCGCAGCAATGCCCTGGAAATCTCCGATGGAGCGGAGGCTACTTCCTTTTCCAGTATGCCAATTGCTTTTTCCAGGCCGTTTTCCTCAATGTTCTCCTGCAGCGCTACTTTGTATACCAGCGCTTTAACGATCTGCACCTCGTTCTTTTCTTGTTTTGCGGCCGCATATATTTTATCTGCTCCCGCGAGGGCGGAACGGGTAAGGCCTTTCAGTTGGTAAAGCGAATCGACCTTCTTCCATTCCCTTTCATAATTGATTTTTCCGGTCTGTGCGTGGACCGTTGCGGAAAGCAGGAATATTAAAATTGTGGCGGGTACCAGGTGTTGTAATCTCATTGTATGTTTTTTTCACGTGCAAAATCCGGTGCCAAGTTATTAAATGTTGGCCCACTTGAGATGCAGGCCCGGCCTGTTTTACACAAATGGGTATTTAATTAAAGAAAAGTTATCAAACGGCCATTTAACAGTTCATTGTTAAGCGGTGGCACCTGTTTTGGAATCTCAATACAAATTTAAATTTCGGAGGAACCAAGTTATGAGCAAGATTTACACTCTCCTTTTAGTTTCATTCATCAGCATGGCTGCAATGGCGGCCGAGCGTCCCAGGAGTAGCAGGATCATCATCGCTACGCACGACAATGCAGATATCAGCGTGCAAATAGACGGAAGGCGCTACGATGAAAGGGACAATACCATCCGTATCAACGATGTAAATCCCGGTTATCGCAGAATACACGTCTATCGCCGCGAATCGTCCGGCATGTTCGGCCGCGTTCGTGAACGCCTTATCTACAATTCAACCGTATATGTAAAACCCCGTTATGAAATTGATATTTATATCAACCGCAATGGCAGGGTACAGGTTCAGGAGTTTGATCTCGACAGGAAGAACGATCGCAGGGGCAAAGGTCGCTGGGATAGGGATGACCGTTGGGATAACGATCGCAGAGATGATGACAGGTGGGATAATGACCGCAGGGACGACGACCGTTGGGACAGGGATATCGACAGGCCCGGCCGCGGTGTGAGCAATCAATCATTTCAATCGATGATGCAAACGCTGCGTCGTGAAAGCTTCGACAACTCACGCCTTACGCTCGCAAAGCAGATGATGGACCGCAATTATTTCGAGACCTCGCAAGTCAGAGAAATGCTGCAACTGTTCTCTTTTGAAAGCAACCGTCTTGACCTTGCCAAGCATGCATACCGCAACACGGTAGACAAACAGAATTACTTCGCATTGTACGATGTATTCAGTTTCAGCGGCAGCAAGGAAGAACTGGCAAGATATATCAGCAACTTTCGTTAGTGAATAGGTACTAGCATAACAAAGAGCCCCCGATTCTTCGGGGGCTTATTATTTTAGGTCATTTGGTCATTGAGTCATTTGGTCATTAAGTCATTAAGTCATTAAGTTATTAAGTCAATATCTTTAAATATCCAGATGACCTAATGACTTAATGACCCTATGACTTTTTATACATTCACGCCCCGCAGCACCTCCGCTACTGTTTTCCCAATATCTGCCGGGCTATCCACTACATGCACTCCGCACTCTGCCAATATCTGCATTTTAGCAGCCGCAGTATCTTCTGCTCCGCCGATGATTGCGCCCGCATGTCCCATGCGCCGGCCGGGAGGAGCGGTTTGACCTGCAATAAATCCTACAACAGGTTTCTTATTTCCCGATTTCTGGATCCAGCGTGCGGCTTCTGCTTCCATGCCCCCACCGATCTCACCGATCATTACAATTGCATCGGTACCATCATCGTTCATAAATAATTCTACTGCCTCTTTGGTGGTAGTGCCTATGATGGGGTCGCCGCCAATACCCACGGCGGTAGAAATTCCTAATCCTGCTTTTGCCACCTGGTCGGCTGCTTCGTATGTGAGCGTGCCCGATTTGGAAACGATGCCTATACGGCCCTTCTTGAAAACAAAACCGGGCATGATGCCTACCTTGCATTCACCGGCGGTAATAACGCCCGGGCAATTAGGTCCTATGAGCCTTGTGTTTTTGCCCAACAGGTAGTTTTTGGCCTTTACCATGTCCTGCACGGGAATGCCTTCGGTAATGCAGATCACCAGTTGAATGCCGGCATCGGCTGCTTCCATAATGGCGTCGGCCGCAAAGGCCGGGGGCACGAAAATAATGGATACGTTGGCGCCCGTATGCTGAACGGTTTCCGCCACGGTATTAAAAACGGGCCTGTCTAAATGCGTGGTGCCGCCTTTACCAGGAGTAACACCGCCCACCACGTTGGTCCCGTACTCTATCATTTGCGAAGCGTGAAATGTTCCCTCCGTACCGGTAAAGCCCTGCACTAAAATTTTTGATTGCTTGTTTACAAGAATGCTCATGAAGAAATTTTTGGAGACGGCAAAAGTAAGGAAGTTACCTCACATACCCCCACGTTAGCGAGCCCCAATAGCTCTGCCAGTTGGCCCTGGGGTGCTTCTGCAGGCGGGTCATCTTTACCGTGCTTACCATCCATCGGCCCGAGGTAAATACCGGGAACTCCAACTCGCCTTTTTGATTGGTACGGAATTCATGCTTTACCGTTTGCTCGTTGTTGCGGTGCCATACTTTAACGGCCGCATTGGGCAAAGGCTTTTTGTGAAACAGCACTCTTACTTTCAACCTTTCCCCATCGCGTAAGCTATAAGGGTTTTCGTCCGGGATGATGTCTACGGGCAGCGTGGTTTGCTTTTTATAAGTGTCGGTGAGCTTTTCCCCTACCTGCACCAGGGTTTTTGCACTGCGCTGGTAAAGTTCGCGGCCCATGGAGTCTCCTTCATGGTGCATGGCGCGATACTCAAGCGCGTCCAGCAGCCCGTCTTCCTTGAGGTATTCGTTGAACTTGATAGCGTCCATTTCTATAAATGAGTTCAGGTTGTTGAAGGTGAACATCATGGTGCCCTCCTCAAAAAAAGCCATTTGCAGGTGTTTATCGCTCTCTGATCCAGCTAGCTGGTTTGCACAGTTGTCGATGACGTTGGCGTAATATAGCCACAGCGTTTGTATACGGGTGCGGTCGCCTTTCCAATGCTCACCTACATAATTTTCACCCACTAAAAACTGGATGTTCACCTGTTCACCGGTGCGGTATATGAATTTGTCGGGATGGAGCCAGAATTCATGCCCCGACAGCAACGCGGTAAATAGCAGTAAGAAAGACAGAAGCAACGGCTTTTTCATGATTTCTCGCTTTCATCGTCGGGGATCAGCGGAGGCGCATCGTCGTGGGTTATCTCGTCCATATCTCTTTCCTCGGGTATCTTGCCGGTTTCTTCCAGCATGCGCATGTCCTTTGCATCCTGCAAAAAGCTCGAGGCAAAAATGAATTCGTTCAATTGCTGGTTCTTGCTGAAAATAAGTTCCTTGTTGGTGCCTTCCCATTCTTTCAATCCTTTGTGCATGTAGATGATCTTGTCGCCCATTTCCATCACACTGTTCATGTCGTGCGTGTTTACCACGGTGGTGATATTGAATTCGTAGGTTATTTCCTGTATCAGCTTATCGATAATCATGGATGTTTGCGGGTCGAGGCCCGAGTTGGGCTCATCGCAAAAAAGGTATCTCGGATTGAGCACGATGGCGCGTGCGATGCCCACCCGCTTCTTCATACCGCCGCTAAGCTCAGCGGGAAATTTCCTGTTCACGTCTTTCAGCTGCACGCGTTCCAGCACCTCATTTACGCGTTTCAGTTTTTCTTTGAAAGTGCTTTTGGTGAACATGTTCAGCGGGAACATTACATTCTTTTCCACGTTCAAACTATCGAATAGCGCGGAGCCCTGGAACAGCATGCCGATCTGCTTGCGGATCTCTTTTTTTTCATCGCCGTTCATTTTGGTAAAGTCCTGCCCATCGTACAGTATCTGCCCGGCGTCCGGCTGAAACAATCCCACCAGGCATTTCATCAACACCGTTTTGCCGCTGCCGCTGGCGCCGATGATCAGGTTGCATTTGCCCGGTTCCATCGCGGCAGATACATCGTCTATCACCACCTTGTCTTCAAATCCCTTCCGTATGTTTTTTACTTCGATCATATGTAAGCTTTACATTCATGGGCCTTACAACAGCAATGCGGCCAGCAGGTAATCTGCAAACAAAATTAAAACGCAACTGGCAACAACAGATTTTGTACTGGCACGACCTATTTCCAACGCACCGCCCGATACATTGTACCCAAAGAAAGAGGAAACGCTGCTGATAAGAAAAGCAAATGTATATGCCTTTGTCAAGGCAAAGATGGCATTGAATGGAACAAATGATTCCAGCAGTCCCCGGTCGTACTCCGTCTCCGACAATACGCCGGAAAGGGTGCCTGCCAGCCGCCCTCCCCAAATGCCTAATGCCGCTGAAATAACCACCAGCATGGGTATTACCACCAGCGATGCTGCTACCTTGGGCATTACCAGGTATGCCTTGGTGTTGATGCCCATGATCTCCAGCGCGTCTATTTGTTCGCTCACGCGCATATTACCCAGCTCACTCGCGATCTTACTGCCAACCACACCTGCGAGCACGATACAGACCAGGGTGGGAGCGAATTCCAGTATAACCGTATCGCGTACTATTTGTGCAATGGTAAATTTGGGAATGAGGGGAGAGGTCAACTGGTAAGCGGTCTGCAGGGCCGACACAGCGCCCATGAATATCGAAATAATGACCACTATCCCCAATGACCCGATGCCGATCTCAGAGCATTGGTGCATGAATTCTTTCCAGTACATCTTGCCGTTTTCCGGTCTGGAAAACATGCCTTTGATCATTAAGATGTACCGCCCGAAACTTTTTAAAAAATTCATGTATGACCGTTTATGCCTGTCCAAAGGAAGCCCGTGGAACTATCGCTTCTCTTCTTCTTTTGTCTTTTTAAAGCGCTTCCACCAGCGGGAGCGGTTAACCTCGGTCTGCACATCGGTTTTGCATTTGATCTGCGCATCGATAACCGCTACCAGCGCCATGTTTACGATGCTTCTTACCGAACTGCCCAATTGCAACACGTGCACCGGTTTCTTCAGGCCTAAAAGAATCGGGCCAATGGCATCGGCTCCGCCTACCTCCTTCAGTAAATTATAGGCCACGTTGCCCGCGGCAAGGTTGGGGAATATCAAAGTGTTCACTTCCTGGTCTACCAGTTCGCTGAAAGGATAATTATCGCGCAGTATTTCCTGGTTAAAGGCTATACTGGCCTGCATCTCACCATCTACAATCAGCGAAGGATTGCGTTGCTTCACTATCCGCCTTGCTTCGGCCACCAGCCGCGCTTCGGGAGAGTTGCTGCTGCCGAAATTGGAATAGCTTAGCATGGCCACGCGGGGGGTGAGGTTGAAATTCCGCACTTCCTTGGCCACCATCAGCGTAATATCCGCCAGCTCTTCGGCGGTTGGATTGAAGTTGACCGTTGTATCGGCCAGGAACAGGGGGCCTTTTTTGGTAAGCAACAGGTACATGCCTGCTATCTTTTTTACACCATCCTCTGTACCGATCACCTGTATTGCGGGCCTGATGGTATCGGCATAGTTGCGCGTAAGCCCCGAGATCATGGCATCGGCTTCACCGCTTTCCACCAGCATGCATCCAAAATAGTTGCGGTCCTTCATGATCTTGTTCGACTCGTATTTGTTGATGCCGCGGCGCTGCCTCTTTTCAAACAATATTTCTCCGAAAAATTTGCGCCGGTCCTCGAACTCATCGCTGCGCGGATCGAAAATGGGAAGCCCGTCCAGGTCTATGCCATGTGCATTGGCAATGGTTTGTATCTTTTTTTCATCGCCGAGTAAAATCGGATAAGCGATGTTTTCATCATAAATGATCTGTGCCGCCTTGAGTATTTTAAGATTGTCGGCTTCGGCAAATACCAGCCTTTTAGGCGCGCGCCTGGCCTTGTTGCCAAGAATGCGGATGATCTGGTTATCGAGCCCCAGCCGTTTATTCAATTCGATGGCATAGCTGTCCCAGTTCTCGATGCGTGTTTGCGCAACGCCGCTTTCGATGGCCGCCTTTGCCACAGCCGGCGCAACCGTAGAAAGCAACCGGGGATCGAGCGGCTTTGGAATAATATAATTAGGGCCGAAGACGATGCTCTTTTCGTTGTACGCGATGTTCACAATGTCGGGCACCGGACTTTTGGCCAGTTGGGCCAATGCATGTACGGCGGCCAATTTCATGGCCTCGTTGATTTTGGTGGCGCGCACATCCAGGGCTCCACGGAAAATGAACGGAAAGCCCAACACATTGTTCACCTGGTTGGGATAATCGCTGCGGCCGGTAGCCATAATAATATCCTTGCGTGTGGAAGCCGCGAGCTCGTACGGAATTTCAGGATCAGGATTGGCCATAGCGAACACAACAGGATTTTTGGCCATGCTCTTCACCATGTCCTGCGTTACTACATTGCCCACGCTTAAGCCAATAAATACGTCTGCATCTTTCAGCGCCTCTCCCAGCGTAATTTCTTTTCTCCTGACAGCAAACCTCTGCTTAATATCATCAAGGTCGGCGCGTTCGGCGTGCAATACGCCATCCTTATCGAACAAAATAAAGTTCTCGGGCCTGGCCCCCAATGAAACATACAATTGTACGCAGGCCATGGCTGCCGCACCGGCGCCATTGACCACGAATTTGACGCGGTCGATTTTTTTCTTTTGCAGCTCCAGTGCGTTCAACAGGGCCGCGCCGCTGATGATGGCGGTCCCGTGCTGGTCGTCGTGCATTACGGGAATTTTGAGCGATTCCCTTAATTCTTTTTCAATGTAAAAACATTCGGGAGCCTTGATGTCTTCGAGGTTGATGCCGCCGAAAGTGGGTTCCAATGCTTTAACGATCTGCACGAATTTTTCCGGGTCTTTTTCGGCTATTTCGATATCGAAAACATCTATGTCGGCGAAGATCTTGAACAGAACGCCCTTGCCTTCCATCACGGGTTTGCTGGCTTCGGGGCCTATATCGCCCAGGCCCAATACGGCAGTGCCATTGCTGATGACCGCCACCAGGTTGCCGCGGGCAGTGTATTTATATACCTGCTCCTTGTTCAATGCAATTTCCTTGCACGGTTCAGCCACTCCGGGCGAATAGGCCAGGGATAGGTCTCGCTGGGTCTTTGCTTCTTTGGTGGGGACTACTTCTATCTTTCCGGGCCTGCCTTTGGCATGGTACTCAAGAGCCTGTTCACGACGCAGTTTTTTTTGCATAGATGATACCGGGTAAGCGCGCAATTTACGAAAAACGGTGTTAGCGCATTTTTTATGCGTGGGTGGCAGGTCTTAGTTTGAAATTATCAGTTAACGTTTATGGAGTTACAAATTACAGGTTGTAAGCATGGATGAAAGGTTGCGTATTAAGCGCCGAATATTTAATTTTACCGTATTCCCGGTACCTGTCATTACCGGCGCACTTGGTAAGCAACGCGTACCGGCTTAAACCCGTAACTCAATCATAATCGGACACTTAACCTAAGTTATTGTTAAAACACCGATCATTAGCATATTCCGGAGAACTTATTGCGTCTTTTAAGCGCTTTTACTTATTCAACTAAAACCTGTTTTAAAATTATGCGATCGCTGAAATTGAAGTTATTGCTTGCCTTTGTAATGGGATTGACCATACTATCGGCCTGTAAAAAAAATAAAGGTGGCGATACTCCGCCTCCTCCTCCGCCCGCCGCGGACAAATTTAAAGATTCTGCACTGCTGGTTACCCGGGAACTGTATCTCTGGTACAACCAGATACCTTCCAGCTTCAACGCACAGTCCTATACCGATCTTGATAAGATCATGACCGCTATCAGGACATACAGCAAGGAACCCGGCTTTACCAACCCGGTTGACCGCTGGAGCTTTGCCTATAAGCAAAAAGATTGGGATAATGTAAGCTCAGGTTCTGCACTTGATTTTGGCATGAGCGTATTTTTCAGGGTAGAAGGCGACTTGCGCGTAAAGTTCGTGGAGAAAGCTTCGCCCGCCGGTCTTAAAGGCATCAGGCGCGGATGGCGCATTACCAAGATCAATGGCAACACCAATATCACTACCGGTAATGCCGCGTTTATTGTGAATGCGATATTCGAAAGTCCCAACGCCAGCATTACTTTCCAAAAGCCCGATGGGTCCAGTGTAGACATCGACCTCGTGGCCGCCGCTTACCAGGAAAACCCGATTTTCCTCGACAGCGTATACACCGCGGGTACTAAGAAAGTAGGTTACATGGTGTTCAATTCATTTTTGGGTGATACCACCGCCATCTATAACAAGTTCCAGCAGGTGTTCAACAAATTCACACAGCAAAACGTGACGGATGTGATCATCGACCTCCGCTACAACGGTGGTGGTTATGTAAGCATGCAGCATAAGCTGGCGAACTACCTCATCAAGCCGTCCGCTAATGGGAGCCTGATGATGACTCAGTCGTTCAACGATAAATATGCGCAATTCTTCAATGAGTCTACCAACTTCACCAAGTTGGGTGCATTGAATCCCGAGCACATTTATTTTATCGTGAGCAATAACACCGCTTCTGCGAGTGAACTGCTCATCAATAACCTGAAGCCGCACATGGACGTTAAGTTGGTTGGTCCTTCTAAAACCTATGGCAAACCTGTGGGTTACTTCCCATATCCTGTTGGCGACTGGTATGTATTCCCGGTTTCGTTCCGCAGCACCAACAGCACCGGCCAGGGAAATTATTTCGATGGCATGGCGCTGGACAATACGGTTGCCGATGGATTGGATAAGGATTGGGGCGATATAAACGAAGCATCGTTGGCAAGCGTGTTGAAACATATCAGCACCGGCTCATTCCGCTTGAGGTCTACCGATACTTACCAGGCAAATCCTGTAGTGGATAAGAGCAATGAAACTTTGTCTGCGCCGGAGTTCAAGGGAACCATCGATGCGAGGAGATTGCGCACGCACTAAGGATTTTTATTGCACAGATTCTAAAACAGATGAAGCATCATACAGATTTGACCGGCTTATGCCGGTCAAATTTTTTTTTGCGAAAACCGGGTATGCGATAGTCCTGCCATCTCCGCGGTATGACTGTGTAATCCTGGAGCTTATTGAAATCTGTGCTATTCTTTTTGCTCGGGCACCAGTGTCGCGCCCAGCCATGCCATTATCTGCATTCCTAATTCAATTGCAGATTCATCGACATTGAAAGTGGGCGTGTGCACGCCTGAAGTAATTCCTTTAGAAGCATTGCCTACTCCCAGCCTGAAGAAACAGCCGGGAACTACCTGTGAGTAATAACCGAAATCCTCCGCGCCCATGCGCAGCTCGGTTTCTTTTACGCGGTCGTCTCCAAAATACGCTATTGCCTGATCACGCACCTGTGCATTCAGCGCTTCATTATTGTATACCGAAGGATATCCCACATCGATGTGAACATCTATTTCAGCGCCCATGCCGTGCGCGATCTCTATGCAATGTTTTTTGATAAGTTCATGCGCCTTGAAACGCCATTCTTCGTCCATGGCACGAAAAGTGCCCATCAACTTCACTTCCGAAGGAATGACATTGGTGGTATTGCCTCCCTGGAATGAACAAATGGAAAGCACCGAAGGATTGAACGGGTTCCTGATGCGGCTGATGATCTGCTGAAGCCCTGTAACAATGTGCGATGCCACCAATATCGTATCCACCGTCATATGCGGCGACCCTGCGTGACCGCCCGGCCCCTTTACGGTGATATAGATTTCATCGGCGCTGGCCATTACCTTTCCTTCGCGAAAGCTAAACTTTCCTACCTCCAGTTGCGGGTGCACGTGTAATCCTACAATCGCCTGCACATCGGGCGCTTTCAATACGCCTTCTTTAATGAGAATGCTGGCGCCCCCGGGATTGCGTTCTTCACCCGGCTGAAAGATCAGCTTCACCGTGCCTTCCCATTCAGCCTTCAATTGGTTTAGAATTTTTGCTGCGCCCAAAAGGCAGGTGGTGTGTACGTCGTGGCCGCAGGCATGCATAATGCCATCGCGGGTAGATTGATAATCGACGCCGGTTTGCTCGGTAATGGGCAGCGCATCCATATCGGCACGCAAGGCAATTACTCTTTTGCCAGGATTGTTACCCTGTATCAATCCTACCACGCCGGTAGTGGCCATGGTTTTGTAAGGAATGCCTAATTCATCCAGCTTTTGCTGAACATAACGGGAAGTTTCAAATTCCTGGTAGCTTAGTTCGGGATGTGCGTGCAGGTGACGGCGGATGGCAATATGCTCAGGGGCATACTGGCCGGCCAGTTGTTTAATGGATTGCTGCAACATGCAGCGAAGATAAATGAGAATTGGCTGCTAGTTGGTACCCGTTCCCGGCTTTACTTCTATAATTTCTCTAATGACATACAAGCCGGTAGGAAACTGGCGTAAAAGTTCTTTACGGTATTCCTCGGCCTCTTCTTTTGTTTTGAAATTGCCCACCTTCAGTTTATAAAACGGGGGTTGATACATGAGATAGGGCTTCAAGTCCGGATATAACTGGTAGATCTTTGCCTTGGCCGCAAATACTTTATTGCGATCGTTTGAATTGATGACCAGGATGCGATAACCCTGCATGGTGCGGCGCGTGTCGCGGGTGGTTTCTTCGTTGATGTCGATCTGCTTTTTTATCAGCAGGTCGATGCGCGGGTCCTTATGCACCACTACATTGGACGCAGAATCATTTTGCGCCCGCGTGGAAAGCGCGGTGATCAGCAGGAAAAGACCAAGGATAATTTTCATTCGAGCTAATTTATTTAAGCGTACACGGCTATAATCAAATAATCAGTCAAAAATAGGGCCATCAATATTTTACGGGCTGCGCGTCCGGCGCCCCGCTTACAATGGCCACGCTGGCGCTGCATCCCAGGCGGTCGGCCCCGGCCCCGATCAGTGCTTTTGCAAAATCATATGTGCGGATGCCGCCGGAGGCCTTTACACGGATGGAAGACGGCAAATTCCTGCGCATCAGTTGCACATCTTCCACCGAAGCCCCTTTTTCGGCGTAGCCCGTGGAAGTCTTAACAAAATCAACGCCCGCTTTAGCGTAACGATGGCAGCATTCAACGATCTCAGCGGCTGTAAGGGTGCCCGATTCAATGATCACTTTCAACACTTTATTATGCTGGCGGGTTACTTCCAGCACATGATGTACTTCTTTATCAAGATATTGCCAGTCGCCATTCTTCAGGGCTGCCAGGTTGATCACCATGTCCAGTTCATCGGCCCCGTCTACCACTGCCATCACCGTTTCGGCCAGCTTGGCTTCTATCACCGAATAACCAAACGGAAAGCCGATGACGGTTGCCACCTTAACAGCGGAAGGCTGTAAAATGGTCTTGCATCTTTGTACAAAAGGGGGCGGAACGCACACTGCGGCAAAGCCGTATGCATATGCTTCGCTGCACAATTTTTCTACTTCTGTAGTAAGTATGGAAGGTTTTAGTAATGTGTGATCGATATAGGACGCAATGTTCATTAAAATTGAAATGAAATCTGGGCCGAAATTAGCCCATTTGCTTAAATTGTGTGCCCATTACTGATTGCAAAAAAAACTACATCATGAGAAATGCATTGCTGTACGGGCGGGAAAAATTATTCCTGCTGATGGTTTTTCTGTCCGTCGTTTCCACAACAATAGCCCAGGGCACTTTCCCGGTAAATGGCATAGCCGATGAGCGCACAGGGCATTACGCTTTCACCAACGCAACCATTGTAAAAGATGCTTCCACCACCATACCCAATGCCACCTTGGTGATAAAGGAAGGAAAGATAGTGGCAGTAGGCGCCAATATCAAAGTGCCGCCGGGTGCAGTGGAAGTGGATTGCAAGGGCAAGTTCATTTATCCTTCTTTCATCGACATCTATAGCGATTACGGCATGCCCCAGGCGCAGCAACGTCCGGGCGGCTTCAACTTTGGCCAGCAGCCTCAGCTGGCCACGGCCACCAAGGGTCCGTATGGCTGGAACCAGGCTATTAAGAGCGAAGTAGATGCCTTCAGGGTATTTGCGGTAGACGATGCGCGCGCCAAGGGTTTGCGAGACCTGGGTTTTGGCACAGTGCTCACGCATGTAAAGGATGGTATTGCCCGCGGCACCGGTGCGGTGGTAACACTTGCTACCGAAAAAGAAAATTTCAGCATCGTAAAAGAAAAAGCTTCTGCCCACTACGCTTTCAACAAGGGCACTTCTACCCAGAGCTATCCCAACTCCATGATGGGCATGATAGCTTTGTTGCGTCAAAGCCATCTGGATGCGCAGTGGTATAAGAACAAACCTGCTTCCGAAGGCACTAACCTAAGCTTGCAGGCCTGGCTCGATAATCAAAGCCTGCCACAGATATTCGACGCCAACGACAAATGGAACAACCTGCGTGCTGACCGCATCGGCGATGAGTTCGGCGTGCAATACATCATCAAAGGCGGCGGCAACGAATACCAGCGTATCAAGGAAATGAAAGCCACGAATGCAGTGTTTATTTTATCGCTCAACTATCCGCAGGCGCAGGACGTAGAAGATCCCAACGATGCGCGCTTCGTGTCGTTGAATGACCTTAAGCATTGGGAACTGGCGCCCACCAACGCGGGCGCTATGGAAAAAGCAGGCATTACATTCTGCCTCACCACCGCCGACCTGCGCGACCCGCGTCAATTCATGGCCAACCTGCGCAAAGCAATGGAGAACGGTCTGTCTGAAACGTATGCCATGAATGCATTGACCAAAAATCCCGCAACTGTACTGGGCATTTATGACTTGGTAGGAAGCCTGGATGCCGGCAAGCTCGCCAACTTCCTGATCACTTCCGGCAACATCTTCAACGAAAGGACCATCATCTATCAAAACTGGGTGCATGGAAAAAAATATGGTATTAAAGACGATGCCTGGAAGGAAATGCGCGGTAAATACAAACTAGTATTGAATACGCCTTCCGGCCCGGTAAATTATACGCTCGACTTCAAGACCAATAACGCGGCCAGCGTTATCGGAAAAGATACTGTTACTTCCAGGTTTTACTACGATGGCCGCCAGGTGCGCATCAACTTCGCGCCTGAAAGAAGGGGCGGCGATTTCAGGCTGAGCGGTATTATCAGCGATGATTTGTGGAGTGGAACCGGTGAAGATACCGCTGGCAACCGCATTACATGGACAGCCACCTACGCCGAACCGATGGTTCAAAAAACCGACAGTGCCCGCAAACGGCCGTCCGGCCCGCTGGGCAAGGTCACTTATCCTTTTGAACCTTATGGTTGGGAAGAGGGGAAGGCCCCCAAACAGGAAACCATCCTGATAAAAAATGCCACGGTATGGACCAATGAAAAAGAAGGCATATTGCAGAATACCGACGTGTTGATCAGGAACGGCAAAATAGCAGGCGTAGGCAAGAACCTGACCGAAGCCGGCGCAAGAGTGATCGACGGAACAGGAAAACACGTAACACCGGGTATTATCGATGAACACTCTCACATTGCCGCAGCATCCATCAACGAGGGCGGACAAAGCGTTACATCGGAAGTGCGCATCGGCGACAATATCAATCCCGATGATATCAATATCTACCGTCAACTCAGTGGTGGCGTAACCACTTCGCACATACTGCATGGTTCTGCCAATACCATCGGCGGTCAAACACAATTGATAAAACTGCGCTGGGGCGCCAACGATGAGGAACTGAAATTCAAGAACTGGCCCGGCCAGATAAAATTTGCCCTGGGCGAAAACGTAAAACGCTCACCCGCTGCCATTGGCAACAACTCTAACAACAACCGCTATCCCGATACCAGGATGGGCGTTGAGCAGGTGCTGGTGGATGCATTCACACGCGCAAAAGATTACCAGCGCGCCTGGAAAGACTACGAGGCCAATAAAACAAAGAAAGGAGTGGTAGCGCCGCGCCGCGACCTGGAATTGGAAGCATTGGTAGAGATCATGAACAACCAACGCTTCATTACCTGCCACTCCTACGTGCAGAGCGAGATCAACAGCTCCATTAAAGTGGCGGAGCAAATGGGTTACAAGTACAACACCTTTACGCATATACTGGAGGGTTATAAGGTGGCCGATAAAATGAAAGCGCATGGCGCCAATGCATCCACTTTCTCAGACTGGTGGAATTATAAAATGGAAGTGCAGGATGCCATTCCTTACAATGCCGCCATCATGCACCGCGTAGGATTGAACGTGGCGATTAATTCGGACGATGCAGAAATGGCGCGCCGCCTGAACCAGGAAGCGGCCAAGATTGTGAAATACGGAGGCGTTACAGAAGAAGAAGCGCTGAAGATGGTTACGTTGAACCCCGCAAAAATGCTGCACGTCGATGACCGGGTAGGCAGTCTTAAAGTAGGTAAAGACGCTGATGTGGTTTTGTGGACCGACAATCCGCTGAGCATTTATGCAAAATCACTGTACACCATCGTTGATGGCATCGTTTACTTTGATCGCGAAAAAGACGAGCAATTGCAAAAGCTGGTAGATGCCGACAGGAACCGCATCATTAAGAAAATGGTGTCCGAAAAGCGTACGGGAGGCCCGGTGCAGCCTGCGCAACCCAGCTACCAGATCATGCACACATGCAGTGACCATTATCACAGCCATGGGTTACTGATCATTGATGCGGACGATATCGAAAAGTAAAAGCATTTACCATTCCTTCAAATTCAGATAACATGAAAAAAATATTCTTCAGCATATTAATACTCGGCGCCTGCATGCAGCTAGGCGCGCAGGAAACTGTTTATCCTGCTCCCAAACAAATGGGCACTACGGTCATTACCAATGCCACTGTTCATGTGGGCAATGGCCAGGTGTTGAACAATGCGTCCATTGAAATCAAGGAAGGCAAGATCACGCAGGTAGGCACCAACATTACGCCTTCCGCCGGGGCCACTGTTGTAAATGCGCAGGGCAAGCACGTGTATCCCGGATTGATACTGCCCATCAGCAATCTCGGACTGATAGAAGTTTCCGCGGTGCGCGCCACCAGCGACGCCCAGGAAATAGGAGAGCTGAACCCCAACGTGCGTTCCATCATCGCATACAATACCGATTCAAGGGTTATCAATACCCTTCGCTCCAACGGCGTGTTGCTGGCCAATGTAGTTCCACAGGGCGGTGTTATCAGCGGTCAGTCCTCGGTAGTGCAGTTGGATGCATGGAATTGGGAAGATGCTGCTTACAAAACCGACCAGGGCATACACTTCCGCATGCCAAGCTTAATGGCGCGTCCGCGCTTTGGCGGCTTTGGTGGTGGCGGTGGCGGTGGTCCCCAGCAACCACAGAGCGACCCGGTAAAAGAGGGACTGGACAAAATAGATGAGATCAAAAGCTTTTTCTACGAAGCCAAGGCCTATCATGCCGAGCCCTCCCACGAACAAACCAACCTGAAATTGGAATCGGTAAAAGGATTGTTCGATAAAAAGCAAAAGCTGTACATCCATGCCAATACCGTAAAGCAAATGCTGATCGCCATTGAATTTGTAAAGGAATTTGGGTTTGATGTGGTGATCGTTGGAGGCATGGACAGCTGGCAAATTGCCGACCTGCTGAAGCAAAACAACGTTTCAGTGATATTGAACCAGCCGCATAGCCTGCCCATCCTGGAGGATGATGACGTAGACCAACCTTACAAGACTGCTGCCATGCTGCAGAAAGCAGGCGTGGTATTCGCCATTTCAGATGATGATGGACAGACCCGCGGACGCAACCTGCCCTTCAATGCAGGAACAGCAGCCACCTACGGTTTGTCGAAGGAGGAAGCCCTGCAGGCCATTACCCTTAATGCGGCCAAAGTATTGGGAATAGCCGAGAAGACCGGCAGCATAGAAGTAGGAAAGGATGCCAATATCATCATCAGCGAGGGCGATATCCTGGATATGCGCACCAGCGTGGTTACCGACGCCTTTATCCAGGGCAGGAAAATAGACCTTACCGATAAGCATAAGCTCCTGAACGAGCGCTATAAGCACAAGTACCAACAAAAACCTTTCTAAGGTTACCTTCTTACCGGTTATGGTCAGGGCACATCGCCTGCCATAACCGGTTCTTTTTTAACCCAACCTTGTCTGGCCGTACCCCGTAAACCCCCTTAAACATTGCGTTTAGAAGAGTATCTTTATCTTCCTAAACAATTAGATCCCCCACAAGTGTCAGTGAGAAGGTTCTGCCTATACATTATTGTTCAGTTAAGCTGTTTGCTATATAGCGCCGTACTGAAAAGCCAGCAGGGCAATATCTGGTATTTCGGCAATTTTGCCGGCGTATCCTTTAACTCGGCGCCTCCCGCTATTCTTACTGACAACCAGATCACTAATCTTGAAGGAATGGCTGTTATCTGCGACGATAACGGCGACCTGCTGTTTTACACCGATGGCCGCCAGGTGCTCAACCGCTTTCACGATCCCATGCCCAATGGGACTGCCCTTAACGGCCATCCCTCGTCCTATCAATCGGCCGTTATCATCCCCAAGCCCGGCAGCACGAATATCTATTACATTTTTACCGCGGACTCATGGGAAGGGAACGGCCTGAAAGGGTATTGCTACTCCGAGGTGGACATGAACCTGGACAATGGCCGCGGTGACATCACCGCCACCAAGAATGTGTTGCTTGCAGGCCCCTCTTCTGAAAGACTTACCGCCATCAGGGCGGCGGACATGAGAAGCTATTGGGTAGTCACCAACGAATGGGGCACCAATGTATTCAGGGCATATAAAGTGGATTGCAATGGCGTAAATACAACACCTGTGGTATCGACCATCGGCAAGTCTATGAACGAGGATACATATTGTAATATCGGTGCCATGCGCATCAGCCCCGATGGAAAATACCTGGTTCAAACTAATGTCAAGGGACGCGCACAGGCAACCCCCACCAATGAATATGCGCAGATCTTTGATTTTGACGATGTGACCGGCCAATTGTCCAACGACCGGCTGATACCGCTCACCAACGATGGCTATTATTTCGGCGCTGAATTTTCGCCTGATTCACGATTGCTGTACATCGTTAACCCTTTTAAAAGCGCCGTGCACCAGTTCGACGTAACAGCGGGCAGTGCAGCGGCCATCCTGGCATCCAAACAAATCTTCCCGGTAGCCGGTCAGAACCTGGCGCTCACGGGTATATCCATGGGGCCTGACCAGAAATTATATATGACGGCCGGCGAACCCGCGCTGCACGTGATCAATCAACCCAATGTGCAGGGACCGGGATGCAATATTGTGTTGCGACAACAACCATTGTCGAGAAGCAGCAACCTGGCATTGCCCAATATCGTTCCCAATTTTTACGTGAACAGGCCGTTGGATTTTACTTTTCAATTACTGAACAGTTGTAACGGCCAAATACAGTTCAATGCCAATGTGCAGATACCGTCTGTGAACCTGGTTTGGGATTTTGGCGATGGCAATACCGCCAACGGTCCCAACCCGCAACACACCTATGCCGACCCCAACGATGAATACCTGGTGAAACTAACGGCAACGGACAACCTGAACTGTGTGCACGAGGTGGTGAGCAAGCGCATACGACCTGCCGGTGAGCAGGTAGTTGCCAACTTCGGCGCGGTAGTACAGTGCCAGGCGCTAAGGGTGCAACTGAGCGATTCGTCGCAAACGGGCAGCGGGCAGGCAACCTATTTATGGGATTTCGGCGACGGCAATACCTCCACCGATCGCAATCCCAGTCATACTTATGCTGCCAGCCGCGTGTATACCGTTACCCTTACCGTGTCCAGTTCTACCGGTTGCGTTACAGATACCAGGACCATGGACGTCGACTTTAGCAAACCCGTGGTTTCGGCAGGACCTGATATATTGGTAACCACCACGCAACCTATACAATTGAATGCAACGGGGGCCACCCGGTACGAGTGGAAACCGTCGTTATACCTCGACAATCCCAACATCGGTAATCCTTTTATGAAAGCGCGGAGCGATGTTACCTATGTGGTCACCGGTTACAATGCCGGCGGATGCTTCAGCACCGATACATTGCGAGTTACCATCGGTACCGTGCGGGTGATAGAAGTGCCCAATGCCTTCAGGCCGGCGGGTAAAAGCAATCCTGTACTGCGCCCCATACTGCGCGAAGTAAAGAGCCTCACTTATTTCCAGGTGTACAATCGCTGGGGACAGCTTGTATTCTCCACCAATACCATCGGGCATGGATGGGATGGCACCATCAAAGGCATCCCGCAACAAACGGGCGCTTATGTATGGGTGTTAGAAGTTGTGGACCTCGATGGAAATATCATTCGCAAAAAAGGAAGCAGCATTTTAATAAGGTAGCTAGGCATCCTTCCCGTGGCAGTGCTTGAATTTCTTGCCGCTGCCGCAGGGACAAGGATCATTCCTGCCGATCTTAGGGCCTACTTTTATCGGCTCCTGTTTTACAGGCGTGGGATCATAGTAATCATTTTCATTTGCCGCAAAATCGTCCCCACGACGGTCTATCTCTTCTTTATTGGCGCGCATGCGGCTCATATCTGTTTTTTGCTCGCGGCCTTCGCGGAGCTGGCCGTTGTTTGCCTGCTCGATAGGAATGCTGCTGTGGCAAAGGAAGCTTACGATCTCTTTATTCATTTCGCTGTCCATGCGGCGGAATAATTCAAAGGCTTCCATTTTATAAATGATCAATGGGTCTTTTTGCTCGAGGTAAGCGGTCCGCACGCTTTGCTTTAAGTCATCCATCGACCTCAGGTGCTCTTTCCATGATTCGTCGATGATGGCCAATGTTATCTGGCGCTCCACCGCATTCGACAGCTCGCGGCCATCGGAGTCAATGGTCTTTTGCATGCTGGCCAGCACCTGTATGTTCTTCCTGCCATCGGTAAAAGGCACCACTACATTTTCGATATGGCTGCCTTGCGTTGTGCGGATATTCTTGAACACGGGCACGGCCTGCTTGCGCAGATCGTCCAGCTTACGCTGGTAAGTGCTAATTGCTTCATTGTACAACCTGTCTGCCAGGTCGGTGGGATTGTCTTTGATGAATTGATCCTTGGTAATAGAAGTTTGCAAACCGAAGTTCACGATAGTGGCCAGTTGCAATCCTTCATAATCCTGCTGTTCGCGGAAAGAAGTAATGAGTCCTTCAGCCACCGTATAGAATGCATTGTCCAAATCAAGCGCAAGCCTTTCGCCAAAAAGGGCATGCCTGCGTTTATTATACACCACGTTGCGCTGCTTGTTCATTACGTCGTCGTATTCCAGCAGGTGTTTGCGGATGCCATAGTTGTTTTCTTCTACTTTTTTCTGTGCGCGTTCGATGCTCTTGGTCACCATGCTGTGCTGGATAACTTCACCTTCCTTGTAGCCAAAGCGGTCCATGAGCTTGGCGATGCGGTCGCTGCCGAAAAGTCGCATCAGCTCATCTTCCAACGAAACATAGAATTGGGAAGTGCCCGGGTCGCCCTGCCGGCCTGCGCGTCCGCGCAACTGGCGGTCCACACGACGTGATTCGTGCCGCTCCGTACCAATGATGGCTAAACCACCCGCTTCTTTTACACCGGGGCCCAGCTTGATGTCGGTACCACGGCCCGCCATGTTGGTGGCGATGGTAACGGCGCCCGCAAGACCTGCTTCCGCAACCACCTGCGCCTCGCGCATGTGCTGCTTTGCGTTCAATACGTTGTGCGGTATTTTTTTCTGCTGCAGCATGCGGCTCAGCAATTCACTCACCTCTACCGAAGTGGTACCAACCAATATCGGCCGTCCTGCATTGCGCAGCACTTCGATTTCATCGATGACGGATTTGTATTTTTCACGCTTGGTTTTGTATACCAGGTCTTCGTGGTCCTGGCGTATTACTTTAACGTTGGTAGGAATGGTTACCACGTCCAATTTGTAAATGGCCCACAATTCCGCTGCCTCGGTTTCGGCCGTACCGGTCATACCGCAAAGCTTGTGGTACATGCGGAAATAATTCTGGAGGGTAACGGTAGCGTAGGTTTGCGTGGCCGCCTCGATCTTCACGTTTTCCTTGGCTTCAATGGCCTGGTGCAATCCATCGCTGTAACGGCGGCCTTCGAGTATACGTCCGGTCTGCTCGTCTACGATCTTCACCGCGCCATCCAGCACCACATACTCAATATCTTTATCAAAAAGCGTATAAGCCTTCAACAGTTGGTGCACCGTATGAATGCGGTCTGCTTTTACGGCATAATCGTTCAGCAAGACTTCTTTGCGGTGCAGTTTTTCATCGTCCGATAAATCACTTTTATCTATTTCCGCCAGTTGCACGCCTATGTCGGGCAGTACAAAAAAATCGGGGTCTTCGCCTGACTTGGTAATGGCCTGCAAACCCCTATCGGTAAGGTCTACCTGGTTGTTTTTTTCGTCAATATGGAAGTACAATTCTTCATCCACCTTGGGCATTTCTTTTTGCTGGTCTGCCAGGTAATAGTTCTCGGCTTTTTGCAATTTCACACGCACGCCGGGTTCGCTCAGGAACTTGATAAGCGCTGTATTCTTGGGAAGGCCGCGGTAGGCGCGCATGAGCGCAAGCCCGCCGCTTTTAGGATCGTCATCGCCTTCGGCTAACTTCTTTTTTGCTTCAATGAGGTATTTGTTCACTACCTGGCGCTGCACTTCTACCAATTTTTCAATCCTTGGCTTGATCAAATGGTATTGTTGTTCGTCGCCGCGCGGCACCGGACCGGAAATGATGAGGGGGGTACGCGCATCGTCGATCAATACACTGTCTACCTCGTCTACCATGGCATAGTGATGTTTGCGTTGCACCATTTCATCGGGGCTATGCACCATGTTGTCGCGCAGGTAATCGAAGCCGAATTCGTTGTTAGTGCCGTAAGTAATATCGGCGTGATATGCTTTTCGGCGGTCGGAGCTATTGGGTTGGTGCTTGTCGATGCAATCAACGGTAAGGCCGAGGAATTCATAGAGGGGGCCGTTCCATTCGCTGTCGCGTTTGGCGAGGTAATCGTTCACGGTTACGATGTGCACGCCTTCACCTGCCAGTGCATTGAGATAGGCGGGCAATGTAGAAACGAGCGTTTTACCTTCACCGGTGGCCATTTCGGCGATCTTGCCCTGGTGCAGCACGACCCCGCCGATAAGCTGTACATCGTAATGCAGCATGTTCCAGGTAATGAGGTTGCCGGCGGCCATCCATGAGTTTTTGTACACTACCTCGTTGCCTTCGATGCGGATATGGTCTTTTTTTACGCTCAGGTCCCTGTCGAGATTAGAGGCGGTGGCCCTTAGCTCGGTGTTTTCTTTAAAGCGGCGGGCCGTTTCTTTTACCACCGCGAATGCTTCGGGAAGCAGGTCTTTCAGGATTTGTTCTATTTGCTGGTCGCGGTCTTTTTTCAGCACGTCTACCTGTTGGTACAGTGCGTCCTTGCCATTGATATCGCTGAAGGGAAGTTCTTCGGCCTGTTTGCTTAACCCTGCGATTTCGCCATCTATCTGGGACAGGTGCTCGCGGATCCTTTGCCTGAATTCCTGTGTTTTATTGCGTAACTGGTCGTTTGAAAGAGACTGGTATGATGCAAAGTGTTGGTTGATCTGTTCAACGAGCGGGTATATGAGTTTTATATCCTTTTCCGACTTGCTGCCACCAAACATCTTTGAGAAAAAACCTAGCATATGCTTGAAATTAGCTTCTGATTAATGAACGGTTCGGTCAAATACAGTGCTACAAAGTGCTATAAGCCAATTTGACAGAACGGCAAAGGTAATAAGGAAAGCGCGGATTTGATGCGGAAGAGGGGCATCGGGGCAAGATTTAAGTAAGGATTTAAGAATTTCACAGAAGTCGAATTTTGATTGACGGTGTTATCCGTTACGGGTGATTTGCCGGCTGGCTTTCTTTCGGGAAATAAACGGTGCAATCCACAAACCTTAAAAAATCTGTGATTAAATTTAACATCTCCATTGCTGTGTCAAAAAAGTTAGTAATTTAGCTGCTAAATATATTAGCCCATGTCAATTGCCGGTAAAAATCTCAAGTATTTGCGCCGCCTTCGTGGCTGGACCCAGGAAGAATTTGCAAACAGACTCCACATCAAACGTTCTTTGCTAGGGGCCTACGAGGAGGAACGGGCAGATCCCCGCATCGAAGTGCTGGAAATTGCAGGCGATATGTTCAAGCTCACCCTCGACGAGCTGTTGTTAAAGGACCTTAGCGATTCCCGCGGCAATTACCTGGCGAGGCGCCGCGCACAAAAAATGGCAGCCGGTACTAACGAAATCCAGTTCGTCCCGGTAAAAGCTGCTGCGGGTTACCTCGCAGGATATGGCGATCCGGAGTTCATTGATGAGCTCAATACTTTCACGCTTCCCATGCTTTCGCCCGGCCAGTACCGCGCATTTGAAATTGTAGGTGATTCCATGTTGCCCACGCCCAGCGGCTCAGTTATCGTGGGAGAGAAAGTGGAGAACCTGGAGGATGTTAAGACCAATCAAACCTATATCGTCGTATCCCGCAATGAGGGCATAGTATACAAGCGCGTGCTCAGGAATGCCAAGCTCAAGAATAAAATGACCATGGTCAGCGACAATTCGGCCTACCATCCTTACAATGTTTCCATGGAAGACATCATGGAAATCTGGAAGGCCCAAATGATCATCAGCCGCGCCAACGTGCAGCAGCGTTGGGATGTAAACCAACTTGCCGGGCTGGTAGGCACCCTGCAGGAGCAGGTGAATACCTTGAAGAAGAAAATGAGCTGAACCGGGCTGATCTGGTTGCACACCACAAGTACGGTTGCTCGCGATCGTTAGCCTGTAACGTTTCCTAACCCGATAGGAGTGCTTGGTATACATTAACCAGATATAAGCGGCTATTGGGCCCCCCTGAGGACTCTATGTCGGGTGCGTGTAAAGCAGCAATATCATCTCCCTCCCTGTCTATTTACAGTTTTTCGCTGTTAATCATCTATTGTATTGGGTAAAAATACTAATGCAGCCTAGTATTTTTTCGCAACCATACAATCAATCCTTATGAAGAGCCTACACATGATCGAATTCTTCTTATTTTGCAAAGTGGCTAAACCAGCATGAAGAAGAATCTTATCTTTTTGAAGCTCGCGTTATTCAGTGCCCTTTTTTCAGTAGCGCAGGTAAGGAACCTGGAGGCAGTGAAGATAACAACCCCCCCGCGACTTGACGGATCACTGGATGATGCCGCATGGCAAGGCGTTCCCGCTGCCACTGACTTCATTACCAACACCCCCGTTTTCGGAAAACCACCCGTAGTAAACTCCTCGATAAAAGTGGTATACGATAATACCGCCATCTACATCGGGGCATACTTGTACGACCAGCCCGGCAACATTCGAAAACAAATGACCCTAAGGGATAGCGAGCAGCGTGCGGACGTTGACTATTTCGCCGTATTCCTGGACACTTACCGCGATAAACAAAATGCCTTCCAGTTCCTGGTGACTTCCCGCAATGTGCAGACCGATTCCAGGGTTTCGCCAAATTATGAAGCCAACGATTTCAATGCCTATGGCGATGTGAGCTGGGACGCCGTTTGGGATAGCCGCGTAAGCATCCGGTCAGACGGATGGGTGGTCGAAATCAAAATCCCATACAGCGCCATCCGCTTTTCGAAAGAAGATATTCAAAACTGGGGCATCCAGTTCATGCGGTTCACCCGCATTAATAACGAAACATCGTTCTGGAGCCCCGTAGATCCCAATGTCAGCGGGTTCGTGAACCAATTCGGTGAGCTGAGTGGCTTAAAAAACCTGGTGCCGCCGCTTCGCCTGAGTTTTTCACCTTATGTAAGCGGCGGGTATAGAAGCAATCCATCGGCCTCAGGCAATTATAAAAATGAATGGCTGAAAAGCGGCGGTATGGACGTAAAGTACGGTATCAGCGAAAGCTTTACGCTCGATGCAACGCTGATACCGGATTTTGGGCAGGTGATATCGGACAACCTCGTAAACAATATCACCCCCTACGAACTGCAGTTCCGGGAAAACCGTCCCTTTTTTACCGAAGGAACCGAACTGTTCAATAAAGCGGGGGTTTTTTATTCAAGAAGGATCGGCAGAACGCCCACGCTCTATAACTATGTGAACAACCAGGTGGGCATGGGTATTCTCAGCGATTATGAAGTGGTGAAAAACCCTGAGGTCACCAGGCTGTACAATGCCATTAAATTTTCTGGCCGTACCAAGAACAAACTCGGCATCGGGATATTCAATGCCGTTACACAGCCGGTGCGTGCCAGGCTGCGCGACCGTTTTTCAGGAAGAGATTCATTGATCACCACAGAGCCGCTTGCCAATTACAACATCATTGTGCTGGACCAGGCATTTAAAAATCGTTCCTACGTTACGCTTACCAATACCAACGTGCTGCGCAATGGTCATGAACGCGATGCCAACGTTACCGCCGTTAATGTGGCGGTGTACAACAAAAACAATACGTATGGATTTTTCCTGCAGCCCAAGTATAGCAAGGTGTTTGGACAAAATCCTTACGAAGGATTTGCGAATTACATCGAGTTTGGGAAGGTGAGCGGAAAATTCCAGTTCTCGCTCAACAATAACATCGAATCTGATAAATACGATCCCAACGATTTGGGAATTTTACAGGCTCCCAACGAAGTGGTGAACAATGCCAGGTTCAGTTACAATATCTATGAGCCCACCAAAAGATTCCTGAACCAGTATTATAACCTCGACATCATCCAGGCTTACCTGTACAAACCGATGGTGTACCAACGCACGGAAATTGTTTCATCGGCCCTGTTCATCTTTAAAAATTTCTGGGACGTGCGGTTGCAACTTTCAACTGCTCCGTTTTGGTTCAATGATTATTTCGAATTGCAAACGCCTGTTGACCCGCGCGCCACACCCCGCGTGGCGCTGAAGCGCGCACCGTATTATTTCGGAGGAATTTCCGGCAGCAGCGACAGCCGCAAGCGATTGTTCGTACGCTGGAACTTCGGCTTCGCGCAAGGCCCCATGCCCGCCGATCCTTATTACATCGTGGGATTGGGAGGACGCTTCCGTTTCAGCGACCGGCTTACCATCGACCTGTTTGTAGAACGCCAGCACGACAACGGCCAGTTCGGCTTTTCGTTCGAGCGTGATAACCTGACCGGGGCGCCCATACTGGCGCGCAGGAAATACACCGATGTAAATTCATTGCTCACCGGTTCGTACAGCTTTACGCCGCGCATGAACATGAGCTTCAGGGCACGACATTACTGGAACAAGCTGGCCAATACCAACCTGTACGATGTAAGGGGCGATGGTTATTGGGACGAACGGTTCGACAGGGTGCCGTCTGATTACGATGTTAATTACAACACCTTTAGCCTCGACGTTTTTTATACCTGGGATTTCCGCCTTGGAAGCCGCATCATCATTGGATGGAAGAACTGGCTGGGAAGGGATTTTGAATACCTGGTAGATGGACGGGCCAATAAATATTATGGCCGCAACTTCACGCAGGTGTTCGACAATCCCCACGGCAATGAGTTCACTGTCCGCTTTATTTACTACCTGGATTATTTGCAGCTGAAGCGAAAATAGCAGGCCATTAATAATTATTAATTACTGATTATTGATCATTGGTTGACGCGCGTTGGCCTTTCTGCCTGCATTGGAATGAGCGTATTGTTCGCGATGGCAAAAACGGTTTCTCCTGCCGCCGGCTCGATAATGGCAAGGCCGGTAAACCTGCTGAATGCGGGAAGCACCGCATAATCCTTACCGAAATAAAAACAAGGCAGCCGCAGCGATTGCCTGCCTGCCCCTGAAATATAAATGCCCGGGTGAATATGCCCGCTGAAAAGGTATTGGCCCTGTGTGGGCGGGCATGCGTTGAAATCGTGCGCAAATGCAAATGGCCCCAGTTGCAGGCACTCATCGGCAATGGAAATATTTGCCTGTTTGTACCAATCGTTTTTTAATATATCGTGGTTGCCCTTTACCAATACAACCTGTAAGGACTCAAAATCGGCGCGCCATTTCAGGAAAAAATCCAGTTCTTTATTGGCATGGCTGTGAAAAAAATCACCGACCACTATCAGTTGCGAAGGTTTGAAGAATTGCAGCAGGTTCACGAGCCGCTGCATGTCTTCTTTAAAAACAGTTTGCGGCACAGCGATGCCCGATTTTCGGAAGTGTCCGGTCTTGCCAAAATGAAGGTCTGAAACGATCAATGCTTTTTGTTCTTCCCAAAAAATACAGCGATCAGGCGACAGGCAAAGCGATTGTCCTTTGAGCGTATGTTTTAACAGGGTGTGCACCGGGCAAAGATAAGGGTTGAACGTTGGATGCCGGGGTTAGCAGTTGGATGTTATTTTGATTCTTCCGCAATATCTTTATCCGCCGCTATTTGCTGGCGAAGTTGTTCGGCCCAATTGATCAGCAGCGTTCTTTGCGCTTCGGAGAGGCGGGCTTCCTTGTGTATCCACAAATAACTGTTGAGCGGCATGTGATTGCCTTTTACCTGCTCGATCACCTCTTCCATCTTATGGTGCTGGCGTTTGGCATCGTAGGTTGCGAAAGACGAGAAATCCAAATGGTACTTGCCGCCGTTCACGTGCGCCTGCATCCACCAGCCTATGGGCTGTATATTGGTGTACCAGGGGTACTCGGTGTTGTTGCTGTGGCAATCGTTGCAGGAAACCTTCAGCACTTGTTGCACATCGGCGGGCACTGCATAGACCTTTGTAATATCATTAGGCGATACAGTGCTTGAAACATTCCTCGTGGGACGAATGAATTGAATGATGACGAATATCGCAAGTAAGGTAAATAATATTTTCTTTTTCATGCGGCTTGTTTGGGGGTGAACATCCTTAAAATTACCTGCTTCCTAAAATCGGTAAAATAATTTACATGAGATGTAAAAAAGCCGGGACAAAGCTCACTCCAATTGCGATTGCATGCGCCTGATGCGGTCCTCCAGCTTTTCCGACGTCAGTTCTTCGCGCATGCTGTCTACCTTGATGGGGAAGCAGAAGGGCGTAAGCCTTTGCGGGAAGGTGATCACGATCTTCGATTGTTGTATGCGTTCCAGCATGTTCCGCAACCGCGCTTCTTCCATTTGCTGCGCCATCACTTCGTTGTATGCTTGCCGCAACAGCAGGTTGCCTGGCTCATATTCTGCAAATACATTGAACAGCAGTCCCGCCGATGATTGCAGGTGCCGTGCTTTTTTATGCTCGCCCGGGTATCCCTGGAATATCAGTCCGCCAATTACCGCGATATCGCGGAACTTGCGCCTGGCCATCTCCGTAGAGTTTACGCTTTTTTGTATGTCCTGGAATAAATGGTCGGGAGAAAACAATTCATATACATTGCTATCGTCTACAGGAATCGGTTGATCGCTGAGCAATTCGAAACCGTAATCATTCATTGCAAACGAAAATGTGATAGGCGTAATGCGGCTGATGCGGTAAGCGAGAATGGCCGCCATGGCCTCGTGCACCAACCTTCCTTCAAAAGGATATACAAAAAGGTGATAGCCGTCTTTTGTTTCGATGTGCTCTATCAACAATTCATTGGCCTTTGGAATGTGCGAAAGCTGTTCCTGCAATATGAACAAAGGCTCCAGTACTTTAACTTCTATATCGTCTGCATTGCGGCTTAGCGCTTCGTCAAGTTTTTCACGCAATTTTTTTCCAAGCGTGGCCGACAGCGGCATCCTGCCTCCCTGCCAACTGGGAACAATGGACTTTTTTTGAGATGACTTTCGAACGAGCACGGTCATGTCTTTGATCATCACCAGCTCCAGCACGCGCCCCGCCAGCGTGAACGTATCGCCTGGCTGCAATCTTGAAATAAACCACTCTTCTATGATGCCGATGTACCCGCCGGTGAGGAACCTTACTTTCAGCATGGGATCGCTTACGATGGTACCTATGTGCAGGCGATGCCGCATGGCAGTACGGCGGCTGGTGATCCTGTACAATCCATCGATGATCTCTACTTTCTTATATTCATCGTATTGTTGCAAGGCCGTTCCGCCGGCTGTAATAAACCGCAGTATTTCCTGCCATTCTTCCACTGTCAGTTCGCTGTAGCAATAGGTAGCTGTTACTTCCCTAAAAATATCATCGGGATAAAAGCCTTCGGAAATGGCGAGCGTGCACAGGTATTGTATCAATACATCATAACACAGCAGCATGGGCTCGCGGCTTTCGATGAACATGTCATTAATGGCTTCTTTCAGCGCTGCGGCTTCCACTAATTCCAGCGAATGCGTGGGGAGAAAATATATTTTACTGGTTGCATCGGGTTGGTGGCCGCTGCGCCCCGCACGTTGTAAAAAACGAGCAACGCCCTTGGGGGAGCCTACCTGTACCACCGTTTCAACAGGACGGAAGTCAACGCCCAGGTCCAGGCTTGCCGTGCAAACTACTGCTTTCAATTTGCCGGTGTGCAGGGCTTCTTCCACCCAAATGCGCAGGTCATGTTCTATGCTGCCGTGGTGCAGGGCCAGTGCGCCCGCCAAATCGGGAGCAATCGTCAACAGTTTCTGGTACCATAGCTCGCTCATGCCACGGGTATTGATAAATATGAGCGTGGTTTGGCTTAGCTCGAGTATTGGTAATACTTTATCGGCCAGCTTCAGTCCAAGGTGACCTGCCCATGGATATTTTTCTATTTCATCGGGGATCACGCTTTCTATCTCAACCTTTTTCTGCAGTTCGGCTTTGATGATCTCACCTTTTGATTTCAGCGGGGCAAGCAATACATCTCTTGCCTGGTCCAGGTTGCCGATGGTTGCGCTGATGCCCCAGAGTTGAAGTTTGCGTTCGGTATCCAGCCCGACCAACCGGGATATTGCAAGCTCCACCTGCACGCCACGTTTGCTGCCAAGCAATTCATGCCATTCATCCACAGCAACGATGCGAAGCGTTTTGAAAACATTGGGATAACCTTTCTGCGCAAGTAATAAATGCAGGCTTTCCGGCGTAATGATAAGCACTTCGGGCATCTGCCTTACCTGGCGTTGCCGCTCGGCAATGGTTGTATCGCCATTGCGAATGCCTACCTTCCAGCTCATGCCCAGTTCCGATATCACTTCTTCCATTGCGCGGCCTATATCTTTTGCCAGCGCACGCAAAGGGGTGATCCACATCAATTGTAATCCATTCTTTTTTTTGGATTGATATTTTTCAGGATGCTCATTGATGAACTGTATCAATGCGCCAATGAAAACAGAGAAAGTTTTTCCGCTGCCCGTAGGCGCATTCACCAACCCGCTACGGCCTTCCTGTATGGCCTGCCAGGTTTGTTGCTGGAAGATAAAAGGGCGGCGGTCGTTCAATTGCAGCCACGATTTAATAACACGGTATCCTTTTGTTTGCTGCATGTTCATAGTCGTCAAAATTAGCTAATCGCGCCAGCTAGCAGCTAATCATTTTCCATAGATTTCCAGCATTTTTTTAAGATCGTCGAGGGTGTTGATCTCGTTCACGGTCTTATCTTTTCTCCACCGGTGCATGCGCGGGAAACGCAGGGCCACGCCCGATTTGTGGCGGTTGGAAGCGGCAATGCCTTCGAAGGCTATTTCAAATACCAGCTCGGGCTTTACCGTACGCACCGGCCCGAACTTTTCCAGCGAATTCCTTTTCACGAATGCATCTACCTGGGCAAATTCTTTATCGGTAAGTCCCGAATAGGCCTTGGTAAAAGTTACCAGCTTGTCGCCGTCGCGCACTGCGAAGGTATAATCTGTATACAAGTTGCTCCTTCGTCCGCTGCCCTTGGCCGCATACACCATTACTGCGTCGATGGTAAGGGGGTCGATCTTCCATTTCCACCAATCGCCGCGGCGCCTGCCTACCTGGTACACAGAACTTTTTCTTTTCAGCATGATGCCTTCGCTGTTGATGGCGCGTGCATCCAGTCTCAGTGCTTTCAACTGGTCCCAATCATTGAAAGTAACGATCGGCGATAGATGAATGGGGAAGTTGGCATTGATCTCCCTGAAGGGCAATATCAGTTCTTCCAGCTTGCGGCGGCGTTCTTCAAAAGGCCATTCGCGTATGTCGTTCGATTGCCATTCCAGCAGGTCATATGCAAAGAAAGCCGCAGGCGCTTCCTGCAGGTTTTTCTTTGTAACATTCTTTCGCCCGATCCTTGTTTGCAGCACATTGAAATTTAAAACCTGCCCATCGGCAAAAGGCAATATCTCTCCGTCGATGGCCACGCCTTCGGGAAGCAATTGTTCCAATATGCGGTATTCGGGAAATTTTTCTGTCATCAACTCTTCGCCGCGGCTCCATACAAACAACTCCCCGTTGCGTTTGATGATCTGCCCGCGTATGCCATCCCATTTCCATTCCGCCTGCCATTCCGAAGGCTCGCCCAATGTTTCAGGTTCATCTTCCAACGCATAGGCCAGGTAAAATGGATAAGGCTTTGAATGATCGATGGCGGTAACATCTTCACTTAATAATTCATCGAAGTTGGTAGTAACAGGGTCCCAATTGCCGCTGATGCGATGCGCCAGGACCGATGCAGGCAATTGCACGGTACGCGACAACGCATTCACCATCATTTGTTGCGATACGCCAATGCGAAATGAACCCGTGATGAGCTTGTTGAAAACAAAGCGCTGGGCAAAATCCATTTGATTCCATGAATCCAGTATGAATTGCTTGCGGATGCTTTCGTCCTGCTTCTCGATGCTGATAAGTGTTTCGAGGTAATAATGCAAGGGCTTTACGTGCGTGTCGGGGTCTTCGGTAGGATCGGGCAGTAACAACGCGATGGTTTCTCCAAGATCACCTACGGTTGAATAACTTTCAACATACAGCCACGATGGGATGCCGGCCAGTTCAATGCACCAGGTGCTCAGCTGTGTTGAGTTTACTGCACGCCGCGGCCTGCGCCCGCTGAACAATGCGATCACCCAAACCTTGTCCTTGCTATTTGCTTCTGCAAAATAGTTGGACAAAGCTTCGAGCTTGTCATTTGTTTTGGTGCTGGTGCCCAGCACCTGTACCAGTTCAGCGAATCGTTTCATCGTTTATCTGATCTTGTGCCGGGCCGGGGTTGTCGGCTTGCTCATCGGTCAATTGGTTCACGGCTTCGGTTGTTTCTTCATCGCCGTATTCTGTTTTTACCTCCGCTGCCGGAATGCCTGTTTCATTCAGGTAACGGCTGAAGGCTGATTGAAATCCATGCGTTACATATACTTTTTCTGCGCCGGTTGCTTTGATGGATGCCAGCAAACCGTTCCAGTCTGCATGATCGCTTAGTGCAAAACCTGCGTCCACATTGCGGCGGCGCACATTTCCTCTCACCTGCATCCAGCCGCTGCAAACGCCCACCGCATACGGCGTGAACCGCTTCATCCACGGAGAGCTGTCTGCCGAAGGCGGCGCAATCACTACGGCACTTCTTAATGCTTCTTTTGGCGTATCTGAATAGATCCTTTTTACGGCAGGCAATTGCCAGCCGGCGAGCCGCAGCGCTTCCTGCGTATTCCAGATAGCGCCGTGCACATAAATATCTTCGGTAACTTCTTTTGCGGCTTGCAGCAACCGCTGCGCCTTGCCCAAACTGTATGCTATCAGTACCGAGGTTTTTCCAGCTTCTTTATTACGCTTTATCCATTCGCGCACATTTGAAAAAATTTCTTCCTGCGGTTTCCATCGGTAAATGGGTAGGCCGAAGGTTGACTCTGTAATGAAAGTGTGACAACGTATGGGTTCAAACTGGCCGCTAAGCCCATCGTTCTCTGTTTTGTAATCGCCGCTCACTACCCACACTTCACCCTTGTATTCAACCCTTACCTGCGAAGAGCCGATGATGTGGCCGGCGGGGTGCAGGCTTACCGTAACGCCATTGATCTGTATTGGTTCATTCCATCCTATGCTTTGATAGTGATGATCGCCCAGCCGCAGTTGCAGCAATGGTTTGGTGTAGTGATGGCAGAGATAATATTGATGGCCCGCATAAGCATGGTCGCTGTGTGCATGCGTGATCACGGCCTTGTCCACCGGTTTCCAGGGATCGATGTAAAATTTGCCCGCCGGGCAGCAGAGTCCTTTATCGGTAAATTCTATGAGCATTGCCAGTTGAAATTATTGATTATTGATTATTAATTATTCTTTCCCTGCAATGGGTGTAGTGAATAATTAATAATTAATAATCAATAGCAATTGTTGAGCCACGAAGACAGCAGGTAATTAATAGATTCCGGTAACGGCTCCATTTACCTTTTTGATAAAATATAATTTTTTGTTCTCGAAGAAGTCCAGCGTGGGATTGTCTTTATTATTGAAAACGGGCTGAATGTCGAAATCGTTGAACACAATGAATTTTTTCTCACCGATCGAGGAGGAAAGATTGCTGCCATGCAGCAACAGCAATTTGCCGAATCGGAGCATGGTTTCGTACCCACGGTACACCATATCCGAAGGGCGGGAATAAAACCTATGTTTGAAATGGTCCTGGATATTATTGGCCACCACGTTGGTATTGGCAATGTAAAACGGTGTGCCGTACACGATCTCCAGGTTTTTGTATTCAGGTTTTGAGAATTCATTGATCATATCCCAATTGGGCATGCCTACCACGGTTACGGGATACTCATTGATCAACGATGCCAGTTGCTGGCTGATGGTCAGCCCGAAGTTCAGGTCGAAGCTGGCAATCACGCAAGCCGTCATACGGTCGGGGTTAAGATGTTGCATCAATTGCGTGGAATCGAAGTCGTCGTTCAGCGTTACGAACTTCATTTTGAGCGGAACGGAGGCGGTGGTTTTTCCATAATTTTCAAATGCTGCCTGCAGGCGGTCTTCCTGCGCGCCTTTTTTCCTGAACACTACGATGTTCGATAAAGCGTGCTGGCGCTGCAGGTACCGGTAAATTCCCTGCGAATGCGTTTCAAGCCGTGAATTTAATATCACGAAGTAGGGGTTGTTGGTAATGCCCGCGTCGTTGGGAAAATTAACGTTGATGAATGGGATCTTCTGGCGGGCGGCGGCTTCGGCCAATGGCCAAAGCTCAGTATTATTGATGTGTGCAAGGATGAGGTCGGTTTCCTTGAATTGCTCGCTTTCCAATACCTGTTGCAGGGGTTGGGTAGTCGAACGCAGATCGTACACGAACACATCCAGTTGCGCGCCTTCTTTTTCAAGCGAGTCAAGGGCCAGTTGCACGCCTTCGTAAAATTCGAGGCCTGGATTGAAAAATTTGGGAAAATATTTTTCATACCGGTAATTCATTCCGGCATCAAAAGCTGAATCGAGGTACAATGGGGTAAATACGGCCACCTGGTAGCGCTTACTGGCTGAGTCCTGTGCAAAAACAGCGGTATGAAAAACCGCCAGCAATACCAATCCAAGGATTTTTCTGAACATCATTCAACTTATTTAAACCGTAGTGATGGCACTAAGATGACTATTCCCATTCGATGGTTGCAGGAGGCTTGCTGCTGATATCGTACACTACCCTGTTAATGCCTTTCACATTATTGATGATCTCGCTCGAAATATTTGCAAGGAAGTCGTAGGGAAGGTGCGCCCAATCGGCCGTCATGCCGTCTACACTGGTTACTGCGCGCAGGGCCACTGTAAATTCATAGGTCCGTTCATCGCCCATAACACCCACGCTTTTAACGGGAAGCAGGATAGCGCCTGCCTGCCACACCTGGTTATAGAGGTGATGTTGTTTCAGTCCTTTTATATAGATGTCGTCAGCTTCCTGCAATAGTTGCACTTTTTCGGGGGTTATTTCGCCGAGGATCCTGATGGCAAGTCCCGGCCCGGGAAAGGGATGGCGGTTCAGCAATTCATCCGATATGCCCAGCTCATGGCCCACTTTTCTCACCTCGTCCTTGAACAGGTAACGCAGCGGTTCAACCAGTTCCAGGTGCATGATATCGGGCAGGCCGCCCACGTTGTGGTGCGATTTAATGGTCATCGAAGGACCGTGTACCGAAATGCTCTCGATAACGTCAGGATAAATGGTGCCTTGTCCCAACATTTCGATGCCTGGTATTTTTTTGGCCTCAGACTGAAACACGTCGATGAATAAGCGACCGATGGTTTTTCTTTTTGCTTCAGGGTCACTTTTGCCCGCCAGTTCGCTATAGAATAATTGACGCGCATCGACGCCTTTAACGTTGAGGCCTATCTGTTGGTAAGTATCCAGCACCTGGTTGAATTCATTTTTACGCAGCACGCCATTGTCAACAAAAATGCCGTGCAGGTTGTTGCCGATGGCTCGTGCGATAAGCGTGGCAGCCACGGTAGAATCTACACCGCCACTCAGCGCCATGATCACCTTTCGGTCGCCGATCTGTTGTTTCAGTGATGCTACGGTATCGGTAATAAAATGTGCAGGTGTCCAGTCCTGCTTGCAACCGCAGATATTCACCAGGAAATTCTTCAGGATCTTTTTGCCTTCGATGGAATGATATACTTCCGGGTGAAACTGCAGGCAATAGAGGGGGAGGCCTGCCTTGCCGGCAGGCAGGCCTTCCTTACCGGCAGGCAGGCTTGCGCCGTTTCTTTTGAAGGCGGCGTAAGGAATATTTTCTGTGGTGGCCAGCACTTCGAATCCCTTAGGAAGTTCCAGGATGGTATCGCTATGGCTCATCCATACCTGGGATAGTTCGGTTACATCCTTCAGCAGCACATCTTCGCGTTGTTTGTGCAGGAGTGCGCGCCCGTATTCGCGCTTGTTGCTTTTGGCCACTTGTCCGCCGAACTGCCGGGCAGCGAGTTGTGCGCCGTAGCATACCCCGAGTACGGGCAAATGGGCATTGAGCTGATTGATGTCTACATCGGGGGCCTTTTCATCGTTTACTGAAAAGGGGGAGCCGGAGAGGATTATGCCTTTGATGCCGGGTTCGAACGTTACTTTTTTGTGGTAGGGGATTATTTCGCAGTACACATTGGCCTCGCGGACGGCCCGGGCGATCAACTGGGTGTACTGGCTGCCGAAGTCCAGAACGAGTATCTTTTCCGTCATGGGCGCGAAGGTAAGAAATATTGGAGGTTGGCGGTAAGAGTATAAATTTGCTGAACTCAAACCTACTGCCATGAGAAAAATCACTATACTTTCCCTGCTGGCAATCATCGTCCTAACCTCCTGCCGCTATGTAGGAGAACGCGTACGCGGAAACGGCAACCTGAAAACCGAAGACAGAAGCGCTGCTAATTTTACCAGCGTTAGCAGCTTTGGTGAATACGACGTGTACCTGAGCCAGGGAACAAGCTACAGCGTAAGGATAGAAGCTGAAGAAAACCTTCTGCCTTATATTGAAACAATAGTAGACGGCGATATGCTGAAAATTCGTACAAAGGAAGGTTATTGGCTAAGCAATTCTACCGACTTAAAAATCTTCGTAAGCGCTCCCGCTTATTCAAAAGTAAAAACTTTCGGCTCGGGAAATATTCTCTCGCAGGGAAAATTGAACAATACCTCAGCCATAGAACTGGAAGTGGCCGGCAGCGGCGATGTAAAGGTTGAGGTGAATGCTCCCGAAGTGCGGGCCGACCTGCAAGGCAGCGGTAACATCGATCTTAGCGGCGAAACCCGCACGTTCACAGGTTCCATTCTCGGCAGCGGCGACATAAAGGCGGCCAATCTTAAATCAGAGAATGCCAATGTAGACATTACAGGTAGTGGTAATGCCGACGTATACGCCAGCGTTAAGCTCGATGTAGACATCAAAGGCAGCGGCGATGTACGCTATCGCGGCAGCGCTCAAACCAGCAGCAACGTTGCAGGAAGTGGCAGCGTGAAGAAAGTAGATTGAGCGCGTCTTGAACTTTCCTGCGTTTTTGAGCAATTTCCGTAGGTGAGGTCTTTTCTTACAATATTTCTCTCCTGCATAAGCATTGCATTGTTCGCTCAGTTACCGTTTCATTCAAACGGTTCATTGAACAACATGTTCGATGGCGATGGTAAGGTGTTAAAGGAAATTGCGGGTGATGACCTTTGTTACAGGATCGCGATCGATGGCAAGAGCTGCGGCTTGCAGGCAATACAGCTTTTTCCATCGATGTGCAGGCATTTGCAAAAGGAACATACTACCTGCTATTGCATTCGGCCGGCGGCAGGGAAGTGCGAACGTTCGTGAAAAGGTGATAGTAGCAGTTTGGATTTATAAATTTATGTACCTGACCTTTATCCATATATCCCGGTTCCTTCCCTTGTCGTCCGTACAGGAGATTTTTATTGGCCCTTCCTCCGGCACGAAGAATTGTTTGCCCCTGGCATCGGACGATTTGTAGAACCTGTTATTGATGTACCAGTACACCTGCTGCACGTCGTTACCGGTTTGACAGGCGAGCTGCAAAGGCTCGGGGTCTTTTTTGTTGATGAGGTATTCCGATCCATTTACCGGGAAGGTGATGACCGGCACGCCCTCCCTGAATATGACCTCACAGTCAGGGTTATGCGGAGGTATCTGTTGAAACGCGATGTTGTGCTCACTGAAGTAAGCCTGCATATCGGACCCGATCAGCTTGTACATCTTCTTTTTATATCCCGCCTCGGGAGCGCAGGTCTTGCAATAGGCATACTTTTCATTTTCAGATATCAGTATTTCCTGGATGTTGTTGCAAGGCTGAGTGGACGATATCAACGGAATAAAATAATCCGATACGATGTTAGTGCAATGATCGGCGGGCACCAACCCGGTTTCGGAGCACACCGTTCTTAGCTCGCAATCCATGGGCTGCGAAAACCATTCACGGTCCGAATCATAGTCGATGGTATTGAAAATTTTGAAAAGCAGCGGAGTGGCAATAGAAGCGCCGCTAAGGTCGGGAACGCCCACTCCTGAAAAATTACCCACCCATACGCCGACGGTATATTTCTTATTGTACCCGATGCTCCAGGCATCCCTGCGTCCGTAAGAAGTGCCCGTTTTCCATGCGATCTTGGGCAAATGCTCCGTGCTCTGCCAGTTCAATGGAAAATCAGGCCGATTGATCTTTGAAAGGATCTCATTGATCATGAATGTGGCCGCGGGACTTAATATTCTTTGCGCATGCGGATTGGAAGGCTTTGAATCCTTTCCCGGTTGCCTGATCAGCGAGGGCTGCACGAATTTGCCTTCGTTGGCAAAAATGCTGTACAAACCCGTGAGCTCTTCCAGGGTAGTGCCGCAACCCCCGAGTATCATGGATAGCCCCAGCTTTTGCCTGTCCTTCTTTACCTGGGTAAAATTGCACGTAACCAGCTCATTGATGAACCGGTCCTTTCCCAACAAACGCAAACCCTTTACCGCAGGGATGTTCAGCGAATGCTCCAGTGCAAATTCAGCCGTGACATACCCATTAAAATTGCGGTCATAGTTTTCCGGTGCGTAACCGGCATAGTTCACTGCTACATCGGTCATCATCATACGGGGGGTTAGCAAACCTTCATCAAAGCATAAACCGTACAGCAGTGGTTTCAGCGTGCTGCCCGGTTGCCGGATGGCGGTGGCGCCGTTTACTTGTCCTCCATCGGTGGTATCGTAAAAATTAGCAGATCCCACATAGCTCACCACCCGGTGCGTTTCATTTTCTATTACTACCACCGATGCGTTGTGAATGTTCTTCAGCGAAAGCGTGCGCACGTAATCCTCTACCAGCTTTTCGATCTTCATCTGGTCGTTCAGGCGGATGTTGGTATGAATGATGTCGCTGCCCTGCCTTTTCAACTTGTACGCCAGGTGCGGTATCATACGCGGTACGCTGCCACGGGTGGCAGTGAGCGGCTCCTGCAGCGCGTCTTCAATTTCCTTTTGCGTGAACACCTTGTTCTTTGCGAATATGCGCAGCCAGCGGTTGCGTTCCGCCACTATGGAATCGTTAGCCTTCCCGATGACGAGGCTGGAAGGACGGTTGGGAATGATGGACAGTGCCGTGATCTCGGCCAATGATAAATGGTCCGGGTTCTTTCCAAAATATAGAATGGAGGCTGACTTCACGCCTTGTATGTTTCCGCCATAAGGCAGCATGTTCAGGTATAATTGCAGTATTTCGTCCTTATCGTATTTCCATTCCAGTTGAAACGCCCTGAACATTTCGATTAATTTGTTGCCATACGTGCGGCGTTTAGGTTCCAGCGCCCTGGCCACCTGCATGGTAATGGTAGAAGCGCCGGAGGTCCTTTTCCATTGGAAGATGTTATTAAAGAAAGCCCTTCCCATGGCAAAGGGATTAATGCCGGGATGGGTATAGAAATGCCTGTCTTCTTTTTGAATGATGGTTTTGCGCAATAAAGGGGAAATCTCCTCCAGCGTAGTTTTCATCCGCCATTGTTCGTCCCTCGTCAGGAAGGCATGTATTACATTTCCCTTTTGATCGGTAACAATAGTGGAATATTCTATCCTGTCGGGCAGGGGAAATATCCAATTCAGCAACAGGAATAATAAGAACAAAATAATAGCAGCAACGAATAATCTTTTAACGTAACGTTTGATTTTTTTAATAGTATCTTTCGTGGAGAATTTAATTCTATATGGACTCATCGAGTCTGCCTCCTTAGCTTCTCAATACTAATTTCCAGTTTTTCTTCAATTGTGAGAATATTCCTCCCGGAATTTTTGCGCACAAGTTGTATTTTAACACAATCATTCACTTTTCAGATTCCGACAACCAATTATATATGCGTAACTCAATTTTGCTTGCAACCACCCTGGTGGTTCTTTTTTTATCCTGTAACCGGCATACCGTTAGTCTCGACTATACCAATGCCAAGGATGAAGTTCCCCAATTAGGCAATCTCGTTTTCAGGTTCAGTAAATCCCTTGTCAGCGATTCCCTGCTCAACCGCTGGGATTCTACCGAATACGTATCTTTTGAACCCAAGATACCCGGCCGGTTCCGTTGGGAAAGCCCCAGCGAGCTGGTATTTTCTCCATCCCGGCCCTTGCAACCCGCCACAAGCTATACCGCAAAGATCAAAGACGATATCCTGGAGCATTCCCGATACGGTTCTGTCGAAAAAGGCGGCAACCTGAAGTTCCGCACCCCTGATCTTAAACTGGAAAACAGCAATGTAACCTGGGTGCTGCCCGATCCGCAGTCCAAGACCGCAGTACCGCAAATCGATCTGTATTTCAATTATCCCATAAAACCCGCCGCCCTGCAGGAAAAGCTGGACCTAAACGTAGAAGGCAAGGAAGTGGATTATAAGCTCATTACCGCTTCCGATAATTCAAAAATAAGCCTGCAGGTATCCGGCCTTAATGTACAGGATAAGGACTACGAAACCGTTATCAAGATCGGCAAGGGACTGGTTCCCGAAGGCGGAAGCAATGGAACGCCTGAAACCATCGAATCCAAATCCGGCATTCCTTCGCCCTTTGTATTGTTGATTAATGATGTGCAGTCCGAGCACGATGGAAGTTCCGGCACCATATATATAAAGACCAGCCAGCAGGTGCTGCCCGAAAACCTGAACAGTTATATCAAGTTCAGTCCTGCAATACGGTACAGCGCGGAGCCCACCGATGATGGATTTATGATCAGCTCCGACAATTTTGATGCTGAGAACAGCTACGAGCTTACCATCGCCAAAGGTTTGCGCGGAATAATCGGCGGCGTGCTGCGCGAAGAGCATTATAACCAGGTAGCCTTCGGAAAGCTGGAACCTTCCTTAAGCTTTACCAGCAACAAGGCTGTGTATTTGTCGGCGCAAGGCGCTAAGAACATCGAGATGCGCATTGTAAACGTGCCCAAGGTGAAAGTGGTAGTGTCGAAAATATATGAGAGCAACCTGATGGCCGCGCACCGCTATGGTTATTATCCACAGGAAACCGGCAGAAGAGGCGATGGGGATGAGGAATATTATTATGCCCGCTCGTATTATTATAATGGAGACATGGAAGGCGATGCAACCTTGGGCGATGTGATATATGAACAGGAAATAGATACGCGCAGCCTGCCCAAACGGGGCGCCAGCCGCGTTTTCAACTTCAACATTGCCGACAGGCTGAACGATTTCAAAGGCATTTATCACATACGCGTGCGCTCGACCGATGATTTTTGGGTAAGCGACAGCCGTTATATTTCATTGTCCGATATCGGCCTTATTGCCAAGCAGGGCCGGGATAAGATCTTTGTATTTACCAATTCCATCAAATCGTCAAAGCCACTGGATAATGTGAACGTGGTGGTATATGGCGGTAACAACCAGGTGCTGGGTATTGGCAGCTCCAATGCAGAAGGCGTGGCTGAAGTAGAGTTTACGCGTAAAGAATTTGCAGGCTTTAAGCCGGCAATGGTGATCGCGAAGACGGCGGACGACTTCACGTACCTGCCCTTCAGTACTTCCCGGGTCAACACTTCGCGGTTTGAAGTGGAGGGCAAGCGCATCAATTCAACCGGCCTCGATGCCTTTATTTATGCCGAAAGGGATATTTACCGTCCCGGAGAGCGGGTGAACTTCTCCGTTATACTCCGCGACCTGCAGTGGAAGAGCCCCGGAGAGATACCCGTAAAGCTAAAGTTCCTGCTTCCCAACGGAAAGGAATTGAAAACCTTCCGCAAAAACCTGAATGCGCAAGGCTCGCTCGAAGGGAACGTAGACATATCCAATGCCGCAATTACGGGCAGCTATTCATTGGAAGTATACACATCCAATGATGTATTGCTGGCAAGCAAGAACTTCAATATCGAGGAATTTGTGCCCGACCGCATCAAGATCAGCACCAAGCTCGATAAGCAGTTCCTGAAACCCGCGGACGACGTAACGCTTAACATCAATGCCGTTAATTTCTTCGGGCCCCCGGCAGCCAATCGCAATTACGAGGCGGAAATGCAATTGAAGCAACTGCCCTTCTCGCCCAAAAAATATGGAAAGTATTCCTTTGCGCTCACTAACCAGAATTCATTCAACGACAAAGCATTGAAGGAAGGAAAGACCGACGCGCAGGGCAATGCCGCCGAGGTGTTCGAGATACCCGAAGAATACAGGAACATGGGATTGCTGCAAGCCACTTTTTATGCCACCGTGTTCGACGAAACCGGCAGGCCTGTCAGCAGGAGCTCAAACGTTAATGTATATACGCAAAGTACGTTTTTCGGTATTGCGGATGATGGTTATTGGTACTATCCGCTGAACCAGGCGGTGCGGTTCCCTGTTATCGCCCTGAACAAAGATGAACAGGTATTGAGCGGGGCCCAGGCAGAAGTGAAAGTGATCAAGCACGAATACCGCACCATCCTTACGCGCAACGGAGATTATTTCCGGTACGAATCGCAGGAAGAGGATATCATAGTGTCTTTGCAGCGCCTTACAGTAAATGGCGAGAACAGCTTTTATCCTTTCGTTCCCCGCTCGCCCGGCGAATATGAAGTTCGCATATCCCTGCCCGGCGCCGCCAGCTATATCAGCAAAAGATTTTACAGCTATGGATGGTGGGGCGGCGACGCCACTTCATTCGAAGTAAATACCGAGGGAAATATCGATATCGAGCCTGATAAATCATCTTACGCTACCGGCGAAAACGTGAAGCTGTTATTTAAAACACCGTTTAGCGGCAGGCTGCTGGTAACGCTGGAAAACGATAAGGTGGTTTCTTATCAATACATCAACGTAGAAAAACGTTCTGCCACCATGGACCTTAAACTGAGTGCAGAGCATTTGCCCAATATATACATTACGGCCACGCTGATAAAGCCGCACGAGACCAGCGACATCCCATTGACTGTGGCCCACGGTTTCCAGAGCATCAGGGTAGAAGAGCGGAGCCGGAAGCTGCCCGTGGAAATAGTGGCGAGTAAATCCGTACGTTCCCGCACACACCAGAAAGTGCGCGTTAACACAGAGCCTAACAGCTATGTAACACTGGCGGCCGTCGACAATGGCGTGCTGCAGATAAGTGATTTTAAAACGCCTGATCCTTACGGTCACTTCTACGCGAAGCGCGCATTGCAGGTGGATGCTTACGATATTTATCCATTGTTGTTCCCCGAAGTAAGAGCAAGGCTGAGCAGCACCGGGGGCGACGGGGCTGAAATGGAAAAGCGCGTAAACCCCATGCCGGCAAAACGCATTAAGGTAGTTTCTTACTGGAGCGGTATTGCACAAGCAAATGGCAGCGGCACGGCAGAGTTCGAGTTCGACATACCCCAATTCAGCGGCGAAGTGCGGCTGATGGCTGTCGTATATAAAAATGAAAACTTTGGTTCTGGCGAATCGGCTATGACCGTGGCGGATCCATTGGTGCTTAGCACCGCCCTGCCAAGGTTCCTAAGTCCGGGTGATACCGTAACCGTGCCCGTAACGGTTACCAATACAACCAATAAATCTACTACTGCAATTGCCAACCTTAATGTTACGGCACCATTGAGAGTAGTGGGCGGTGGACAACAAACGGTGAACCTTTCACCGAATAGTGAGAACAGGGCGGAATTCAAATTGGTGGCTGCTCCTGCGGTTGGGGTGGCGAAAGTAAACGTGCAGGTACAGGGGCTCGGAGAAAAATTCACCGACGAAACCGAGATCAGTGTGCGGCCCGCATCTACCCTGCAAAAGCTTACGGGTAGCGGACAAATACAGGGCAATCGTACGGACCGCATCAACATCGGCACCAGCGATTTCCTGCAAGGCAGCGCGGATTATGAACTCGTCATCAGCAGGTCGCCCGCCATGGAACTGGGCAAGCAACTGTCCTTCCTGGTGCAATATCCCTATGGTTGTACAGAACAAACCATTTCCTCTGCCTTCCCGCAATTGTATTTCAGCGACCTTGCCGACCTGGTACAACTGAAAGCAGGTAAGCAAACTTCCATATCCAATGTACAGGAGGCCATCCGCAAGATCAAGATGCGGCAACTGTTCAACGGGGCCATCACTTTGTGGGACGGCGAAGGCACCGAGCATTGGTGGGCATCGGTATATGCAGCGCATTTCCTGCTGGAAGCAAAGAAAGCAGGTTTTGAAGTAGACGATAAATTGCTGCAACCCATCTTTACCTACCTCATCAACAGGTTGCGCAATAAAGAAACCATCATGTATTATTATAATCGGGATCAGCGCAAGAAAATAGCTCCCAAGGAAGTTGCCTACAGCTTGTACGTACTGGCATTGGCAGGCAAGCCGCAGGTAAGTTCCATGAACTACTATAAGGCAAACCCTGCATTGCTTAGCCTCGATGCGAAATACCTGCTGTCTGCTGCATATGCGGTAGCAGGCGACCGGAAAAAATTCCAGGAGTTATTGCCCACATCGTTCAGCGGCGAAGTATCCATCCCCGAAACCGGCGGCAGCTTTTATTCAGACATCCGCGATGAAGCCATTGCATTGAATGCACTGATCGATTCCGATCCTACCAATGCACAGATCGGCATCATGGCCAGGCATGTTGCCGACAAGCTTAAGCAAAGGCGATGGTTCAGCACGCAGGAAGCATCGTTCGGATTTTTGGGATTGGGCAAAATGGCAAGGCGTGCGAGCAATAGCAATGTAACCGCAGAAGTGAAAGTGAATGGCAAGACCGTAGGAAAGGTCAACGGAAAGCCGGTGAAATTATCACAACAACAATTGGGCGGAACAAGCGTGGAAGTGGTTACAAAGGGCGAAGGGCAATTGTATTACTTCTGGGAGAGCGAAGGCATCAGCGTTAGTGGCGATTATAAGGAAGAAGACAGCTATATTAAAGTGCGCCGCCAGTTTTACGACCGCAATGGCCGCATGATCTCAGGCAATACGTTCTCACAGAACGACCTGATCATCGTGAAAGTAACATTGGAAAAATCCTTCTCGGGCGAAATCGAGAACATCGTGATCACCGACCTGCTGCCCGCGGGATTTGAAATCGAAAACCCGAGAACAAAAGAGATACCGGGAATGGATTGGGTCAAGGAATCTGATACACCGGTTTCGCTGGACGTACGGGACGACCGCATTCACCTGTTCGTGGACCTTGGCAAGGCATTGCAGACGTATTATTATGCGGTGCGTGCGGTGTCGCCGGGCGTATACAAAATGGGACCCGTAAGTGCCGATGCCATGTATAATGGAGAATATCATTCTTACCATGGCGGGGGCACGATTAAAGTGGTGCAGTAATAATCAATCATTTTGAAGCAGGTGGCCTTGCCGCCGCTTGCTTCAGCTTAAAAGCTAAAGCTATGGCGAGAGTAATTTGTACCTTATTGGTATGTGTAATGGCAATGGCTGCCTATGGACAATCTTCGAAGGATAAAACCAAGGTGGATGCGGTATGCGAAAAGTACATGCAATATTTTAAGGATAACAAAGTTGCTGAAGGCATTGCATTGCTTAAGCTGAATTCTGTGATTCCCGGCGAAACCATTGATAAGATGCAAGCCACTATAGAAGGCCACATGGTGATAATGGTGGGGAACTATGGCAAAATACTTTCGTACGAGTTTATCCAGGAGAAGAAGATCAAGGACGTGCTGGCCAAAAGATATTACCTGCTGAAATTTGAAAGGTTCTATGTCAAATTCGATTTCACGCTGTACAATGGCGCGCAAGGCTGGACCATTGTGAACTTCAACTACAATGAGGAATTAGCGGAACTTTTCCAGTAATGCAATATCACCGCATTCGGTGATCGGTTTATTAGGTCTTTTGCAGCATCTTTCCGACCTTTGCGCTCCCCAAAGCATAGGTTATGGACAAGAAGGAGCGGATGATATTGATAATACTGGCCGGACTGAACTTTACACACATCCTGGATTTTATGGTGATGATGCCGCTGGGCAATTCCCTGATAAAATACTTTGGCATTTCTCCTCAGCTCTTCAGTTGGATCGTAGCGGCATATCCCGTTACTGCCTGCGTAGCAGGTATTGCTTCCGCATTTTACGTTGACAGGTACGATCGAAAAAAAGTACTGTTGTTTGCTTATTCCGGTTTCCTGGTTGGTACCCTTTGCTGCGGCATTGCACCCGATCCATATTTTTTAATGGCGGCGCGCATCCTCACCGGCTTATTTGGCGGACTGATAGGCGCGCAGGTATTGTCCATTGTCGCGGACACATTCCCATACGAAAAAAGAGGCCGGGCCATGAGCACCATCTTCATGGCTTTCTCTGTTGCATCGGTTGTAGGCATACCGCTTAGCCTGTACCTTGCCGAGCTTATAAGCTGGCACGCGCCGTTTATTTTCATTGTCATACTAGGCCTCCTCATTCTTCCGCTCATTGTTAAGTACCTGCCGCCGATGACCTCGCATATGGAAGGCGTAGAGCGGCAGGTGGGCCGTCCCGAGGTTTGGAAAGTGCTGGGCAATGTGCTAAGCAACAAAAGCCAGGTAATTGCGCTGTTGTTGTCCGGCTTGCTGATGATGGGTCATTTCCTGATCATCCCGTTTGTAAATCCTTATATGGAATTCAATGTAGGGTTTACCAGCAAACAGATACCCTTGATATACGTGGTAGGTGGTTTGTGTGCATTTGCCGCTTCCCCGATTATCGGGCGCATGGCCGACAAATATGGCAAGTTCCGAATCTTCATCGTTTGCCTGTTCCTTTCGCTCATACCTGTATTCCTGATCACCAATATGCCGCGCATACCTTTTTATTATGTGCTGGTGGTAATGGGATTCTGGTTCACTTTTTCCACCGGCCGCAATATCCCCGCACAAGCCATGATCAGTACCGTGGTGGACCCGGCAACACGAGGACAGTTCATGAGCTTTAACTCCAGCTTTCAGCAATTGTTTACCGGCATGGCTTCGTTAATCGCGGGCATGATAGTGGTAAAAGATGCGGGCGGTAAGCTCCATCATTACAATTGGGTTGGATACCTGAGCGTGTTGATTATTCTTAGTACGGTCTTTATAGCAAGAAGATTAGCGGCGAGACAACAACTGAATTAGGTCATTAGTCATTAAGTCAATGACCCGATGACCTAATGACTCATTGACTAATGACCCTATACACAGGATACCGCAAAAAATCCGGTTCAGCATAAGGTGAGTTTTGGTATACAAAACCCAATTGCGCCGATGCGCTCTTTGCAAACGTGGTGTCTGTTGCGCGGCGCTGCTCCAGCCTCGTTTTAAGATCGGGATTGTTCTTTAATATTTCGGTGGCGGTTTCCTCGAACATATAGCTGCTGAAACCTTCTTTTTGTCCAAGGATGCCGTCGAAATAATTCCAGGCGAAATAAGAATCATCGGAAGTAGGTTCCAGCACTTCCACTAAAAAGCGGTTGGCCACCTGGTTCATGGGAATATAATAATCGCCTTTCCTGAATGTCATGGTCTGCATGCGGGAACTGGTCTTTACCTCGCTGTTAGGATGGTGCATCTCGAACTGGCGTGGGGCGGTTTTGTAGTCATCTATCCGGTATACTTCCACCTCTATCGTGGTGTCTCTTCCCAACTGGCGCATCTGCACCTTGTTTATTTTCAACAGGTCGATCACCTTCCACCATCCCTGCGGAATGATGTAAGCCAGGGGTTTTTTGATATGTGATTTAGGCTGGTAGAAGTTGAAGAATTTAATGGTCTTTTCATACGGTTTGCTGCGGTCGTAGTACAAACGCGGCAATCCCGATACTTCGCTGGGCTTGCGGCCGGCGGTATATCCTTTATAAAGACGGTCTGAGTATTTGCTTCTGTCTACCGTCCAGCCGATGGGAAATTCCGTTGCAGTCTTTGCGGCGCGTTTTTGTTCTTCGCGCGCCTTGCGAATGCCTTCGCTGTTCCTGCTTGTGAATTCGATAAAGCTCATCATCAATTCGTACGTGGCCTTCACGCGCTGGTCGTACGGTTTCAGCATGTGCGTTTCCGGAACGAATGCAAAGCTGTGCCACAGGGATGCATAACCGCTGCTGTAGCGGGGCCCTTCTAAAAATTCCGGCCAGCCATTGTCAGGAGAATCACCGAAGGAGCTTACATAGGGGATGAGGTCGTATCCTTTTTGTTTCATCGAAGCATATAAGGCGGGCTCGAAAACCGTGTTCATATATTGTCCCATTACACCGCCCAATTTGTTGTGCTGCGAGGCGATGAGGGTCATCACGTGCTGGTAATCTGCGCCATTGCTTACATGGTTGTCTACGAAGACATCGGGATCGCATAAATGAAAGATGCCCGCGAAAGACCTTGCCTCCCTTGAATCGCATTTGATGAAATCGCGGTTCAGGTCGAGGTTTTGCGAATTACCACGGGAACCGAACTCCTTCGGCCCGTTTTGATCGACGCGGTAAAACGGGCTGCGGTTAAGGCATCCGCCGATATTGTATACCGGAATAATGGCAAGCACAATGTTGTCAGGGAGCTTGATCTTATTTACTACGATGTCACGAACCAACAGCATGCTGGCATCGATACCATCCGGCTCTCCGGGGTGGATGCCGTTATTGACTAAAATGATGCGCTTGTTCTTCCTGCGAAGGCTGGCCAGGTCAAAATCCTTATCGTTGCTCACGATTACGAGGTGCAAGGGAAAGCCTGCGTCGCTGGGCCCCATGGTAAGCATTTTTACCTGCGATGCCTGTGCGTCGAGCTTTGTCCACCAACTGATGATGTTGTGGTAATCCGGGGATTCGTTGCCGCCGGATTGTTCATACAGCGTTGTAATGTTTTGGGCATGGAGATGAACTGAAATGGACAGTGCCAGCAAGACTAGAAGCGTTTTCATGTTAAATATTTCGTCGAATTTGAAGTTGAAAAGTTATAGGTTAAAAATCAAATTCGGTCACGTCAGGCAAAGTTTTGTATGAATGAGAACGGTGGCCTGTTATATGACCGAATATCTGGAGAATGGGCAATTTTAGTAGACTTGATGGATAACCGGGAGTTTCCGGAATGCGGGGGTAGCTGGAAGCAGCATCGGATGTATTCCGGTATACAAACAAAAATCCCCTTCGCAAACGGAAGGGGATCTAAAATATATTGATGGAAAGCTTACGCGGTTGCGGTTACTTTCTTTGTCAGCTTGCTCTTCAGGTTAGCGGCCTTGTTCTTATGGATGATGCCGCGCTTGGCCAGCTTGTCGATCATGGATATGGTTAAGGGCAATTGCTCACCGGCTGTTTTTTTATCGGTAGTGGAGCGGAGCTCACGGATGGCATTACGCGTGGTCTTGCCATAATATTTATTCCTTTCCCTGCGCTTGGTTGCCTGACGCACATCTTTCTTGGTAGCCTTATGATTAGCCATAGTGAAATTTTAGGACGGCAAAGGTAAGCCTGACCGGCGTAAGTTCCAAAAAATTGAAGGCGGTATTTAAAGTTAAAAGTCAAAACTTTAAAAGTTAAAACATGGTCACCGAAACCAGTTGTCGATTCGACTTTTCAGTTTAAACTTTTGACTTTTAGCTTTATAGCCCCTCACAGCTGAATCGCGCAAATTCGATATTATAAGCGATATTTGCATTCCCCATTTGAATAAGAAACAGGCTGAAATGAAAGACTTTTCGTATATCACCAATTCCCATCCATCTTTTATTGAAAATCTGTACCAGGATTTTGTGAAAGACCCCTCGAGCGTAGACCCCGAGCTTAAAAAGTTCTTCGAGGGCTTTGATTTTGCCGTATCCCACGGCCTGGCCGAAGCCAATGGAGGCTCAAAAGCCGAGGCCGCCGAAAAGCCCGCCCCGGAAACCACGGCGGCACCGGCAGAAGGCAAAACGCCGGGCATCGACTTTAAAAAAGAGCTGGGAGCATACCGCATGATCCTTGGCTACCGCAATAAAGGGCACCTGATCGCCAAAACCAATCCCATCCGGCAGCGGAAAGACAGGGGCGCCAACCTCGACCTCGGCTTTTTCGGCCTTACGGATGAGGACCTTGACCGCGAATTTTATGCGGGCAACCTGATAGGCCTGGGGACCACTAAACTGCGGAATATCCTTGACCACCTGCAAAAATGCTACGCGAGCCATGTAGGCATCGAGTTCAAATACATCAGCGACCAGCGCAAAGTCGACTGGCTGACCAATGAAATGGAGAAGAACTTTATCAAGCCTTTGCCCATCGAGAAAAAAAGGCACATCCTGGAAAAGCTCAACCAGGGCGTAATGTTCGAGAAGTTCCTGCATACCAAATACATCGGCCAAAAAAGGTTTTCGCTCGAAGGCGGGGAAACAGCTATCGCTGCCCTTGATACCATCATCAATACAGCAGCCGAGCACGGGGTGCAGGAAGTGGTGATTGGCATGGCCCACCGCGGCAGGTTGAACGTGCTGGCCAATATCATGGGCAAGACCTATGAGCAGATATTCAGCGAATTCGAAGGTAAATCGCCCACCGACCAAACCATGGGCAGCGGCGATGTAAAGTACCACATGGGTTACGGCAGTGAGATCCAGACTCCCGCCGGTAAAACCATTCACCTGAAATTGATGGCCAATCCCTCGCACCTGGAAGCGGTTGACCCCGTTGTGGTCGGCTTTTCAAGGGCCAAGGCCGACGTGCTCTATCGCCGCGAATACGATCACATCCTTCCGATACTGATCCATGGCGATGCATCGTTGGCAGGGCAGGGCGTGGTGTACGAAGTATTGCAGATGAGCGCGCTGAAAGGATATTATACCGGTGGCACCATTCATTTTGTCATCAATAATCAAATCGGCTTTACTACCGATTTCGATGATGCGCGCAGCTCCGATTATTGTACTTCACTGGCTGGCGCCATCCAGGCACCGGCCATACACGTAAACGGCGACGATGCCGAGGCCGTGGTAAAATGCGTTGACATCGCCACACGCTACCGCCAGGAATTCAATTCAGATATTTTTATAGATATGGTTTGCTACCGCCGCCATGGGCATAACGAAGGCGATGATCCCAAGTTCACGCAACCATATATGTACGGCCTGATAGAAAAGCATCCCAACCCACGTGAAGTGTACACCAAATTCCTGATGGAAAACGGTGAACCCGATGCGCAGCAACTGGCGAAGGAAATGGAGCAGAAATTCTGGGCCGACCTGCAGGAAAGGCTGGACGATGTAAAGCAAAACCCGCTTCCTTACAATTACCAGCAACCCGAGTTGTGGTGGCGCAGCTTAAGAAAAGCAAGCCCCGAAGATTTTGATCAGTCGCCGGCTACTGCCATTTCAGAAGCAGACTTCCGGAATATATTCGACAGCATCATGCAATGGCCGGAGAACTTCAAGCCATTGCGCAAGGTGGAAAAAATATTGAACGATAAAGTAAAGTTGTTCAATGAAGAAAGCAAGGTAGATTGGGCCACGGCTGAGTTGTTGGCCTATGGAAGCCTGCTGCTCGAAGGAAAGGACGTTCGCATGAGCGGGCAGGATGTGCGCAGGGGTACTTTCAGCCACCGCCATGCGGTGCTGCAGGACGAAAACACCAATGAAGCGTATAACCGCCTTAGCCGCCTCGCCGGCGCCAAAGGCACTTTCAAAATATACAACTCGTTACTGAGTGAATATGGCGTGCTCGGTTTCGAATATGGGTACGCGTTAGCCAATCCCAATGCATTGGTATTATGGGAGGCACAGTTCGGTGATTTCATGAACGGCGGGCAGATCATCATCGACCAGTTCATCAGCAGCGGGGAGCAAAAATGGAACCGCATGAACGGCCTCGTGCTGTTGTTGCCGCACGGTTACGAAGGGCAAGGCCCCGAGCACAGCAGCGGCAGGCCGGAACGCTTCCTGCAATCCTGCGCCGAGCTGAACATGGTTGTTGTCAATATCACCGCTGCTTCTAATTTATTTCATGCGTTCAGGCGCCAATTGACCTGGCCGTTCAGGAAGCCCCTGATCATTTTTTCACCCAAGGCCAACCTCCGTCATGCGGGCAGCTATTCGCACATGGATGAATTTACTTCAGGAGGCTTCCGCGAGGTAATAGACGATCCTTTTATCAACGATGCTACGCAGGTGAAGAAAGTATTGTTCTGCAGCGGCAAGATATATTTCGACCTGGCCGAACGCCAGCAAAAGGAAAATCATACAGATACTGCTATCATCAGGGTAGAGCAGCTATATCCTTTACCCCTGAAGCAATTGGAGGGCCTGTACAGGAAATATGCGCGGGCCACCTGGTTCTGGGTGCAGGAAGAACCCCTGAACATGGGCGCCGCCGCTTACCTGCAAATGAACCTGAAGAGCATTAATTACGGGGTCATTAGCCGGCAACCGAGCGCTGCGCCTGCAACGGGCTTCGCAAAAGTGCACGCACAGGAACAACTGGAAATAATTGATACGGTATTTAGTATTTAATTTTGCATCCGCGATTTAATTCTAATTCATTATTATGGTCGATATCAAAGTCCCTACAGTCGGAGAATCTATCAGCGAAGTCACCTTGCTCAAATGGGTAAAGAACGATGGCGATTATGTGAACAGGGATGAGGTGATTGCTGAGCTGGAAAGCGAGAAAGCAACCTTCGAGGTAAATGCTGAAAAAGCAGGGGTTTTGAAGACCAATGCCAAAGAAGGCGATACATTGAAGATCGGCGACTTACTGGCCAGCATAGACGAGGCGGCGGCAAAGCCTACCAATGGGGCCAATGGCAAAGAGCAAGCCACCGCGGAAAAAGCCACCACTGAAAAAGCGCCCGCCGAGAAACCAGCCGCCAAACCGCAGGAACTGTTTCAAAAGGAAGCACCACCCGCCGATAAAGCCCAGCAACAACAGGCCAAACCTGCGGAAGCACCAGCCACCGCGTCTAACGATATCAAAGCATCTCCTGTGGCAGCGGCCATTATTGCCGATAAAAAAGTTGACCCGCGTTCCGTAACGCCTTCAGGTTTCCAGGGAAAGATTTTAAAGGATGATGTGCTGGCCGCTCTTACACATCCCGGCCGTCCGGCCGGCAAGGAACTCTTCAGCCGCAATGAGCGCCGCGAGAAAATGAAGCAGTTGCGCAAGACCATTTCACGCAGACTGGTGGAGGCAAAAAATACAACGGCCATGCTCACTACTTTTAATGAAGTGGACATGAGCCGCATCATGGACATCCGAACCAAATACAAAGACAAGTTCAAGGAAGTGCATGGCGTGGGATTGGGATTCATGAGCTTTTTTGCAAAAGCCTGCAGCATTGCGCTGGAAGAATGGCCCGCGGTCAATGCATATATCGATGGCGATTCATTGGTGTACCACGACTATTGCGATATTTCAATCGCTGTGTCCACTCCGCGCGGACTGACGGTCCCGGTCATCCGCAATGTAGAAAGCCTGGGTATGGCCGAAATAGAAAAGAAAGTGATAGAGTTGGCCGGTAAGGCGCGCGATAATAAATTATCACTGGAAGAGCTGACCGGGGGCACCTTTACCATTACCAATGGCGGTGTTTTTGGTTCGCTCATGAGCACGCCGATCATCAACCTGCCCCAGAGCGCAATATTGGGAATGCACAAAATACAGGAGCGCCCCGTGGCCCTGAACGGCCAGGTGGTGATAAAGCCCATGATGTATGTGGCCCTAAGCTACGACCACCGTATTATCGATGGCCGTGAATCGGTAAGCTTTTTGGTGCGCGTGAAGGAGTTGCTGGAGAATCCGGAGCTGTTGCTGTTTGGCAAAGACCCGGTCAAAACGCTGTTGGAATTATAATTATATACAGTAAATCCTATGTATATCGATTTGAGCGCGATAAATTCTTTCTGAATTTTTTATCTTTAAATTACTCCAAAGATTAGATATGGCTATATCTCGGCGATCATACGCTTACCCAGTTAAATCTATAAGCGAAGCCAAGGTTGTTTTGCAGCCTGAATTTCAGCCCGATCTTTTTGATGAGAATCACTTATACGTGGTTCTTGATGAGGTTCGCGAACAGGCTTACTTGCATGAATTATATTTTGATCTTGGCTATATTCAAAACACTAAATATTTTGAAGTATCGTCTGATTATGTTAAGATCATTTTTTCGGGACATCGAGGTAGCGGTAAATCCGCTGAATTACGGAGAATTGAGAAGGAATTGACACATCCTGAAAGATATTTTACAATCTTTATCGACTTAGAGCAGGAAGTAGAAGTAGGTTCTTTTCAGTATGCGGATTTTTTTAGTTTACTGATTCACAAGCTAATTGAGAAGCTAACAACGCTTCAAAATAAGGGTGGGTATGAGAGATTACAGAAGTTGGCCGAGAAATTAATGCCTGGGAAAACTGAAAAAATCGTTATAGATAAAGACAAGTCTGTATCCAATCTTGAAGCTGGAGCTGAAGCAGGATTTAGACTTTTTGGATTTGGCGGAAAAGCGTCTTTCAAAGAGGTATTTAGTGGAGAAAATGAAACATCTGTCACCATTCGGAAAGAGATTAAACAGAATACACTTTCATTGATAAACAATTTTAATGCTGAACTCGTTGATATTCGAATAGCCCTGGAAGATGCTGGATTTGGACGTGATATATTATTTATTTTTGACGGTTCTGAAAAAATTCGACATGAGGTGTATGAAGATTTATTTGTAAAAAATGGAAATATAGTATCCGAGATTAATTTAAACATGGTGATTGCTGTTCCAATTATAGCACACTTCCAAATAGAAAAAGCGCCATACAAGTTTACTAATCGCTATATTGTTCCAATGATCAAATTGGAAAACAATAATAAGGCTCGAGAGTTAATGCAGCGAATTATTGGAAAAAGAGTCGACACTTCTATTTTTATTGATGAGGAAGCGCTTGATCTGTGTATTGACTTTTCAGGAGGATGTATTCGTCAACTGTTTCATGTTGTCTATGAGTCCTTAAAAAAATCATTGGGTCAAAAAATAAATAGGAAGCATGTCGAAGCCGCCGTTTCAACATTAGGTAAGTATCTGTGGGAATACTTACGGGAAGATCATTTTAAAGCATTGAAAGACAGCGATTATAGACCCGCAGACGATAATATAGGTGAGTTGTTGTACATGCTTATCTTGTTGAAATACAATGGGAGGACCGAAATCAATCCTCTTTTAAAAAATTACCCTGATTTTAAAAAATGGATGGAGAAATAGTGAACAAGGAGTATGAAAAGCAACTTAAAAATGAGATGTTGTTTACTCTTTCTGAAAGGGAAAGCGGCACTTTAGCAATTGTAGTAACTGCTAATGAAAAGCAACGAAAAGATATCTATAGATTTTTAAAAGACCATTTACACGAGTATAACTTTTATGACCTTGACCTAACTCCTTATCATTATACTTCGCTTTTTAAGGCACTACAGGAAAGGTTGCCAGCTAAAATATTGAAATCATCCCCGGTGGAATTTCTTGTCAATATTACTGGTTTGGAACATAGTGTTTATAAAACTTCGGATGGTAAAGTTGAATACTCTGAGTTAATAGCACAGTTGAATTTTGAGCGAGAATTGCTTTTTCGGCAACCTTTTATTGTGATTTTGTGGATAGGTAGAGACTTCGACAATGAACTTCGAAAAAAGGCTCCTGACTTTATGCATTGGCTTTCAAAAAGATTTGTGTTTGATGAAGAGGTTGAAAATTTAGAAGTTGCTGAGAAAGCAATTTCTTATGGTGAAGTTCAAAAAAGGGGGAAAATACCAGAGCGGCTAGAACGTATTAAGCAATTAGAAGCGACCTGGGAACGACTAAGTTTACACTATGAAGATCGTGCGCGAATTATAAAAGATAAAATTGGATTGTTGCTTTTGCTTGGCAAGGAGTTTAGAGATGCATTTAGATTTGCCGAGGCAGAAGAATCCTTGAAAAAGGCAATCGCACTGAATGATAAGATTGACGCTGGTATGGAGGGTCAATTATTTTTTGAGTTGGCAACATTATATTTGGCATATTCAAAGCACAGTCTCGCTTTGGAATGTTATAATAAAGTGTTGGAATTTAGCATTGGCGATGCCAATTTAGTTGCTGTGTTCCATCAAATAGGGATAGTTTATTGGGAACAGCATCGGTGGAAGCAAGCATTGGAGTACTTCAAAAAGGTTTTGGTATTAAAGCAGACAATCGGTGACACGTATACATTGGGTGACTCTTATCACATGATTGGAATGGTTTATGCACAACAGCGACTCTGGACGCAAGCCCTGTCAAACTATCAGATGGCATTAGAAAGTTATAAACAGGTTGGAAACGATGAGGATCTCGGAGGTACATATCATCAGATAGGTATGGTATATTCTGCGCAACGCGATTGGGAAAGAGCATTATTTAATTTTCAAAGGGCATTAGAATTAAAGAAAAAAATCGGCGATGAATATGCATTTGGAAGTACTTATCATGAATTGGGGAGCGTGTATATGGAGCAGCAGCAATGGGCTAAATCGCTTCGGAATTACCGGCTAGCATTACGGTGGAAGGAAAAGACAGGCAATGATTACGACCTAGCAAGCACTTACCATCAGATCGGTATGGTTTATGCAGAACAACGCAAGTGGTCGAAATCTCTTGAAAATTATCAAAAGGCATTAGCATGGCGCAAAAAAGTAGGGAATGAATATAAATCCGGTCATACTTATCATCAAATAGGCATGGTTTATCAAAAACAACAATTATGGGAAAAGGCCGTTGCAAATTATAAAAAGGCACAACAGTTGTATAAAAGGGCAGATGATGAGTATGAACTTGGAGGGACTTATCATCAAATGGGCATGGTTTACGAAGATCAAAAGCAATGGCAAAAATCTCTTAGGAATTATAGAAAAGCATTGCAGTGGAAAGAAAAAACTGAAAATCTATATGATATAGGCAGCACTTATCACCAAATAGGCATAGTTTACGAGGAACAAGGCAAGTGGGCAAAATCTTTAGAAAATTATAAGAAGGCTCTGGAATGGAAAGAAAAGGTCGGAAATGTGTATACCTTGGGTAACACTTATTTTCGAGTAGGGGTTTTGTACGGTAAACAGGAAGACTATTTGAACGCGAAAATTAATCTTGAAAAAGCAGTTATATACTATTCGCAGCAAAATCACCCGTTGTTGCAAAGAGTCGTGGACTTACTCAATCGTATGAAAGAAATAATGGCTAAAGGTGATTCCCTTGGTGATGCTGAAACACTTTTCCCATCTTAATACTGCCGTTCAATTGCTCGAGCAATACCGGGGCGAAATGCCTTTCAGCATCTTTGCGAAGTCATTTTTCGCACAGCATAAAAAATATGGATCGAAGGACAGGAAGCGGATTGCGCATTTGTGCTATTGCTATTTCCGGTTGGGGCAATCTTTGCAAACGTTACCAAAGGAGGAAAGGGTATTAACAGGTTTATTTCTTTGCAGCGCTCACCCCGATGAGTTGCTGCAACACGCAAGGCCTGAGTGGAATGCGCAAATAGGGTCTACTATTGATGAAAAGATATCGGTGCTGAACCAGTCAGGCATTCATTTTTCAATACAGGACATCTTTCCCTGGAAGAGTGAATTGAGTGAAGGCATCGATCATGAGGCTTTTTGCAGGTCATTTCTTGTGCAACCCGATCTTTTTCTTAGGCTGCGGCCGGGACAAGAATCAAATGTCCGTGAAAAATTACGGCGTGGCGGCATCAGCTTCACTGCTATTTCGCCAACGTGCGTATCCTTGCCCAACACTTCAAAAATCGATGAGGTGATAGCGTTAGATAGCGAAGCGGTGGTGCAGGACCTCAATTCACAGAACACCGGCAGTTTTTTTGCCGCCAACTTTTCAGCGCAGGTCCATCAGGAGGGAACCTTCCCCCCGAAAACCGATTTGGGGCAGGCAAACCAAACTGTTGCTAAGAAAGGCATTTTTGCGGAGCGGGGAGAATCTTTTCAAACCAGTCTTTCTGCCTGGGATTGTTGCGCCGCAAGCGGGGGCAAATCGATACTGGCATATGATCTTCTCCCAGGCATTCAGCTAACGGTATCGGACATACGCGAATCGATCATTCAAAATCTCAAGGCACGGTTTGCGCGGGCCGGGGTAAAAAACTATCGTGCTTTGGTCATTGACCTCGCAACCGGTGGCAACCGGCCTTTTCGGGAGCCCGGTGCGGGGCTAACACCAGATATATCAAGCCCAAATTCCAGAACGGATTTTCAGAAACCAGTTGGTAGGGGAGACGCCCTTGACATTTCTTCCACTGGCTTCGACCTCATCATTTGCGACGCGCCCTGCTCCGGAAGCGGTACCTGGAGCAGGACACCGGAACAGTTAGCTTTCTTTCATCCTGACCGCATCGAACAGTACGCCGTGTTGCAAAAGACAATTCTCTCCAATATCATTCCCCACCTTGCAAAAAATGGCAGGCTCGTTTACATCACCTGTTCGGTTTTTAAAAAAGAAAATGTAGATGCGGTAGACTTCATCCGTGATAAGTTTTCATTGCAGCCCGAAAGAATGGAAGTGTTGAAAGGATATGATCAAAAAGCCGATACCTTGTTTGCAGCAAGCTTTACTTGATGATCTTCGTGGTAAATATTTCTTCGCTTCCGCTATATATTTTTACTACATACATGCCTGCGGCAAGATTGGCCAGTCCGACTTCCTGCACCGAAATTCCCTGCGGCAAAGCCTTTCGGATGCGCTTCACTATCTGCCCTCTCATATTTACAACTACTATTTCTGTCTGCGGTAAGGATATGCCGGATGAAATGCTGATCCTAAGTATGTTTCCACGCACAGGATTGGGAGATACAGTTATCACCGGTGTCATGGATGAAGTACATACGTCCACAACAGTTACAGCACTTGTGCCCAGCACGACAGTAGTATCGGCAGTCACCACCTGTTGCACCCGGTACTGCACATTGCCCAAAATATCTTTCAGGTTATCTACATACAGGTAGTTCCTGGTTTGAAAATCTACGCCGCTGCCGGTAACGGTATGAATGGTGATAAAACCCGTATCTGTAGACAACCTGCGCTGCAACCTGTATTGCATTGTATTGTTGTCTTTACTCTGCCACGAAATAGAGGCCGCACAATTGTTGGCTTGCAAATTGGCAACTACGGAAGCCCTTTGCTGCAGCACGGTGATAAATGCCTTCCTGAAATCAGGAATACCATAACCATATCTTGCATCTGGCGTAAGATACCGGTGCGAGCTTTTTTGCACCGCGTCTATCACCTGCATATTGTTCAATTCCGGAAAGGCTTGCCAGAAACAAGCGATCAGTCCTGCTACATTGGGATTGGAATACGAAGTGCCATTACCCGCCACCGGGTTGCCCGCGGTAGAAGCATATACGGTGCCTGCGCCAACAGAAACGATGTTCGGTTTTAATTTTCCCGCTCCGTTCGGTCCCCAACTGGAAAAATTGGCAATATTGCCATTCACGTCTACCGCGCCTACAGTGCATACACTGTCTCCATCGGCAGGGCAATTCACGTATCGAAGGTCGCTTGCGCTTGCACCCGAATTGCCGGCGCTGTTCATAACAATAATGCCTTTCCTGGCCGCAAGGTCAGCGGCCCTCGTAACAATGGAGGTATTGCCATCGCGCTCGGCGTGCGAATAATCAAAAGCAGGATCATCGAAATCAGAATAACCCAGCGAAGAAGAGATCATGTCTACGCCCGCACTGTCTGCAAACTCGGCGCCAACGGCCCAGTTTTGCTCTTCGATGGGATACTCGGAAAAAACGTCCTCGGTGCGCAACAACCAAAACCGCGCATGCGGCGCGGAACCCACGATAATGCCCGGCCTGTTGGATGCAATGATGGAAAAACAATTCGCGCCATGATTGTTGTCTTCATTTACGCTGGCGTGATTGGCAACATAATCCCACTCGCCCAGTATGCGTCCCTGCAAGCGGACACTGTCCAATGCAGGATTGGTTTTGTAATTCAAAAATCCCGCGTCGAGTATCGCCATGGTAATGGTTTGGCCCGTAAAGCCCAGATTGTGCAGGTACTCACCTTTGTGAATGCGTATCTGGTTCACCGTGCCGCCATAATCCAGGTCAACGCCCGCAGTTCCGTATGGACGTGCGTTGTCAACAGGAAGCTCCGCTTCTTCAATAATATTTTTTGAAATGTAACCCGGCCTTACGCGGGGCGCAATGCCGCTGGTTGATTTTACAAATGGGAATGAATTGATCCTGGTAATGGCATTGGGGTCGGTAATGCGCACCAACACCTGGTTCAGCCATTTGGATTTGTTGAGAATGATCACGCCCGGAACTGCGGCTATGCTGTCCAGGTAGTCGCGTGAAATAGGGAGATCTGTTGAATCGACCGCTATGCCCTGGCTTGTCCTGCGTGCAATGGCTTTTGCGGAAAGATATGCGGAAGGATTGGCCAGTGTGGACTGGGTGCCCTTCTTATCCTTGAATACAACAATTTGCCGGGAATGCTGCGCAGTAGCAGATAGAAATGATAAGGTTACCAGTAAGGCAAGCGTAGAATATTTAATCATACCTAAAAATAATGATAATAAGGCACAGGCGAAGCCGCTATGCATATCCCGATACCTTGTTAATTGTGCGACAGCATATTCAATTTAATACCAAAACCCTGGCGGTATGCAGGGTTGCCGCCGCTCACCGGCTGGTATTGGGAATGCAGGAATTCTTTGTAGATGAGCCCTATGCCTTTGCCATACACTTCGTATGCGAAATTGCGCTCGCTGTAACCCTGCGGGTCATTGGGGAAGCCGAGCACTTCATCGCGCTGGTTTACGGTAATGGTATTGGGAACTGAGCCCATGAGCGTTGTAAAATCCTCGCCCAGGCTTTCATACATGTAATCCCAATCATCCAGGAAACGATAGTCCCAGTCGGGATCGCTGGAATAAAGGCTGATGTAAGTGTTGCCTTTCCAGTTGAACCCTTCGTTGATGGGAAGCTTGAGTTTGAGGTAACGGAAATTATTTTCGATCACTTCCAGGCTTTCGTTAGTGGGAGTGATGTAATAAGTAAGGTCTTCCATCCAGGGCTGGGTGCCTGCCACATCGCGGAGATAGCGTACCACGCGCCAGCTCGGCCTGCCGAGGTTATCGGTAATGGCAGCGTCTATTTCGTCTTTGGCCTGGTAGCTTGCCTTAACGGTATCCAGGTTCACGAACTTCATGGAATCCAGCCGGTAAATGATGTATTTACCCACCTGCAACTGGAGATAATCTTCCAACGGTTCAGAATTGAACTGTGCCGTTTTTTTACAATGGCTGAATACGAATGCGATGGCAGTCAGGAGCGTAAGCCGGGTAAATATTTTCTTCATAGAAATTAATGTAAAATAACGCTTTTCCGCGACGAATATTGTCGGCAACTGTCTGCAAAGGAGTCCTTTGGAATAATTTATCTGCGCTTATAATCAATACGTTGGTGATTACCCGGCGTGCACAAGGCTTCCACGCTGGATAATTCCCCCGCCTATTACGTCGTCTCCTTCATAAAACACCGCGCTTTGGCCGGGGGCGATGCTTTTGGCATTTTCATAAAAACGCACCCTTACGCCATCGGCCCCGGGGTACAGGTTGCTTAGGCTTCCTTTGTCTTTATACCTGATCTTGGTAATGGCTTCAAACCCGGGTGTAACGCCTTCGTATTTCATCCAGTTAATGCGCCCCACCAGCATTTCATTTTGCTCCAGGTCCGATTCATCGCCCAGCACTACCGTATTGGTATCGGGCAAAATGGCCGTTACATAGGCCGGTTTACCGAGTGCGATGTCGAGCCCCTTGCGTTGCCCGATGGTATAAAATGGATAACCTTTATGAGGGCCCAGTATTTTGCCATGCTTGTCCACAAAAAAGCCGCCGCTTACTTTCTCTTCCAGCTTGTCTACTTTCTTTTTGAGAAAGTTGCGGTAATCGTTATTGGGAACGAAACATATCTCGTAGCTCTCGCTTTTTTTGGCCAGTTCGGGATAGCCGTAGTCCAATGCCATCTGGCGGATCTGGGGCTTGCGGTAAGTGCCAAGGGGCAATAAGGTCCTGCCCAGCAGGTCTTGCTGCAGTCCCCAAAGTACATAGCTTTGGTCTTTCAATTCATCTATGCCGCGGCTGATGTAATGGCGGCCGTTGGCATGTTGGTGAATATTTGCATAATGGCCGGTGGCGATGAACTCACAATCCAGTGCGTCTGCCCTTTTCAGCAAGGCCCTCCATTTGATGTGCGTATTGCACATTACGCAGGGGTTGGGCGTGCGGCCCGCCATGTATTCGTCCACGAAATTTTCAATTACGAAATCGCCGAACTCTTCGCGGATGTCCAGCACAAAATGCGGGAAGCCATGCTGCACGGCCGCCATGCGGGCATCGTTGAAACTATCCAGGTTGCAGCAGCCGGTCTCTTTTTTGCTGCTGCCGCTGGTTGCATAGTCCCAGGTTTTCATGGTAATGCCCACCACCTCATAGCCTTGATCGTTGAGCATGAGGGCAGTAACGGTACTGTCTATACCGCCGCTCATGGCCACCAAAACTTTTCCTTTACGGCTCATTTCAAATGAAATTAAGCTGCAAATATAAGAAGACTGAGCGGGGTATCAGAGAAGATTAACAGCTGGTTATTCGAGTGAGCCTGCAGTGGGAAAGCACTGAGGCCCCAATCATAATCATTAAAAACGATTATGTGCAGCAGGGTCCTACTGATTATAAATCATTCTATATTATCTTCGGTGCCTTCACAAACTAACTATCGATATGAGAAAAATACTTCTGAGCTTTTTTGCCGTTTTCATTGGAGGAGCATCGCTGGCCCAGGACCTTTCTTATTACCTGCCGGACAGCATCACCTACAACCCTGCCATTCCGAAGCCAAAGGATGTTATTTACCACGAAGTGGGCGAATGGCATGTGACGCACGACCGGCTGGTAAACTATATGAAGGCCATTGCCACTGCCGCGCCGGACCGTGTGAAGCTGGAAAACATGGGCTTTACGTATGAAGGCAGGCCCCAGGTCATGCTCATCATCACTTCACCAAAAAACCATCAGAACCTCGAACAAATCCGGCAGCAACACCTGCAGCTAAGTGATCCCGGCGCTTCGGCATCGTTGAATGTGGACAATATGCCGGCCGTGGTATGGATCGGCCATTCCATTCATGGCAACGAGGCCAGCGGCGCCAATGCTTCGTTGGTAAGCGCTTATTACCTTGCAGCGGGACGTGGCCGCCAGATAGATGAATTGCTCGATAACGTGGTAATATTATTCGACCCGTCTTTTAACCCCGATGGGCTTAACCGTTTTGCAACATGGGTTAACCAGCACAAAGGCAAAAACCTGGTAACGGACCCTAACAGCCGCGAGTTTAATGAAGTATGGCCTGGTGGACGCTTCAATCATTACTGGTTCGATCTTAACCGCGATTGGTTGCCGGCGGTACACGTAGAGAGCCGCAACCGGCTGAAGAAATACCACGAATGGAAGCCGAATATCCTTACAGACCATCATGAAATGGGATCGGGCGCTACCTTCTTTTTTCAACCGGGCGTTCCATCGCGGGTAAACCCGCTGACGCCTGAAAAGAACCAGGAACTGACGGACAAGATCGGGAAGTTTCATGCGCAATTCCTCGACCGCATCGGGTCGCTGTATTATACGCGTGAGGGATATGATGATTTTTATTACGGCAAGGGTTCCACCTATCCTGATGTGAATGGCGCCATCGGTATCTTGTTCGAGCAGGCTTCGTCGAGAGGGCATGCGCAGCAAACCGCCAATGGCGTATTGCGTTTTCCATTCACCATAAAAAACCAGTTTACCACTACGCTTTCAACGTTGGAGGCGGCAAAATCGCTGCGTAAGGAATTGCTGGCTTTTCAAAGGGATTTTTATAAAAGTGTGATGACGGAAGCCGCTTCGGCGCCGGTGAAGGCTTACGTGTTTGGCGACAAGCATGACCATGGGAGGACGGGCGAATTTGTAAGGATGCTGCTTAGGCACCAGATAAACGTTCACGCGTTGGGGGCCGATGTGAAGGCAGATGGATTTGAATTTGAAAAAGGCAAAGCGTATATGGTGCCTGCCAACCAGCCCCAGCACCGGCTGATCAAAGCCATTTTTGAAAAAACGCTTAATTACAAAGACAGTTTGTTTTACGACATCACTTCCTGGACAATGCCGCTTGCATTTGGATTACCGTATGCCGAATTGACCGCCGCGGCATTTAATCCCGGTTTGCAGGGCGCAACGGTGATGGACATTGCCGATGGACAGCGAAGCGTTGATAAAAGCGATTATGCATACCTGTTAGAGTGGAATGAATTTTATGCGCCCGCGGTCCTAAACGAGCTATTGAACAACAACCTGCAGGCCAGGGTAGCCACTAATACCTTTTCGATGGTGGTGAATGGAAACAGCAGGAAGTTCAATTATGGAACGATCATGATACCGGTGCAATCGCAACCGGTGGACGCCGCACGGCTGCATCAATTGATGCAGCAGGCCGTTTCGAAATATCCCGTGATCGTTCATTCATTGCGGTCCGGTTCTGCCACGCAGGGCAGCGACCTCGGCAGTAATAAATTTGCGCCTCTTACCAACCAGCAGGTGGCAATGATTGCGGGGCCAGGTGTAAATGCAACGGACGCAGGCGAAGTATGGCATTTGTTCGATCAGCGCATGAACATCCCGCTTAGTTTGCTGGAGCCGGTAGTGTTTAACCGCGTGGACCTGTCCAAATACACTACCATCATTATGGTGGGGGGCAGCTACAATGAGATCAACAAGGATAAATTGCGCGCCTGGGTGCAGAATGGCGGTAACCTGGTGTTGCTGGAAGACGCTATTACCTGGGCTTCGCAAAATGATATTGGCAGTATAAGGTTGAAGCGTGTGCGCAGTGGGGCCGACTCTGCGGCCATAGTGAACTACGTGGAGCGTGAGTTCAGGAATGGCGCGCAGCAAATGAGTGGCGCCATCTTTAGGGCGGAGGCCGATTTAACGCATCCGCTGGCGTATGGCTATCATCAACCTTATGTAAGCATGTTCAAGGCAAACAGGGTGTTCTTAGAGAAGAGCAGGAACCCTTATGCCACACCGTTTTATTACAAGGACAAACCTTTGCTAAGCGGATGGCTAAGCAAGGAGAATTACGATGCCGTAAAGAACTCTGCGGCAGTGGTGGTGAGTGTGTCGGGTAACGGAAGGGTCATAGCCATTGCGGACGATCCTAATTTCCGTGCGTTCTGGTTGGGTGGCAGCAAGCTGATGTTGAATGCGGTGTTTTTTGGCAAGGTGATCGATGCGGCTTCGGCGCGGACCGACGAGTAAGCATTGCATATCGGCTGCGCTTGTTTTTATATTTGCGGTTCAGCTTGTTCTATCTGGTTCGGATGGCCGGCATCTGATTCCAGCGCGTTTTTTCATGTTCAAATTTCTATCCGATTTTCTTCCTGCTTGTCCTATCAGGCATGTTTTCTGCCGTTCCGATATGGAAGCTAATAAGCGGTTATTTTAAGGCATCTGGTCGCGTCCTGACCCGTTCCGAAAACACCCGGATATATCCGATTACAGTCGTTTAAAAATTTGTTCACAAGTTGATTACATCCGCGGAACTTGTATGCACAAAGCAGTATATTGCCAGCTCACTTAAATGAGCATGCTATGATCAAACTACAAGTAATTGGCAACCTGGGGAAGGATTGCATTGTGAACACTGTGAACGGCAAAACTGTGATCAACTTTAATGTGGCGCACACGGAAAAGTTCCGCGATGCCCAGGGTAACCAAAAGGACAAGACCATTTGGGTGGAATGTGCTTACTGGACCGACCGTACCGGCATTTCACCATACCTGGTCAAGGGTAAAACAGTATATGTTGAAGGCTCACCTGAAGTTCGCACCTATACCACCAGCGACGGGCGCAATGGCGCGTCTTTAACCCTTAGAGTATCCAGCGTACAACTCATCGGAGGCCGTAGCGAAGGCGGGCCGTCTTCCGGCATGGATGAAGCACCCATGGCGCGCAGAACAGAAATACCCACAGCCAGCGACGTGACCGAACCCATTGATGATTTGCCGTTTTAACGGTCCTAGGTACCGTTCGCGATCACTGTTCTCGCCGGACTAATGAAGCACAACAACGCGGGCAAATTTGGTACACGCCTGGGAAATTGCTGCATCATCGGCGTCAATGGAAATCATCCCTATAATTTTTAAAGCCCTGCTCAACGCAGGGCTTCTTTTTTTAAATTAGCTGAACAACATTGATTACAAAACGGGCTGATCGGCGCACCCTTCTTTAAATACCTCAGTCGATTAGTCACTGACAATACCATCGCCTATGTCATCGCGCAGAAAATTCCTGAAAGAATTCGGAAGCGTAGCCATCCTCGGTTCAGCAGGCGCCTGGAAAGCGGCAGGCAACGAAGAAGCCGTAGAACAACGCATGCTGCTCGCAGAACGCAAGATAGCCTTCAACGACGTTATCCGGGTAGGCTGCATCGGGTTCGGCATCATGGGACTCAGCAACATCCGCACCATGCTCAAAGTGCCGGGTATCGAATTGGCCGGCGTATGCGACCTGTACACCGGCCGCCTGCAACGCGCAAAAGAATTGTATGGCAATAATCTCTTCGTTACGCAGGACTACCGCGAAATGCTCAACCGCAAAGACATCGATGCGGTCATCGTAGCCACCAGCGATCACTGGCACGACCGCATTGCAATAGACGCAATGAAGAAAGGCAAGGCCGTGTATTGCGAAAAGCCCATGATACACCAGTTGAACGAAGGCTGGCCCGTTGTTAATATACAACGCGAGACCAGCGCCGTATTGCAGGTGGGCAGCCAGCGTGTAAGCAGCGTAACCTTTGCAAAGGCGAAAGAACTGTTTAAGTCGGGCGAGATCGGAGCCCTCAATTGCATAGAAGCCTGTTACGACCGCCAGAGCGCAAGGGGTGCATGGCAATATACCATGCCCACCGACGCATCGCCCGATACCATTGCCTGGGATAAATACCAGGGCGATGCGCCCAAACATGCATTCGATGCGAAAAGATTTTTCTGGTGGCGCAATTATAAAGACTACGGCACCGGCGTGGCCGGCGACCTGTTCGTGCACCTGCTATCGGGCGTGCATTTTGTAACAGATTCCTATGGCCCGCGTAAAATATTCGCGACAGGACAATTAAGCTATTGGAAAGATGGAAGGGACGTGCCCGATGTAATGACAGCCATCATGGATTACCCGCAAACGGCGCAGCATCCCGCCTTCCAGGTAATGTTGCGCGTGAACTTCATCAGCGGCCAGGGCGACAGGGGCCTTACGCGTTTCATTGGCAGCGAGGGCGTGATCGATTTCAGCGGCAACGAATTCACCATCCGCCACAGCAAAATGCCCAAGGCTCCCGGCTACGGCGGATGGGATGCGTTTGAAACCTATCCCGAATCGATGCAAAAGGAAATCGCCAGCAGGTATGAACAGCAATATCCAAAAGAACAAAGGACCGTTACGCAAGCCAAGGACATCGTATACCGCGCACCGGATGGTTACAGCGATAGCGTTGATCACTTCATCAATTTCTTCGAGGCCATGCGCTCGGGCAAGCCGGTGGTGGAAGACGCTGCATTTGGTTTTCGCGCAGCTGCGCCCTGCCTGGCTTGTAATGACAGCTATTTTAAAAAGAAAGTAATAGAATGGGATGGAGAGAAGATGAAGACTGTTTAAATCAATTTATACATCCTGCCGGGCAACCCCGCAATCAAGCCCTGCATTTCCAGATTCAGCACGGCTCCGGCAACGGCGCTGTTGCTCAATCCGCTCCGCAGGTTCAATTCATCGATGTGCATGGTTTCTTTTTCGCGCAGCAGCGCTACGATCTTTTGTTCGTCTGCATTTAATTGAACAAACAACGTTGTTTGCCGCTGCCTGGGTACAAGGGCTTTTTCTTTCCATCCCATTGCGTCCAAAAATGTTTCGGCATCATCCAGTAACATCGCCTTGTTGCTCCTGATAAGATAATTGCATCCTTCGCTTTTGGGATCGGTGATCTTGCCCGGCACTGCAAATACATCGCGGTTGTAGCTATCCGCTATTTCAGCAGTGATCATGCTGCCTCCCTTGATGCCTGTTTCTACCAGGATAACCGCATCGCTGATGCCCGCTACGATGCGATTCCTTCCAGGGAAATTATGTTTATCGGGCGGGGTCTTGCTGCGATACTCGGTCAGTAGGCCACCGCCTTCTTTCAACATGTCTTTGGCAAGTCCTTTATGCGCGGCCGGATATACCTGGTCGAGGCCATGCCCTACCACGCCTACTGTTGGAATGTTGTGCTTCAGTGCGCACTTATGCGCAATCCCATCGATACCGTAGGCCAGGCCGCTGATGAGTATCACCTGCAGTTCGCTTAATGCCTTTACCAATGTTTCCGTTACCTGTTTGCCGTAGTCTGTATTGTTGCGCGTGCCTACAATGGCAACAATTCTCGAGGCGTTCAGGTCCGCCGTCCCTTTGTAATACAACAATACCGGCGCATCGTAACAATGCAGCAATCTCTGCGGATAGGATGGATCTGTTATGAACAGCGGCCGCACTTTGTATTTTTCAAGGAAGGCCACTTCAGCTTCGGCCTCCCGGTATGCATTGAACGCTGTAATGCTGGCCGCTCTTACCGTTCCAATGCCTTCGATCCTTTCCAGTTCGGACCGGTGCGCCTTTAATACCGCCGATGCACAACCGAAATGTTGTATCAATGTACGGGCGTGCACGTACCCTATGTTAGGTACAAGCGTAAGCGCTACCTGGTATAATAATTCCTGTTGCATGGTGCAAACTGCCCGGACGCAAAAAGAAGTAATTTTTCATTGGCATCCCGGTGATAACCGGATAATATTTTAAAGCATTGTGAGTGCAAGCAGGCTGATGTATATACAGGCCTACAATATACAGATGTGGGGGAACGATACGATCGCTGGCGGGGTCGTCTGCTTCCTGAATGATAAAACGCAGAACGTTTGCGACCGTTGAACACTTTCCAGTGCAATGTCAGATTATAATTAACAATGTTCGTTGGCTCATTACTGGCTTACCACTTTCAGTTCCGTTCTCCTGTTCTTAGCGCGGTCCTCTTCCCTAGTATTATCCGCAATAGGCTGCGTAGCGCCAAAGCCTTTGAACGAAAGCCGCTCGGGCTGGATCCCTTTTTGCGTGAGATATCCTACCACTTCCTTCGCACGGTTCTCGGACAAACGCAGGTTATCGGCAGGCTTCCCGATATTGTCCGTATGTCCATTGATCTGGATACGAAGCGTGGGATTCTCCTTCATCAACTGCACTACCTTGTCCAACTCCACCTGCGACTCAGGCTTCAGGTTGTATTGATTGAAATCGAAAAAAATATTCTTCAGTACGATGGTTGCATTCGGTTCTATGGGCTGCAATGCAATGTCGATGTTATAAGTAGAATCGGGCTGCTTCTCTTTCAAAGAAAAGTTCTCGGAAAAGAATAAATATCCCCTGCGGTTCACATTGAACGCATAATCTTTTCCAACCGGTAAAGTGATCAGGTAATGACCTGTTTCATCTGTCTGCACCCTGCTGACGACCTGTTGCGAAGCAAGGTCTATCAGCTCCACGCCCGAAGGCAATCCCCTTTCTGTTTTACGGTCATATACTTTTCCCCTCACCCATAAAGTACGCAGTGGGCGCACATCCTGGCGCAACTGGAAAGTGTACAGGTCTAATCCACCCTTGCTATCGCTGCGGTCACTGGCGTAATAGGCGGTCTGGCCATCGGCTGCTATCACCAGGGTTCCTTCGTTTTCGATAGTATTGATGGGATAACCCAGGTTCTTCAGGTTGGTCCAGGTGTTTTTCGGTCCTTTCTTGGCCATGAACAGGTCATCGCCGCCATAACCGAAATGCCCATTCGAAGTAAAATACAATGTCTGGTTGTCGGCGTGCATGAAAGGAGTGCTTTCATCGCCCGCGGTATTGATCTCCGGGCCCAGGTTTTCGGGCTCGCTCCACCTTCCATTCGGCAAGCGGTGCGAAACATAAATATCGCTGCCGCCATATCCGTCCGGCCGGCGGCTTGCGAAATACAGGTCGCGCTTGTCTGGTGAAAGGGTGGGCGCAGATTCCCAGAACTCTGTATTGATACGGTTCCCCAGGTTTTCCGGCACGCTCCATCCTTCGGTAGTCAGATAAGAAATATACAGGTCGCAGCTTCCATATCCATTGGGAAAATTGCAGCCGGTAAATATCAACCACTGGCCATCCTGCGAGATGGTAAGCGCTCCTTCATTCATATTAGTATTGATCTCGCCGGGCAGGTTCACGGCCTTGCTCCAAGCATTGTTCTGGTGATAGGATTCGTAAAAATCTTCATTGAAATAATTCACCTTTCTCGTAAAAATCAGCTTGCCGCCGTCGATCGTAAGCGTGGGATAATATTCAGAAAAAACAGTGTTGATATCGGCCCCAAGGTTCTGCGGCTCGAACTTGTATGTTTTATCAGGATTGTTTGCGGCATGTTCGATCGCGAAAGCATAGCTTTTTTGGCGGTATTCCGCTGCCTTCCTGCTTTTTTCGTTGATGCCCGGCAGACTTAAAAATGATTGTACCGCGGAATAAGCTTTTACAAAATCTCCCTTGCCTGCCAGGTAAATGGAATAGGGAAGATTGTAATCCTGGAAAAATAAACTATCGATGTCTTTTGCGATCTCGTAGTTGCGGATGGCTGAATCATATTGTTTCAGCTCACCGTATATCCCTGCAATGGAAAGGTATGCTTCCAGGTATCGCTTGTCGTGCTTAAGCGCATTGTATAAAAATGGAAGGCTTTCCTTGTAATTGCCATCGTCGGCCGCGGCCAGGGCCCGCTCGTACATTTCAACCGCCTTCTTATTCACCTTGTCCGGATCGTAGGTGCCCGGTTGCGCTGCGGTCATTAATTGAAGTAACAGGAAGATCGGCAATAGCAATGCCACGCCCATCCCTTTGCGTGCGTGAGGGGCCGGTTTCCGGGGGATATTGGTAATATCATTTTGCATGGGTAGCAATGCAATAACGCTTTGATTTTAAAATTACTATTGCCGGGAATAAATAATTATCCAAATTTCTTCAACGGCAAAGATGCTGTTTCGGAGGTATTCGTTGCAGCGGAAAAGGTTAAATAAATCGTTGAGTGATCGGATTATGGGGAGTTAAGTCATTGACTTAATGACTTCTTACGGCACATTCATATACTTATGGATCTGCATTGAAAATTCCCAACGTGGGTTATGCTTGATATACTCTACGATCAGCGGAGTCATAGAGGCTGATTTATCCCACTCCGGTTGCAGGTACAGCTTGCAGTCGGGTGAAACCTGCGCGGCATGCTGTTCGGCCCAGGCAAAATCAGATTTATTAAAAACCACCACTTTCAGCTCATTGGCCTTAGGCAATACTTCGGGTAGCGGCGACTTGAATTTTTTTGGCGAAAGGCAGATCCAGTCCCATGTACCGCTCAAAGCCCAGCTACCCGATGTTTCCAGGTTGGTGCGGTAGCCCTTTGCTTTCAATTCATTCGTTAGTTCGTCGAGGTTGTGCATGAGTGGCTCGCCACCGGTGATCACTACTATCGGGTGGTGTTCGGGCCTGCTTTGTAAGGGACAGCCCGCGGTTACTTCGGCTACGATATCCGTAATGGTCCTTTGAGGGTGGCGCGACGCATCCCAGCTGTCCTTAACATCACACCATACGCAACCCACATCGCAACCGCCGAGGCGGATGAAATAGGCGGCCTTTCCCTGGAAAAATCCTTCTCCCTGGATGGTATAAAAAGATTCCATTACGGGCAAGGTGGCGGTATGTACAAGGGTTTCCGTCATCGGCGCAAAGGTCGTTTATTAAAGGATGCCGCGGTGTTAAAAACTCGTTTCATCATTTAGCCGCGGCGTTGAAAACGCGTTCCATCATTTACTTGCCTAAGGGTTCCTTGCTTAAGATATTTTATACCAAAATCGAACAACATAATATCAGACCTAATAACCCGATTATCGAATAAGCGGATGAAAGACGATAGATGGTTTTGTAATCAAATGATTCAATGATTCACCTGATACAATCCAATGGCACAACCCGATGATCTGACAACCTTATGACCTAATGACCCATCGGCTCAATGACTTATTTCGATACACGCTTTATATGTATTGCGCATCAGCGCGGCTATCGTCATAGGCCCAACTCCTTTTGGCACAGGGGTGATGTAACTGCATTTAGGCGCTACCTCATCAAATTTTACATCGCCTTTAATGGCATAGCCCTTCTTTTTAGATGGGTCCGTTACGCGGGTAATGCCTACATCTATAATTACGGCGCCTTCCTTTACCATATCGGCAGTAACAAATTCGGCGCGGCCCAGGGCGGCTACTACAATGTCCGCTTCGGCGCTGAGCGCTTTCAGGTTTCTGGTGTGGGAGTGGCAAATGGTAACGGTGCAGTTACCCGGGTAGGTATTACCGCTGAGCAAGATGCTCATGGGCCTGCCTACGATATTGCTACGGCCGATGATAACCGCGTGCATTCCCTTTGTTTCGATCCTGTAATGCTCCAGCAACAGCATAATGCCGTGCGGCGTGGCGGGCACGAAGGTAGAAAGCCCCTGCACCATGCGGCCCGCATTTACGGGATGAAAGCCATCTACATCTTTTGCAGGATTGATGGCATTGATGACCCTTGCATCTGAAATATGTTTGGGAAGCGGAAGTTGCACCAGGATGCCGTCTACTTCCGGATCAACGTTGAGGTCTTCGATCGTTGCCAGCAGCTTGTGCTCGCTGATGCTGTCTTCGAGCCGTATGAGCGTGGACTTAAATCCTATTTCGGAACAGGCTTTTACCTTGGCGCCTACGTACGTTTCGCTGGCGCCGTCGTTACCCACCAGCACTGCTGCCAGGTGCGGAACCTTCTTTCCTTCGGTGATCAGTTGCGCTACTTTTAATTTCAATTCATCTTTAATGGCCTGAGATACCAGAACCCCATCTAAAATTTGCATGGCGCAAAGGTATAAAAACGTGTAATTGATGTTGAAATAACCATGGCCCGCCCAAAACTTTGCTTGAATTTGCCGCAAATAGTTTCTTGTGCTGCGGTATTGCCTTATCCTTATGTCATTTATATTCTTTGCCGTGTACCTGCCCGCGCAAACTGTGCGTGCCCGCGTGGATTGTTTCAGCACAGGCAGCTATCATGAACGATTTACGGATGTGTTTTCAACCACGGCTAATCCTGCCGCCCTTGTATATGCGCGGCCGTTTACCGCTGGCGTCTATGCAGGACGACGGTTCCTGAATACGGTCCGGCATTTTATACTAGCCGCAGCCATTCCGGCAGGGAAGGATGGATTGGGCATCCAGGCTGATCATATAACGGCGCCTTCGTATGCTCAGTCAGCTGTTGGGTTGGGCTATGCGAAGACATTGGGACAGGCAGCAATCGGTGCGAGGTTTCATTATCACCGGATAATGGTGGCCGCATATGGATCGATTGCGGGAATGGCCGTAGAGGCAGGCAGCAATTGGCATATTACAGATGATATACGCGTGGCCATGTGTATTTACCTGCCTGCGGGTGGTAAGGTTAAGCCTGCATATTATTACCGGGGAGGAATGGCGTGGGCTATTGCCGACCAATTATTATTGATGTTGGAAGCCTCCAAGGAAGAAAACCGGCGGGTGAACATTCACGCCGGAATATATTACCGGCCAACTCCCCGGATAACATTGCAATCCGGCATTACTACCGGTAACGCACAACCGTATGTGGCTGCCTGGTTACAATGGAACCAATTACGTGTGTTGGTATCTGTTATTTATTCGATGCAATTGGGCGGTGTACCAGGTATTGCGGTTATATACGCGCCGCCGGCAATTATTACCCCATGAAACGCTTTATTATTATATTATTATTGATAGCGACGTTCGCGGTTCATGCGCAACAGCCACCGCTGACCCAACGGCACGAGCAGCAGTTAGAGAGCATGGCGGACAAAGATGAACAGTTGTTGGAAGATGAATCGCTCCTGCAACAACTGGAAATGTTCCGGACCAACCCGCTTAATCTCAACACCGCCACAGAAGATGAATTGCAATTGCTGCAATTGTTAAATGCCTTGCAAATAAAAGCCCTCCTTCAATACCGCATGTTGTTGGGGAGGTTCATTCACGTGTACGAATTGCAAGCAGTACCGTATTGGGATGTACAGGCCATCCGCAGGATATTGCCTTATATTACCATCCGGGATGACGAAGTATCCGCATCATTTGTTTCCACTGCCATTAAAAATGGAAGCTCCAGCCTGTTATTCCGTTTATCAGGATCATCGAAAAAACCTGCCGGCTTTACCGATACGGGCACGGGCCGCTTTTGGGGCGCACCGGGAAAAATATTGGTGCGTTATCGTTATAATTATAAAAACTTCGTACAGTGGGGCGCACTGGGTGAAAAAGATCCGGGAGAGCAATTGTTCAGCGGTAGCCGGAAAACGGGCTTCGATTTTTATTCTTTCCATGCCTTTGCAAGGAAGCTGGGCATCGTTCAATCGCTGGCGGTAGGAGATTATACACTTAACATGGGGCAGGGACTGGTGCAATGGCAGGGCATGGCCTTCGGCAAAGGAGAGCTCACAGGCATCAAGAGGCAGTCAGCTATAGTAAGGCCCTATAACTCCGCGGGCGAATACAATTTTCACCGGGGACTGGCCATTACCATCGGGCACAAAAAACTCGCCGCCACTGCTTTTTATTCATCGCGGAAATCAAGCGCAAACCTTTCACTCGACAGCGTAGGAGCCCCTCCGGTGATCACATCCTTCCTTACCTCAGGCCTGCACCGGACTGCCAGCGAACTGGCCGAACGTAATAATATAATACAACGGGCCATGGGCGGCGCCATTTCGTATGAGGATGGGGGTTGGCATATCGGCGGCAACTTCATTCAGCACAGCTTTTCCTATCCCGTCCGGAAACGGCAGGAGCCTCATAACCTGTTTTCGCTCAAGGGTCGGCGTTTATTCCATTGGAGCCTGGATTATGATTTTACTTTCAGGAACCTTCACCTGTTCGGCGAGGCCGCGTCAAACCATGCACTGAACAAAGCACTGATCAACGGGCTCTTGCTTAGCTTGGACAAGAAGGCTGACATCAGCATATTGATACGCTACCTGGAACCGGGCTACCAGCCGCTCAATGCCAGCTCCTTTACCGAAAACGCTGCGCCATCCAATGAAACAGGGATTTTTACCGCCCTGGCCCTGCGTCCCATCCCGCGATTACGGGTAGACGCCTATGCCGATGTACACCGGTTCCCCTGGCTGAAGTCACTGGCCGATGCTCCCACTTGGGGTAAGGAATACCAGGTTCAGTTGATCTATCAGCCCCGTAAATCGGTGGAATTGAGCACCCGGTTCAGGGCTAACCTGCTGCAAACCAATGATCAGGATCATGAAAATGCGTTTCATTCTCTTATCAATGTGCTTAAAACCAATTGGCGAATACAGGTTGCCTGGCAGCCGGGAACGGGTTGGCAAGCGGCGCAACGGATAGAGGTGGTATGGTATAAAGGCCCGGTACGGGAACAGGGGTATTTATTATTTACCGACCTGCGCTACGCGCCACCGCACAAGCCATTCACCATCGGTGGACGGCTTCAAGTCTTTGAGACAGACGGATTTAATTCCCGCATCTATGCGGTGGAACAGGACGCGCCGTATGCGGCACCTGCCGCTTATCACAAAGGGATCCGCTACTACATTAACCTCCAATACGAGGCGCCCCGACGGAAGCTGCGGACCCGGTCAATTTATTTTCCTGAGATTAAAATCTGGTTAAGATTTGCCGGGATTTTGGCTGAAATGCAGGCGGGAACTGCATCCCGCCCGCATGGGGTCGATTATAAACTACAAGTCATTTTCTGCTCATTTTAAACATTTTTTAGGATATCTTGCAGCGCTTTTGAAAACGGTGGTGTCTTCCAATACACCTTAAAATATCCATTCCTATGATTTAACAGAAGCTTAGCTTAGTCCGGAAACCCCTATATTTACAAATTCAAAAATCTAAACAAGCGTCACATGAGAAAACTTCTATCGCTGTTTTCAGCGCTGGTATTATGTACCATGTTCGTGTATGCACAGACCGGAAGGACTGTGTCAGGTACGGTGACTGACGACAATGGAACTGCCATTCCATTTGCCACCGTGAAAGTGCAGGGTTCCCCCAGATTGGGAACTTCCGCTGACCAAGACGGTAAATTCACATTAAGAAACGTTCCTGCAGATGCTGTCCTCGTGATCAGCGCACAGGGACACGGTGAGAAGACTGTTACTCTGGGAGCAGAAAACACTGTTTCCGTTACACTCGAAAGGACCACTACAACCCTCAACGAGGTAGTTGTAACCGGCGCCTTCAACATCAAACGCTCACAGCGGGCGGTTGCTTACAACGCTCAAAACGTGAACAGTGAGCAACTCAACACTATCCGCCAAACAAACCTGAACAGCGCCCTGGCCGGTAAAGTTGCCGGTCTGCAGGTGTTGGACCAATCCAAGGTAAAACTTGGTGAGGCTGGTAACGTTCGCCTGGGTGGTGCAGCATCACTGGGTGGCGGCGGTGTCATCTACGTTGTAGATGGTACTATTGTTAACCCTAATGACATCAACCCCGACGACATCGAAGACGTAACAGTGTATTCTGGTGTAAACGCCACTGCGCTGTTTGGTGAAAGGGCCATCGGCGGTGCCATCGTTATCAACAGCAAAAAAGCTAGAAAAGGAAGAAAAGGCATTGGCATTGAAGTAAACCAGGGTATCACCTTCGACCGCATTTACGTTCTGCCCAAATACCAGAATGAATATGCGGGTGGTGCATCTTACGATATGTACAGGTACACCTGGCAGCCCGGCCACCCCGAAGAGTGGAAAACGCTGGATGGTAAGTACTATCACGACTACTCCGACGATGCTTCCTGGGGTCCCCGCATGGTAGGACAAGAATACATTCCCTGGTATGCATGGTATCCCGGTACTAAATACACCGGTAAAACTGCAAGCCTGACTCCTCATCCGGATAACATCCGCGATTTCTATCAGACAGGTCTTACCAACAATAACAACGTAAGCTTTTCGAAAGCAGCCGAAGACTACAACGTCCGCGTTTCTTATACCGACCAGTATATTAAGGGCCTGTTGTACAAATCGCAACTCCGCAAGAATATCTTCAACGTGAACTCTTCGCTCGACATGGGCAAATACTTCACCCTCAACGCTAACGTTAACTACGTTGCCAGCAGAAGGGAAGGTGAGTTCAACGATGGTTATTCTAACCAATCAACCGGTTCATTCTCCCAATGGTTCCACCGCGACCTGGATATGAAGATTGTGAAAGAGCTGAAGGACCTGCGTTCTCCAACAGGCATCCTGGCCAGCTGGAACCATAACAACCCGGGCACTTACAATCCTGATAACCCGGTTGCATTCTATGGCGGTAACTACTGGTATAACTTCTATACCTATTTCGATAACGTAACCAACTTCGACATCCGTGAGCGCCTGTACGGTGATATCGGTTTGACATTCAAGTTGAACAATAATTTCCGTATCAGGGGTACTTACAGGCAGAACGCAGTTACGACAAACTACGAGAACAAAACTTCATCTGACCTGGAAATGAGCGCTACCCAATCCGGTATCGATGCTTTCTATGGCACAGGCGAAACCTACTTCAAAGAGCAAAACTTTGAATTGGTTGCTTCTTACAATACCAAATTCCTGAAGGATTTCTCTACCAACGTAAACGTGGGTGGAAACGCAATGCGTAGCGATTCGAGGACTTTGCAGGCACAAACAGTGAACGGTTTCAGCGTTCCTAACCTGTATGCATTGACCAACTCCAAAGATCCCATCGCATATGCGAACGCACGGCAAAAACAACAGATCAATTCAGTCTTCGCAAGAGGTGACGTTGGTTTCAAGAACTTCCTCTTTGCTGAGTTCTCACTCCGTAACGACTGGCACTCTACACTGCCTGAGTTCGATCCGGATATCTTCTATAAATCCTTTGGTGTAAGCTTCGTGTTCAGCGAGCTGCTGTCTGGCAGCCTGCCCGCATTGAGCTTCGGTAAACTCCGTGCAAGCTGGGGCGAGACTCCGCGCTCACTCGGAATTTATGACAATAACTTCCTGTATGGTGTAAACGCCAACCAATACAACGGCAACTTCCTCATGACCACTCCCGACGTAGTTCCCGATCCGAGCCTGGTAGGCGCTGTGGTGGCTACATGGGAAGTTGGTATGGACCTGAAATTCCTGAGAAACAGGGCAGGTCTTTCCGTAACCTTCCAAAACACCGAAAGCAAGAACATTCCTATCGGTGTTGACGTTAGCGGAACCAGCGGATTTACCCGCAAGACCATTAACGCAGGAAGAATCGACGTTCAGACAGTGCTCTTGCAACTAAATGGTAAGCCTGTACAGTCTAAGAACTTTACCTGGGACGTTGTTGCCAATTTCAGCAAGCAGGTCGAGAACAAGATTGTTGAGCTTGCTCCTGGTGTTGACCAGATCGTGCAGTTCTCAGGTGCCTTCAGTGGAACTTCCAGCGCATACGTGGTGCACCGCGTAGGTGAAGAGTGGGGCCAACTGAGAGGCGGTGGAATCAAGAAAATCAATGGATTGCCTGTGTTGGATAACAGCGGCCGTTACATTAAAGAAGACAACGTGCTTTTCGGAAGCGTTCTTCCTGACTATATCGGCGGTTTCCTGAACACATTCAGCTATAAGAATTTCGTAGCTAACATCAACATAGACTTCCAGAGCGGTGGTAAGTACTTCTCACTATCTGATTTCTGGGGTACTTTCTCTGGCTTGACCGAGCGTACAGTTGCACTGAACGACAAAGGCAACCCCATCCGTGACCGCGTAGCTGACGGTGGTGGTGTGCATGTGGTAGGTGTAGACGCAGATGGTAAACCAGTTGATTATTATGTTGACGCGCAATCTTACTTCCACCAATTCCGTGAAAGGAGCATTTCCGAAAACAGTGTGTATGACATGACTTTCGTGAAACTGCGCGAAGTGAGCCTGGGATACAGAATTCCTGTTGGTAAAATAGGAAACATCTCCCGCTGGCTGCAAAACGCAACCTTCTCGGTGGTGGCAAGAAATCCCTGGTTGATCTATGCACAAAACAGGGACTTCGATCCGTCTGAACTTGCTCAGCAATTTGGTGAAGATGGACAGTTCCCCGGATCAAGGTCACTCGGATTCAACCTGAGACTGGGCTTCTAATAATCACAAACAAGAATTTAAACAAGCAATTATGAAATTGAGAAAATATAAAACCGGGATCCTGGCAGGTGTAGTTGGCCTGTCGATCCTTGCAGGTCCGGGTTGTAAGAAGGTGAAGGATTTTGGAGATATCAATCTGGATCCCTCACGTACTACCGAACCTATTACATCAGCATTGCTGACCAACGTGATCGGTTTAACAGGTACCGCCTATCCAAGCCTCGGTACTTTAGTGACCAACACAAGAGGCGGATTGTATGCACAGCAGTTTTCCGAAACCCAGTATACCGAAACATCGCTGTATGCTGAGCCTAAGGTTGACTTCGACGGTACATACTCCGGGCCTTTGATGGACCTTCAAAACATCATTAACTACAATTCAGATCCGGAGACTGCCGCCAAGGCTGCGGTTAACGGTTCTAACAAAAATCAAATAGCCACTGCCCGCATCCTGAAGGCATATTACTTCTGGGTAATTACAGACCAATACGGCGACATCCCTTATTTCGAAGCTTTGAAAGGTGAAGGCAATACCAAGTTCGACACCCAGCAAAGCATTTACATGGACCTGTTCAAAGAACTGACCGAGGCTGTTGCCCAGTTCGATGGCGGCGCTCCCTTCAGAGGCGATGTCCTGTATGGTGGAGACGTTGCAAAGTGGAAGAAATTTGCTAACTCAATGCGCTTGCAAATGGCATTGAGGCTTTCCAAGGTTGACGCTACAACAGGCGCAGCCCAGGCAAATGCAGCAATTGCCGCAGGCGTAATGACCAGCAATGCCGATAACGCTGTTATCGACTATCCCGGCGGAACTTTCAACAACCCATGGTACAACCTGTACGATGGCCGTAAAGACTTCGCCATGAGCAACATTATGGACAACTTCCTGACCAGCACTGGCGATCCCCGTTTGGCCGTATTCGGTTCTTCCGATGTCGGATTCCCTTACGGTTTGACCAGGGACCTGGCAGTTGCATTCGACGGATCATCCGGCGGCAACTGGGCGAGGATATTGGCTAATGACCGTCGCGAGCAAGGCGATCCTGTGACCGTTATGAACTATGCTACCGTGCTGCTGGCACAGGCTGAAGCCCGCCACCGTGGATGGGTTACAACCGGACCGACTGCACAACAGTTGTACGAAGCAGCCGTTCAGGCCAGCTGGGATGAGTGGGGCATTTCTTATACTCCAGGTCAACTGGCCGCTTACTTGTCCAATTCAAACGTAGCATTCACTGCCGGCAACGAAATTCAGCGTATAGCTACTCAAAGATGGCTGGCACTGTACCCGAACGGCTTGCAGGCATGGTTCGAGTGGAGAAGGACAGGATTCCCTGTGCTGACACCCACTCCATACGCTACTAACAGCAGCAAGCAAATTCCGAGAAGGTATGTATATGGCATCCGCCAGTACAGCTTGAACAAGGTAAACACGGAAGAAGCTGCCGCACGAATGGGTGGCGACAACCAGGATACCCGCACATGGTGGGATAAACCTTAAACTGTTCGCGGAGCCGGTGAAACGCTCACCGGTTCCGTTTTTTATAACAAACAACTAAACATAACAATATGAAGTTGAGATCTCTAAAACTATTCTCACTAGCAGTGCTTGCAGGAAGCTTCCTGCTCACTTCCTGTGATAAGAACGAAGGCACCCTGAACGGTGCCGGTCAAACAATTGTAAAGTTGCCCCAGGGCGCTGAAGAAAAAGTAGCGCTCGCGCTTGACTTCAAACCAGGCCTGCAGGACGTTGTGCTGCTGGACGTAAGAAGGGATGTTCCCAACAGCGGCGAACTGAATAAAGTAACTGTAGTTAAAATCAAGAACGATCCTACCATTGTTGCGGACTACAACGCAGCACACGGTACAGCATATGTTGCATTGCCCGCGGCTGCCTTCCAGGTTGACCCGAGCAATCCTTTCAACGGCAGCGAATGGACCGTTACTTTTAACCCCGGCGAGCATGCCAAGCCGATCCTGATCAAATTGGATCCTACCAAGCTTGACCTGAGCCAGCAATACGCTCTTGGATTCACTATTACCGATGCAGGCGGCGCCAAAATCAGTAACGGCCTCCAAAGCGCGATGATCGAAGTAGGTGTTAAGAACAGGTACGATGGATACTACCGGGTAACCGGAACCATGGTAGACGTTTCGAGCCCTACCCTCACCGGTTACTTCCCTCAGGACGTTGCACTGGTAACTACCGGCGCTAATTCTGTGGTGATGATCCCGATCGACCTGGGCATTCCCGGTCACCTGATCCTGAGCGGTAGTTCGCTTAGCTACTACGGAAGCTACGGTCCTACATTTACCTTCGACCTGGCCACTGATAAAGTAACTGCAGTTACCAACTCATACGGACAGCCCGCAGGTAATACACGTTCTGCTGAAATCGATCCCACAGGTATCAATAAGTGGGATGCTGCTACCAAAGACATGGACGTGAAATATTTCATGAAGCAACCCAGTGTTATAGCAACACCTCCGCATATCAGGGTTTACTTCGATGAGCATTTTGAATATCTCGGACCTCGCTAGTAGGTTACAATTTCATATTGACGCCCCCGCTACGCGGGGGCTTTTTTTTCTTAAAGCAAGAGAATTTATGTCCAGCCGCGCTGTACAAATCGGTATTTTTGTCGCAAATCAGGTCACATGAACGAACAGAATCAAAACAACAACAGCCAGCTCAATATCGAAATCTCTGAAGAAGTAGCAGAAGGGTCTTATGCCAACCTCGCTATCATTACACATAGCCATGCTGAGTTTGTAATTGATTTTGTAAACGTAATGCCCGGCACTCCCAAAAGCAAAGTAAAATCGCGCATCATCTTCACTCCACAGCACGCCAAGCGATTCATGAAAGCGCTTACTGAAAACATCCAGCGCTTTGAAACAGTGAACGGAAAAATTCAGGATATAGAAGAAGTACAACTGCCGCTGAATTTCGGCGGACCAACCGCACAGGCATGATTATGTTTTTTTTACCGATAGATTAAGATTCGGGTATACCGTTACGTTATAACTGCAATACCTCTTCCCTTCTCTACATCAATCCTTCATCAGCAAAGCTGAAATATCCCTCATCACTTACGATGATATGGTCCAATACGCGGATGTCGAAGAAGCGGGCCGCTTCTATCAATTTGTTGGTGAGGTCGCGGTCGGCCTGGCTGGGCAGGAGTTGGCCGGATGGATGATTGTGGCAAAGAATAAGGCTGACCGCTTCTTCTTCCAGCGCTTTTTTAAGGATGATGCGTGGATCGGCCACGGTGGCTGTCATGCTGCCAGTGCTAAGGATTTCAAAGTGATTGATCTTATTGCTTTGATTTAGGAAGAACACCGCGAAGACCTCGTACTGGTAGTCTTTCAGAAGCGATTGCAGTGAGCTGGCCACGTCGCGGCTACTTTTGATGGTCTTTTTATGGAAGGCGCCTCCAGCCTGGCGACGCCGGCCCAGTTCCAGCGCTGCGGCAATGGTAACGGCCTTGGCCTCGCCCATGCCTTTTATGGACATCAGTTCTTTTACGGATAGCCTGCCGAGTTGGTCGAGGTTGTTTTTTCCCAGTACAAGAACGTCTTTTGCCAGGTCTACCGCGCTGCGGCCATCGGTGCCGCTGCGTATGAGGATAGCGATTAGTTCCGAATCGCTTAGGGAGGCCGGGGTTTTACGTAGCAATTTTTCTCTTGGCCTGTCGTCTTCTGCCCAATCTTTGATCGCGTACTTTTGCGCTTGCATTTCCAATCCTTTCTTATTAGTTTTCAGGTACAAATTACAATAGTAGGCGATACAATACTTTGTGATTTATCTCGTTTATCCGATTCGTAACCTTTGAAAAACTGAAATCCAAATGAAAAGGAAAACCATCGCTGCAATTGGCGGCATCCAACCCTTGCTTTTCTGTGTCGGTATGTACCTTATGGCCTTGTTCTTCTCGATGTTCGTTTGTTCCTCTATTTTTTATGCTATCAATCCCAAGAAGGGCTCAGCTGAGGCTGACATGGTGACTACCACTACCACGGTATCAGCGGGTAAAGACGTTATCGCTTCGATTAAATGAGATTCATTTAGCTCGAAGATGAGTTACGGGTTATGAGTTATGGGCTGCGAAAGTTCCCGTAACGCATGATCCGTGACGCATTTTGCCGATCTTTTCGCATCCGGAAACGCGATTTGCCGGCCATTCAATCAGCCAATGCACCCAGCGCAATCGGGTAACCAACTATTCACAATTCGCCCGCATTTTACTCGCAACCTATCCGATTAACATCATAATAACCTACCCGATCCACTATTAATAACCCGTGTCGGGCTACTGTATTCCCGCCCAATCACTTGCTTTTCTCCTGCCCCGCCCAGGCTCATGGTAACCGATCCAATCACTCATCACCGGCAACGTATCCGACTACCATATCTCTCGCTCAACTTCTCACTTCCACCCCTATATTTTTTTCCCCTTCCTCACTTATCACTAAGTGAAGCTTTATCTTCGCCGCACAATTTTCAAGCTGGTTATGGACGCCTCCCTTAAAATCTTCTCCGGTACAAGCTCACAATACCTCGCAGAAAGTATCGCAAAACGCTTCGGGTCGCCCCTTGGCAAGATCACGATCCAGCGCTTCAGCGATGGCGAAATTCAGCCTGTTTTTAATGAAAGCATCCGCGGCGACATGGTGTTCCTGGTGCAAAGCACGTTTTCGCCCGCCGAAAACCTGCTGGAGCTGTTGCTGATGATCGACGCCGCCCGCAGGGCCTCGGCCGCCAAGGTAGTGGCCGTGATGCCATACTATGGATACGCCCGGCAGGACCGGAAGGATAAACCCCGCGTGGCCATCGGTTCCAAGCTGGTTGCCAACATGTTAACGGCGGCTGGGGCCGACAGGGTGATTACCATGGACCTGCATGCCCCCCAGATACAAGGGTACTTCGATATACCGGTAGACCACCTGGACAGCTCGGCGATTTTTATCCCTTACATAGAGAACTTAAGGCTGGAAAACCTTACCTTTGCGGCCCCTGACGTGGGCAGCGCCAACAGGATACGCGAAATTGCCACCTATTTCAATGCGGAAATGGTGATCTGCGATAAGCACCGGAAGCGCGCCAATGAAATATCGAGCATGGTGGTGATAGGTGATGTAACGGACAGGGACGTAGTTCTTATAGACGATATCTGCGATACCGGCGGCACCCTGGCCAAATCGGCCGGCCTGCTCAAGGATAAAGGGGCCAGGAGCGTAAGGGCTTTGTGTACGCACCCCGTGCTGAGCGGCAACGCCTACACGAATATCGAGCACAGCGTATTGGAAGAGTTGGTGGTGTGCGATACCATACCGTTGAGGCAGCAATGTTCCAAGATAAAAGTGCTGGGCGTATCGGAGCTGTTTGGAGTAGCTATCCGGAATGCGTTCGAGAACAGGAGCATTACAGGATTGTTTGTGCACAGCCAGATGAGGAACAGGTAAAAATGTGTCCGAAGGATTCCTTCGGACGAAATGAAAACAACGTAAATTCTTAATTTAAATAATAATGAAAACAATTACAATCGAAGGACAACTGAGGACCGAGACTGGCAAAAAAGCCACCCGCCAGCTTCGCTCTCAGGAACTGGTGCCTGGTGTAATTTACGGGGGTGCGCAGGAGATTAACTTCTCCGCTCCGGCCAGGGATTTCAAGAACCTGGTGTACACAGGCGATTTCCAATTGGCGGAGATCAAGATCGACGGTGCTTCTTATACGTGCATCATGAAGGACCTGCAGTTCGACAAGGTAGGCGATTCCTTGTTTCACGTAGATTTTTTGCAACTGGTAGAAGGACGACCCGTAGTGGCCAGCATTCCCATTAAGTTCACCGGCGCTGCCATCGGCGTTAAGAACGGCGGAAAGCTGATCACCAAAATGAAGGCATTGAAGGTAAAGACAGAGCCGCAATACTTGAAAGAGAACATCGAGGTGGACGTGACCGACCTGGACATCAACGGCAACATTCGTGTGGAAGATGTCAAGGTTGAGCATTATGAGATCCTCAATTCACCCAGGATCCCCATTGCCTCCGTGGTTACCACCAGGCTACTGCGCCAGGAAGAGGGCGCTGTTGGCGACAAGCCTGCAGGTGCTGCACCTGCTGCCGGAGCCGCTCCCGCTGCTGCACCCGCAGCCGCCGGCAAGGACAAGGATGCAAAAAAATAACCGAACGGTATTTAATAATCCTGCCCCGCCTTCGCCTCTGGCTTCGGCGGGGTATTTTTTTAAAATACTACGAACAGGGTATAGATTTAAACAAGGAATTTATTCATCTTTAAATGAGCAAGTTTTTACTGGTTGGGCTAGGCAATATCGGAGCTGAATACGAAGGGACCCGGCATAACATCGGGTTCGAGCTTGCTGATGCATGGGCTGCAAAACACGAAGGAATGTTTACAGCAGAACGGCTGGCCCATGTTGCCCGGACAAAATGGAAAGGCAAAATTGTGATCTGCATCAAGCCCACTACGTACATGAACCTTAGCGGAAAAGCGGTTAAATACTGGATGGACAAAGAAAACGTTTCAATGGAAAACGTGCTGGTAATGGTAGACGAGCTGGCGCTGCCATTGAGCAAAATACGGCTTCGCCCGGGCGGAAGCGCCGCGGGGCACAACGGCCTCAAAAGCATTGAAGAGGTGCTGCAGACCACAGAATACCCCCGGCTAAGGTTTGGTATCGGCAATGACTACCCGAGGGGAATGCAGGTAGAGTTTGTGCTAGGCCGTTGGACGGAGACGGAGCGGCCGCTGGTGAAAGTAAAAATTGGAAAATGCGTGGAGCTGATGGAAAGCTTTGTCACAACGGGAATTGAGCGGACGATGAGCCTGTACAACAAATTAGTGGTTTCCTTATGATTTATACAGTTGAAACATTATTTTCGCATAAATATTAACGACGGCAGAAATTAATATTTTGATATTCAATATACCTAAGAGGCCCCGATACCCGCCTTTCCAGGCAATGAAAATTGAAAACATACACCAGTCAAATCCTTATTGAATATGAAAATTTTCTGTGTAGGCCGTAACTATGTGGCTCACGCTAAGGAACTTGGAAATGATATACCCGAGGAACCTATCGTCTTCATGAAGCCTAAGAGTGCATTGTTACAGGCACATACGCCCTTCTATTATCCCGAATTCACCAACGAGCTCCATTACGAATGCGAGCTGGTGCTACGCATCAGCAAGAATGGCAAGTACATCCAGGACCGGTTCGCCAGCAAGTATTACGATGCCGTTTCCGTGGGCATAGACTTTACCGCCCGCGATATCCAGAACGAGCTCAAGGAAAAGGGCCTGCCCTGGGAAAAGGCCAAGGCCTGGGATAACTCCGCCGTTGTAGGAAAGTGGATTCCGTTCCAGAACGTCAAGAATAAAAAAGACATCAACTTCTGCCTGTATAAGAACAAGGAATTGGTACAGCAGGGCAACTCCAGCCTGATGCTAAACAGCTTCGATAAGATCGTGGCGTATATTTCAAATTATTTTTCTGTCAACATCGGCGACCTCGTATTTACCGGCACTCCTGCGGGAGTAGGCGAGTGCGTTGTAGGCGATGAACTTGAGGCATTCATCGAAGATGATAGCCTGTTAAGTGTGGAGATTAAATAAAGTCATTGGGTCATTGGGTCAATAGGTCATTAGGTCATTAAGTAATTAATGGCCTTTTATTTTTATCTGAATGACCCATTGACTAAATGACTAATGACTTAATCACCAATGACCTATTTTTGCGCTTTGCTTGCTATACATATGAATGCTGATACTCTATTAAAGGCCTGGCGACTGATGTGCTGTGCCCGCGCCATGGCGGATACTTATGAAAACAACCGCTCCGTTTGCAAATACGTTCACTCCACTTCACGGGGGCATGAGGCCATTCAATTGGCCACCGCATTCAATTTGCTGCCCTGCGATTATGTAAGTCCGTATTACAGGGACGAAAGCCTGTTGCTGGGATTGGGCTTTACGCCTTACCAGTTGATGCTGCAATTGCTTGCAAAGGGCGATGATATTTTCACGGGCGGCCGCGAATATTATTCCCATCCCAATTACCGCGGTCCCGGCAAGCCAGGCATCATCCATCAAAGCAGTGCTACGGGCATGCAGGTGATACCGACCACCGGCGTGGCGCAGGGTATCCAGTATTTAGAGCAAACCAACTCATCATTATTCAAAAGCGGCCCGCAGGGCGAAGCCCCCGTTGTAGTTTGCTCGTTGGGCGATGCCAGCATTACCGAAGGAGAGGTGAGCGAGGCGTTTCAATTTGCGGTGCTGAAGAGATTGCCGGTAATTTACCTGGTGCAGGATAATCGCTGGGGCATCAGCGTTAGCGCGGAGGAGGCTAGGGTAATGGACGCGTATGATTACGCTGCCGGCTTCCCGGGCATGGAGCGCTTGCGCATAGACGGTAGCAATTTCATCGAGAGCTACGAGGCCATGCAGCAAGTTATCGGGCATGTGCGGCAGCATCGCGGTCCTTACCTGGTGCAGGCAAAAGTGCCGTTGTTGGGCCATCATACCAGCGGCGTGCGCAAGGAATTTTACCGCTCGAAAGAAGACCTGGAAAAGCATGCTGTTGATGATCCCGGTCCGAGGTTGAAAAGAACTTTGCTCGATTGGGGATATGAAGAAACGCATTTGAACGAAATAGACATCAGCGCCGCGGAAGAAGTTGCGGAACATTTCAAGCGTGCGGTTGCTGCTGCTGAACCTGACCCCGCTAAAGTGGCGGATTTTGTATTTGTTCCTACGCCGGTAACAGCAGAACAGGGAGAGCGTGCGCCCGCATCGGGAGAAAAGACCATCATGGTAGACGCCGCGCTGTTTGCCATCCGCGAGCTGATGGAAGAATATCCCGAAGCAGTATTGTATGGACAGGACGTAGGACGCAGGCTGGGCGGCGTATTCCGTGAAGCGGCAACATTGGCCGAGCGCTTTGGCGATCACCGCGTTTTTAACACAGCTATACAGGAAGCATATATTATTGGTTCTACCGTGGGCATGAGCGCTGTGGGTGTGAAGCCGATAGTGGAGGTGCAGTTTGCGGATTACATCTATCCGGGGTTCAATCAATTGGTGACCGAGATATCTAAGTCTTGTTACCTAAGTTGCGGCAAGTTCCCCGTGCAAACCTTGATCCGCGTGCCTATCGGCGCGTATGGAGGAGGCGGCCCGTATCACAGCGGAAGCGTTGAAACTACCGTATTATCCATCAAGGGCATTAAAGTGGTATACCCATCCAATGCGGCGGATATGAAGGGATTGATGAAGGCCGCATTTTTAGACCCCAATCCGGTAGTGATGTTGGAGCACAAAGGATTGTACTGGAGCAAGGTGCCTGGAACGGAAGAAGCAAAGACCATCGAACCCTCCCGCGACTACGTATTGCCGTTAGGAAAGGGCGCTGTTGTATTGCAGGCGCATCCTGAAAAAATATCGAACGGTGAATCCTGTTGCATCATTACCTATGGCATGGGCGTATACTGGGCGAAGGCTGCCGCAAGATCATTTCCGGGCCAAATAGAAATTATAGACCTGCGTACTTTATTCCCGCTGGATGAGGAGTTGGTATACTCCACCGTAAAGCGACATGGGAAGTGTTTGGTATTGACCGAGGAGCAGCAAAACAATTCATTTGCGGAAGCTTTGGCGGGCAGGATATCGAAGCAATGTTTTCAATGGCTGGATGCGCCGGTTGAAGTATTGGGCGCATTAAACCTTCCCGCAGTACCAATGAACATGGGCCTGGAAGCCGCCATGCTGCCCAATCCCGAGAAAGTATCTGTCATCCTCCAACATCTATTGACTCAATGACCTAATGACTTACTCACCACTCACAAAAAAAAGCCACCCGTTACAAGTGCGAGTGGCTTTGCTACGAAAAGGAGGCTTTGTTTATCGTTTCGCTACGTCAAACTTTTTAAAGATTGATTTTACGATCCTGTTCATATCGTCCTGTTGAATCCTCTTATTGGTTACATCAGTTTCTGCCCAGCCCTGCCATACAAGCTTGTTTGATTTTGCATCAACAATATTGATGGTAATGGTACCGGACTTGTAAGGAACTGTGTAATAGTCTTCGCCCAGGTATTGCGACGGATAATAGACCGAGTTGATACGTCTTGTGTAAGGGTTATAGAAATACCTTACTTGTGGACGTGAGTATACAGATTGCGATTGCTCCCTGAACTCGTCTTCCACCATGATGTCATAATCGATCAGTACGTCTGCGCTACCGGCGTTTCTCGCTTTTTGCCAACCGCTCTTATCCAATTCCTGCGACACGCGATCTACCAGGTATGATTCCTGGAAATTCTTGTAAGATTTGCCATCCTTTCGTTTTGTTTCTTTGTCAGTCAGCCATGCGTATGTTTTATAATCGTTCAGGTTTACCGAAGGATCTTTCTCCACGTAAGACTGAACACCGCAGGCCGACAACATCAGCGCTGCGATTACCAATACGCTGCCGATGCCTACATGTATTCTTTTCATAGCTTCTCCTTTTTTGTGTTCGTTACTTATTATTACTCCAATAACGTTCCATTTTAAAGTTTAGACGTTAAGGGACTGCAAAAGTTTGATAGTCAGTGCTCAGTCTAACCGGATTTGGGGGTTAATTTGCCCATGACGTGGAACCAGTGTTGCATTATTTTAACAGATGTGCCGCAAACGGTACAGTTTTAGCATGTCGTTGTGACAGGAAAAATGGGCCCGTTCGTTTTGCACATTAATAACCAAATACACAGATCATGAAAGTCAATTTTCTGGTTGTGGGGCTTGTTACTATTGGCATGGGCATGAGCTCATGCGTAAGCTCCAAAAAATTCAAGGCCGAGCAGCTGCGCGTGGCCGAACTTACCGATCAAAATTCAAAACTCCGAAATGACGTGCAATCGTGTGAGAATGAAAAGACCGCGTTGGCGCGCGACAGGGAAGCCATGCAGCAGCGCCTGCAAAATGATATTGATGCGCTGACCAGGCAGGTGGGTTATTTGAAAGAAAACAATACCACTGCATTGAAGCAGTTGCAGGACTTGTCTGTAATTTCTGCTTCACAGGCTGAGAGCATTAAAAAATCACTGGAAAATATCGGCGCCAAAGATGCTTACATAGCAGACCTGCAAACTGCGATGGCGCGCAAGGATAGTTTGAACATGGCTTTAGTGATGAACATTAAAGGCGCTATCGGTAACCTTTCAGATGAGGACATCAATGTTAAGGTCGATAAAGGCGTAGTGTATATCGATATTTCAGATAAGTTGTTATTCAAGAGTGGCAGTTATGTAGTTACTCCTGGCGCCAAACAGGTGCTGGGCAAGGTAGCAAAGGTGTTGCTGAACCAGCCGAACATGGAGTACATGGTGGAAGGACATACCGACAACGTGCCTTTCAGAAGGGGCGAGTTGAAAGACAACTGGGACTTGAGCGTGCTGCGCGCTACGGCTGTTGTGCGTGTATTGCAGAAAGAGTATGGTATCCCCGCTAACCAGATAGCTGCTGCCGGCCGCGCCGAGTACCGGCCTATAGCTGATAACGAAAGCGTAGAAGGAAGAAGCACCAATAGAAGGACGAGGATCATTATTTTGCCGCAGCTGGACCAGTTTTTCAAGTTGCTGGAGCCGAAGCAGGGAGCGGTTAATACGGGGACAGAGTAGGGGTTGATATGGGTGGAGTAGTGAGTAGTAAGTGGTGAATGGTGAGTGGTGAATAGGTTTGTTCTGAAGAATTGCTTTTAAGTACTTCTTGGAGAAAGTTTGTTTAGTCGAGGATTCTGCGGAAACGGATTCTTTGAAATGTTGATGTCACAAAAATTTCGGACAGGCGTCGTCAGGTTGTTAAATTAAAACAACCTTCCATGACGAATAAAACTTTAGGAGCAATAGCTATGGCTTGCGCTCCTTTTTTGTGCATTGACTTTTTGGTGCACCGGCAGGCTGGACCTAATGAGAATTTTGAACATACTTCTTTGTCGGGTTTATTTAGCCTCGTGTATATGATCGGCTGGATGTGCAGCATTGTGGTGATGAAGCGGGTGGGGGCTACAGGGTTCCGGTGGTTTGGCGTGTTTATACTGAATGCCCAGTTATTTACTTTATCGTTGGCGAATATTTGGAATGTGTGGGAGATAGTGAACCCGGGAGATACCAGTAAGCTGTATTTTATTTTGGATTTATTTTGGCCGATTAGCCAGGTGGTGATGCTGGTGGCAGGTATAACGGTAGTGGTGGTAAACCGCCGTGCTGTAGTAATTAATGGCGGTTTTGGCTTTGTGAATGGGTTTGGAAGCTGGGGCCGGTTTGTGCCGCTGCTGGCGGGTTTGTGGTTTCCTGTTTCTATTGTGTTAATGGTAACGCTCGGTCAGAACTATTTGACGGTGGTGTTGTCGGGAGTTTATTCCGCAGTGGTTTGGGGGCTGATGGGGTGGGTGTGCTTTAATGTGGATGGGGTAGGGTATTGGAGGAGGTGGATGAGTATTGGGGCGGTGCTGTAGGCGATTGCCGTCTAAATGTATTTCTGCCCGCGAACCGTTTGTGAACGAACAGATACTGCCAATATGTACGTTCGTCTTAGATTCGCCTTAGATTCGTCTTACCTTCGCTCAGGCTTCGTTCGAGTTTTTGCTGCGTTTTGACAAAATGTCTCCCTCTTCCTTTTGGCTAGTCCGGTTCATAATCCTATCTACAGCTAGCGAAGCTGCTGGCATTTCATTTCAATATGTTCAACTGATTCAGCGGGGTAATATTCGAATTTCTCTCAATGATTTGCGGGATTTTTAGCTATTTTTGCGGCCTGTCTGGCGGCAGTTAGGCTTCGGATTGTCGTAAAGCGGGTCTGCCTCAAGGCGGTGAGGTTGTGTGCCAGTGGGGCGGTTTGTCCAGTTAGGTTAGTAACCGCAAGTATTTTTTGGCGAGGTAGCTCAGGCGGTTAGAGCGCAGGATTCATAACCCTGAGGTCATGGGTTCAACTCCCATCCTCGCTACAAGAAAATCAAGCGATTATGACGGAAGGTTGTAGTCGCTTTTTTATTACTACCATAATGCTACAACATCATTGATTCCAGAATATCCCTCAACTCAGTGCATAGAGTTCTTACAGCATTAATGGCAATGAACTTAGAAGGATCAAGGCATGCACATATTGCCTTGATCCTTATATTCATGAAAGGCTTTGATGAATAGTAAAGTGGAAGGCGCTTCCCTTGCCTGGTGCAGAATCCACCCATATTTTTCCCTTGTGCAATTCAGCGATCTTCCTGCAGTGCGAAAGACCAATGCCCGATCCCTCGTATTCTTCCCTTGTATGCAATCGTTGAAAAATGACGAATATCTTCTCATTGTGTTTTGGATCGATCCCAATCCCATTATCTGAAACAGTGAACTGCCAGAATCCGTCCTTTTTCTGCGATAATACTTTTATGTGAGGAATGGCATCTTTCTTCCTGAACTTAATGGCATTAATGATCAGGTTCTGAAATACCTGCTTTAGCTCGGTGCGGTATGCATTGATCACCGGTAACGTGCCGGTTATTTCAATTTTTGTTTGCGTTTCAGATATGGCTGATCCCAGATCTGCCAACACGTCGTTCACAAGCGCGTTACAATCCACCTGCATCACTTCCTTCTTGCGCCCCAGCCTTGAATATTCAAGCAGGTCGCTTATAAGCACATGCATTCGCTCAGATGCCTGTGAAATAAAGTTCAGGTATTTGACACCCCTTTCATCGAACTTATCCTTGTATTGGTTATGGAACAATGATACAAAGCTGCGCGTGGTACGCAAAGGTTCCTGGAGGTCGTGAGACGCCACGTAAGCAAATTGTTCCAGTTCCTTATTCTTTCTTTCAAGCTCTTTATTCGCTTCATCGGCTTCCTGCCTTGCCTTACGTTCTTCCAGCGTTGCAATTTCCAGGCTTTTTGTACGTTCATGTACCTGCTGCTCAAGGAACGCCTGCCGTGCTTTAATGGCTCGAACCCTCATCTTATAAATTAGTACGATACTGCCAACTGTGGCAATAACAGTAAGCAATCTGAACCACCATGTTTGCCAGAAGGGAGGCGTAATAATAACCCTGATGGAGGTTCCCTGCTCATTCCACACATTATCGTTGTTGGATGCTTTCACCCGCAGAACATATTCGCCCGGATCCAGGTTGGTATATGTAGCGGTCCGGTCTGTGCCTATGTAATTCCATGTCTTATTGAAGCCTTCAAGCGTGTACGCATACTGGTTCCTTTCCGAAGCAGTAAAGTTCAACGCGGCAAATTCAAAAGTGATAATAGATGGGCCATAAGGTAAAGTTATTTCGCTTTCAGTAAGAATATCGCTTCCTCCCAGGAATGTAGAATCGGTCTTACCAATTAGTTTAAAACCGGATATCACCACTGGCGGTACATTTTTATTTTCTATCAGGTTAGCCGGATTGATGACATTAAAGCCATTAATGCCTCCAAACAGGAGGTTGCCGCTGCGGGTTTTCATGCCGGCACCTTGTGAGAACTCGAAGCTCTGGATCCCATTGTTCAAACCATTGTTCTTGAATATTTGTCTTACAGGATCAAATCTGCTGAGGCCATTGTTAGTACTTAACCATATATAGCCAAGATCATCTTCAATTATGCTATTGATGCTGTTGTCAGGAAGGCCGTCCTTTGTTGTGTAAATAGAGATCTTCTGTGTTACAGGATCAAACTTGTTAAGCCCTCCTCCCAATGTACCGATCCACATGTTTCCTTTACTGTCAAGCAAAAATGAAAGGATCATATCACTCTCCAATTGTGTATTGCTCTGGTTATAATGCCTGAACGTTTTTTTGGAAGGATCAAATATGCTTACACCGCCGGTTCCACCTATCCATATGTTTCCATCCTTGTCTTCTGCAAAACACCGTATGAAGTCTCCTCCAACTGTGTTCTTGTTATTAGGATCATTTACATATTTGGTGATGATGCCTGTTTCCTGGTTCAAAACGTTCACGCCGCCTCCATTTGTACCCATCCAGATATTTCCCCTGCTATCTTCAAAAACTGCATAAACAGCATCATTGTTGAGTTGGTGCGGAGCATTGCCTTTTGTATAATGCTTAAAAATACCCGTTTGGGGGTCATAGCGGTCAATACAGTTTCCATACGTGCCGATCCACAAGTAGTTATTTTTTTTACCCTGATAAAGGCAAAGCACTCCCCAATTTGACAATGAATTTTGCTTGGGGTCTGGGTTAAAGCGTATGAAACTATCGGTAGCTTGTTTCCATAAATTCAATGCCCCTCCACCCGTACCTATCCATATATCTCCTTCCGGGTTTTCCGCAAAGGAGGTAACAATATTGAAGCTCAGGCTCTGGAAGTCTTGCGGGTTATTCTGGTATGTATCGAAATAGGTCAGCGACTTGTCGTATTTATTAAGGCCGCCTTGATAGGTTCCTATCCAAAGTATCCCTGTATTGTCCAGAAACAACGCTGTTGTGTTGCCATTTTTGCTAAGAGTGGTTGAAACGTTCGGGTTGCTTTGGAAATGGCTGAAAGTATTTTGTTTTGTATCAAATAACTCCAGGTAATTTTTGGTTCCTACCCATAATTTTCCACCGCCTCCGTCCACTATAGCAGTAATTGAATTATCCGCCAGGCTATTGGGTTTACCCGGAATATGCATGAACCTTGTAAAAGTTCCCGTACCGTGATCAAATAAATTGAGGCCATTGCCGGTGCCGATCCACACTCGTCCATAGGAATCTTCTGTAATTGCCGAAATACTATTTCCACTTATGCTATTAACATCGCCTGTCTGGAAGAACCTTTTAAACTTCTTTGTCTTGCGGTCAAGGATATTCAATCCCCATGAAGTGCCAATCCAAAGGTTTCCCCTGCTGTCTTCAAAAATGCAGGTGATGCCATCATTGCTAAGGCTGGATGGATCAGCAGGAACATGCTCGAACTGCGTAACCTTTCCTGTTTTACGATCCAATAGATTCAGTTTCCAATAAGTCCCTATCCAAAAATTATTCTGCTTATCCTCATAAATGGCTGTAACTGACTTCTGGCTAAGCCCATTTTGATTGTCAGACATTTCCTTGAAATGCTTAAATGTATTATGCTGCCGGTCATATAAGCTCAGGGCGCCATTCACGGTTCCCACCCATAGATTTCCCTGCCTGTCTTCGTACAAGGAAAGAATATGGCTTCGTCGGAGGCTGGTGGTATCTTTTGGCGTGTGGCGATACACTTTAAAGCTGTAGCCATCGTACCTGTTCAATCCGTCCTGGGTGCCAAACCACATAAAGCCATATCGGTCCTTTAGGATAGCCTGCACGGTGCTTTGCGACAGGCCGTCGAGGTTTGACAAATGGGTAAATTTTACATCGTGCTGTGCGAATGACGTAAGAAAGCAACCTGAAAAGAAGTAAAGCAGGAAGATGAGCCTCCGTTTCAATACCGGGTTGGCACAATGTAACCTGTTCCTGGCAAAGTCTTGTTTCATATTTGTACATGCACTCTTACATTCCGGCATTTATTACTAATCAGCCTTATCCGAAAGTGACGAGCTTGTTTTCTGATTATACGTTACATTCTGAAACAAGATTGAGATTTCGTTTCGGTTATACCAACCTAAACGGGTTATTAATTTAAATTTTAGAGTATTTACCAAGTCCGGTAAGGTTTTTTACTGATATAACGGGCTGAATCAACCAGAGCCTCCCCTTTCCGTGCCTTAGTTTCCACAATAAGAACCGATTAGACTTGCTTCAGGCTGTTCGCCGATACGTTGGCCAGGAATTGATTGATGCGCTCAACGGATTCCGAAATCACCCGCTTTAGCAAGGCTATTGTGCTTGGGCTAACCCTTTCCTGTCGTTTTGCTAAACTTTCCATCTGCGCGGCGATCTGAGCGGCTGATTTCATTTCCATTGTTAACAGCGATCCCTGCAGGTTATGCATTTCTTCCCACAACCTTTTGTAATCTTCTTCATGGATCGATTCTTCAATGGAGGTGAGCAATTGGTTGGTCTCATCTTCAAATACCAGTAAACACCGGCCGAGAACGCCTGTGTCGTTGTTCAGCTTATGGAAAAGCGTTGTTATCTCATTATCGGACGCGCTCAACCTGCCGCCATTTTTTTTACCATTGACATTATTTGCGTACTTGTTTACCAGTTCTATCAGCTTTTTCATGATGATGGGTTTCGACAAATAATCATCCATGCCAACCTGGATGCATCTTTCCCGGTCATCGCTCATTGCGTTCGCGGTCAAACCAATGATTGGAACGTGTTTGCCGTTCGTTTTCTCGGTTTCCCTTATTTGCTTTACCGCTTCATAGCCGTTCATCTCGGGCATTTGCACATCCATAAGTACCAAAGCGAACGAATTGTTTTCCAGCAGTTGCAGGGCCTCTTTTCCATTGCCAGCTATGGCAACGCTATAGCCTTGTGTTTGTAGCATGCTTTGCGCTACTTCCTGATTGACCTTATTATCTTCTACCAGTAAAATTGTTTTCATGGTTTGAAGATTGTCTTTCTTAAATAGGCCATTTACACCCTTGCCATTGTGCAGGGGCTTATTTTTTAACTGTTGGCCTGTGAGTACGTTTTGTATGGCATCCAGCAGATCTGATTGGCTGAACGGCTTTGAAAAGAACTCTCTTACCCCCAGTTCTATAAAATCTTCCTTATCACTAGCCCTTTGAGACATGGATATAACAATGATCTCCGTATCTTTTAATTCCTTGTGCTTTTTGATCTTTTCAATGATACTGACCCCCTTTACCGTTTTAGGAAAGGTGCTATCGATGATTGCGAGTGAAAAAGGCTTTTTCGACTCCGATGCTTTTTTTAGTAGCGCGAAGGCTTCCCGGGCCGTTGCCGCCGCAACAGGCTTCATTCCAAAAGAAGACAACATTTGAAGTAAGGCTTCTCTGGCATGCAGGTTGTCTTCCACTACAAGCACAGGCGTTCCCTTTAAAACAGGGAGGGGAATGAACTTTGATTTGGCTTTGTTTTGGAGTGACAATTTTACCGTAAAATGAAAGCTGCTTCCTTTGCCTGCAATGCTTTCTGCCCACATCCGGCCTCCCATTTCTTCCGAAAGCCTTTTGCTAATAGCAAGTCCCAGCCCCGTTCCCCCATACTTCCGGCTGGTCGATCCGTCAACCTGCGTGAATTCTTCGAATATGGCATTTAATTTTTCAGGCGGAATGCCAATGCCTGTGTCGGAAACGATAAAGTGCAGCGTAGCTTCCTTTTTTGAAACAGTATCCAGCTTCACTTGCAACATCACTTCGCCTTTTTCAGTAAACTTAATGCCATTGCTGACCAGGTTGGTAATGATCTGTTGCAATCGCATAAAGTCTGCAGTAAACAGATCGGGAACATCAGGATTGATCCAGAAAATGAACTCAAGGTTTTTTTCGGAAGCTTTCAGTGCCAATCCCTGCAGCCCCCGGACAATTTCATCGCGGAGGGAAAAAGAAACAGGATAAAGTTCCAGCTTGCCGGCATCCATTTTTGAGAAGTCCAGGATGTCATTGATCAGGCTCATTAAAGTGGTTGAAGACGATTTGATGATCTCAGCGTAGCGTTGTTGCTCCGGTGACAGTTGTGTAGTTTGCAGTACCATGTCGGTCATGCCCACGATGCCATTCAAAGGCGTCCTGATCTCATGGCTCATATTTGCAAGAAAAGAACTTTTGGCAACGGAGGCTTTTTCGGCTGTTTCCTTGGCTTCAATCAATTCGTTTTCCAGTTGCTTTTTCTTTTGGATCTCCCTTTCAAGATAAGATACCACGCTGATCAGGTCGTCATCATTGATATCAAATTTTTCATGGCTTGACAGGTCCAGGGAATGAATGGCGTTTTTAAGCTTGATTATAGATTGGGTCCTGATTTCGTTTTGTAGTTGAAGACTGAGCAAAACGTTCTGATATTCTTTTTCACTAACGGTAAATGCATGTTCTGAGATCTCTTTATCTCTTTCGAAGGTTTTATACGTATTACTGATCTTCAATAGAAAATTCCGCATCGCCTCATCCTGAAGGTACGCTCCCGGCAATAATTTCTCAACCTGGCTTTCGAGTAATTTGTGGTATGTCATGCGCATTAATTTTCCGACAACGTCGTAATAGTCATCGTTTGATTGTGCAGTTCACATTTGGTATCTGGATTGAAAGGGGAGATCTCACCATACGAATAAAACCCTGCAATGGGTGGATTCCCTTTGAAAATATTTTTGGCTGCATCCACTTCTTCATCGGCCCTGTCTTGCAGAATGATCTTTCTTCCCACGCAACTAATGAAAATGGCCAGCTCGGGACTGGCGTTGGACAGTGTGGTGAACGAATTCCTGGCTGCTATGGAAGATCCTTCGATCAGCCTGTCAAAATTTGCTTTCATCAACCGCACTTTGCTTCCCTCTGGCATATTACCCGCGAACAGCATCGATTTCTGATCTTCGTTAATGCTTAATATGGTGCGCACCAGGTTTTTGTCACTAGCTGGCTCCTTTATTGATAGAGGAAATAAGAGTGCAGAACCAGGCAACTCATTTTTGTATGGGCCTAAATATTCTTTGTAAAGATCAAGCGCGTTTTTGTCGTCAATTTCATACAGCACATTTTTATTCGAGCGTGTAATGGTCCTTTCAGGTCCAAATTCATCCCAACCTCCAAATGAACCGTGTCCTACTTTGAGGTGACGGCCATAAAAGCCAATGGCAACCACAAGCCCCTCCCTGGGTGATCCGTTCAGCCCTACGAGGGTTGTACAGAACCGAGTCCCATCGCCGGCAAGACCCCCGGTGACCGGCACGCTCAATACGTTTTTTTCATTTAACCCGTCCACCAGCTCACTGCCATTGATGTGAGTACCATCGGAGATCACGAAAACGAAATTCAGATCGCTGGCTTCTAATTGTTTCATGAGGTAGTTGCCGATGTTCCGGCTGTCTGGATATTCCTGGACATTGGCCACGACCGACCGGATGGTTGTCTTTTCAAATTCGATTGCAGTGACCACTATGGTCTCATCAAATGCCCCGCTGCCCACGATTTCGCCGGCCGTGGATGAATAAACGATTGAAGCATTCAAATACAGTTGGGAAACCCGATCGAGGATGTGCTGTTGGGTGATTAGTCCGGCATCTCCAAATACCAATACAAGCTGTGCTTTTGAAGCATCAAATGACGGTTTGGAAAAGTTGCTTTTCCATTCTCCTTTTTCGTAATGGAGTTGTTGTACTTTCATAGGGCGGTTAACTGTTAAAAATTTTATTGCCAGCTTTATCAGATAGATACCATGCGTCCCCTGGTTTCGCAATGACTTTCTCACCAATCCAACTGCCGCTTTCTATTGGCTGGCCGTCAGCATTGAATAAGCTATGTTGGTATTGGTAGGGGGTTGTACCGCCGGATACATTCACGGTTATAAAGCCGGTTGTTCCATTATAACGAGATACATTCGTTACCGAACCAGGGATGGTAAAACTGCACTGCGCCGAAACGATAGTACTTTTTGCAAGACCAAAAAGTATTGTGAAAGGGAATAGGGGTTTCATTAACGGTGGTTTTTCAAGGAAAATTTTTACAGCTTATTTCGGCTGTTGTCGCCAAAATAGTCCGTCAGCCTGAAAGACAGAAATCGGATATACAGGCGACACGGGGAGAGTGAGAAAAATTACCTGTCCTAGTTTATTGATAATCAGAGTGATAAAAACAAACCTACGAAATCTCACGTAATTGCAGTAAGAGTATTTCCCCAGCGAAACATTTGACAATTGTCAAGCTATTTCTGTGGCAAAAGCTTTTTTCTCGTGCGGCTGACGGTCTCCTGCGTCATGCCAAGAAAAGAAGCAACATATTTTAGGGGGATGCGATTGGCAAGGTGGGCATATCGTTCAAGGAAGTAATTATACTTGGTTTCAGCATTAGATAAACGTGCGACCAGTGCCCTTCCTTCGGCGTCGGCGTAATATTTCTGAAGCAACTTGCGTACATGGATATTGAATTCGGGAAATTTCTTATAAAGTTGCTGGAGGTGCTGAGTGGACATCATGATCAGGTCACAATTTTCGATCGTTTGCATGTTTTCAAGCGAAGGTTTATCGCTATCGAGCCCTGAGATGGAGGTGACTATTTCGTTCTCAATACTGATCCACGTGGTAATATCCTTCCCACCTTCTTTTACAAATCCCCTGATGGCCCCTTGCCTGATAAAGTAAATATACTCGCAGACCTGGCCGCTTTTCAGAAGTAAACGGTACTTGGGCATTTTTTTCCCAAAACAATGGCTTTTTATAAATTCTTCAACCTCTGTACCCAAGGGGTAGAGATGATTTAATGCCGCAATCAGGGATTGTATATCTGTTTTTTCTGGTTTGTTTTGAGAACGCATCGTCTTACCAAATGCAGGTTAAATATACAATAAATGATATTGTGGTCCGGTTCGTAAGACTTGTGGAGCAGGGGTACTTTCACCAAGATACAATTTTCCGCAGGCATTTATCCTGTAAAAGCTATCCCGGCTGTAACCCATCAGCTTGCAAGCCTTGATTACATTGTTCAAATGCTCACCCAAATTGAGCAGTCCTAATTTAGTTTTGATTAACTTAGAATCGTGATTCATAATCTGACATCTTGGGGTTAGCCAAGTGTAGTTACTTAAGATATGATGAAGGTTATAACCATTCTACTTTTGTTATTTGCTCATACTAATTCATTTGCTCAGCAAAGAACAAAAAACGATGACAGTTGTATTGTAAGGATGAAATCTGTCACGTTCAGTAAGGAAAAAAATGGAAAAATTAGAATTCTTAAGGAGAGTGTGCCAGATGTAATCAAACGTATAAAATATTGCTCTGCGAACTACAAATACCCTGATTTTTATCAAGATCGATCATTTGAATTGACTGTTCCTAAGTACTTAAGAAAGCTGTCTTATGGGTATGGAGATAATACCTTTTATTATAGCTTTAATGACTCCAATGATGCTGATTCGCTAACTACATCAATTGTGGTTTATTACGATTTCGATAATAGCTATAAGAATTTTTTTCTGAGTCAAATAAATTCTAAGAAGCAGGATGTTGAAATAAAGCTTTTCACAAGCGAAAAAATGTATTTATTTAAAAACTGGCAAAACCTTTTCTGTGGTAAATTATTTCTTAGTGGTAACACATTCATATTTTACTGTGCTGCGAACCAGGAAAAAGTGCGCGAATTGCAAGAAGCTATATTAACATTTAAATGGCGATAACGTACATGCGCACAACAGGACGGTTTAGCGTAAGCCTGGTTGCACTAAATTTGAGAATCATTTAATTAGCCGGCCTGCGCCGGCGCTACCGTTACCAGCAATAAAATTCAAGCAGCTTGAAAAGATCAAAAGAACATTTCAATAGTTGTTTGTTGACACTTGACAATATTAGAGAAGGAGAAGGCCGACAGGTAAGAATTACTGCTGTTATCATGGTTTTTGCGTCATGTGGGCTGACGAACGTAGGCTGAACATTTGTTTTCAATTAGGCTGTCTATCTTTAACCAGCGCTGAAGTTCAATGAATGCACAACCATCGCACCTGAACGTTAGCAGCAATCAATCCAGACACATTATATGACGGAACAGCAAATCTCAGAATTCAATTCCCTGTATCAACAAGCTTGTGACAAAATGAAAGGATTAATAATCATTGGAGGGTATAAGCCGAAAACGATTGGTTTTTTTGAGAAACCAAGAGCCAAAAAGGCAATTAAGTATTTTGAACAAGCGCTCGCTATTTTTCCAGACCATTGGCAAAGCCTATTCTTCCTGGGTAAACTTTATCAAAGAATGCAAGATTACAATAAATCCCTTTCATATTTTGAACGCGCTTTAGAACTGGAGCAGACAAACCATAATATTCCACAAGAGGCATCTTTAGTTGCGATGCATTTAAATCAAATAGACAAAGCGATTGAATATTCAGAAGAATCCTTGCGGCGAAAGCCGGATGATTTTGTTCTTTTAGGTAATTATTCTATGAATCTGCTAATTGCATGCCGGGACAGTGAAGCCTTGGAATGTATAAACAAGGCCATTGCAATTAGTCCAGGAGACGAAATCAATCGAAAAATAAAAGCTAAAATCGAACGCGTAATTGCCGGAAAAATTAAAAGACCAACGTTTGAAAGTTCTATTGGTTGACTTTTTGCAATCTTTTTATCAGAGCAGTATCTGTGCTTCGTCTCAAGTGGGAGAATAATAACTTAAATCAGCCCGATACGCCTTTAAGCGACCCGTGTTTCTGCCCTTTTTTACTAATTTCATATCTGCAATGATCATTGTCGAGTAGTCAATTTTCAAATTATAACAGATAGGTAATCATGTCTAAACTCAAATATTTTCCACTATGCTTCGTCGTAGTGGCATTGATAAGTTGCAAAACCAGCCAACTGAAACACTCATCCAGGGCGGAAGTTGGAATGTTTAAGGTAGCTATACTTTATCCAAACGGGGAAAATAAAACCTTCGACATGGACTATTATGAAAAAAAGCACATGCCTATGGTAGCTGGGTTTTTAGGAAAAAATTTGAAATTTTATGAAATTGATAAAGGTATAGCCGGCAGGACATCAAATGATAAAGTGCCTTTTGTAGCTATAGGATATTTTTACATTAATGATGTTGCTGAGTATAATAGAGCCATTGCTCAGAACAGGGAAGCAGTTATCGGTGACTTTAAAAATTATACCAATATTCAGCCTGTTGTACAGATAAGCGAAATTAAACAGCTGGTACACCTTAACACGAATAACAAGTAAATAAAGCTATGGCAAAAAGTGAACTAATACGCATGGATAATGTCGGCATAGCGGTAGAGTCCCTCGATGAGGCGATTGCTTTTTTCACTGAGCTTGGCCTGGAACTAGAAGGGCGAGCCACAATAGAAGGAGAATGGGCCGGACGTGTCACCGGGCTAGGAAACCAGCGTGTTGAGATTGCAATGATGGTAACTCCAGATGGGCATAGCAGGCTCGAGTTGTCACGATTTTTAACTCCGCCCATTGTAGCCGATCACCGCAACGCTCCGGTAAATGCTCTTGGCTATTTACGCGTTATGTTCACTGTCAAAGATATCGATGAGACGCTTGCCAGGCTGCAAAAAATCGGAGCGCAACTCGTCGGAGAAGTGGTTAAGTATGAGGAATTATATCGACTTTGTTATATACGCGGTCCTGAAGGAGTTCTTATTGGACTGGCAGAGCAACTCAGTGAAAACAGAAATCCTTTATAAAAACTTGATAGTAGTGGTGATCCGGTATTAAGAATACTGCGCGCGTGCTTAATTTGAATGCATCAGTAAAACATATTGCTTGAGAAGAAGGCGTTGAAGAGCGTCATTGGTTCCGCGTACGGTCGATATTGTTTTTCGCTGAGTAAAAAGCCGCGTTCTTCGAAATCTACATCTTCAATTGGTACCAGTGGCAGGGCAGGGGGGAATTCTGTGTACCCCTGGAAGTGAAGCTGTATTTGTTCAGTAACCCAATTGACGACCTCCTGGTCCGAGGGAATGAAATCGTTGAAGGTAAAATAACCGTGCTGCCAGACGCGAAGGTCTTCCCGTGCAGACCGCGTGTAGAAGCAATAGTGGGGCAGGAGCTTGCTAACATTGACGACGATGTAATGGCGCTTAGGTGTTTTTAAGATAATAGCGATCCGGTACCCTCGCATGATCGGGTCAGTGTATCCGATATCCAGACAATCGAAGCGTTCTTGCAAAATTGCCAGCAGTTGCCGCCACTGTTCATCGAGGTAGTCACGTTTTTGCAAAGTCTCACGCAGGTTTTTGAATTGTGGGGTCATTCCGTACAATTCGTTTTCATCGCTGATTCCTTTTGGATAGAAGCTGTAGGCTAATTGCAAGAAGCGATTCTTTTCTTTTTCCAGGGCAGGGCTCAATACAGGTAGTTCATCACGTTTCGCATACGGTCCGGGCATATCCAAATACGAGCTCGGTTCGCAGTTATAGAAAGTAATAAACCCGTTGTCCGGGACTAGCTTCGTAACGAATAGTTTTTGGTGTGCACGCAGTTTAAGAGAAACGCACTTATCTTTATAATCCCAATAATAATTACTCGGTACAGGTTCTTCATCACCGGAGTTGAATGCCATAGCCATATACTCGTTCCCGATAGCTTCTTCCATTTTCTTTACGAGATTGTCATTGTTCAACCCTACAAATACTGCCAGGATTGTTTGAGCGCTATCAAGTGCTATATAAAGTTCGTCTAACGGTATACCAAACAGCGTGAACTGTTCAGGTTTTTCTGCCGCCTTGCTCAAGATCATTAGTGAGTATTCATATTTATCCAGTTCTGATTGCAACGGCTCCCGAAAAACCTGTACCGGGAACGCCTTCTGTTCGTTGAAGGGCTGACCTACACACTGAACAAGGTCTGCCGGGTTTAATTCAGTTGGACTATAAATAATGGCGGATGGCATCTGTAGAAATATAATTAAGATGAATTTTACCATGTCGAAAATGTTAGGAGACGACATAATTATCCAGTAAGCTGCAGTCAAGAATTACCGCGTTTTTTATTCCCTACCGGTGCAATGCACAATTATTCTTTTTCTTCTCCAAAATCCATGTAGGAATCCGGATCGCAGTTAAAAAACGTTACTAATCCATCATCGGGAGGTATCTCGGTCACAAACATCCTTTGATTAGCATACAAAGTAAGGGAGACACAATTTCCCTTATAGTCCCATAAATAATAACTGGGTGGAGCCTCTACATCACCCGGGGTTACACTTATTCCCATGTATTCGTCCCCAATGGCTTTTTCCATTTTCTTCACCAGGTCCTTATTATCTAACCGAACGAAAACTGCAAGTATTTTGTCAGCGCTGTCTAATGCTAAGTGGATTTCTTTAGCCGGTATACCGAACAACGTGAATCGTTTTGCATTTTTCAACGTCTTCCTTATCCTTACTAATCCGTAGTCATCTTCAATAGTGCTGGGCGGTTCAGTGAAGTCCGCAACAGCAAACGCCTTCTGCTCGTTAAAGGACTGACCCACACATTGTATAAGGTCTGCTGGATTTAAGTGAATTGGGTTATAACCAATGATGGAAGACATTTGCAAAACTATGATTGAGATGATTCTTACCATGACCAGGAAATTAGGAAAGACCGTCAGTATTCCAACGGTCTTTCACCCTATAAAATTACCTACAATCTCCGTTACCAATCAACCTATATTGAGCATCCTTAATAACTATGGTGGGCATGTTCGGACGTCCCCTGTCAGCCCTTCCTCCATAGCGCTTGATATAGCTGCTGACGGCTTGGCGGTAGGTTTGGTCTAGAAGATACTCAGGAGGCCGCGTTGGATGATGTTTAAGAAGTATTGCCACCTGGCGGAAGGCATAATCACAGGCCTTCGCGGCCAGGTTTGCAGCTTTGCCAGGACTATAGTGCTCACCACCCTCCCGGTTGATAGGTAACCCAATAATGATAGGTGCTGTAATTGTGACGGAAACATATTCTCCACGCCGGCCGCCTCCCAGCCAAAGGACATTTACTCTTTGATTTTTAACACCCGCTTCCTGCCAGTTACTCGCTGTTGAGTGAACTCGAATGTTTCACAATCCATCCCATCTTCACCATGAGGTGTATAGTTTGAACTGCCTCCGTTTCCTCCATTGCCCCAACAATTCCCAACCATTCTCGAACCCACAAGGAACCATTCGCCACACTGTTTGCCGGTCTCTATTCCGTACTCATCATAAAATGTAGTGCACTCACGCTCCCATGTCAGGATTTCCAAACATACATCGAGGTGTACCCGGTTGCCGGGAGCCGGATCCAGCCCGCCTTCAATCCCGCAACGGATGGTATTTGTTATCTCACCACGTATATAATGCAGCAGTCGAATGAAGTTTCCGTAGCGGTCGTGATATAAAACTATCCCTGTATAGTCTGCGAGGTCGAAGTAGCAAATACCATTGATGAACCGTTGATAATTGTCTTTTGTGTACTGGTAATCTCCTACCAGCGTAACGATCTCTGCTACTGGATTTTCACCGGGTGCCTCTCTTAGTATCCAAAATAACTTTGACTGGGTTTTGTTCCGGTACACACTATCCACCATGAGATTCAGAAATGCGGTCGTGTCTTCGTTGGGGGGACCGATCTTGAATTCGAGCGTATCAGGTAAAATTGCCGGTACTTCAGTGTACGTGTAGCCATCTTGATTGATCACTCTTGCATACCGCCAATCAAGAACTAAATTGGCGTAGTTATTTATTATGAAACTCGTATCGTGCAGCCAGGGAGAAATCCTTGATGAAACGCCGGCGGCTGGATTTTGCCAAACATCATAGAACCATTTTTTTACTCGCTCTATGTGTTGAGTCTCATAACTGGCTTGTTCGACATCGGTTGACTTGATATTCTTTCTGCAGCCGGTCGAAATGATTAAAGCCAACAATACAATGAATTTCGAGCGAAATGCACAAAGCGATAGCATCCCCCTTAGGGATAATGTCTTTTTCATAAATAAGGTTTCTATAGAAACAAAAAGGAGGGGTGTTGGCGACTAAAGAAAGACCGCATTTTTTTTTAAAAAAGGAAAAAACACCAAATTCCTTGTAGTTACGCCCTGGTTCAATTGGGTCTTACCTCCCAGAAAAACGATGACGCCAGCACAACTTCCAACCCGGCATACTTGCGCCAGGTTCGGAAGGTACTCAGGCGGTTAGTGCGCAGGAATCATAACCCTCGGGTCATCGGCTCAACTCTAATACATGACTTTACAGAATGTCTTTTGCCGGTGTCTATCCACTGCATATTATAAAGCCGGAACAAGGGGATGCACAAAAGCAGAAGTAGATGCCATCATTCTTTGGCTAACGGGGTTACAATAATCAAACATTACAAGAACCGGTAGGGTTGCAGAAATGCAAAGTGAACCTAAGGATAAAGCAGGGATTCCTCCGCTGAACGAGTTTTTTAGTTTCATGGATAGATATGATTTCCTTCCCGGGGATTCGTAGTGTTCTTCCATCTCTGTGAATTATTACCTGAAAATTACTCGTTTTACCGCCAGGCAGGCACATCGCTTCTATGCATCTAGTGTTTTTATTATAGTACTGTTTAGTATTTACCATTATTGCACAGTTCAATAAGCGGACTTACATTTATCACTGAAAGCTTAACCCTTTTTAAACCAATATCATGAACCACCTTCTTCGCTTCACCGCGATTGCAATTTTCTGTCTTCTTTGTTCACTTTTTTCCCCGGCGCAAACTACTAATACATATACCGTCAGCACTAACTGGAATGTACCAGCGGGTGTCAACACCATTATTATAAGAGTATATGGCGGAGCAGGAGGCACTGGTGGCCGTGATTGCGGCGCAGGCTGCACTAATGCTCCCGGCGGCCCTGTCGGTTATGTATATGCCTCGTATGCTGTCACGCCGGGAGATGTAATAGGTATTTACCCGGGAGGGAAAGGTACAAATGGCGCAAACAATGTAACCAATACCGGTGGCGGCACCGCCGGAGTTTCAACATATAATGCTGCATACAACGGCGGGACTGGGGGAAATGCCGGGGGATCGGGTTCTTCAGGCGGTGGTGGCGGTGGCGGCGCTGCCTCTGTTGTTACTATTAACTCGGTAATCAGGATTGTTGCAGGCGGAGGCGGAGGGGGCGGTGGTATGGCCAATTCTCCCAATTCCGGCATAGCCGGTTCTTCCGGTATTTCCGCTAATGGAACTTCCAATACAGGAGGCAACGGTCAACCAACTGTAGGTGACGGTGGTGGAGGTGGCGGCGGCGGTGGTGGTCAATATGGATCTGTTGGCGGAACTGTTTATTCGGTGGGTGCCGAAACAGCCGGCAATGGCGGTTACAGGGGCAATAACTCGTTGAACGGAGCAGCTATAACTTTTTATAATAATTATTCAACATGGGCCAATGCCGGAAGAATCGAGATCACTTATTCCAATGTAGTTGCAGGCGGAACCACCTCATCCGATCAGTCTTTATGCGGCAGCCAGCAACCTTCGGAGCTTAACTTATCCGGTTTCTATGGCAGTTCAATCCAGTGGCAATATTCTGATAATAACAGCTCATGGAACGATATTTCCGGTGCCACGGCACCCATTCTCAGCACTTCACAAATCGGTAGCCTTACGGCAACACGTTATTATCGTGTTCTAATAGATGGCAGTGCAGCTTCTACTACTTCCACCATTACAGTAGCTAATCCGGCGGCGGGAATAACTCCTTCCGGCAGCGGAACTGCAGCAGATCCCTATCTCATTTCCTCAATGGGCAACCTCAACTGGATAGCAGGCGATGCCTCCCGTTGGGATAAACATTATAAACAAACCGCTAATATTGACGCCTCTGTTACTTCGACAGCTTGTTACAATCCAGGCGAAGGATGGAACCCCATTGGTAACGCCGCTACCAAATTTACCGGTACTTATAATGGGCAGGGATATAGCATCACTGGTTTATATATTAACAGGCAAGCAAATGAATACACAGGTTTATTTGGATTTTTATCCAGTGCAGAGATCGCTAACCTTTTGTTGGTTAATATCAATTTAATAGGTGGTAAATACGTGGGAGCATTGTCCGGAGCAGCAGAAGGAGAAACAAGTATCACTAACGTAAATGTATCAGGGAGCATCAATGCATATTTTTATGATTATGAAGCAGGGGTTGGCGGGCTTGTCGGATGGTTCTATGGCAACCAGGGACTAGTTGACCAGTCTTCCTCATCTGCAAACATCAACTGTTACGATTATACCAGCATGGCTACCTGTTACGGAGGGGGGTTGCTGGGTCTATCGGAAGGAGGAATATGCAGGAATTCATTTTCCACCGGCAATATTACAATAGACGGGGTTTATGAGGGAAATGTGTATGCAGCAGGTTTTGTGGGTAGCACTAGTGGCCAGGTCATGAATTGCTATGCAACCGGGTATACAGAGATCTGGAATGCTTATTCAGCCATATACACATCTACCGGAGGGTTCTCCGCAAAAAACAATGGCACGATTGCCAACTGTTATGCACTGGGGTTCTGCTATAATTATGATAGTTACTCCGTAGATAGCTATGCTGCCGGTTTTACAGGAGATAACAGCGGGCAGATTACAAACTGTTATTCTATCGGCTATGCTTATGCTAACTCATCGTACGCCGGCCTGGTAGCCAATAACAGTGGAACTATCACCAACAGTTTTTATGATATGGATGCAAGCATCGGAAATGATGGCTCTGGCACGGGAAAAACATATGCTGATATGATAAAGCTGGTAACTTTCTTCAACGCAGGCTGGGATATGAAATGTGAAACATTGAATGGAAGGAATGATGTATGGAGAATAAATTCATCTGACAATAACGGTTATCCTACCCTGTCCTGGCAGAATTATCCAATGACCTGTTCCGAATGGGTAGGGTCCTCCAATACAACATTCGGGCAAAACAGTAATTGGTATAATAACGCTATTCCGGAAGAAGGAATGGATATCGTGATAAGCGCATCTGCTGCAAACAATCTTGTGCTGCCACAAAACTGGCTGGTGGGGAATATTACTTTTAACGGCTCCGGCAAACTTATCCAGGCAGGAAATTACAACCTAACCATTGGTGGTACCGTTACCGGCGGCAACGCTTCCAATTATATTCAGACAAATGGAAGCGGGTTGATCAAAAAAAATATTGCGTCTGCCAACTCATTTACCTTTCCTGTTGGCAACAGCGCATATAACCCTGTTATGATAACAAATAACAGCGGTGGCGCTGATGATTTTACCGTAAGTGTACTGGATGAAGTATATGCGAATGGAAGCGATGGCGCTACCGTTACAGGCACAAGAATACAACGTACCTGGAACATCGGTAAGGCAAATGCAAACGGCGGAAGTGGTGTTGACCTGGTATTTAACTGGGGCAGCGGTCAAACAACCGGCACACTGATAACACCGACGCTTTATCACTATGGCACTGCCTGGGATAAACAAACCGGCACTGCATCCTCTACTGCAACAAGTCTTACTTATATTGGTTACACCGGCTCTTTCTCGCCATTTTCTGTAATGGAAGGAAGTTCTACCTTACCCGTGAACTGGCTTAGCTTCACAGTACAAAAACAAAACAGCACCGCATTGCTCAATTGGAGCACGGCTTCGGAACACGGCGCAGAAAGTTATGCGGTGCAGCACAGCACCAATGGCGGTAATTGGAAAATTATTGGAGTAAAGCTTGCCGCCGCCAACAGCAACACTGTACAGCAGTATTCATTTATTCATCCACAACCTGCTTCAGGGCTAAATTATTATCGCTTGCTGCAACGTGATATTGGCGGCAAAGAGAATTTTAGCAAAATTGTATCGGCTTACTTTGACGGCCACGCAGAACCCATGGCAATTTATCCCAATCCTGTTTCAAACGGAATACTAACGGTAAAATTGGCAAACCCTGCAACTGTAAAAGTATTCAATGGTGTAGGGGTATTGATGCTGCAAAAGAATTTAATAGCAGGAGAAACCCAGTTGAAACTTGCTCATCTGCCAAAAGGAATTTATACTATTAAAGCAGGAAACGAAACAATTTCTTTCATTATACGATAAAAAAACTTTTAAGCCTGTTATCTGGATCGGGTCGCGTCAACAAAAGACCAATCATGTTGAGGGATGGCGGAATACCAACTATCCGCCATCCCTCATTCCTATCGCTTTAAAAAACCGCTCCTTGAACTGTACCCCGATAGGTATTTCAAATTTATCTACCATTACACTGCCCGACCCGACGGCAGTAATGTGTTTTTTTGATACCAGGAAGGAACGATGCGCCTGCACAAACTCGCCACCAGCTTCCGATAACAGGGTTTCGAATTTCGAAAGCGGGATCAGCGGCATTAGCTTCTGACCATTCTTCAATATTACCATGGTGTAATTCTTCATGGCCTCGCAATAGAGGATGTCATCTAAAGACACAGGGTAATTTTTCCCATCTGATTTAATGAAAAAAACATGAGTTTTTTCGGGGAGCGGTGCATTGGGAGTTTTATGTAAGTTTTTAAGGACATCCACGGCCTTGTATATCGCCTTGGTAAAACGTTCGAAGGAAAAAGGTTTTAGCAAATAATCAACAGCATTGAATTCGTAACTTTCAACAGCATGCTCTGCATAAGCAGTAGTGAAAATAACAGGTTGATGAGGCTGCACTATTTTCAACAATTGCAAGCCCGAAAGATTGGGCATGTTAATATCCAGGAAAATGATATCGATATTATTATGAGCTCTTAAATGTTCGATGGCGCTTAAAGCATTAATACATTCTGCAGCCAAATGCAATAAGGGCATCTGGTGTATATAATTGATGATGATCTTACGGGCTATCGGTTCGTCATCCACTACCAAACAATTGTATATTTTTGGCTCCATCCTTTGCGTATCGTTTAAGCTGTTTTTTGCAATTGCAGTTGCAGTTGAATTGAAAAAAGATCATCCCTGGTGATCGTCAAACGATGTTGCTGGTTTGGGTACAGTACTTCCAGCCTTCGCTTAACATTGGTGAGGCCAATGCCATTTGCAGATTCCTTTCTGTCCTTATTATAATTGTTCCGTATCATTAAGTTGAACCAACCATCGTCAAGCGTCATCCTGACGTCGATATGTATCGGCTCCGATGGAACGTATTTAGCATGCTTAAATGCGTTTTCCATAAATACAATTAAAATTAAGGGTGCAATCTGGTACGGCGCATCTTCGGGGATCGTATTAACAAACTCCAATTTCAAATCCTCTTCCAATCGCAGGCTTTCCAGATTAATATAGCTTTTCAGCACCTTGATCTCTTCATTTACCGGCACCAACGGCTTTTGCGTTTCATATAGGGAGTGCCGCAGCAACTCGCACATGCGAAGCATCAGATCGGGCAATTTGTCAGACTTCTCCACAGCAAGGCCATACAAGTTGTTCAATGTATTGAATAAAAAATGAGGAGCGATCTGTGATTTCAAATTATTGACCTCGGCCATCAGTTGCTGCTGTTTCCTTTCGGACTCAAATTGCTGGGAAATGTACCCATCCTTAAAATACTTGCAGGTTGTAAGAAATAAGAAATAAACAAATACAAAAGTTATGTTGTTGAGAATGATATCTGTAAAACTATTATTCTTAAAACCCGGTTGGCCTCCTAAATAGTAAAATTGAAAAACGGTCCTTCCCAACAGGAATACAATCCAGCTGACACTACCCACCAGAAAGTAGGTCGCGTATTTTTTGTGGGCGAACAATCTCCTGTAAAGCCACAGGCTGTAATAGGTAACGCTCACGAACATCACTTCCGATAACAGCATGTACTCCAGGTAAACGTTGCTGTAGTACATAACGGTTATATAGTACACCCAAAACCGGAACAAAACATATCCAAGCCAGAACAATAAATGCCATGGCCAACGCCTGTACAGCAGCGTTTTTTGCATCCAACTATGCGCTACATCCAATTTGTTTCATTTTTCCAAATATAGCCGCTATAGTTTTCTTCTCATAACACTATCTGTCCATGAAAATCTCATTTCGTCCGTTTTAAATCCCGGGGTTATCCAAAAAATATGGTTTCTGTACAGTAAGATACCTGTTCGTCCATTTCTGAAAAATGCCTGTATGCATTGCAATAATTTGGAATCTTAAACACAGTCAAATGAGCAAATATCTACTAACTGCAGTCGCAAGTCTTTTGATCTTTACTGCCACTGGGCAGTGGCAGGTTCAAAATGCCAATCTTGTTAACGATACACTTGGTTTCTATGAAATGTCATTGCCAAATCAAAACACTGTCTGGGCCGTTTGTTACGATGGCAAAGGGGGTTTGCTCAGTGGCAGACCTGTACTGGCTTTTACGCGTACAACCGACGGAGGCAACACATGGACGCCCGGCCAGATGGGCAATGATAAAACCCTGCGATTCTCCAACATAAGCGCCATCGATGAACAGGAAGCCTGGGTTGCCATGCACAAAATTGATTATTCCACCATCCCCACACTTGGTTTTGCGGGCTTTGGTAAGGGTGGAGGTTTGTTTCATACTACAGATGGTGGCGTTAGCTGGGAACATGTCAATCCCGGTGAGCTCTTCGACGATAATTCAACTCCACAATTTGTCTATTTTAAAGATAAGAACCATGGCATCGCCATCGGCGATCCCAACCAGGGGTATTGGGAAATTTATCTGACCAATAATAAAGGAAAGAAATGGAAGCGAGTCAGAGCAGAAAATATACCCGTGCCGGTGGCAAATGAAGCCGGTTGGATCAGCGGCTATGCCGCAATAGGAGATACCATCTGGTTTGGCACAAGTGCTGGCAGGATGTATAAGTCTATGGATTTTGGAAAAACATGGGCAGTACACACGGTTGATCCCGTGCCAGGAACAGCCGTAAACGAAATTGCCTTTCTCGATAACGGGCAGCATGGAGTTGCGCATTTAAGAGGTAGAGGCCGCACCTTTGTATTCTCCACTTCTGACGGTGGGCTTACCTGGACAAATTATTTTCAACCCGTCAATTGGAAGAACAGCCGGATGACTGCAGTGCCGGGCACCAATGCATTCGTATCTACAGCTGTTCATGGCAACCCATTATTCCGCGGTTCGGCGATTTCCTATGATGCCGGACAGACCTGGACAGAGATCGAAAAGGACGCATCAAAGGCCGTATGCAGATTTTATGACGCTAATACCGGCTATGCCGGAGGCTTCTTTCTAACGGGACCCCCGCTGCGTGGAGGCATTTATAAATCACAGATCGTTTTTCAAACTCCGGCTTCCAGCAATAAGAACAATGACATTACAAGACCCATCGCTCCGCAACCAGCGATCAGAGATGCAGCGGTCACGATATATCCTGTACCTGCAAGCGATGTTATTAATATAACCATACCCAAAGCACTGGTATTTGATGTCAATGTTATAAGCGTATTGAACAGTGAGGGAAAAGTGGTAGCAACACGCAGCGCTAAAGGAACAAACTTACTGCAGATAAACGTTGGCAAACTACCGCCAGGGCTTTATGTGGTGCGTATTCAATCGAAGACGCAAATAATCAGCAGAACAATCACAATAACAAGGTAGAGTGGCTTTTTTTACTACCTGCTGTAACAAAACTATTGAGGTATGGTCCCCATCCGGGATGGAACGTTGGGACCTCACTCGTCACAATCATCTTAAAAAAATTGCATATGTCTAAACTTTTAATCTTAATCTGGCTAATGCTATGCTCAGCATTGGCCTTTTCGCAAGCTAAGTTGATAACTGGAAAAATTACCAACGATGAAGGCTCCGCGATCCCATTCGCAACTATTACCATAAAAGGTACCGGAGTTGGAACGTCGGCTAAGGCAAACGGCACGTTTTCCATAAATGCTAAAACCGGTGATGTGCTGGTTATAACAAGCAGTGGATTTGCAATGAAAGAAGTGACCGTTGGCGAAGGTTCGATCGTAAACGCAGTATTGGCTACCCAAGCCGTTGATTTGACCGAAGTGTTTGTTTCTGCCGGTTACAATTCCCGTAGACAACAAAGGGGCACCGTTTCAAATGCCCAGGTTGTTTCCAATGAGCAATTAACCACTATACGCCAGACAAATCTCAATAATGCACTCGCCGGCAAAGTTGCAGGCATCCAGGTGCGCGGGCAATCGGTTGCAGCATTGGGCCGCGATGCGAACGTTCGCTTGCGTGGTGAAGCTGCTTTAGGGGGATCAACGCTTCTGTATGTAGTGGATGGTACAGTTACTTCTTCAGCGGATATCAATCCTGATGATATCGAGGATCTAACGGTTCTGAATGGTCCCAGCGGAGCGGCAATTTACGGTCCTCAGGCCGCAAATGGCGTTGTTGTAATTACAACCAAAAGAGCAAAGAGAGGACGGAAAGGCTTAGGTATAGACATCAATTCCGGCATTCAATGGGACCGGCTTTATATTTTACCAAATTACCAGAATGTGTATGCAGGTGGCGGAGTTGGAAACCTGATACAGTTCAATTGGAAACCAGGGATGCCTGATGAGTGGAAAGCGTTGGACGGGAAATTCTATCATGACTATACTGATGATGCAAGCTGGGGCCCGCGCATGGTTGGGCAGGAATATATCCCCTGGTACTCCTGGTACCCTGGTACAAAATATACCGGCACTACGGCTAAACTGTCTCCAAACCCCGATAACGGAAGGGATTTCTATAATACAGGAGTAACATTGAACAATAACATCAGTTTGGGCGCTGCAGGAGAAAACTACAATACGCGTATATCCTACACCAATGTTGACGTGAAGGGATTGATACCCAACTCATGGCTTAAAAGAAACACGCTGGCCGCTAATGCTTCTATTGATCTGGGTGATCACTTTGTGGTTGGAACCAACATTACCTATGTAACCCAAACATCCCAGGCAGAAAATAACGATGCTTATTCCAACCAGTCGACAGGCTCATTCAACCAATGGTTCCATAGAAATCTGGACATGACTATCATGAAAGAGTTAAGAGATATGCGATCGCCGGTAGGAACATTGGCAAGCTGGAACCATGCCAATCCTACAAGCTATAATCCGGCGGACCCGGGAGCTTTTTATAAGGGTAACTATTGGTACAATATGTTCAGTTACTTCGATAATATTGAAAATTTATCCCGCCGCGACCGTTTATACGGGGATATTAACCTCACCTATAAGGTGAACAATGATATCAAGATCAGGGGCGCCTTCCGTAAAAATTATGTAGTTACCAATAGCGAAACAAAGAACTATTATATCCTGGAAACAAGCGCTACTCAAACGGGACAAAGAGCGGGGTATGCGACGGGACAGAGCTTTTTCAATGATGACCGCACAGAGATCGTAGCGACCTATGCTAAAAAGATCAATGATTTTAACGTTGACTTTTTATTAGGCGCGGAAGCAACAAAGATCAAGCAAAGCTCATTGAACGCCAATACACGAAATGGCTTATATATTCCGGATTATTTTTCGCTGAATAACTCTATTGACCCAATAGCGCAATCCAATGTAAGACAACTTGAAAAAAGGCGGGCGGTTTTTACAAGGGGAGCCGTAGGATACAGGAATTTTTTGTTCGGGGAATTCACGCTAAGAAATGATTGGTTTTCTACTTTACCGAAACAGGACAATGACATTTTTGTAAAATCTTTTGGAGCGAGTTTCGTCTTTAGCGATCTATTGAAAAAAACTGCTCCCTGGTTGAGTTTCGGCAAACTCCGCGCCAGCTGGGGCGAGGTGCCCCAGGCCATCACTCCTTATCAACTGGAACTTGCTTATGGTGTTGGAGCAGATCAGTTCAATGGTAATTTCGTAATGGGCACGCCCAACCAGATCATCAATCCAGACATCAGGGGGGGCAGTCAGAACAACCGCTGAAATGGGTTTGGAACTGCGGTTTCTTAAAAGCAGGCTAGGGATAAGTGCAACCTATTACCATGCAAATACCACGAATGCGCCTGTAACAGTACAGATAAATGGCGCCACCGGCTTTACTTCCTCACTTGTAAATGCTGGTAAGATCGCACAAAAAGGATTTGATCTGCAATTGAACGGCACCCCGTTAAAGTCCAAAGATCTTACTTATACCATCAATGCAACTTTCTCACGGATACTGGATAACAAAGTGGTGGAACTAGCTCCGGGAATTGACCAGATCGCGGTGTCAGGCGGTGCAAATTTCACGGGCATTACTACTCCATTGGTTGTACACCAGGTGGGTGAACAATGGGGGATGCTCATTGGAGGCGGAAAGAAATACATAGATGGCGTTCCGGTAGTGGATGCCTCTGGAAACTTCGTGAAAGAAGAGAATAAGAAGTTTGGCAGCGTACTTCCCGATTATACCGGGGGAGTACAAAATTCTCTCTCTTATAAAGGCTTTACCCTGAACGTAAATATCGACTTCCAGCACGGCGGGAAATTTTTCTCCCTGTCTGATATGTGGGGTTCTTATTCAGGTTTATTAGCACGCACCGCAACTATCAATGATAAAGGCAACCCGATCCGCAATGCTGTAGCGGATGGAGGCGGAGTAAGAGTAATTGGCTTTACTGAAAATAAAACCCCTGTAGACCTGTACGTGGATGCGCAAACATATTTCCACTCGATGGTCAGCGCCAACGTTTATGACGACTTCGTGTATGATCTAACTTTTATTAAGATGCGGGAAGTAAGCCTGGGATATAAGTTGCCGTTACACCGTTTTGGCAATATCAGCAGGCACATACAAAACGCTTCTATTTCTTTGGTTGCGCGTAATCCCTGGTTGATATATGCAACTACCAGGGACTTTGATCCTTCGGAGATAAGTAATACCTACGGAGAAAACGGCCAGTTTCCCGGTACACGCTCATTTGGCTTTAACCTCAGGCTTGGGTTCTAAAAAAATAATTATTAAAAGAGTTTATATGAGAATACAAAGAAATATTATCCTGGTTGCAATGTCAGCATTGCTGATAGCCACCGGTTGCGATAAGGTAAAAGACTTCGGGGATACCAATGTCAACCCGAATGGAACAGCGGTCCCCTCGACGGCCGCGCTGCTTACAAACGTGCTTTCGGGCTTAGGAGGCCTTGCTGCTCAAACAAGGCCGGGCTTATACGCACAGCAGTTTTCAGAAACGCAATACACCGAGGTATCGCTTTATGCCTTACCACAGTTGGAGTTTGATGGCACGATGGCCGGCGGACTGATGGACCTTCAGAATATCATTAACAGCAATACGGACCCCTCAACAAAGGACAACGCGGCAAAGTTTGGAGCAAATGCAAACCAGATCGCTATTGCCAGAATAATGAAGGCTTACATTTTTTGGACAATTACCGACAGGTGGGGCGATATACCATATTTTGAAGCATTGCAAGGCGCGGCAGATCTTTCACCTAAATATGACACGCAAGAAGCGATTTATAAAGACCTGATAAATGAATTGAAAGCCGCGAATGCGCAATTTCAACCGGCCGGAGCGAAAGTGCAGGGCGACATTATTTACGGCGGCGACGTGGCAAAATGGCGAAAGTTCGCGAATTCTTTAAGGATGCTGATAGCGCTTCGTACGAGCAAAGTTTATCCCGGCCCAAATGAATTTGCGGCGGTGGAATTTAAAGATGCCTTCCAGGACCCCAATGGTTACATAGCTGCGAATGCAGATAATTTTACGATCAGGTATCCGGGCGCCGTGGCTGCCTTCAGTAATCCATGGTGGGCGCTTTACAATGGACGCACAGACTATGCCGAGTCGAAAGTGATGACTGACCTGATGGCCGCGCTTTCAGATCCAAGGCAGGCTGCATTCGGCTCATCGACAGTTGGGTTTCCTTATGGTTTGACAAGAGATCAGGCGGTTGCGTTCGGCACCAGTTATGCAACTATCCTGGCCGCTAATAAAAGAGACAGATCTTCACCGCTGGTAGTACTAGGAGCCTCTGACGTACTGCTTGCAATTGCAGAAGCCGCGCACCGCGGCTGGGTAACGGCGAATATTGCTTCCCTTTATCAGAACGGGATCGCGGAGAACTGGGCTGAATGGGGAGTAACCGGTAACCTTGGCACTTACATGACCAATAGTGCCGTAGCGCTCACAGGTGCTCCTGCTGACCTGCAAAAAATCCAATTACAACAATATATCTCTTTTTATCCCGATGGTCTGCAGGCATGGGCCAACTGGCGAAGAACAGGAGTTCCTGGTTTAACCCCGACTCCTAATGCGATCAATTCGAGCAAACAAATACCTCGCCGGTATACATATGGGCCAAATGAATATAATCTGAACAGCGAGAGCCTAAATGAAGCATTGGCCAGGTTAACTGGAGGTGATACGCCGGATTCAAGGGTATGGTGGGACAAATAAATGACCTGCAACATCAATTTTAAAAGTGTAAAAGATTTCGTATGAAATTTAAAAATATAGCTTTCAAGACTATTCTGTTTATCGGTTCTATAGCATTGGTCTTTGGTTGCAATAAACCGAAGATCGCAGAACAGGCAGATGGAAAAGGGCCAACGATTATAAGACTATCAGGAAATGGCTTTAAGCTGGTACCGATCGACTTAGTAAATACTCCACAATCTTTCGGCCTGGCCGATATTTATAGAGATGCGCCGGGAGAAGATGCGTTGAATTCTACAAGCAGAGTGGTCATAACTGAAGATCCATCCGTTGTTGCCGCATATAATTCCGCACATGGAACGAACTACATAGCTTTTCCGGTAAGCGCTTTTACTACGGACCCCTCCAATCCTAAAGTGGGGACCGATTATACATTGACCTTTGGCCCTGGCGAGTTTTACAGGCAACTGAAAATAACGGTTCCCAACGCGACAGTTCTTGACCCAAATAAAAAATATGCTTTTGGGTTCAAGATAACTTCTGTCGATAACAATGGTAAGATCTCTGCTGAAGAGAACGAACTGGTAGTGGAAGTGGGCCTGAAAAATAAATGGGATGGCGTGTATACCGTTACCGGTACCATGGTTGACCTGACTACACCTGCGCTAACGGGATATTATCCTTTAACCTGGGAATTGAGGACAACTGGTGCAAATACACTGGCGGTATTTGATAAGAGCCAGGGCACTCAAACGCACCTTATATTGAACGGCTCCTCACTAAGTCAATATGGTAGTTTTGGTTTGAATATTACCATTGACCCGGCGACTAATAAAATAACCAGTATCGTCAATTCCCATGGACAGCCGTCGGCAAATGGCCGCTCGGCAGCGCTCGATCCCTCTGGCATTAATGCGTATGACCCTGCAACAAAAACAATAAGGATAAAATATTTCATGTTGCAGCCTGGCACAACCGTCAGAACAACTTTTGATGAAACCTGGGTTTTTTCAGGGGTCCGGTAGCTTATGTTTCTGAATTCTTAATTCGGTTATTGTCAAAGATTGAATACCTGCAATATGAAAAATTGTTCTCTTTTACTCGCTATAATCCTGTTTGCTGTTCCGTTGCATGCGCAACTGCCATACAACGCTGCAATTCCGAATGGATATACGAAGAAAGCGGTCGTGTCCGAAGAAGTCGGCCTGACCCTGATCTCCATAACATACCATCGTCCGGCTGTAAACGGGCGCGAAGGAAAGATTTGGGGCCATCTAGTGCATAAGGGATTTATTGACCAGGGATTTGGAAACCGGGCACCTGCGCCCTGGCGTGCCGGCGCAAATGAAAATACCGTCATTGAATTTGATCATGATATAAAAGTTGAAGGGCAAACGCTTTCGAAAGGCCGGTATGGAATGTTCATTGCTTACGATCCCCTGGAAAGCACCATCATTTTTTCGAAAAGATCAGACGGCTGGGGCTCATTTTTTTATAACGAAAAGGACGACGTTTTACGGGTAAAAGTTAAACCGCAGCCTATCGAAAAAAGCGTTGAGCATTTAAAATATGAATTTTCGAATCAAACCCAGAACACTGCCGTCATCGCTCTTTCGTGGGAGAAGCTATCGATACCTTTCACGGTTGAAGTGGACTATTTGCAACAACAATTCGATGCTTTGGTAAAAGAGTCGCAAAACCCACAAGGGTTTACATCACAAGGATTAAATATCGCCGCCAACTGGTGCCTTCAGAACAATTACCGGCTTGAAAAGGCCCTTGAATGGGCAACGCTGGCGACAGGTTCCACTTTTCCGGGTGACCCGTTTTCATTTCCCGCGCTAGCGACCAAAGCCGTGATCCTCGATAAGCTCGGCAGATCAGAGGAGGCAGCAGCGGTTATCAAAGCTGCCTTACCTTATGGCAGCGTGGGACAGCTTCAGCAATTTGGCAGGCAACTTTTAGCTGAAAAGAGGCCTAAGACTGCATTAGAGGTTTTCCAGTTCAATTACAACAAGAACCCCGATCAGTTCATAACATTAACGGGGATGGCCAGAGGCTTATCTGCTAACGCGCAATATCCAAAGGCCCTTGAATATGCAAACAAGGCGCTGCCATTAGCGCCTAATGAGGCCAGCAAGCAAGCCGTGCAGGCAATGGTTGAAAAATTGAAGTCTGGCAAGGATATTAATTGAATAGGTAAAGATGTGCCTGCTCTTTTTAACAGAAAATCAAGCGGTTATGACGAAGGTTGTAACCGCTTTTCTTATTATTACGGCATTCCTCCAACATGTAAATTCATGGTTTGCAAACCGTTCACATAATGTTTGGCCGGTTAAGCGTATTTTTGCGGGTCGCTAAAATCAACGACAACATCATTTATGGCGAAATCCAAGGAAACATTTGGCAAAAAAGAAAAGGAAAAAAAGCGGTTAAAAGACCGGCAGGACAAAGCAGAAAAAATGCAAAAGCGAAATGCTGAAGCCAAAAAAGGAAAATCCCTGGAAGAAATGATGGCGTATATCGATGAAAATGGAAATTTGTCTTCAACGCCAATGGATCCGAAGAAAAAGAAGGTTTTCAGGCAGGAAGACATGCAAATCAAGGTATTAAAGCAAGAAGAGATAGAACAGCAGGATACGACAAGAACCGGGGCGGTCGCATTTTTCAATCACGAAAAAGGTTTTGGATTTATTAACGACCTGCAATCGGGCGAAAGGATTTTTGTTCATGCCACGCAATTAACAGAGGAAGTTCAGGAAGGCGATAAAGTCAGCTTTGAAATAGAAATGGGTCCCAAAGGACCGAGCGCCTTTCGTGTAAAAAGGACTGCCTAACTATTAACTGTATTCGAAACGCCAGTTTAGTATTTTTCTATTCTGGCTACTTTTATTTTTTTATCGGCTTGGGTGACTACCAATGAATAACTGCCAGGCGTTAAATGATCAAGATGCAATTGCAATTGGCTATTGCCGCTCTGTATAGTCTCGCGGCGCTGAAGAACCAGTGCTCCTTTGGTATCATATAGCTGCATCATTATTTCACCCCCTGTAGCTGACTGTATACTTATCCAGCAACTGCGCTTCACCGGGTTGGGGTAAACCTTTAAGCCATCTTCTATGCCGCATTTGTTTATCAGCACCGGTGAAAAAGTCTGTATTCCATCAATATCCTGTTGTTGCACCTGGTAATAACTGGTGCCTTGCAATGATTGCTGATCAGCATAGGTGTACGTTAAAGCAGTGTTGCTGTTCCCGGCAGCCGGCAGCGTCGCTATGACCGACCAGTCCCTTCCATTGGTGCTTCGCCTGATAATAAATGAGACTGTGTTATATTCTTTTTCCGTTTTCCAGCTGAGACGTACCTGACCGGAGAAACATTGCGTGTTGAACGATCCCCACACGAGTGGAAGAGCATTGCCCGGGATTGAAAGCGTAAAACGCGCAAGGTCGCTTATGCCCGCCAATTCTACATAATTAGCCGCAGTGCTGTTGGACGTACGGCCAAGATTTGTCCAGGTACCCGTGCTGCCTCTTTTCCAGACCGTTAAAAGATTTTCATCCAATCCATTTAACTCTGCGTCCAGGTATTTGAAACGCAAGGTGGCATTCAGCGCTGTATTATTGCCCGGGATGATCTCGAAATGGCGCAAAATGGATTTACCCGTTCCAGTACCATTGGTTTGCGATCGATGATTCCGGCGGATGGTCACCAACCCAAGGTTTTGTGAAGAAGTAATGGCAGCGCCCAGGTTGCCCGGATCATCAGCAGAAGGAACATCTAGTACCTTGGTGATCTCTACGTAGCCCCCTGTGTTGCTGGTAATGTGACTGGTTTCGGTTTCACCATTTAATAATGCAGCATGATCCAATATAATGTTATGGGTGTTCAGTTGGAGCAAACCATTGGTAAACTGCAACTCATTTCTGATGATGATCGCAGTGTGCAGTTGAAGCGTTGAACCCGGCTTATTAAGGTTAAGAGAATAGAACGTGGGTGTAGTGCTGCCTGCCACAGAAGTTTGGGTACCGCCACGAAACATTACCGTTCCGGCCGTTTGATCAAATACACCGTTGTTGAGGAAGGAAAGATCTTCCAATACCAGGTATGTTCCTGGGGTAGTTACAATCGTAGCTCCATTATTGACCAATTGCGCTGCTGAAAACAAGGGGAGGCTGATCATGCATACCATCATGCAAACGACCTGGTTCAAACATTTTCTTTTTTTTGGTAAGATCATTATGTTCCGGTTCAGGTTCATTTAATAAAACTTTTCATAATTTTTCAATTGTTGGTTCGCATTGTTTTTTCAAGGATCTCTATTCGTTTCAACAAAGCTTGATACGCTTCATCCTGCTTTTGATTTGCCATTGCCATGAGGTTAATTTCTTTTTTTAGGTCCTGTATCAGTTCTTGCTGTTCCTGCACCGCTTTTACCAGCGGCACTACAAAACTTTCATAGCTGAGGCTGTAATGATCCGATGCTGTCCGTGGCTTGACAATCCCGCTGAAGTTGTACCTGGACCTTATCGCTGCCTGTTCCACTTCCTGTGCAACAAACCCGGTACGTCGAATAGTGGATGCTTTAGTGTAAGCAACCTGCATTACACTATCGGCAGCGGAAATATCATTGTTTGCCGATGTCATTCCTGTCTCCTTATCAAATTTTTTTACATCAAACTGGTAAGTGACCGGTCGAAGCCGTAGAATAAAGTCCAGGCCTTTTACGTCTTCATGAACGTTGTACTTGAACTTTCCGTCTGAGGGAGTAGTAAAGGGTACTTGCCCTTCGATAACAGTTACGGCACTGTTACCAATTCGCACTTTATTAGATGCATTTACCACTGCATTATAGCCTATTGCCGTGGCATTGGTAAGATTGTTTGCAGAAACATTTGCCCTGGTACCGACAGCAGTGTTGAAACTTCCGGTAGTATTATCCAGCATTGACCGCTCTCCCAGAGCCGCGTTTCCATTTCCAGTTGAATTATTGAACAATGCCCCATATCCCAAGCCGGTATTATCATTTCCAATAATATTGAAATTTAGTGCCAGGCCTCCAAGTGCTGTGTTTTCGATGCCGGTAGTATTTCCTGCCAGTGCTTCACTACCGGTTGCCGTATTCCCCCAGCCGGTTGTATTATGAGTCAATGCGACGTTGCCGGTTGCTGTATTATTTATCCCTGAAGTATTGTTACGCAATGATATATATCCGATAGCTGTATTGTTAAAGCCTCCGCTATTATTTTTTAATGTCTGATAACCCCAATTTGTATTGAATATAGAAATAGCGCCGGAGAATTCATTATTTACTTTTATCACCAGCGGTACATTGTCAACAGTGCCTATAAAATGCGTAGCAGGATTAGTCCCCGCGTTTCCATTGGTTGACCAACCATTGAATATGTTACTCCATGCTGTGCCTGTATAATACCAGAAACTGCGGGTATCAGTGTCAAATACCAGTAAACCCGATGCTGGCGTGGATATGGAGGTGCGTTGAGCCGTGGTCATACGGGGTATCAGTACTCCTTTGTTCGTGCTCTTTACATCTAATATAGCGCTGGCATTGGGTGCAGACCCATCGGTATTGACGCCCACACTTTGCGCAAACACTTGTGCGGGTCCGGCCAATAGCAAAAACATTGATAATGCGTGGTGAGCGAATGAATTTTTCATCGATTTTCTGTTTTATTAATTGTATCAGTGTTTTCTTGTGCTGGCTGCGACAAAGTGTTTGCGAATATGAACCATATGAATAGTCCTACCACAGCACAAATAATTATGATGAGGACATAATATTTGTTGGGCCATTGATTGCTTTTGGAATTCACTGAGCTGTTGATTTATTGCAAGGTGGCTGCCAAACCAGCTCCTTCCAAAAAACCAGGGGGGAGAAATAAGGGACATGCCCGGGACAAAAAGGGGACAGTTATTTATCAGCTTGGCTAACAGTGGCTTGCCAGATGTTGGCAGGGAGAAAACGCCGCTATGTTTTCACATCAGATCATTTCAATCAGTTCCTGTAAGTCACCTTCTTCAGGAAGGTTGATCTTTTTACGAAGGCGTTGTCTTGCTTTTTTAATGGCGTCATAACTTACTCCAAGCATTGAAGCCATATCCTTGGGGGGTAAATGCAGTTTGGTTAATGCCAGCAGCCTGATATCCGCTGCGCTGAGGTCCGGCATTTTTTCTTTTAAGCGGACAAAGAAACCGGGATAAACCTTCTCAAACAATTGCCTGAACTTTTTCCAGTCATCTTCTGTAAGGATGGTGGCGGCCAGGAGGCTGTTTATATTCCCTACCCGTTCATTGCTTTCCTTACCGGTATTTATTTCACTGCGCAATTGCTCCACCACGGCGTTTTTTTCTTTCAGTTTCTGGGTATAATTTATAAGTTCCTGCTCTGCAAACTGCAGTTGCTGTTGTACCAGCTCCTTTTCTTTATTACGTTTCAGCAATTGCCTGTTTACCCACAGTAAAGCTATGACGGCCAGGAGTACCAGGACGGCCAGCAAGCTGTTGCGCAGCAGAATTTGCTGTTTACGCTTACTTTCCAATTGGTTAACCTCATTCAGGTGTTGTTCGGTTTCGATCTTTAATACTGCTTGATTAAAGGCTTTTTTATCACGCAATGCCGCTACGCTATCTGTATAGAACAGTAATGAATCGGCATACAGCCCGATATTTTTATAGTCGCCTTTGGCTTTGGATAGATTATAGAGGTTTTCATACCAGTTCTTTAATTGTGATACGCTTCCTGAGGTATACACATGTTGCCGGCAAAGGGCCATGTATTTTTCTGCGTCTGCCAGCTTTTCCTTCTTTATGTAAATAGCGGCAATTGTCAGAGCTGCATTTGTTGCACTGCCCGTTTCCCGTGCACGGATGCTTGATATATAATCCGCTTCCAACAAAGGGAGCGCTTTATCGTATTGGTGCTGCAGGTAATAAGTAAATCCCAGGTTGCCATAAGCCAGTGACATATAAAATGAATCTTTGAAGGATGCAGCAGTTTCATAAGATTTTTTATACCATATAGCAGCGGAATCGTACTGCTTTAAGTGCTGATAGCACAGCGCAATCGTATTATAGATGCTTGGAAAATAGATGAATGAACTCAACTGGGGAGGTAACTGCGCTGTTTTTTTCAGGTGTTTGATGGCTTGCCGGTATTCACCGAAATGATAGTAACAACCAGCAAGCGCATCCTGGTAACGCAACAAATGTGGGTACTTTTTAGTGTCATATTTATCAAAAACATTCTGTGCTTTCTGCATGTGCTCAAATGCAAGCGTATACATGCCTCCTTTATAATAAAAACCACCTGCAAAATGCCAGCATTCTGCCTGGGTAAGTTCCCAATCTTTCTCAGACGCTATATCTGCAGCTTTAAGCATTATAGCGGCGCTTTTGGTTGCAGCTGCACTTTTTTCGGCGTTGTAAAGATGCTGCATCATCCAGGCCTGTTGCCGTAACAGTCTATTATCTTTTTCAAAAGACAGCTTTTCTATGGCACTGAGCTCCATAATCACCTGCGGGGAGTCTTTCGTAACCAGGTTAACATTATAATTTTTCCATAAAGCAAGTACCTGCTTTTCTGAAGAAAGTGTCCAAATGGAGTCTGGCTGAGCAAAAACAAATTTTCCCTCATGCAAGAACAGAAGCAGGAATAAAATTTTGGCGAAGTTCAATTGTTGGGATCAATTATGCTCTAAAATACCTTATTATTTAGTTTTTACGGCCATTTCGAAAAGGCCCTGATGAATGTCTTTGACTGATTTGCCACGCTTATGCTGTTTGAGGATCGAGCAAACAAAGCCGCTGGCAACAACATAATCTCTCGCAGACCTGGCCTTAGTGGCAATATGCTGGCATGCTTTTCGGATTATTTCTGTATGCACGAGAAAAATTATACAGGCATTATTCCCGAACAGACGTCTGGCGTTGCAATAGATGCCTCGAGTTATACAGACTTCAGCTCCGTGGAGGAAGCAAAAACCTTTTTCCAGGAGGCCCGGAAGCGTTTGCTTGATATAAATAATTGGCATAGGATTGCTGGTAATCTTTCCGCAACATTTCAACTGACGGATAAGAACGGTAATGAAGCGGATACCGAGGCGAAAGAAGGTTATTTTCTGAAAATAGACATTCCGGGGCCGGGGAGCGCTACAGGCAAGGGTTACGATTGGGTAATTATTGAATCAATTGAAAATACCTCAACCCCAGCAATCGAAAGCGTAGGGATCCGTGTAAGACCTGCGGGCAATCCCATGAATACAGATAAAGACGTAGCGCATTTTTATTCTCAGGAGTCTACCAGCAGCTTTACAGTAACAAGGGAGGGCAACAGAGTGACGGCAGCCATTTATGACCGGAACACGCAATCGAATGCAGAGGCCAGCAACTTAATCGATAAAGTAAGGGATGCAATAGTTGGTGCCGCCGGGATTGCCGCTTTCTCGAAAGTGCAATGGAAACTGCTTGCTGATGGATTGATAAAAACCACTTTGCCCAGCAGAAACTCTCCCGAAGATTAACAGGTTACAAATTTCAATTATACCCATCTTTTTGCTGTCAATATCCGAAATCGGCGGACGAATGCAGCAAAGCCAGCACAGCAGAAAGCCTGGCCCTTGTTCGGCTTTGCCTCATGGCTGAAATATATTTTGGTGTCAAAAGGATAATTGATACTGCATAGTTACCACAAAACCCCTTGTCAGTCCGTCCGGTCTTACATCCCTCACTACCAACGGACTTCCAATGCTCATTTCAAGTGCGTGCCGCTTGTTTATTTCATAGTTGATATACCCGTTTACGTTTAGTGTCAAACCTTCGGAGCCATTTATTACCTGACGGCCGTTGAGATTATTGAATTCATCATTTCCTAAATGGTAAATGGGTAAAATGCCCGGAGTCAATGACAACCTTTCTGATAACCTGATGAAGTAAGAAACTCTTATCAATATATCGCCTTTACGAATGTAACCGTTGGTGGACTGGAATGTGCTTAAAGGTGAATGAAGCGGGTAATTCTCGGCAAAAAAAGCGTTAGCGTTCTGCGTGAGCGGCTGTTGATATCCCATATGGAATTTCCATTTCCCAACCGAGTGGCTAAATGCTGCCAACAGATCAACAGTGCCCAGGCTGCTTTGATAATCCATTGGCAGGGGCAGGCCGCCTTTATTTTTATTCCCTTTGTTAAAAGGGATTTTAATGCCCAGGATCAGCATGGTCTTTTTTGACGCGGTATAGTTGCCATGCAGATAAAGGTCGCCTACCCCTGAAGTGGTTATATTATTGCCCGTTTGAGTGAGAAAAGTAACCCTTGTATCCATGCTAAACGATTCACTTATCTGCCTTCCATATTCCAGTGAACTGCCGAAGACGGTAATATCATGATCTGCGCTGCCGGCGGAAGCCCCTATTCGAAATTGATTCCTGGCAACGGTCCCGCTTACGGTGTTGGACGGCCGAAGCGTATTGATCGTGCAGAGACCAGCGTCGCTGCACCCTTGCGATCTCGCAAGCGAGCCATAGAATACAAAGATTGCGGATACTAAGAGCAACTTCATATAAAGCAACAATTATTTTGAATGTAACAACGGAACGCAATTTTAAGGATGTTATGACAAATCAAATCTTCATTGCGTTCCGTTTTCTGAATAATCAAGACTAATCCCATCAATCAGCCGCCAGCCCATTAGCGCTTGCAGGCAATCCCGGCACCACTTGTATGCTGCTTAAATTACCATTGTGGTTGTTGACCGAGAACACGCTGATGCTGTGTCCTCCCGAATTGAGCACATACATATACCTGGAGTCAGGACTTAACGCTGCATCTATAGGGCCGGGAGGAGTAGTCGCGGCAATTGCATCATCCACACCAACGTTGCCGCTGAATATATGTACGTCGAATGTTGAAATATTATTGCTGCCCGTATTGGTGGTGTAGGCATACCTGCCATTTTTAGTAATCACCACCCAGCAAGCCGCGGTCTGCCCTGCGCCGACTGACCCATCCACCAGTGAAATTTGTCCGTTGGGAAATACGCGGTATGAAGAAAGCACACTGGCACCGGGGGCTCCTCCTGCGGCTTCCGAAACAAAAATGAGCCCAAATATTCCCTTGTCGAACCCGAACGGGGTTGGGGTAGAAGAAGTGAGCGTATGCAATGTGCCGGGAATACCCCAATGATTGACCGTATAGGTTGTTATAGTGTTGGTGGCTTTTTCGGTTATCACCAGCACTCTTCCACCCCATACAAATGATACCTGGGCCGGGTCGGTGGGCGCGTTTATGCTCAAGGGCCGTGTAGAATTTGGAATGGGCTCGAGTTTGTCATTGTTGTTCAGGCGAAAGCCTGAGATGTTGCCGTTTCCACCCTGGTTTAAAACGTACACAAGATTGCCATGGGTGGTCAGGCTCACGGGACGTATGCCCCCGGAACTTACTGTTGATTTTAAATGCAGGCGGTTATTGGTAATTTTAAAGGATGAGATAGAATTGCTTCCTGCATTTACTACCAGCAATACGTCCCCATCATCGGAAAGAATAACACCGCCCTGGTTACCGAGACCGGTCCCTGTACCATTGCCGCCTGTTTCGTAGGTGCCAGCCAGGCTAAGCGTTCCATTGGCAGCCCTGCGGTACACAAGTACTTCATTGCCGCCCGCGTCATTGCTCATGGTATACACATGCCCACGCTTGTTTCCATGTTCATCATCTCCATGAGACCGTGACGATGCAATTTCCGGAACTTCACCGGAGGGTTGCGGCATTTTTTCTTTTTTACAAGCTGCAAAGAGCAGCGTAGCGATCGTAAAGGCTAGTCCTATCCGTTTCATAACACTTGTTTTATTTAAAAAAATAGAGAATGCTGCGCTCTTCCACGGTCCCGGCAAAAAGCTATTGCTCCCATACGAAGCATGGGCGATGCAGGGGTAGTTTATTATGATAGTTAACGAATGGACCGCAGCAGTCCTATATGCAATCCGGCGCTCTTAACAGGCATGGCGCCTACGCCAATACCTTTCAGCGGAATTTGCAAATAAGGCTCGATCCTAAGGCGTGTTGAGGTTCCTAATGTATGTTCATAACCTATACTCAAATCGAATGTAGCTGCAAAATAACGGCATGGTTTCTTGTAGTAGCCTTCCATGCTCTGTTCTATGCCGTTCACAAGTGTCACGTAGTCATTTTTTTCGCTGGTCAACAAATAAGATGAAATGCCGGCCGAAGAAAAAATATTCATTTTCCTTTTATCAAGTGCAACAAACCTGAGCTTTAACGGCATTTCCAGTACATTGCAGTTTCCATCCAGGCTCAGCACCTTCATGCCGGGCATTTCCATGTTAAAGTGGCTGCCATCGCTGAAATAATATTTCCTGGAAAAAAATATTCCCGTTTCGGCAGACAGCCTCCTGTTAAATTGAAATCCTGCGATCACGCCAACATCAAAGCCTGATTTTTTAAAGCCCTGGCTTTTTACTTCGTTGAATTCCGGCCCTGAAACAAGACCAATGTAAATACCGCGTTTGCGCTGAAAGTTATCCTTACGAGTCGCGAATTCGTCCAGCGTTTCACCCAGCGTTTTTTTCGGGGTAGCAAGCATTTCAACGCTTGCTTGAGTTTTTGCCGCAGTGGAGATTTTCTTTTCAGGGCTCCATTCGTGACGCATGGCGCGCACCGGGCCGGGTATCTTTCCCTGAAGGATCGCCTTCGGGTTGTCTACGGTTGCGTCTTCCTGATCTGCCGGCCTTGTTATACTCACGGCTTTCTTTGCCCTGGCGCTCTTAGTTGGAACTTGTTCCTGCGCAATTGACACTGCATCAAAAGCCGGGGTAGTAATGTCCGGGCGCGCGGACATTGCCGATACTTCAACTTTCCCCGAATGCCGATGCACAAAAAAGTCAGACGTAAATAGGAACAATAACAGCAAAAGCAAGGTAGCGCCGAATTTCTTTTTTTTGTTCTTCCCCGCCGCGGGAGGGATTTGCCGGACCAGTTGGGCGGCAACAGCATCCCAATCGTTCCCGCCACTGCTTAGCGGATAATGTTCGGCTGCCTTCCGAAACAGATCATCCATATTGTGCTCTAGATCCGGCATAATTTGGCGTCCTCCATTTTCTTAATACTGGTTTGAAGCATCGACCGGGCTCTTGAAAGAGTGGATTTTGAAGTTCCGATGGCGATTTCCAGCTTATCGGCTATCTCGCTATGAGAAAACCCATCGATTACATATAGGTTAAAAACCGTCCGGTATACAGGCGGAAGCTCTTTGATCAGGATTATCAGATCCTTAAACAATACTGCCTGATCTGCTTCATTGTTCTTATCTGAGATCTCCCATACATGATCCGGAATACCACCTATTTCCGGCATCAGGTTATTTTTTCGCAGTTCGTCGATGGAAGCATTGATCATTATCCGCTTTAGCCAGCCCATCAGTATCTTTTCAGTATTGTGATCTTCCTGCAGTTCGAATTTTTCAAATGAGTGAAACAGCTTTACAAAGCCTTCGTTCACCACATCCACTGCTTTTTCATACCGGTATATATATCTGAAAACAATTTTTAGAGCATATCCATAGTAATGTTCATAAACCGTTTTTTGATGTTTATGTTCCCTGGCAATGCAACCTTTTATGATTTGAGTCAGGTTTTCCAATTCGCCTCGATGATATGTATAGAATCAGATATGCTGTCCGGATCGTTTTTGAACGCTGCCCATAGTATATACGAAGCCCCTGCCAATAGGTTGCAATTTCCAAAAATCAACCGGGCTGGTGGCAGGTGAAAAGGATGGGATAAAATAAAAGTATTGAAAATCAATTAATAACTGTTAGATATTCCTGCCATCTTCGCTACGCCAGCAATGCCGGCAGCCTGACGCTACCGGGTGGAACGTAACCCGAACTTTACTAATTCTATTTATCTTTAGAATAAGGTCAGGGCTGGAGGATACTGAAATAGCGTTAGATCACCAGGTCCTGACCGTTGTGTGTCATGCCATTGAAACACCCCAAATAATGCAAAATAAATGACAGACAAACCAGACGACGAACACGTAGAAAACCCGCCGAATACGCAATCTGAAAATCCTTCAGACACCATTACTCCTACCACTAACGTTGACCCTGCTAATCAAATTCAAGAAACTGAAAATATGGAGGTACATAAACATCCTCAGCATGTGACACACAAAAAGAAATGGGGCGAATACCTTTTGGAATTTTTAATGCTATTTCTGGCAGTTTTTCTTGGTTTTATTGCCGAGAATGAAAGAGAGCATTTTGTGGAGCATCAGCGTGAAAAGAAATTTGCGAGACGACTGCTGTCAGATCTGCGGCAGGATTCCCTATTCTTTGAAACCAGGATCAGCCTGCTTGAAAAAAGACAAAATGCCCATAAGCGGTTCCTGGAAATTATGACCAGCCCCGTACGGCCTACTGACGCGGAAGTAATGAGGGGATTTGTTCCCTTACTAACAGGGACCAATAACGACTTCACCACAGCGACGTACAACCAGATGAAAACGTCAGGGAGCTTGCGTTATATTAACAATGACAGTCTTACAACATCATTGCAGAAGTATTATGACGTTCTTTTGGCAAAAACTTCCCGCGATTCTGAAGGGGCTGATAAATTCTTTACGGACTATATTATTTCTTATATGACAAAACACTTTCGGTTCCAGGACTTCAAGCCAAGCGATGGAGCGCCGATACATATACAACTCCTCAACCGGTCAGCTGAGTCAGACCAGGAGTTGATCAATATTATGGGTGTATGGTCTTCCAACTGCGATACACAGCTCGATTTGCAAAGGCCGGCCCAGAAACAGATGTTAGAATTAATTAAGCTGATCAAAAAAGAATATCATCTCGAGTAGAAAATTTATTGAAGTATACTCAACATACAATGATCCGGAAAATAAATGAACGCATCATCTCTTCAGTCGGGCGGGTTTTGTAGTTGAAAGTTTACTATTCCAGAACGAAGCGAGCTGATAGGAATCGTACGGCTTTAATCAAATCAGTGCTAACACGGTAATTGTAGAAAGCGGCCGAAATGCTAAATTGAACTATAGAAATATTTAGATGCGGTTACAAATGCGAAACTCCGAATATCCTCGCTGCATACTGCCTGTTTTGCCTTGCAAAAAACAATAAATAATAACGAATGAAACTTTATCGTAAAATTCTTTTTTTAATGACAGCCGTTGTTTTTTTTACTTTCCAGGGGTATAGCCAAAACGGTAATGGAGTTTTACCTTCCAGGCTCTGGTCAGTGCAAGAAAAGGAACTATTAATCCAGGGATTGGAAAGAACCCGTAGTGAATTAATGGCTGAGATAAAGGGACTTTCCGAGCAACAGTGGAATTTTAAAGAAGATTCCTCCCGTTGGTCTATTGCGGAGATTGTTGAACATCTGTTTGCACAAAATGAGAGCTATAGAATTGAGATGAAAACATCCTTAAATCAACCGGAATCGGTGCAGTTTGTAGAAAAAGCAAAGGGCAATGACAAGGTATTCATCAATTATTCTACAGATGCATTAAAGGCTGATGCCGGATTCTTATCGCCAATAGGAAGGTTTTGCTCAAAAGATAAGGCGGCTTTTGCCTTTAATAGGACCCATGATGCTTTGATTGCTATGATAAGCACATCCAACAAGGATTTTCGAAAACATTTTACCTTTAGAAACTATGTTTTCGATGGTCATTTAAGTAATGCAGAGAAATACAACGTACGGGATATGCACCAATTAATGCTGACTTGCATAGCACATATGGACCGGCACCTGAACCAGTTAAGAAGAGTTAAACAACATCCAGGTTACCCGCGCTGATTATGTTTTTTTTGATAGGAGATTATTTTGACGACATAAAATTTTCAGAATATAGCTAACGAAAAAATATACAGACCGAGCTATTTACGATCACGGAATGTTGTTCACTCGTACCCATATTTTTTTAAGAACTCTTTTCTAAGTGCCGATACTTTTCCTGAATACCTTCTGTCAAACCATATATGATGTGGTGCTCCTTCCAATGAATGAAACTCAAAATCGTTTCCAGATTTTCTCATTTCTTCTGCGAAGGTTTTTGCGGTTGAGTAATCTACACTCTGGTCATTTGTTCCATGTATAATTAGCATAGGAGGAAGGCCGCTTTTTAAAAGATGAAGGGGCGATATTTTCTTTACTAAACTTTTGTCTTTAAGGTCTCTTGTTATCCAATCTGTAGCATCTTCAGAATATAAATTATAAACACCTGAATTAATCAATAGTAAATTTGGGGAAGCATTGTAATATAGGTTATCAGTAGACTCGTTCCACTCGTGTGCCAATGCAGTTGTCAATGCAAGATGCCCGCCTGCAGAATTCCCCGAAACAACAATTCGATTGGTGTCAATATTGTAATGCGCGGCATTCATACGTAACCATCGAATGGCTGACCTTGCATCTTTCACTGCTTCAAAAGGAGTGGTTTCATGTCTGTCTGCGAGCCTGTATTCTACTGATACAGCAACCCAGCCTCTCTTTGCATAATCGGCACAGCTATAGAATGCCCATTCAGGATTTCCCTTTGTCCAGCTGCCGCCACTAAAATAAACCATGACAGGGCTTTTCGTTGATTTATGTGCACTGTCAGGCAAAAAGATGTGTATATCCAGGTTATAACCGTCGATTGTTTTATAAGTTTTTATTAAATGGTCGTTCCTGGATTTTACACTCTCTGTATAAATTGAGTCAATTGTTTTCTTGTAATTTTCATTCTTGCTGGCGGATAAGAAATTACTGACTATGCTTCCTAAATGCTTGCTTCCCCAATCTTCAAGGTGGGCCCTGATATAATAATATTGCCAAAAATCTTTACACTCCTGACTCGCAAAATACTTTGGAATCAAATTAAGGTGAGCTTCAAGACGTTTGTTGTCTGATTGTTTATAGATTGCTTTTTCGACTTCAGCGGAAGACTTATGTCGTAGAAAGCCTTCAATATAGGCCTTAACATCGTTGCTTTTTAATAAAGCTGGATTGTTGAAATCTGCAAGATGCTTGTCTAATTTTTTTTGAACAGCCTTAGATAATGTTACCCTTTTGCTTGTGTAGGTATTATGAAAATACGGGTAATCCTGAATTATTCGGTCAAAAAAATATTCAATATCCCGGTGCTCATCAGCAATAAATTGAGCATCTGCCGTCTGATATAGTATCTTGTACCTGGCTAACTCTCTGTCAAAAGGGGCTTTTAGTGAGTCAATCTTTTTAAGGAATTCCGTTTCCGGCAGAGAATATATTTTAGCTCGATTTGCGTAATAGGCGTTAGTAAATTGATTGCTTATGACTTTCAACCTGGACAAATATTCATTCCGAAATGAACCTTCGTTTTGAAGTTGTCCAAAACCGTTTAGTGAACCAGCCAGCAGAACGAATATTAATGCTCTCGTCATCTTTACCATTTATATTTTCACAGTTTTTCTATCCTCACTGCTTATCCATAAAAGGCTTCAATATATCAATTGGAATGGGGAAAATGGTGGTGGTATTATGATCCGATGAAATTTCCACCAGCGTTTGCAGGTACCGCAACGTCAAAGCGCTAGGCTGGCTGGACAAAATTTGCGCTGCATCGGCAAGGCGCTGCGATGCCTGGAATTCTCCTTCTGCTGAAATTACTTTCGAACGTCGCTCCCGTTCCGCTTCAGCCTGGCGTGCCATTGCGCGTTGCATTTCCTGCGGCAGGTCGATTTGCTTTACTTCCACGTTTGAAACTTTTACGCCCCAGGGCTCGGTCTGTGCATCAATGATCTGCTGTAAATTGTGATTGATCTTATCCCTTTGCGATAGTATATCATCGAGTTCGGATTGACCGAGAACGCTTCGCAATGTAGTTTGTGAGATCTGTGAAGTAGCCGACAGGTAATTTTCTACCTGGACAATGGCTTTCTGGGGGTCCAACACGCGAAAGTATACCACCGCATTAACCTTGATGGATACGTTGTCCTGCGTGATCACATCCTGCGGCGGAACATCCAGCACCACGGTCCGCAAAGTGACCTTAACCATATTATCAATAACAGGTATCAGGAATATCAATCCAGGCCCCTTAATCCCGATAAGACGGCCAAGCCTGAAAATAACCCCTCTTTCATATTCCCTAAGAATACGGATGGAACTTGATAAAATGATTATAACGAAGAATATGACGACGGCTAATGTTATCGGGAACTGTTCCATAATGATGAAGTTTTGTGAAGTTTAAGTTTTGGCAGGCTCAACGTATAGTTTAAAGTTTTTTATGCCAGTTATCCTGATCCTTTCCCCCTTTTCTATTCTTCCTTTAGCGGACTCCGCCTGCCATATCTCACCATGTACCTGGACAGTGCCCTCCGGATCGAGTGTTTGCAACGCTATTCCTTGTTCCATCAAAAAACCTTCGATGCCCGTAACCGGCCTGCCTTTTTGAGCCTTAAGGCCTGCACCGACAATAAAAATAAAGAACAGGGCTGTGACGGCTGTAGCAGCTACGATCACACTCCGGGATATCCTCACGAATTCAAGAGACGGTTCCTCACGGATCAACATCATAGACCCGAGGAATACCGAAATTACGCCGCCTATAGTGAGCATACCATAGCTTACAATTTTAATTTCAAGCAGGAACAATATAATCCCAAAGACGATCAGGGCCAGGCCAGCATAGTTGACCGGAAGAGCATGCAGCGAATAAAACCCCAGGATCAATCCCATCACGCCGATAATTCCTGGCAAGATAGCGCCAGGATTATACAGCTCGAAGAGTACCCCATAAAAGCCAAGCATCAGCAATATATATGCAATGTTGGGATCGCTCAATATATTCAATAGCTTCTCAATGAAGCTCATTTCAATACTCTCCACGGCAATTCCTTTTGTGTGGAAGGTAGCCTGCCCTGAACTTACTGTAACCAGCTTTCCATGGATCTGGTTAAGCAAGTCATCAATAGAGGCGGCAACGATGTCGACAACGTTTTCCTCGACTGCTTCTCTTTCTGTAATAGAAACACTTTTGCGGACCGCTTCCGCCGCCCATTCAACATTGCGGCTTCTTTTTTCAGCAATTGTGCGGATGAAAGCCACTGCGTCGTTGGTGGCTTTCTCATTCATAGTAGTATCCATGCCACCCTGTAAACTTACCGGGTGCGCCGCACCGATATTGGTGCCGGGCGCCATGGCCGCTATGTGGGCGGCCAGGGTAATGAACACCCCAGCAGAACCCGCATGGGCACCGCTTGGCGAAACAAACACGACTACCGGGATAGGGGCATTTAGTATATCTCCGACAATAACCCGGGTTGACTTAAGCAAGCCTCCAGGCGTATTCAAAAGTATGACCAGGCATTGTGCCTTTTCCTCATGTCCCCTTTCAATGCTTCGTTTTATAAAGCTTGCCGTGGCAGGATTGATAGTACCGTCAATGGTAATGGTAATAACTTTCTGCGCTTTGACCGCAAAAGCAAAAGCAAACAATAACAAACACAGTAGGGAGGTAATCCTATACATTGTTACTGTAAGTTAATCAATAAGAACAAGAAGCTGCGGATTGCGACGTGCTGCAGAGTTTGGTTAAATGAAGGTAAACATTGCATCAAAACCGTTCGAACCGCGCCCTTATAAAATTAAAAAACCCCATAACATATCCCCTTTATTCCGTCCTCAATGTCTTTACCGGGTTAGCAACCGCCGCCTTTATAGATTGAAAACTTACAGTTACCAATGCTATAATTATGATAATTACAAACGGCAAAGCAAAGTACGACCAATGAATCTCGGTGCGGAAAGCATAGCCCTCCATCCATCTTGAAATGGCTATCCATGCAACGGGTGCCGCTACCAGGAATGCTATTATGATGAGCAATGCAAATTCCTTGTACAGTAATTTTAAAATGCCGGGCACTGATGCGCCCAAGACTTTGCGAATACCGATCTCTTTTGTTCGCTGCAGGGTGGTAAACGATGCCAAACCAAACAGTCCCATACACGCCACTAAGATGGCCAGCATTGTAAATAGACTGAAAGTCTGGCCAAACCGCTGGTCGGCTTTATACTGCTGGTCAAAATGATCGTCCAGGAAAAAATAATCGAACGTATTGCCGGGGAAAAATCTGTTCCATTGCTTTTTTACGGCTGCAATGGTAGCGGAAGATTCAGTGGTGGTGGTTTTCACGGAAAGGTAACCACTCACATCTGGTATCAAACGAAAGATCAGGGGTTCGAATGCTTCGCGAAGTGACTGTTGGTGAAAGTTCTCCACCACTCCCGAAATGGTATACTGCTGTCCCCAGAAATCAATCTTTTTGCCCACCGCTTCCGCCGGATTTGTAAAGCCTAACACCTCTGTTGCTTTACGGTTATAAATAACAGAACTGGCATCATGTCCAAATTCTTTTGAGAATGCACGGCCTGCAATTATTTTCAAACCGTACATCTTCAGGTAATCATAATCTACGCCTATTACCCTGTATTGTTGTTGCGTTGATTCATCGGCGCCTACCAGCTTGATGCCCCCGGCATTCCAACCTACCGGTTCACCCGGGATACTGGTAGATATGGTGACACCACTAATGTTGGACTGACGGGCCAGTTCCTGCTTGAAAGCTGTCAGCTTCTGCATGTATGTAGAATCCACGCCAACAATGGGAGGGTACACCACGAGGGTTTGATCGATATCGAGACCGAGTGATTGTTTGCGCATATACTGGATCTGTTGGTAAACAGCCAATGTCCCGATCAACAAGAACAATGAAGCGGCAAATTGGAAAACGACCAATGATTTTCTTAACAGGCTTCCTCCGGTGGTGGCTGTCATTTTCCCTTTCAATACTTCAATAGGCCTGAAACCGGAGAGCACCAACGCAGGATACAGGCCGGAAAAAAATACTCCCACAATGAACAAGGCACCCAGCGACAACCAAAAGTCTGGCCTGCCGAACAGCGAGAACGAAAGCTGCTGACCGGACAACGCATTGAAACCTGGGATACTTACCAGCACAATGATTAAACCCAGGACCAGTGCAAATGCGTTCAGCAGGGCCGATTCAGTAAGGAACTGCACAATGAGTTGTTTTCTCTGCGAGCCAATGGCCTTACGAATGCCCACTTCGCGGGCACGGTTTATAGCACGTGCCGTGGCCAGATTAATATAATTGACCCATGCAATGATCACGATAAAAAATGCAATGCCTAATAGCAGGTACACCGTGTTGCCATCGCCATTTACACAGGGTTCCCCGATATAATGGGAATATAGATGAATATCGCTCAGCGGCTGTAACGTATAAGTCACCGAAGAATTGAACCGCTTCATCTCTTCTCCGACATTCTTTTCTACCACAGGCACGAACTTAGCCTCTACTTTTTTTGGATCTGCGCCTTCTTGCAGCAAAAGGTAGGTGAGGCAGCCATCCCATACCCATGCGGTTTCGGGATTATTGTCCGGTCCCTGCAGTTGTACAAAACTGGCATACGAAAGCAGTAGGTCCGGCCTAAGTTGCGTATTTACGGGAGCGTCTTTATAAACCGCTGTCACGGTATAATCTCGTCTGCGGTTGAACCGGATGGTTTTACCTACCACGTCGGTTGTCCCGAATATAGTTTTTGCGGTTGTTTCAGATACGGCGGTGGTAAATGGCTCTTTCAAGGCTGTATTTGCATCGCCCGAGATCAATGGATAAGTAAATACTTTAAAGAAGGACGTACTGGCATAAAATACGTTTTTGATCTTTAGCGGCTGGTTATTGATATCTGTAAGCAGTTCTCCCCGTCTCACCACTTTTACATAGTCTTCAATTTCGGGGATGGCATCCTTGAACGCATTGCCTACTCCATACGCGCCGGCAGCCCATTGCGTGCTTAGCTTCCCTTTATCGTAACGGTCCTGGTGAACACGGTAGATGCGGTCTTTGTTCACATGGAAGTCTTCGAAGCTCAGCTCAAAAGAAACATATTGTAAGATGAGCAAGCAGGCAGCAATGCCGATTGCAAGCCCGAAAATATTGATGCCTGCATATCCTTTTTGCCGCAGCAGGTTGCGCCACGCGATTTTAAAATAGTTTCGGAGCATATGGGTGGTTTATAACAAGTAATTTAATAAGATTTTCCCAACATGATATGATTTATTGCGCCGAACGCAGCAAGTTTATAATACCGGCAACAACTCCGTATTTACCTAAAGACGTCGGTTACTTTTGCCACTTAAAAAGCGCGCCAGCAGGTAGAAAATAGTAACGGCGGCTAGCGTGGCTGGTAAAAGCCATGAAATACTATATTTGGCTACAAATCTATTGGTTTCGGTTATATGTTGGGGTGGCGACCAACATGGAAAATTGACAATTGATCTAAACAAAATAAAATGAGAAAACTAATTGCAGGGATCAATATGACACTTGATGGGTTTTGCGATCATACGGCAATAATTGCAGATGATGAAACACACCAACATTATACAGACCTGTTGAATAGCGCAGATATTGTTATTTATGGAAGGATAACTTATCAACTTATGGAAAGTTATTGGCCAAATATTGCAAAAAACCCTACCGGTAACAAAGCGGATGATGAATTTGCGATAGCAATGGAAAATATTACCAAGATCGTTTTTTCCCGCACGTTAAAAAATCTCGAGTGGAAAACTGCAAGGTTGGCAAAGAAAGGCGTTAAAGAAGAAGTTTTAGAACTCAAGCAACAGGCGGGTAAAGACATTTTAGTTGGCAGCCCGAGTTTAATCGTAGCCTGTTTGAACCTTAATTTAGTTGATGAACTCCAGATTTCGGTTCAACCCACTATATTAGGAAACGGGTTGCCATTGTTTAAGAACATAAGCGACAGAATTGATCTTAAACTTTTAAAAACGAAGACCTTTAACTGTGGTGCAGTAATACATTACTACAAGCCGACAATGCAATCTTAAACAATCTTTTTACAAACGAGCCGGAGAAGCCAGGACAGGTACTGTTGGAGATTACACTACCTGCAACTATAACTGATCCGCATAGGCACTCCCCGTTGAAACTCGCTCGACCACAGGATACCCGGGTTGGTATTGACTTCAGTCGGAAATCCTGCTGCGTTGTATGCATCGGCGATTAATGGGTTGTTCATGCTATAATCGCGTGTCAGAAACTGCCAGATGTCGTTTGTCCTGTTAATGTTGATTTTATTATCATAAACAACGCCGGGCGAACGGATTAAATTTCCCGATGCATCATAGTTGTAGACAAGGTCGGTATGAAAAGAAGTTTTCTGCCCATTGGTAACAACCCTGCTTATACGACCTTGCGCATCATAGTCAATTTTAGAAATATATCTTTCGGCATAATTAATAGTTCCATTGGGGCCGATGCTGGAAAACTGATAATTGGTGTCAACGCCAATTCTTCCATTAAGGTCATAGCCATAGAAATGCCAAAACTCAAAACCGCCATTCGCATACTCACCTCGAAATTCGCGTAACCGGTGCCAATTATCATATTTGAAGGTTCGGAACGGTGAACCTGTAGTGACCAGTGGTGTTGTAATGGCAACCGGGTTTTCGAACTCATCATACAGCACAAGAATGAACCGCTCCCCATCGTCAAATGGATGTTCCCATACACTTTCGATCCGGCAATAAGTTGACTGCCCGGGAAGCGGAGTACCTGCCACCTCTTCAGGCTTAAACGGTACATCAGGTGTATCAACGCGTTTTTGGCAACCAGCGAAAGATAATAATACAATTGAAAGAGAAACTAAAGGGAATAAAATTCTCTTTTGCATGTTTAGGGATTTTGAGGTCGAAAAATAAGTCGGGAGGAGCGGATTGGGTTAAATCTTGTATCAAGTTAAGTATATTTGGTAATACGTTAAGCGAGCTTTGCCGCGGCGATGGGCTAGGTTGTACCCGATCACAAGAAATTAATTTTTGATGAATACCAACAATGCAAAAAGTAACGCAAGAGTTTATAAAATGACCTTTGCGAGTGTCTACCCGATGTACATACAAAAGGTGGAGAAAAAGGGACGCACAAAAGCAGAATTGGATACTGTTATTTTTTGGTTGACAGGATATGATCAACAATCATTGCAAGCGCAAATCGACAAGAAGACCGATTTTGAAACCTTTTTCGCCCAGGCACCGCAAATAAATCCAAATGCTTCAAAAATCACAGGTGTCATTTGTGGCTATCGTGTCGAAGAGATCGAAGATAAACTCATGCAAAAGATCCGTTACTTAGACAAGCTGGTGGATGAATTGGCAAAAGGAAAAGCGATGGAGAAGATATTAAGGCAGTAGCCCGGTACAAGCACCCCATGCGCACAAGCCCATGCTGCATACGTGCGTGATTGTGATGCATCAGAAACGCTCGAACCGTGCCCTTATAAAGTTAAAGACCCCGTAGCATAGCAGTCCGATACCCAGCGCGCCCAACAGATACGAGCCGAACCAGGCGGTTTCCAGGAAGCGAAACGCCTTGCCCGTATCGCCCGCCTCGCCGGAATCAGATTGAAAAGATGCCTTAAACAAAAGCCAGGCAAGCATCAACCATACAATACCCCGTGCTACATAGCCTATTTTACCTGCGCGCAACAGGTTGCGCGAGGCCGTTGAGCGCAGGCTGAGATCCTGCACGTGCTTGCGATATTTTTCAGACATGCCATAATATATCTGGTAAATGCCGGTAATGGCAAGGGCAAGGCCTAGTAAGCCTACCAGCCAATCGCCAAATGGTTTGCTCATTAGTTCGGACACGGTACTCTGCGTATTATCGCCCCCACCTTTATCTCCGTTGCCAAAGAAACGCTTGGTGGCATACAGCGCCAATAGAAGATATACTATTGCACTGAATAAATAACGAATGACCTTGCCTCCTTTTTTAGTGCCGGCTTTCGCCTTCCGCCCTTCCCTGAAAGCCTGGATAAGCCGCCAGGTGGTATAACAGAAAAGCCCAAGTGCCAATATGCCTAACAATAACCTGCCACCGACGCCCTCAATAAGATCGAACACGCCTTTTTTATCGGCATCTTCATCTGACCATCCACCTATTTCAAACGCAGACATAAATGCCAATGCCCCCAACAGGCAGTACACCACTCCTTTGGAAATGAGCCCCGCACGTGCAATGGGGCTTACAGATGATGGTATGGCAGATGGCAGGGTCACACCGAAGAAACTTTCCTGGACTTATTAAAAATCCCGTGCCTGCTATAAAAATGCCAGGCTCAGCTGTGGTAAAATACCTAACTTTTGTACCAATTAAGAAATACCAACATGAGCATCCTAACTATCATTCTGCTTGTAGTTGCGGGTATCATCGCCTTGCTGCTGATCATTGCGCTTTTTATAAAAAAAGAGCATTATGTCAGGCGTGAAGTTATCATCGACGCACCCCTGCCGAAAGTATTTGACTTTTTAAGACTGATCAAAAACCAGGAAAAGTTCAACAAATGGGCGGCGACCGATGCCGACAGGAAAAAAGAATTCAAAGGAACTGACGGAACGGTTGGATTTATTTATGCCTGGAGCGGAAATAAAAAGGCGGGAGTGGGGCAAAAGGAGATCAAGAACATCATCGAGGGAAAGAAAATTGAAACAGAAGTTCGCTTCGTAAAACCAATGGCAGCGGTTGCCAGTGTGATCATGGAAACTGAACCTTTATCAGCTACCCAAACCAAAGTATACATGACCAATGCCGGTACACTGAACTATCCTTTGAATATAATGATACCCATGGCGGAGAAAAATTTTGCGAAACATATGGATAGTAGCCTGGCGACCTTAAAAAATTTACTCGAAGAGCCATCCTGAACGCAAGGCCTTGGAATTGTATAACTTAACAAAACTGGTGGTGACTGTAACATTTCGTTTATCTGGATCGTATTACCCGAAGGCGAACCCGTGAAGGATGCTTGCGAAGAGCCTGACAACAACCATAATTACTGTTTATTATTTACAATTTAAAAGCCATGTTTAAAAACATTTTCAAGATCGTTCTTCGCAACATGTGGCGCCGTAAAGGCTACACGTTTATCAACATTATTGGGATGGCCATTGGGATAGCTGCCATGGTTTGGGGATTTCAAACTTATAGGTTCAGTCTTGGGTTTGACAGTTTTCACCACGACAGGGACCATATTTACAGGGCTTTCACATTCCAGTCCGGCGCAAGCGGCATAAGGGGCGTTTTTCCCCTGGCTGCTGTAAAGCAGGCCCAATCCGAATTTGCAGGCATTGCCGAAGCAGTGCGTTTCGATAGCCGCGGATTGAATGTAAAGTACGATAAGAACGAGCCTTTTGCCGAGCAAGCTCATTTTACTGACCCGGCTTTTTTCGACCTTTTCAATTTTCCCGTGCTTAGCGGCTCCAACAGCATTGCCGACAGAAATGCGCTCCTTATTACAGAGACCGTTGCAAAAAAATATTTCGGGAAACAAAACCCGATAGGAAAATCATTGATCTTTTACTCGGGTGAAGATTATGCAATGCCGCTTACTGTAACCGGAGTACTGAAAGACATTCCCATGAACTCTACATTGCGGTTCGGGTTCATCACTAATTTTGAAAACTACCTGAAAGGTGATGGAAGTAAATTAGCTTCCGACGACTGGACATGGATGCTCGACGCGGCTTTTTTTAAAATTCCTAAAGCAGCCGATGTTCCGCTGATCGCAAAATCATTCAATAAATACCTGCCGATCCAGAATAAGGCAAGGATGGACTGGAAAGCCTCAGGATTCAAACTTATTTCACTCCGTGAAAGTGCCGTGCTATCCGATATTCAATCCAACGCCCTTTGGGAGCGGCCTGAAGATTCAGCAACCTATGGCCCTTTTGTTCTTGCTATTTTGATTTTTCTTTCTGCCTGTCTTAATTTTTCCAATACCACCGTTTCGCACGCAAACAGGAGGCTAAAGGAAATAGGCATGCGAAAAGTGATGGGCAGCTCACATAAGCAACTTGTCGTTCAGCTATTGTTAGAATGTTGTTTTATCGTTTTGCTGGCAGCATTGCTTTCGGTGTTTCTCAATTATCTGTGGTTCCCCACATTCAATCAAATGTTCAATGGCGTTAAAATTGTAGCGGATTATTTTAATGATTTCGGCTTGCTCGTCTTTATGGGCAGCGCTGTATTATTAACAACATTGCTTGCCGGTGCGTATCCCGCATTTTATATCAGCCGCTTTAATCCATCTTCCATTTTCCGGGGCACTGTTAAGTTCGGGGGCAATAATTTGTTTTCAAGGATCATGCTCGGGCTGCAGCTATCAGTGGCAATGATTACAGTGATAGCCGCAATTGGTTTTGCCCGCAATGCCGAATTTCAAAAGAACTATGACTATGGATATACTCTTGAAAATACGGTAGGTGTCATTATAACCGATAGCACGGTATTTTCTGCTTTCAGAAATGAGATGGCTTCCATTCCACAGGTTACTGCTTTATCAGGAACAAGAAGTCATATCGGCTATGGATACCGGAATGTAGTGGCTGAATCAGAAGGAAAGAAAACGGAAACCAATTATCTTGAAGTGGGCAGGGATTATATAAAAACAATGAACCTTAAAATAGCCGAGGGCAGGGAGTTTGATGCCCAAATGGAAGGCGACTACACCAATTCGATATTAATCAGCCAAAACCTCGCCGCTAATTATGGATGGAAAGATAAGGAAGCTCTCGGGAAGAAAATTTTTATAGATAGTACGCACTACTCGGTGGTCGGCGTGCTGAAGGACTTCCAGATCGACCAACTGTTTGACCCCAAAGAGCCGGTGGTAATGAAACTGGGACGCGAGCCCAGGTACCAATTCCTTGTTATGCAGGCACAGCTTTCAGATCTGGAGCTTGTATACACTAAAGCGAAGGATGTATGGAAGAAATTATTTCCGATGAAACCTTTTACCGGGTTTTATCAAAACGAAATAAAACAAGAAGCCTACCAGGTCACCAATAGCATAGCCAAGATCTTTTTTTGGTTTGCGATCATTTCGATTTTACTTACCGCCACCGGTTTATTTGCATTGGTTTCGTTAACCGTTCTGAAAAAAATGCGGGAGATAGCATTGCGGAAAGTGGTCGGCGCAAGATCGCGGCATATACTTGTATTGATCAATCGCGGATATTTCTGGCCTCTCATCATCGGGGCCGTAATAGGTTGCTATGGAGGGTATGCGCTTACAAAGCTTTTACTTGATATGATATTCGCGGTAAATTCTGGCATTGCGGCTTCTACCTTGATCAACTCCGTGTTGGTGTTATTTATTATTGCCGGCATTACTTCTGGTATCAAGGTATGGCAGGCGATACGGACGAGCCCTGTGGACCTTTTAAGGACCGAATAAGGCCTATTGGGAAATCGACCGATTGTGATAGAATTTTATGAACACCGCTATTGGATATATTAATCTTGGATTCTCGCACAGATGGTATTAGACAGGAACCGGAGTACAGAGAGGGAATTTATCCATTAACACGCGTCCTTGTGGGGTGCTCCCGGTCACATTAGAAATGTATTACCGTAAAATACTGAAAATCAATTCCAATTTGGGCAGATAAGTGGCCCAGCAGCTGGTAGGAGCCCCAAGTCCAGAAGGTCTTGGGATTTGTATGTAATACACTTTTTCTAGTTAATCTGGACTAAGTAGCATATAATCCTTCCAAATACGGGGAAAACACGTATTTGATTTCACGGAATTTTTTTTAATGTAGCTAGTGTGAATGAAAGAACTGGCTGTTTCATCCAGTGGTGCTGCTTCCTGTTTGGTGACTTGGCCTTCGACCAACAAAGGCATTTATTCTAAAGACTTTATGGCTTTTATCAGAGGTTATAAAATCAAATAGAAAAGAGAATTAAATATTAATAACTAAATCGAATGACAATAAAAGAAGCAATTTTAAGAAGTTTAGAAGATCTGCAACAACCCGCAACCTATCTCGAAATATACAAACACATAATGGATAGAAATTACTATCCACATTTTGAGAGTAAGGAAACGCCAACTAACACAGTTTCTGCTCAACTTGGGGATTTTATAAGAAAATCCGACACCAGGGTTAAGAGAATAAAATTGCCAACAGGGACTTTAGGCTATTATTTGACCAAACTGGAGCAAAATATTGGCATTGACAAAATAAATGCCCTAACAGCGAAAGAAATTGGAAAGACCACCCGCGTTACGGTAAAAACCTATGATGAACGGGATTTGCATATGTTGTTGAGTAGTTATTTGAAGGTAATAGACACATTTTCGAAAACAATACCTCATACACAGTCATTCAAAACCATCGACAAACATCAAATCTGGACGCACCCTGATATGGTAGGGGTTCGGTTTAGCAGTTTGAAGACTGAAGAAAGTCAGAATTTTCAAAAAGCCATCAATCGACTTGATACTTTTAAAATCAGCTCATATGAAATAAAACGTGAGATCAACTTTGATTCGGATCTGAAAGAGGGATTTTTTCAAGCAGTTTCGAACTCCAGCTGGGCGAACTATGGCTATCTGGTTGCTTTTGAGTTTGCCGATAATTTGGAGGATGAGATGGAAAGATTGAATCAAGCTTTTGGAATTGGAATAATTGAATTAGGCGCAAACCCTTTTCAAAGTAAAATTCGCTATACTCCCAAGCTTCGGGAGTTAGATTTTAAGACTATTGATAAACTTTGCAACAACAATGATCATTTTAAAAGGTTCATCGATCAGACTGAAAAAATATTGACGGCAGAAAAAAGATATCTTGGAGCTACTAAGAAAGAATTTGGAGATTTTTGCGATAAATACCTATCGACAGATAGTGAGGCCGAAAAGTATTGTCGAGACAAAAATATTCCATCTGAAAATATTTCGGAATAGGTCAAATGGTTATAAGTGCCTGCGCAATGAGCTGCGTTTGCTCTAGGCATATAATGGTGAAAACGAAGATCCATAGATGCGTTACTATATAGGACAAACAGATTACGACTGGTTTACTTATCTGAGCCAGATAAGCCCAGAGGATGTGAATTTTTGGCGACCTGGTGGAAAAACGAATTTCAAGGTTCTTCAGCCAGGCGCCCCTTTTCTGTTAAAGCTTAAAAGTCCTTATAGCGCGATTGCAGGAGTTGGTTTCTTTTCAAGCCATACGTTTTTGCCTATTACCGTGGCGTGGGATACATTTGGCAATAGAAATGGATGTGCCACTTTCGAGCAATTACGAATAAAGATTTTGGCGTATCGAGATGGACATAAGGAGCACAATCCGGTCATCGGATGTACTGTTCTAACGAATCCTATATTCTTCAATATTAAGGATTGGATTAAAACTCCTGAAGATTGGTCTAAGAGCATTGTACAAGGCAAATCTTATGATACAGAAGATCTGATTGGCAATAGAATTTGGCGTCGTGTTGAAGAGTTGCTTAGCCGTTATCTGGTGTTTAACGAAGCTGAGGCCGCAAAAAGTCAATTGATGCTTGAGGATCAAGGGCTACCTGGGTACAAACAAAAGATTCTATCCAAAGTCAGGCTTGGTCAGGGGGCATTTCGAATTCTGATCACTGACGCATATTCCAGAAAATGCTCGATTACTGGCGAAAGGACGTTGCCTGTATTGGAGGCAGCACACATTAAACCTTACTCTTTATCAGGTCCCCATTTTATTTCAAATGGTATTTTGCTACGGTCAGATCTTCATAAACTTTTCGATTCCGGATATATTACAATAACAAGAGAGTACAGGCTTGAAGTAAGTAACAGGTTAAAGGAAGAGTTTGACAATGGAAAGGAATATTATCAGTTTCACGGCATGGTTTTAAAGTCTTTACCTCCCCGTGAGGCCGATAAGCCCCAATGCCATTTCATAGATTGGCATAATAGTGAGGTATACAAAGGTTAAATTCAGGCCTCTAACTTAAACTCCCAAGGGCCCGCCGCTATTGGCAATTTTTAATATTATTTTTATTTTTGTATTAAATGTTCAAAGATGAAGTCCGCAGAAAATTGGAAGATATCATTCGAGGAGCTGTCATTAAGGAACAGTCGGATACTTGCACAACAATCAGAAATAAGCTTTGCTCAAGCTTTAGCACAAGTACAACGGTTAAGAAGGACTTCGAAAGTAAGTCAATCATCAAAAAAGAGCAGGAAAGATTTTTACAAGAGATAGCCACACAGAATGACTACTGGGTCAAAGAATTGCCCAGACAAGAATGTTATCTGGCTAGGGGCGGAGAAGCTAAGGTATATTTACACGAGGACAATAAAAGTGTAATTAAAATAAATGATGGCGTATACTATGCAACCTGGCTTGAATATTTCAATAGTCTGGTAATTCACAATTTGCTGTTCCCGAATACCGCGTATTCCTTTCTTGGGTTTGCTTTGATTAATAATGATCTGCATGCCGTTCTTAAACAACCGTTTATTTCGTCTGGTTCGACAGCCGAACTGAATGCTATTAAAGAGCTACTAACTTATAATGGTTTTCAGAATACAAAGCGGCAAGATTATTTTAATGCTGAATATGGATTGATCTTGGAAGATATGCATGACGAGAATGTAATTTTTAAAGACAATAGCCTGTTTTTTATAGATACGGTGTTTTATCTTATTCGGTCGGAGAAATAAGAAATCGGATAACAAAAAACCTACTTGATAATGACCGGTTCGTCGCATGTTCTGTAAAAACCACTTAACCAATAGCTTCTGTCCTATTCTTTTTTTCTCCCCAAACCATTCACCCCTTTTAACAAAATTTTCTATTTTTTCCCACAGTTACCCTAAATTAGTACCAACTTCCGATCCGCTCCCGGCGAAAATTTTCATTTCTAAAACTAAAAGCACATGAGAAAAATTCTCTGCATAAGCTTTATGCTTATGCTAGCCGGGCTTACGTCCTGGGCTCAACGCGTCCTATCAGGGAAAGTCACCGATGAAAACGGTAATCCCATTCCAGGCGCATCTGTCTTAATCAAAAACACAGCAACGGGAACGGTAACAAAAGATGATGGAAGCTTCGTCATCAATGTTGGCGAAAAAGCGCGAACGCTCGTTATTTCTGCCATTGGCAAAACCCCACAGGAAGTAACCATTGGCACTGAGTCAACGCTTGCGGTAACACTGCTTGCGGCTATTGATAAGAGCCTGCAGGAAGTGGTGGTAACGGCAATGGGTATCCGACGAGATGAAAAGGCGCTCGGATATGCCGTATCGAAAGTTGATCCCGGCACCATGTTACAGAAATCAGAACCTAATATCCTCAATGCGCTTGCGGGTAAAGTACCCGGCGTGGATATCAGGGCCGGCCAGGGGGCGCCGGGGGCGGCTACCCGTGTCCAGATCAGGGGCGTATCTTCTTTTAGCGGAAGCGAACCCTTAATAGTAGTGGATGGTGTTCCTTACAGCAACCCCCTGCTGAATACCACTAATCCTTTCACTCAGGGTGGCACCTACGGCTCGGGATTGAATAATCTCGATCCTAATGACATTGAATCCATCAACGTATTGAAAGGCGCTGCCGCCGCATCGTTGTATGGCTCCAGGGCGGCCAATGGAGTGCTGCTGATCACTACTAAATCCGGCTCGCCGAAAAAAGGATCCAAACCACTCACCGTTACCTATAGAGGAGGGTACAGCATTGAAAAAATCGCTGACATCCCTGAGTTTCAAAACCTTTACGGAGCAGGGGCCAACTTCAGAACACAGTCTTCCAATGGTTCATGGGGAGCCAAATTCGGAAAGGGTGTTATTTATGACGCTGCCGGCAACGTGATCGGCATTTCCGCATCGGGCGTAGACTCTATTCCTGCTACCACATGGGCTACCATGTATGCTTCTTACCCTGAGCTCTTTCCTAATGGGCGGTTGGCTTATAAGGCTGTACCGAATAACGTATCTTCTCTATTCAATACGGGCCGGCTGATGGAACATTCTGTTGGCATGAACGGCGGGCAGGGAAATTCACTGTTCAACGTAACATTGTCACGCGTTGACCAGAAAGGATATATTACCAACTCAAGCTATGTAAAAAATAATTTCAGTGTGGGTGGCCAAACTGCGGTGGGTAATCTGACGGTGGGCGCAAGCATGTCATATGCCAGGTCTAAACAAATCGGCGGATTCGTCGGCCAGGCCCAAAGCTTCTTATCACAATGGGGCCGCACCTTTACCATGGCCAGGAACTGGGATATAACAGGCTGGCCAACTCAAAACAGGGCAGGAGCCCAGATCGGCTTTAACGATGGTCAGTACACCAATCCCGTGTGGGCCGCCTACCACAACACCATCACTTCTATCGATGACCGCGTGGTTGCGAACCTCAGGGCCACTTACAAATTCAGCCAGAGAGTAAGGATCGACTTCAATGCCGGCGTGAACAACTACGGGCTCTTCAGGGACCAGATCATCGACAAATCTTCTTTGGGCGGCGCAGATAATGCTTTGGGCACAATTACCGAAGTAGTGTACAGGCAACAGGAGATCCAGGGAAGGATAGTGGCCGCAATTACTCCCAGGGTTTTCAAGAACTGGAGCCTGGAGGTGAACCTGGGCAGCGATGTTAATGAACGAAACACCCGCAATCAATCGGTATACGGCGTTGATTTTGTAATACCGGGACTATTTAATCTAACCAATACCCGCCGGCAGACGTTTAACGGCGATACCAGGTCAAAAAGAAGACTGGTAGGCTTCTTCGGCGATGCGTCTATCGGCTATAAAGGTTTTGCATACCTCAATCTGACCGGAAGGGTAGACCTTACATCCACACTTCCTTATAAGAACGCGAAATATTTCTATCCTGGCATTTCTGGAACGATCGTCTGGACACAAGCATTGAACCTTTCATCTACCTGGCTTGATTACGGTAAGATCCGCGCAGGTTATGCAAGGGTAGGTAATGACGCGGCACCACATAACGGCGAACCCATTTTTAGCTTGAATGCCGCAGGCTTCCTTGGTCAGCCGCTGGCGACAAGAGGTAACTCCAGCTACGACCCTGAACTTACGCCTGAGTTTACCACCGAGCTGGAACTCGGTTCTGACATGCGCTTCTTCAAAGACCGCGTGGCGCTGGAAGTGACGTGGTACGATAAAAGGTCTACAGACCTGATCTACGATATTTCTCTTCCACAATCGACAGGTTATAATTCTTTCTATACCAACCTGGGTGAGATCCGCAATACCGGTTGGGAAGTAGCGCTGGATGTACAACCTGTGAGAACAAGAAATTTTCAGTGGAATGTACGCGGAATTTTTACCAAGAACAGGAACACGGTAGAGGAATTGGTAGAAGGCCTTACCAGGGCGCAGCTTGGCGGATTTAACTGGATAGAAGCAGGATTTCCTTACGGCTATTTGCGGGGGTCATTTTCTGCACGTTCAGATGACGGTCAGTTGCTGATCCACCAAATTTCAGGTATGCCCCTCGTGGACCCCAATCCAGGTATGGTGGGAGATCCCAATGCCGACTTTAAAATGGGTGTTACCAATACGGTTTCTTTTAAAGGATTCCAATTGCAGGTACTTTTTGATATGACCCAGGGCGGCGACTTTTATTCTGAAACCATCAGCAGCATGTTAGGAAGGGGCGTAACCAAGGATACGGAGAAAAGAGAAATGCACCGTGTTATAACAGGCATCTACGGAAACCCCACACCGGTCACCGGACCCGATGGGCTCAACCACTATGTGCCATTGCTTGTGGGCGGCAAAACAGTGCCTAACCAAACAAGGGTCACCACTAATGACCTGTTCTTCACGCAGGGTACAGGCGCCAGCTTTGCCACGAATGGTGCGTTTGAATACGCGGTATTCGATGGTACGGTATACAGGTTAAGGGAAATAGTGTTGGGTTATAGCCTGCCTTCAAAATGGATAAGGAATGCCAAATTGACCAATGTTACCATATCGCTCAGTGGTCGAAACGTTTGGTTTTACGCGCCTAACGTACCCAAGTATACGAATTTCGATCCCGATATCAACTCTGTTGTCAACAGCGGCACACAAGGTGTTGAAACCGGTGGCGCGCCAAGCACAAGACGTTATGGCGTGAACTTAAACGTAACATTCTAATCTAATTCAGTAAAACTTCAATTATGAGAAGGAAGTATTTCATATACAGTTTTACAGCCCTGTGTGTTCTTGCAATGACAGGAGCAGGCTGTAAAAAATTCCTCGATGTAAACAAAAACGTGAACAGCCCTACGCCGTCTTCCGTACAGCTTACGATGGTGTTAAGCGCTGCCGAGCGTAACATTGCCAACAACCTAGCGCTGGGCTCAGGCCTGGGCAACACGATGGCTGTTTACACGCACCAGGTCACCGGCCGTGTAGCCGCAGACCGCTACGGCGCCGGTTCATCAGGATGGGAAGGGTTGCTCGCCGCAATTTCCAACCTGAACGTAATTATCAAGCGGGGAACTGAAGAAAATCGTTTTGTGTATGTAGGCATCGCCAAAATACTAAAGGCGTACGCGTTCAGCATGATGGTGGATGTTTGGGGAGATGTTCCTTTTTCGGAGTTCGACAGGTTTGACGAAGGGATAACACAACCAAAATTTGATAAGGGCTCCGAGATCTATCCCAAGCTTTTTGCCCTAATAGATGAGGGTATTGCCGATCTGAATAATCCAACGCCTAACCCATCAAAGCCCGGTAATGATGATTATATCTATAAAGGAAATGTGACCAACTGGATAAAGGCGGCCAATACCATTAAACTTAAACTCTATACGCAGATAAGGCTTGTGCAGGATGTGAAGACGCAGGTAACTGCTTTGCTTGCATCTCCCGCAACGCTGATCAATTCACAGGCAGAAAGCTTTATGATGCCTTACGGGCCTATCGGCACAACCGATGACAGGCATCCGGGTTATGGCGATTACAATGCTACGCAACGCGGTGGCCAGCTTTTCAGCCCCTGGTTGTATGAGATCATGAAAGGAAGGAACCCGAACATTTTTAACGGGCTTACCGATCCAAGGATACCTTACTACATCTATAACCAGAAATCAGCAACCGGCGTACCGGAGAATTGTACAGAGTTCCGCGACGGTGGATTTATTTCCATCCTGTTTGGTTCGAACGGACCCTGCCGTGATGGATCTAACAGCCAGACCTATTCGCTGTTGGGTATTTATCCTGTAGGGGGCCGCTACGATGCGGGCTTAGGTCAAACCGTTAACTCCGTGGGTCAACAAAACGCAGGAACAGGCGCCCGTCCGCATGAGTTCATTACGTATGCAGACAGATTATACCTCGAAGCAGAACTGATACATGTAGGACTTGCTCCAGGCAATGCCAGGGATGCTTTCAGCAAAGCTTTGGATGCATCCTTTGCGCAGGTGGATCATATTATTGTCAATCATATTAAGCCAGGATCCGCAGGTGCCCCGCAAACGGTGCCCGCAATAGCAACCCTGGCCGCCACTACCACTTATAAAGCAGGCGTACTGGCCGCATATGATGCAGCAACCCCCGAGAAAAAACTTGAGATCATCATGACGTCCAAATGGATCAACAGGATTGAGAACCCTGTAGATAACTATACGGACTACAGGAGAACAAAATATCCTGTATTGTTTGCCCCCGCGCCCGAGGGTACTGTTACAAGTGTAACTGGTCCGGATGGCAAGGTAACGCCGGTTTCGAACGACCGCAAGTATCCCTGGTCTTTGCCTTTCAGCAATACTGAACTGCAGTTAAACGCAAACGCACCTCCGCAGAAGGTACCTGAATTATATAAAGTATTCTGGCAACCCTAATTGTTTACGTACTAATTAACAGATTATGAAATTCAGAAACATCAATATATTATCAGTCTTTGCTTTAAGTGTAATTATTGCGCTCACCGCCTGTTCGAAGGATGATGGCCCCATCCCCAAAAGAGTGGGCATAGAAGACGTGCCCGCCATGACAATGAACACTGAGCCGCAAAAGACCAACAACCTGGATACTATCAGGTTCGGTAACCCTGGTGCTTTCGCAGGCAAGTTCAGGGTAGCAATGGTTTTTCCCGACCAGGTAAAACCCACAAAGGTTGATATTGTGGTAAGGAAGAACGGCGCTGCATCGAGTGTAAAACTATATAAAGCCGATATTACTACATTCCCTACCAGCTTCACCATTACTGCCGCCGAAATCGTTACATTGTTCGGTGCACCGATTGCACTGAACGATAATTATGATTTTGCGCCGGATATTTATGTGGGCACAAAAAAATATGAAGCTTTTCCCCTGGTCGGATCAGGCAATGGCGCTGGTGTGGTAGGCATGAACTCGATCGGGTTTTATGAGTATGTGAGGATTACGGTGAAGAATTAGCGATGATATATTTATTAGGATAAAGCCTCTCTTTTTTAGGGAGGCTTTATCTTTGTTTTATGGAAGGACCTATATCAGATATAGACTATTTAAAAGACAGTTATTCGAAAGCACGAAACAAGTATAAGCCGAGCGCCATCAGGGTGTTGGTGATAGTTGAAGCGCCTCCTTGTGCCCTGGACAGGTTCTTCTATTTTGAGGACGTAAAGAAACACGATTCTCTTTTCCTGGAGATCATGGGCATTCTCTATCCTGACCAGAAAGAGCAATACCTGGCCTCGGGAAGAGATGCCGATCTAAAACAAGACCTGCTGCAGAGATTTAAATCTGACGGATATTGGCTACTGGATCTGTGTGAAACTCCTACCAGCATTTCCGGCGATCCTTCAACTGCCGATGTGCAATCTTTACTATCAAGGCTCGAAAAGCTCATTGGTAAGGATGTCCCGGTTATTTTAATTAAATCTAATGTCTTTGATGCCTGCTATACAGTATTAAAGTCCAGAGGATATAATGTAATTAATGAACGATTGCCTTTTCCGGGAAGTGGGCAACAACGAGTATTCCGGGAAAAATTCAAGCGCGCGCTGGAAATGTGTGATTGACCAGGTATGGTACAAATCGCAGCACATATTTGGAAAACGAGCGCCTTATAATATCAGTAACAAAACTACGGCACTCGCAACAGTATATATGAAATCAGTTTTCGAAGCTTCCACAAGGCAGGAGTTAACTAACCGAATTAATTCTTTGCACGAACAAAGTGCGAGGAAATGGGGTAAGATGAACGTATTCCAAATGTTGAAGCATTGTACGCTCCACGAAGAAATGATGTTGGGAAAAATAAAAATCAAACGGGTTTTGCCCGGACTTTTGCTCGGGCCAATGCTTTTAAAAAGAGTATTGAAAGATGGCAGACCATTCGGGAGAAATGCTCCAACAAGCTCGCTTTTAAAAACAACTAAGGAAAGCGGAGATATCGAACAGCAGAAAAGAGAATGGATAACCCGAATTGAACAATACTCAGATTATACTAATCCCAATTTCGTCCATCCATTTTTTGGGCCAATGACCAGGGAGCAAATAGGATTTTATGCTTATAAACATACTGATCACCATTTAAAGCAGTTTGGAGCATAAAGGTGAACCTGTTTTTAGAATAGCTAATTAATATTTGTCGGTACCAGCATGACAGCGCGACCATTATGAAATTTTGGGAATTAACATCTGCTTTTAGAGAAGAGCCCGATATTTTGGCCAAAGTGCTCGGTCAGGATAAGTGGCGCAAATACATCGAGTATTACGAAAGACTTGACGAAATTATTCGCGATCAGCAGCGTGAGATTTTAGATGGAGAACTTCCCTTTGAGCTTTGTTATGAAGTAGCTGAAAAAAGTAAAAAGGAGTTCTGGCTTGCTTATGAAAAGCAGCCGCAAGTGCTGTATAGCTACAAAGCTAGCATTGAAAGTTTAGAACGCCTGCTTGCGAGTGAAGTTTTAGTCCGTTTCGGGGGAAACAAAATTGAAGAAGCACTCGAATGTAGTTATACCAATGTTTATTCAAAACAATTAAACGGTGGCGCTGAGGTCATTACAAGTTTTAACCTCACTTCAGTTGGATTACTGTCAGTTATTAGAACAGAAGAAAGCAAAATTCTTGACAATTCCATTTTATCAACAGCGGACAAGGAATTGAGCTGGGTAGTACTAAATGAGGCAAAAATGGTTGTAGACCCCTATGAAGCTTACAAAAAGTTGTACGCGCAGAACAGGCAAAACATTCGACATTACATTCTTAAAGGAGTTAATCACTGCGAAAAGCCAGAGTTGGGTAAAGTACTTCATATAATAACATAAGACAACACAACAACTACCATGGGGCTTTTTAATTTTTTTAGACGCCATAAAAAATCCACCGCAGACCCGGTGAATGCCAGCAAGGCTTCGCCTGAACACATGCTTTTTGCCGGCACAGTTTTAAAGATCATCGGCCCCACACTCGAAAGCTTTGGCTTGGCACTACACAAAACAGAAATTGAGGAATACGCTACAACTATTACTTTTCGAAAAGACAAGCAGTATATTAAAATCAGTGGCTCGACTTATCCGACCGACCACCCCTATTTTTACAATATAATACTAGGCGAAGGCGACAGCGAAGACGTTCGGGAATGGGACTGGAATTCCATTGCTTTGTGGAGGCTCAAATTGAAAATGAATCCTCTCGCCACGGCCAAAGAATATGAATTTCCAGATGGTGACAAGGTGGAGTTGAGTATTTCAAATGCTAACAAAGAACTCTTGCAATATGCTGGCGCATTTTTGAGTGGCGACATGACCTTGTTTTATGAAACACGTTCTGAGCAGAATAAGACGAGAGAGCCTTACAAAATTTATACGCCTGACGAAAACGGAAATTATACAGCCAGTGACGACCCGATTAGCGCTGAACAAAAGAAAAAATACAGCTAACGAAAAAAACAACTCCCGAGGCCTTTCAACCCCGGGAGTTTGTTTATGGTTTTTGCTTCGATTAACTTTAGCCCGTCACTCACTGTTGCCTCAGCAGCTTCAAGGTCTTTACTTCGTTGCCTGAGTTTATCCTCAGAAAATAGTTTCCTGAAGACAGTTGATCAAGCCCATCGAACGACACGGTATTGCTTCCGGGCACAAGCTGCACTGCCATTTGCTTCAACGGCCTTCCCTGAACATCCATGAGAACCAGTGTTGCTCTTTCTTTCTTCTCTGAATCAATGACCACTCTCAACGAACGGGTGAAGGGGTTGGGAAAGGCCATAACGCTTCTTGTTGCCGTTGTTGCCTGTTGGTCTGTACTTGTTACCTGAACAGCATTCCTCACCGTGGTAGAAGAACAAGCCACGATGGTAACCTGCACCGGTATGGTTGCACTGTAGCAGCCAGCACCTGAAATATGGATGGCTGCATAGTAAGTGCCCGAAACAGACACATTCTGTGCTTCTGCGTCTGTCATTTTATTGGCATCGGTGGCAGGAGTGCCTGTATGCCAGCTTACGGTTGTTCCCGCAGGAAGATTGGGAATAGAATAAGCATCGTTCAGGTTGACAGTTTGCGCCGGACAAATATTAGATATACAAATCGTGCCGGCAGGACAATTATTGACCACTGTTACGTTCTCGCTCTTATCGCAAACATATGCCCAGTTGCTGGTGTAGAAGGTAACTTTCACGAGGTAAGTGCCCGGTGCAATCGGAACGTTAACAGTGCCCGGCGAATTGGTATAGGTTTGATTGAACACCGTAGCCCAGCTGCTGTTGAATACCTGCACGGTTGCAACAGGGGCCGTGATGCCTGAAATGCTGATCTGGTTATTGCCGGGCGTGAATGTAACAGCACTGCAATTGTTTTGCGCCTGGTCATCATCATTAATGGTAACGGTGCCGGTAGAGGAGCCTATCGAAACGGTAAAGTTTTCGGTTGATTCAACAGCTCCGTCGTTGATAATTGGAATGGTGATGGTGCCGCAGGTTTGTCCTGCAGGAATGGTTACGGTGCCTGATCCGCCGGTATAGTCTGAACCGGAACTGGCCGATCCATCTGCTGTAGTGTAATGATAAACCAGCGTAGTGGATGCAGGAGCAGCGATACAAACCTGCACTGAAGCGTTACCTGCGTTTTCGTTGACAGTTACATTGCCGACAGTAACCGTGGGACAACCGTCTGCACATACAACGTTTTCAACGGGAGTGTTCGTTGCCAGTGTATAGGTTGTGTTAGCCGCCGTGAGATTGAGCGCAGTGTTGGTTGGCCAGCTGAAATTGATATTGGTGATAACCGCATTCCTGGGGGTTACGGTTACATTTTGCGATGAACAGGTGCCCAATTTGCCATTCGCGTCGGCCCTGCCAAACAGCAGATCATTATAGCTGCCGGAAGATGCCAGGCCCGATCCTACTACAGAATAGCCATCGGCAATGATATTCCAAAACCACTGTGCGCCCGCCCTCGGATATTTTTTTGCCCACATAAGATTTCCAGCGGGATCTATTCGAAGAAGGTTAAGATCAGCTGCAGCGTCATGCGGAACCTCGCCCTGCACCATCATAAAGCTTTCATCTGGCAATACAACTGTTCTTACGTCGCCGCAATTGGGCGCTGCAAATTCTTTCATCCATATGGCATTGCCATTAAAATCGGTTTTAAATATTCCTGGTTTTGAATTTGCACCGGCAAATCCATCCATATTCAAAGTATTAAAAACGAAGCCGTCTGATACTTTGTACATATTACCGATCCAGTTGGTCCGCGAATCAAAATCATAGGTCTTCGTCCACATCAGATTGCCGGTGGCCAGGTCTAACTTTGAAATAACCGCGTCGTACCAGGTACTGCCATAATAAACACCACATACCACCAACCCGGCTCCACCATGGTTGTCTTCAATAATGCCGTTGCCCGAGTCACTATTGCCACTGCCGAGTTTTCTCTGCCATAAAACATTGCCGTTTGCATCTACTTTCACCACCATCCAATCCGAAATTCCCGGGTTATATGGAAAAGTTCCGCTAAATGCAAACCCACCATCGCTGGTTTGGGTAAGCACAGATATGTTTCCGGGGCTTCCATTGACAAAATACCTTTTCTGCCAAACTACATTTCCACTGCCATCCAATCTTACAACCCATGCATCTCCTGTATAGTTTGCGATACCCGTTGCGTTTGTCCCGCCGGACGCTGCACAACCGCCATCCGGAGTGGCAACAATCTGCGACAGGTAGTCCTCCTGCGCGCCTCCGAGCGTTTTACTCCACAACAAATTTCCTTTGTTATCGAATTTCATGATCAGCGCATCGTGATTGGTAGTACCGCTTGCAGCTGAATGCCCTACTGCTATATAGCCGCCATCAGCAGACTTTACTACATTAAAACCTTCGTCATCGCCTGCCAACGTGCCAACCGTTTTCAGAAAGGTACCGCCGCAAGTATCGGTGGGCGCGGGTGGGCCGCTTGTAACAGTTGCGTTGGCTCCTTTTTCGCAGATGCTTGACCAGTTACTATTATACAAGCGAACATTTACAAAATACTGTCCCGGCGCCAACGGAGATACGGTGACGTTATTAGGGGGATTTGTATAAGTTTGATTGAAAACGCTTGCCCAACTGCTGTTGAAAACCTGCACCCCCGCAATGGGAGCGCCTGACAGGCCGGTAATGCTTATTTGTCCATTGCCGCCCGTGATGGTTATTGACGCACAATCCTGCGCAAATGCAAGCACTGAATAAAGCGAAATGCTTAAGAATAGAATTAGGGGTTTCATATCTACAATTATTAGTATACTTCGTGGATCTTCTCAACAAGTAAATCAAGCGCGCACCGCACCGTGTAGGCGAAGAGGCCGGATAGGGGATTTGTGAGGAGAAGGTTTAGAGGTTCTTTGGGCGGCCAAATTACTAAAAATATTTGCAATGAAGCCGCCGATTAAATTTTTTAATGCAGTTATTGTTTTAGATCAAAAAATGGATCATACCGGCAGCGCTGTTTCGGATGGATAACTTACCTGATAAGTAGCACTATTCCTTTCCGGGTAACATGTCCGCAATTTGTTTTAGCGCTTATCACATAAACAAACCCTCCGGATGGTTGTGGAACTCCATTGAAGGTTCCATCCCAGCACCTCGACGGGTCTGTAGTGGAAAATACCAACTGACCCCAACGGTTATAGATGAAGAACTTTAATTCACTTACATGCCCCCATGCTTTTATGCCAAAACATTCATTTTTACGGTCGTTATTAGGTGTAAAAGCATTCGGTAACTTGTACCCCTCATTTACGCCAACCGTAGATACTGAAACCTCGATACTGTCTTCCGCAGTACATCCATTTAACGACCTGCCCCTAACGTAATACATGGTCGTAGTTATCGGTGAGGCAACAGGGTTGCTGATAAAAGCATTGTTCAGTGTATTTGCCGGCGTCCATTCATATCGATCTGCCCCCGATGCATTTAGTTGGCTGAAAGCCATGTTGCAAGTAATATCATTTGATTTGCTTAACAGCAGCTGTGGCTTTGGGTTAACGGTCAAAAAAACCGTACGTATCAAACTGTCGCAGCCTATCGCCGTGCGAACAGTGTCCCTGTAAATTCCGCTTGCATTAACTACCATTCCCCAGGGCAATGTATAAGTTTCGCCGGAACAGATCACCGGACTTATTGTAACTGTCGCAGCGGAACGGACTTGTAAGTTTACCGTTCTTATCAAACTATCACAGCCGGTCGAGTAATGAACGGTATCCCTATAGGTGCCGGCTGCAGTTACTACGATACCCCATGGCAGCGTATAGCTTCCGCCTGCGCAAATGACCGGATTGATGACTTCTGCAGCAACCGTTTGAACCGTCAGGTTAACAACCCGGCGTATGCTATCGCAACCAAATGTGCTCCGTAAGGTATCGCGGTAAGTGCCGGGTGTATTTACTACTGCGCCCCATGGTAAGGTATAGGTTTGTCCCTGGCAAATAACAGCGTTGGTTAAAACTGTTGCGGCCGTTTGTACAGTAAGATTAACAGTTCTTCGCAGACTGTCGCAACCCAATGTCGAACGAAGTGTGTCGCTATATGTTCCACCGCTGGTAACCACCACTCCCCATGGCAAGGTATAGCTCGAGCCCTGGCAAATGACAGCATTTGTTATAACAGAAGCCGGGACTTGTACACTCAGCTCAACAGTTTGTCGAAGGCTGTCGCAATTTGTGATGGCATAACGCAATGTATCCCTGTAAATGCCTGGGCTGTTTACTATCGTTCCCCATGGCAGGGTGTAAGTCTGGCCCGAGCAGATGGCCGCACTTGTTGTTATCGATAACGAAGCCTGCACTACGAGATCAACTACGCGGCGTATGCTATCGCAACCAAATGCGCTGCGTAAGGTATCGCGGTAAGTGCCGGGTGTATTCACTATTGCACCCCACGGTAAGGTATAGGTTTGTCCCTGGCAAATCGATGGATTAAAAATCTGTGTAACTGCCGTTAATGTTGAAAGATTAACTGTGAATCTGATGCTGTCGCAGCCGCCCATACTGCGCAACGTATCCATATAAGTTCCGGCTGTATTTATCACTATCCCGGACGGTAAGGTATAACTCTGTCCCGCACAGATAGCAGCGTTGATGATGGTGGAGACGGCGGTTTGCACACTTAGGTTTACCGTTGTGCGCAGGCTGTCGCAGTTGGTGGTTGCATAACGCAATGTATCCCTGTAAATGCCCGGGCTGTTTACTGTGGTTCCCCACGGCAGCGTGTAAGTCTGGCCTGCACAAATCACTGCGTTGGTGGTTATTGAAACCGCTGATTGAACGGTGAGGCTGATATTGTTGATCAGGCTATCACAACCCAGTGTGCTTCGTAAAGTGTCAGTGTAGATGCCTGGAGTACTTACTATAGTGCCAGATGGCAAGGTATACGTTTGCCCTGAGCAGATAGTTGCATTCAAATTGTGCTGAAGCGGTTGAATAGCGGAAATAATAATAGAATCACGAATGCTGCAATTGCCAAAGAAAATATCCACCCAGTACAAACCGGGAGTTATTACATTGAATATCGGACCTGGCGTTCCATCTTGCCAAACATAACTTAAGGCCCCCGGCGTGGTGGCATTCAAAACATAAGGCTGGTTCAGGCAGGCAGATTTATCATTTCCCAGCGGATAAATTGCTCCCGACACGATAAATGAATCGCGAATTGTGCAAACATCAAGGGTAACATCATTCCAATAAATTCCCTGCATCGCCACATCGATCGAAGGGGTGGTGGCGCCGGTGCTCCAATTGTACGTTTCACCATATCCACGCAGGGAGTTAAGCTGCACGGTGGTGCTGTTACAAAGCAGCACGTCCTGTCGCAGTGGTGAAATGGGATTTATATATACAGTAATCGTATCACTCCGGCTGCAACCGTTATAAGTTACCGTTACATAATAGTCGTTCCTTCCTGTTGCCGTAACAGTGAAAGCCGCATTAGCAGAACCATCCTGCCAGTTATAGGAGGCTCCGGGATGAGAAGCTGCATTCAGCACTACACTACCGCCATTGCAAAGCGCTGTGTCATTTCCAAGATTGACGATGCCTGGACGTGCCGGTACGGTTACCGGCCTGGTGGTAACACTTTGTCCTCCGCAACCGCTATTGTGTACAGTGAGCGTGACCGTATAAGTTTGATCTGTTGCCAGGGCAGGATATTGAAACTGCGGGGAAACTGCATTTGAAGTTTGTCCAGCATATCCAAAATCCCACGAATATGTAATGGAAGATCCATAGGTAGAGAAATTAATAAACGATACAAGGTCGGAGCTATCACAATTGAACTGGGGAGTAAAATTGGCATTGGATAAGCAATTATTCACCGGTGCGCAGGTGTCTGTATGAAGTACTCCTGCCAAATGGAGGCTCACCGTTCCGGTGACGGGTTGCCCGTTCTTTGTAACAGGGATAAATACTTGCACATAGTAGCTGCCGGGCGCCAGGCATTTATAGGTATCTTGTGTTTGAGCGTCCTGTACACAACTGCGTTCCTGCATGGCACTGCAATCTCCATTCATCAGCCGGTATTTAATGTCCGACGGAAGTGCATTGGTGTTCTCAGAAAGATAAGTAGTAACATCCAGGGTGTCTGTTCCTGTGATGGTAATTTTGAACCATGATGTTTTATAACCCGCAGTGGGGCTGCCAGCCGGGCAAGTAAGTGTTGGGTTAAATTCACCGTAGTCGGTGCCGATAGTATGACAATCAACCGACACAGTCGATACATTGGAGCCCGCGCCGTTTAAAGGAGCGATCACTGCATCGCTGCAATGATCACCCGGACTGTTTACCGTTACTGAATCGAGCATAACAGCAACTTCTACCTGGCTGTTGGGGTTCATACCCAGTTCGACCGGCCAGGAATTGACATTATCCACAATGATATAATATCGCTCGGGGATTGACGCACATGGATCTCTGTAAAATGAAACTACGCTGTCTCCTCCAAAACAAATTGCAAATGGGTTTGAAGCAATATAGGTGAGTCCCTGCGCCAGAGTAGAATCAACCTGGCCGGTGCTTACTACCGTTGAAAATGGCAGCGTGCCGTTGACATTGCTTTTATACACCGAGAATCTATACTGAAATTGTTTTCCGTGTGTTTTGTTGGTTACTTTTACGCTCACCTGGCCAGGTTTGTCTGTTACAAAAGTGTACCATAGATTTCTTCTCGGGATTTGATAATTGAACGGGTTGGTAGAATCATACAGCTGGATATTGTATCCCGGCTTATAAATATTCGCATTATAAAAAAATCCACAGTTGGATTCGTCGGGGTCCATGGGCCGGGAGCCTGTTGTGCAATAAAAGAAATCATTGCTTGGCGCTCTTCCATTATGCAACGGATTTACATCACCCACCTTTCCGTAATAATATGAGCTGTCGCCCGGCACGATACCAAAATCATACGCATTGTTTGCATGATCGAATCTTGAATAATCAACTTTATCGATGTAAATCGTTGGCGATAAGGTAGCGCAGTTGTCTGCATTGGTACCGAAGATTACAAGGGTATAGGTGCCGGGCAGCAGTTTACACAGCTGAATACTTCCATACGATTTAAGGCAGGACTGAATAGGTGTAAGCGATGGGAACAACGCAGAATCCAACCGAACATCCCTGTCGTACACGGCGGCAAAGTGGTCAAAACTGTTTATCTGTACGTACGATTCCTGAGTGGTACGGAAAACATAATAGACTACCTTATTCACATCGCCGGCGCATGCTGTTATAGGATGTGCGCTGAACGGGGTGTCAACAGTGCAGTTAAAATGTTCGGCAGGCAAAGTATAAGTGGTATCTGTTCTTGGATATGCCGCCGTACTTCCCGTACGGTTAGCCCATTGTATCAAAAAAGGTTGATTGCTGACAGGATCAACTGCGGCTTTGTAGGGACGGTTATACGCTGGGCCCTGGCAAGACGGCGTTATGTGGATCGTGATCTGGTCGCCCCTGCCAATGTCGGTATTGTTATTACGCTGATCAAAAATGTCTATGGTCTGTGCCTGGTTCTCATATGTCGATCCTTTTCCATAGGATACAACGGTGTACCATCCTGCCGCAAGTAGCGTACAGCCATTCGTACTTTGTCCACTCGTGAAGCAGCTCCATTGATTGCCTACGGGGGTCAATCCCGCAATGCCATCGGTTGCTTTTCCGTAGAATAATGTGCCTGTCGAAGAATTGCAAAATCCGATATTGTATGAGATGGAAACAAGTGCGGGGGCGCTTAGGTAAAATTGCCGGTAAATTGCTTTTGTTGCGGTAACTCCATTGATGGTGCATGGTTGAAAGCCGTTTATCGCAACCGCGTTATCCCGGCATGAGAAATAATCAACGGCACTTTGCACGTTCCCGCCGGTTGCGGGAAGTAAGCTCAGGATATCACCCATATCTTCCGCTGTGGCAGGGCTGTGATGCGTTGTGTTTACAATATCAAATCTTGTCTGTTGCTGCTGAGGCCTGGCAATATCGCCGTCATTTCCAAACGTTACAATGGTATAAGTGCCGGGCGTTACACAAGCTTTTGTTTCATAACAATATCCGTGTTGAAAACAGGCAGTATATGGAATAAGTCCCGTAATGCGCGCAGGATAAACGTATGCATTCTGGGCAATTGCCAATGCATTGGCATCGCCTTTATATAACCGGTGCCAGAGAAGCGTGCCATCCCAAAGAATATTAACCACGCCGCTATCTGCCACTACAAACTCCCTGTACATAGCTTTGGAATTATCTGGCGCACAGGTTGTATCGGCAGGCAGTACGGTATTGGAACACGCGAAAGTATCGGTCTGGCTGGAGTAGGTTGTACCATTCACCAGCGGTTGCATTATTCCGCCGGCGGCATTCAGGCTGTCGAAGGCGCCTGCCATGTTGAGTGAATATTTATTGATGAGGTTAGTGTTCACTACATCAATTCTAAGCGATAGCTGGTTTCCGAGGTTCGTCAATCCGCAAATGGGATTAGCGGTATTGGTAAAATAGCCATAGTAGGTGGTATAAATGAATGTTGGGAGTATGCTGTCGGTACCCGAAACCTGGAGTGTGTAATTCCCGGGATCGAGGCAGTTCAGGTTCAGGCTTGAAATGAGGAATTCGCTGACAATATTAGCAGTATCTAAAGTATTACACGAGTTGGAAACACCTTGCTTGTATAGCCGGCCCAACAGGCCTCCGCAAGAATTACCAGAGGTTATAACGACAGTGGAAGTAGAAGAAAGTGTAAATGTATAAAAAGTGCTTAGGTTATAGTTGATGCCGTTATACGGAATGCCTGCTGCAGGCAGCGAAGGTGCGCACGGATGATGCGAATGCCTGCTGTTGCATGCAAGATAATCCGTTGCATTGGTAACGCTGCCGGGTGCCAATGTGCCGAGTGCATTGGAGGGAGGGATGGCAGAAAGAATTGGCTCGGGCGCATGGGTAGCATTGGTACCGGTGCTGGCCATGGTAACCTGAATGTTATCTGTAAAGTTTGCATGAAAGAAAACCTGGATGGAATACACATTATTTGGATCAAGGTCCCCGCATTTATAAAACCTGCTGGCCGCAAAAAAATCTGCTGTCAGGGAATCGCATGTCCCGATAACAGGCAATGATGAAAAGGGTGTTGTTCTTACATCGCCGCGGTACAATTTATAACCAAATGTAACATTGCCAACATGGGTTTTGTTTACGAGGAAAAAGGCGATGTAGTCGAAGTAAGCGGGGGTTGTAAAAACATGCCAGGTGCTTTTGTTATATTGTTGTGCGTCTAATGCAGGGCATATCTCCGTTGCATCTTCAATGGACTGGCAATCTACATCATAATAAGTTGTTTTGACCCCCTGGTTAAGTATGCCGAAATCATGAGCCTGTGCGGGACGGTCATAGGCGGCAGATGTAAATGCAGTTTCGATCGTGACGTAAACAGGGCCATTGGCAGTGGACTTACCAGACACCTGTATTAAGTAATCACCCGCTTCAACACAAGGATGAAAGGTATTGCCAAACACACCCAGCGGAGTGAGCTTGGTACTGATGTCTGCGACCGCAGGTAAACAGGCATTTGCTTTATACACTGCGAATCCAACATCACCTGCCGCAATGGATGATCCCGGCTGCGCCAGGGTAACACGGACAGAACGCGTAGTTGGTAAGGTAAACCGGTACCATACAGACTTCTGGTGTTGGCCTGCAACGAAAATAGCAGGCGCAAAGGTCTCGGTCGGTTGAATGGTGGCCAGGGAAATATCAACGGTTGCAGATGAAAAAACGCCGGTGGCAAAACCTGCGGACGGGATATTAATGGAAAATGCGTTTGCACAATTATCATTACCCGGTTGACTAAGTGCATAGCAGGGGCACAAAAGGCAAATGATGGCTAATACAAGGCCATCTCTTACAGACGATTTCCTGTTCAGGGCGGAGCGCATTGGGGTTTAAGCGTTAACATTTAAAGCTTCCGCAGGTAAAGATTCTTACTACAATCATTTGGTATTTCGAAAGCAGCACCCGGAATTTCACGAAAGGATTAACGAAGGATTTTGTAGCTGATCAGGGTAATCGAAAGATACAAATAATTCCGCCGGGAACCAACCCCTGCCAATGGAGAATTGTGGCTATCGGACAGAAACAACCGAAAAATGCGGGATTGCCTTTTCCGGGGCCGCAGATGGGTCGGAGATAGTAAGCTAAATGGCTGATAGAGAAGGAAAAACTCCCGAGGCCTTTCAACCCCGGGAGTTTGTTTATGGTTTTTGCTTCGATTAACTTTAGCCCGTCACTCACTGTTGCCTCATCAGCTTCAAGGTCTTTACCTCATTGCCTGAACTGATCCTCAGGAAATAACTCCCTGAAGACAGTTGATCAAGCCCCTCGAAGGATACGGTATTGCTTCCGGGCACAAGCTGCACTGCCATTTGCTTCAACGGCCTTCCCTGAACATCCATGAGAACCAGTGTTGCTCTTTCTTTCTTCTCTGAATCAATGACCACTCTCAACGAACGGGTGA